>ERZ833608.1160-NODE-1160-length-18376-cov-3.187544_pt1 | contig 18376 bp, 13 predicted proteins | sample MGYA00519694_ERZ833608 | MGnify/ENA primary metagenome ERZ833608 (study PRJEB31850, sample SAMEA3708742) | human gut metagenome | biome: human gut; feature: human-associated habitat; material: faeces | place: China | collected 2014 ... | reverse complement strand
AACTGCCCTTCGTGTTGGAGGCCTGGAACGCATTGGAGCCATTCATCGGGAATTGCGCTATTCCACTTCCATAATAGCCGTTTGCCACGCCTTGAATGTAAGTGACTCCCGTCTGATAAGGGTCGGCATCATTACCCGTCTTACCATATGCCAGACGCAATTTACCAAAACTGAGCACTTTGTTTTCCGGAATGAGCCTTGTAAAAATCCAGCTCAGTGTAGCGCCCGGATAAAAGAAGCTGTTCTTGTCGATGGGCAATGTGGAAGACCAGTCGTTACGGGCAGTCAGGTTCAGGTAAACCATATCGTCCCATCCCAGCGTGACATCTCCAAAGAGTCCCACCAAACGGCGCTTGTTCTGGCTTTCTCCAAGAGTGGTTTTCGTGGCACCGTTGCTCAAATCCCAAAATCCGGTATGGAAAGTCAAATCATCCGTCTGTCCGGTTATTCTGGTAAATGAACGTTCATTCATGTTGACACCCGCATTGATGTTTACATCCAGTCTGTTGTCCAGAAACTTATCGGCATAGTTGGCAAGAAAGTCATGGTTCAACTCCAGATGACGTCCATAACGCGCATACACATACCCGCTTTGGTTCATGTTAGAAGGTGCGTAACCATAGTCATTGTCAATCAAGGCATCATCCAGTGCAATCTGCGGTGACCCTATTTTCACATCATAGTCGGTGTAGTCAAATCCCATACGGTAAGAGAATGTCAATTCTTTGATTGGCTTGATGTCTGCCTGGATTTTACCATAAATCTGCTTGGAAGCCGTATGATTGTAGTTATTCTCCAATGACCAATAAGGATTGGTGATGCCGTAAGGAGTAAAGTAAGCTTCCGGAGTATTGAAAGGCGAACTTGTATCTTTCATATCCACAATGGAGATATCACGAGGCATCTCAAACAAGCCGTCAATAACGGAAGTTCCCTGAAAGCTGCCGACGGCATCGGTAGCCGTGCGTGCAAAGTTAAGGGAAGAAGACACCTTCAGCCAGTCGGCAGCATCATAGCTGCCACGGAAAGCGATGGTATTACGTTCGAATGTATCATAGTCCTTCGGCATGATACCGTCATCATTGGAGTAAGAATAAGAAAGGTAGTAGTTCATCTTGCTGTCACCGGAAACACCACTCAGTGCGATATTGTGGTTTTGAGACCATCCCAAATCAAAGAAATCCTTCACATTATCTTTTTTGGCACTATATTCATGAATCAGTTGCTGATGATTCCAGACCGGGCCATATACCTGCAGAGAACCGTCAAGGGCAGGCCCCCAGGAGCCATTCTCGATGAATGTCTGGCCGCCGTTCCATCCTTGTCCGAACTCGTTCTGCATTTCGGGCAGCAAAGAGACCTGACGTGCCTGCAAGCTTCCATTATAGCTGATGGAGAAGTTCCGGCCATCTCCCTTCTTTCCGGTCTTTGTAGTAATGATGATGACACCGTTGGCTGCACGGCTACCATACAATGCGGTGGCAGCAGCACCCTTCAGCACAGTCATGGACTCAATGTCTTCCGAAGAGACATTGGCGATACCGCCCGTCGCCACATTCTTGCCGGAACCGGAGAACATATTGTTCTGCAAAGGCACCCCGTCCACTACATACAGCGGCTGGTTGTTGCCATTGATGGAACTGAAGCCACGGATAACGATATTGCTTACCGAACCCGGATCGGAAGAAGTGGAACTTACCTGGAGACCGGCCACCTTGCCGGAAAGTGCATTGGCAACGTTCGTTGTACGTGCGCTGATAATCTCGTCACTCTTCACCGTGGTGGCAGAATAGCCCAATGTCTTTTCCGAGCGGGAAATGCCCATCGCCGTCACCACGACCTCGTCCAACACTTCGGTGTCCGGCTTCAAGGTAATTTTCATTAATCCCTGTTTAATTGGAACTTCTTGCTGCTGCATTCCTACGAACGAAACGCGCAGAGTCTTTGCGGAACTTGGTTGAAGTCGTTCGCTTTCAATATGTAATACTTATAATGACAATCCTTCGGAAAAAAAGCTGCTTTCTGTTGCATTCACTCATTCACCGGAGTACCGGTATTGCCGTGTACAAGGGGGATGCAGGGTGAAAGCACGATTCCAGTGGAAGCGTTCAATACTTTCACCGCTCTTGCACGGCATCCCTCGACACTCCGTAGTATCCCGGTGCAGGCATGTAGATGGGTTGTGTGCGCCTTCCCACATTCTTCAGTTTGCCTTCGTCCTGCAGGCGACGGAGGTGACGGTTGGCAGTGGCACGCGTCAGCCCGCATAGTTCTTGAAAGTCATAACGAACCATGATGGAATGCTCCGCGAAATACTCTTTCAGACGGATGTCGATTTCCACTTCGGACAGTTGTGCCGAATGGCGTGTGTATTTGGCTTGCGTGGCACTGATACCTGCCAGTTCCGCTTTCAGCTTGATGTCCGGACGGAAGCTGATGGTTTTCAACCTCAGCTTCGCGCTTTTGTTGGGCGTACTCCGCGTCACCCGTTGCGTGCTTTCCAGTGTGGGTGCAAAGTAGCCCAGGCCGTCAATGTGCACCACACGTCCGTCGCGCAGCTCTTCACTGCAAATCTTTGCCAAGGTGCTGATGGCACTTTGCGCATCACCCACCGTCAGCGAACTGCGGGCATGAATCATGCTGCACAGTTTGTCGGTGTCCACCTTCCCGTTCAGGAAGATGCGAGGATGCAAACCTTTCTCTCCCTCCTCTTCGGAAGCGTTGGGATTCTCGTACCAGTCGAATACTATAGCCATACTATTGTTTGTCGTTTAAAAGATTACTGTTCCCTGCCTTCTCCGGAGTTTCTTCTACCCGGATGACTCAAGTGATTCACTTGGCGCACTCAAGTGTTTCAGCCGAATAACTTAAGTGATTCGTCCGACTCACTCCGGTGAGTCATTCTTGAACTGCCTTCAAAGATACAATAAAAACAAATGCCCGGCACCCTAAAAAGCCTTTTTTTTCATGCACGCCTTTTTTTAGGAAAAACTTGGGGAAACACTTGCAAAACGCCTCCCGGCAATAGTAACTTCGTGGCATCGGTACCGACAAAACTAATTTTACACACTCATTAAAAAAAACTAATTGAAATGAAAAAGAAAACAATGACATTGGAGCAACATCACCTCTTCAGAGAAGTAAAACGGCTGATGACAAATTCGGAGCCGGACAAAAGAGAACTGAAAACAGAACGCCGGAAGAACGTCGGCCAACCTGCTCTGCTGGCACGGCAAGTGAGTGATTTCTTGAAATCGAACTACGATTTCCGCTACAACCTGCTGACGGAAGAAAACGAGTATCGCTCTGCCGGAGAAAGCAACACTCCGTTTCTACCCGTCGGTAAGCGGGAATTGAACACGTTCTGCATCGAAGCTCACGAGCAGGGCATTTCCTGCTGGGACAAAGACTTGAGCCGATATGTCAACTCCGCTTATATACCCGGCTATCACCCGTTCCTTCTTTATATGGAAGAGTTGCCCGCATGGGATGGGCACGACCGCCTGGAAGCCTTGGCAAATCGTGTTTCATCAGATCCGTTCTGGGTAAAAAGTTTCCATCTCTGGATGCTTGCCTTGACTGCCCAATGGGCAGGTATGCAGGACATACATGCCAACAGCGTTGCCCCTATCCTCATCAGCAGTGAACAAGGACGGCAGAAATCCACTTTCTGCAGGGCGCTGATGCCTCCGGCGCTCCGACGTTACTATTCCGACAACCTGAAGCTGTCCGCACAAAGTAATCCGGAGCGGTTATTGGCGGAAATGGGCTTGCTGAATATGGATGAATTTGATAAATATGGTGCACAGAAGATGCCGATGCTGAAGAATCTGATGCAAATGTCGAGCCTCAACATCTGCAAGGCTTATCAGAGGAATTTCCGCAACTTGCCCCGGATAGCTTCTTTCATCGGAACATCCAACCGTTCGGACTTACTGAGCGACCCCAGTGGCAGCCGGCGGTTCATCTGTATAGAAGTGACGCACGTGATAGATTGCGACAACATGCAGCATGACCAGATATATGCCCAACTGAAAGCCGAACTGCATGAGGGTGCTCGATATTGGTTCACGGGAGAGGAAGAACGCGAACTGCAGCACCGCAACAGTGCTTTTTATCAGACGTGTCCTGCCGGGGAAGTGTTTCACGCATGCTTTCGTCCGGCCAAACCCGGCGAGGAATGCGAATCGCTTTCCGCAGCCAACATCTATAAGGTTCTGAAGAGCTATAATTCCGCCGCGATGCGTGGAAGTAACCCGGCAACCTTCGGACAAGTTCTGTCGGCAACCGGAGCGATACGGAAGCATACCAAATACGGAAATGTTTATTTGGTAGTCCGGAAGTAGCAGATATTTTTCCTTTGACTTTCCGAGGTGAAGGCGATGAATGCTTCAGGAAACATCCCCAAGCATTCCTCCTTCACCCTGAATCCTGCTGCTACAAGGCGTTTGCGGCAGGTTGATGAATGCGGTGAACCTCATGCAATTTGTCATCGTGTTCAGTAGAATAATTATCCATCAAGGTTGTCTGGACTTACTAATTGATGTTAAAACTCAAATTATCGTTGACTATTACAAATATTTTGCAGTGTACGGACAAAAGAATAGAAATACCATGAAAAGGCATAAAATATCTATAATAAGCCAGTATCTATCCGGTAGTCGAACAAACCAATTTGTATTAAAGAATTTATAAAGTGTGACATTTTGATATTTTGTATATATGATAGTTGATTTTTATCCATGCTATTGTTAAAAACATAATCTTTGTGACATGTTTTATCTGTTTTTCTTTTGCTATTTAAAAAAGTTAAATACCTTTGCATCGTGTTAGGTTTAAAATTGATATTAATAGGTTAAATTTAAGAGAGAATTTATGAAAAGAAAATTAATGTTGTTGTTAGTCTGTCTCTTCGTGAGCATAGGCTTTGTGACAGCGCAGACATCTACCGTTTCGGGAGTTGTGACTTCCGAGGAAGATGGCGAACCTGTTGTAGGAGCATCAGTATTAGTTCAAGGTACCACTTTGGGAACCGTAACGGATATTGATGGCAAGTTCACAATTCCCGGTGTACCAAGTTCCGCAAAGACTCTGCAACAACTGTAGCAGACCTATTTGTCTCCCCCCCCGTTTTTAATATTTATGTCATCACCCATTCAAACAAATGCACAAAAAAAGAACTGAATGACAAACAGTTACATGCTTCATCATCCAGTATTCTCTTTATAATCAGTAAAATCTTACCAAACCAATTTAGGCAGATAACGGCTCAAGCACGTACGCAAAGCAGACAAAGTGATAGGTTTCACCAATACTTCTGAAGCTCCGCATTCCAAAGCTTTTTCACGGTCGGCAGTAAAAGCGTAAGCGGTCTGCATGATGATGGGAAGATTCTTATCCTCCCTACGTATAATTACCGTAGCATCCAGGCCGTTCATAATAGGCATTTTTATATCCATCAGAATAGCTTCCGCTTTACCCCGGTTCTCTTCGAACAAATTTACAATCTCCTCACCATTCTTTGCCCATAGTATCTCGCATTTCTTGCCGATGATAGCCTTTATCAGTTTAAAGTTACTATCATCATCTTCCGCAACCAGAATAAGCGGACGGTAATCTCCTGACACTTTTTCTATTTCCATGACCTATGCGTTTTGTTTATATAGGGGCAAAGATATAAAAAATAATAGATTTGCACTATCTTTGCACCTCATTTAAAAAATATATAATGATTTCTATAGACGGACTCGCCGTAGAATTCGGCGGAACTACTTTATTCAGTGACGTATCTTTCGTTATCAACGAAAAAGACCGTATCGCCCTGATGGGTAAAAATGGAGCGGGGAAAAGTACATTATTGAAAATCCTGGCAGGTGTAAGACAACCTACCCGTGGAAAAATCTCAGCCCCCAAGGACAGTGTCATAGCTTACCTTCCACAACACCTTATGACGGAAGACGGACGTACCGTATTCCAGGAAGCGGCGCAAGCCTTTGCCCACCTGCATGAAATGGAAGCTGAAATAGAGCGCCTCAACAAGGAACTGGAAACGCGTACCGACTACGAAAGCGACAGCTACATGGAACTTATCGAGAATGTCTCCGCCTTAAGCGAAAAGTTCTATGCCATCGACTCCACCAATTACGAAGAAGATGTGGAAAAAGCACTGCTCGGACTGGGCTTTGTACGCGAAGACTTCAACCGCCAGACCAGTGACTTCAGCGGTGGATGGCGCATGCGCATCGAGCTTGCCAAGCTGTTGCTGCAAAAACCTGACGTGCTGTTGCTGGACGAGCCTACCAACCATCTGGACATAGAATCCATACAATGGCTGGAAGATTTCCTTATCAGCAACGGAAAGGCTGTCATCGTCATCAGCCACGACCGTAAATTCGTAGACAACATCACCACCCGTACCATTGAAGTGACCATGGGACGGATATACGATTACAAGGTAAACTACTCCAAATACCTGGAACTCCGCAAGGAACGCCGCGAACAGCAACAGAAAGCCTACGACGACCAGCAGAAGTTCATTGCCGAAACCAAGGAATTCATCGAACGCTTCAAAGGCACCTACTCCAAAACCCTGCAAGTGCAGAGCCGCGTAAAGATGCTGGAAAAGCTGGAACTGCTGGAAGTGGACGAAGAAGACACTTCAGCGTTGCGCCTCAAATTCCCTCCCTCTCCCCGCTCGGGCAATTATCCCGTCATCATGGAGGGAGTAGGGAAAAGTTACGGTGACCATGTGGTCTTCAAGAATGCCAACCTCACCATAGAACGGGGAGACAAGGTTGCTTTCGTCGGCAAGAACGGCGAAGGGAAATCAACGCTGGTGAAGTGCATCATGAAGGAAATAGAGCATGAAGGCACCCTCACGATAGGACACAACGTGCAGATTGGATATTTCGCACAAAACCAGGCCTCATTGTTGGATGAAAACCTGACCGTATTCCAGACCATCGACGATGTGGCAAAAGGGGAAATCCGCAACAAGATACGCGACCTGCTGGGTGCCTTCATGTTCGGCGGCCCCGAAGAGTCCATGAAGAAGGTCAAGGTGCTTTCCGGTGGAGAGCGCACACGCCTCGCCATGATAAAACTTTTGCTCGAACCGGTGAATCTGCTGATACTGGACGAACCGACCAACCATCTGGACATGAAAACCAAAGACATCCTGAAGCAAGCGTTACTGGATTTTGACGGTACCCTTATCCTCGTCAGCCACGACCGTGACTTCCTGGACGGACTGGTGAGCAAGGTATATGAATTCGGCAACAAACAAGTGAAAGAGCACTTGAGCAGCATCTACGAATTCCTTGAAAAGAAGAAAATGGACTCCCTCCGCGAACTGGAACGATAAGCATCCGCTAAACCCGGCGTCCGAACAAATGGCCGATACATATTGTTTTCATTTTACTAAACACTTAACTAAGAGAAAGTAAAATGAAACAATATGATGCCATCATAATAGGATTCGGCAAGGGCGGCAAGTTATTGGCCACCGAACTGGCCGAACGGAATTGGAAAATAGCCATCGTGGAACGTTCCCCCCAGATGTATGGAGGGACATGTGTAAACGTAGGATGTATCCCCACCAAAGCTCTGATTCACGAATCGGAATATGCGGAAAAAAGATTCCACGACGATTATAAGAACCAGTCCAAACTGTATGCACTTGCCGTGGCGCGGAAAGACAAGCTTGTATCCTTCCTGCGTGAGAAAAATTATGAAAATGTAAAAAACAAGCCTAATATAACCCTCTATGACGGAACTGCTTCTTTCTTGTCCGAAAATACAATCCGCATAGTCTCCGGCAAGGAAAAAACGATTCTTGAGGGGAAAGAGATATTCATCAACACCGGGTCCACCCCTATCCTGCCTGCCATCGACGGACTCAAGGAGAGCAAGTACGTATATACCAGTGAGACCCTGCTGCAATCGGACAAACTGCCCGCACACCTGCTCGTCATCGGCGGCGGTGCTGTCGGATTGGAGTTTGCCACTATGTATGCAGGCTTTGGAAGCCACGTCACACTGCTGGAAGCGGGAAACCGCTTTTTGCCTAAAGTGGACCGCGACATTGCCGCCTCCATGCTGGAAGCATTGAACCGAAAACGTATCAATGTCCGGTTGAACGCCCGTGTCCAATCCGTGTACGACACAGCCGAAGGAATAACACTGACCTATACGGACAGTGCAAACGGCACTCCCTACTACCTGAAAGGAGATGCCTTGCTGGTAGCCATCGGTCGCAAGCCCATGACTGCAGAGCTGAATCCGGAAAAAGCGGGTATACAGACAGACAAGCGGGGAGCCATTGTTGTCGACGACCAATTACGGACTACAGCCCCACACGTATGGGCCCTGGGGGACGTAAGAGGAGACGAACAGTTCGACTACTTGTCCATCGATGATTTCCGTATCATCCGTAACCAACTCTTTGAAAACAAAAAAAGGAGTACAAAAGACCGGTATCCAATCCCCTTTGCCATTTTCACCGACCCACCGCTGGCACATATAGGACTGACGGAAGAGGAAGCGATGAAGAACGGTTATTCCATACATGTGGCACGTATCCCTGCTGCCATGATTCCACGCGCCCGTACGCTACACAGCATAGACGGTGTGCTCAAAGCCATTGTAGACATCCATACCGGACGGATTCTGGGTTGTACCCTACTTTGTGCCGATGCACCGGAAGTAATCAATACCGTAGCATCAATCATGAAAACGGGACAGCGTTACCATTTCCTGCGGGACTTCATTTTCACTCACCCCAGCATGAATGAGGGATTGAATATGTTATTCAAACCTTTTTAGCATTTTCCATTTGGTAATTAAGTCCTTAACCTCTATCTTTGCATCCGTCCAAAGATAGAGGAATGAAAAAGAAACAGTACATAACCTATATTCTTTTTTTCATCAGCTTGATAATGCTGGTGATACCCGTCATTCCCCACCATCATCATGCCGACGGAATGATATGCATGAAGAATGATATCACCGCCGATTGCTGCGGACACCGCCATAGCCCGGGCAACGAGCACTGCTGTTGCGACACGGGATGCATGACAACCCACTTTGTACAACAGACGCCCAGCTCCTCCAATGATGTGTGTCCACATCCGGATGCCTTATGGGCAGTCACCCTACTCATTGAACCTTTTTCCAAGTTACTCATCCTGCCCGAGTTTGACATAAGCAGGCAGGAGTGCATCTATCTGGAATCTCTTCATAGCACATTTATCATATGTGCTACGGGACTTCGTGCCCCTCCGTCTCTTCTTGCTTAACTGTTGCCGGGACATCACCGGGACAGATTTCTATCCGGCATAAGGAACAATGCAATTTGGTTGCACGCCCTATGCCCTAACTTTGTATTCAAAATCAAAAAAGTAAGAACAAATATCATCATGAAAAAAGTTATTTTCATGGGAGTCTTGGGATTATTCCTTTTAGGCTCCTGCAACAGCAAGTCCGGAGACAGCCACGAAGGACATAATCACGAAACAGAAGAGCACAATCATGACGGACATGACCACGAGGGACATGACCACGAGCATGAGGGACACAACCATGAGCACGAAGAGCAGGAAAACCATGCCGGAGGAAGCGATGAAATCATCCTGCCACCGGCAAAGGCACAAGCTGCCGGCGTAGCGGTCAGCACTGTTGAACCGGGTAGTTTCCATCAAGTCATCAAGACCAGCGGCCAGGTGATGGCAGCCCAGGGAGACGAGAGCGTAGCCGTAGCTACAGTAGCAGGCGTGGTTTCCTTCAAGGGAAAAGTTATCGAAGGAATGAGCGTCAGCAAAGGTACTCCTTTGGTGGTATTGTCATCCAAAAACATGGCCGACGGAGACCCGGTGCAGAAAGCCCGGATAGCCTACGAGGTTTCCAAAAAAGAATACGAGCGTATGAAAGCGCTTGTAGGCAACAAAATCGTATCTGAAAAGGAATTCGCGCAAGCCGAACAGATTTATGAAAATGCCCGTATCAGTTACGAGGCAGTCGCAAAGAACCATTCGGCAAGCGGCCAGGCGGTTGTTTCTCCCATCAGCGGTTATGTGAAGAATCTGTTGGTGAAAGAAGGGGACTACGTCAGCGTCGGCCAGCCGTTGGTAAGCGTCACCCAGAACCGCAAGCTTTTCCTGCGTGCGGATGTATCCGAAAAGTACTATCCATACCTAAACAGCATCGGTTCCGCCAACTTCTGTACTCCTTATAATAACAAGGTATATACATTGAAAGAACTGGGCGGGCGCATGCTTTCTTATGGAAAGGCTTCGGGCGAAAACGGATATTATGTACCCGTAACTTTTGAATTCGACAATAAGGGAGACGTTATTCCCGGCTCGTTTGTAGAAGTATTCCTATTATCCTCACCCATGGAGAACGTGTTGTCTCTTCCTCACAGTGCGCTGACCGAGGAGCAAGGCAGCTTCTTTGTCTACCTGCAACTGGATGAAGAGGGCTACAAAAAACAGCTTGTCACCCTGGGTGCCGACAATGGCGAGAGTGTACAAATCCTTTCCGGCATAAAAGCAGGCGACCGCGTCGTAACCCAAGGAGCCTATCAAGTGAAGCTGGCATCGGCAACGAATGCTATTCCGGCACATAGCCATGAACACTAATCTCATGTACAATTTGACAATTTACAAAGTACCATTTCGCTATGCAGTATAAGGGCTACGTGACGAATGGGGAGTGTAAAGTCAGATAAACAAGAAATATTAGATAAAACAGCAAGTGCGGCTGACATTGCGCAGCCCAATTGTACATTGTACATTGTAAATAGTAAATAGAAAGATGTTAAACAAAATAATTGGTTTTTCTCTTCAGAACCGCATCCTGGTGCTGGTAGCATCGGTGCTGTTGCTGATTGGCGGTACTTATACCGCCATGCATACGGAAGTGGATGTGTTCCCTGACCTCAATGCACCGACCGTGGTCATCATGACCGAAGCAAACGGTATGGCGGCAGAGGAAGTGGAACAGCTGGTTACTTTTCCCGTAGAAACGGCTGTGAACGGTGCAACGGGTGTGCGCCGTGTACGCTCTTCCTCAACGAACGGTTTTTCTGTAGTCTGGGTAGAATTCGACTGGGATACGGATATCTATCTTGCCCGGCAGATTGTCAGCGAGAAGCTGGCAGTCGTCAGCGAATCCTTACCGGGCAACGTAGGCAAGCCGACACTGGGCCCACAATCGTCCATTTTGGGCGAGATGCTGATTGTAGGTCTGACAGCTGATTCGACCTCCATGCTGGATTTGCGTACCATTGCCGACTGGACCATACGTCCCCGCCTGCTCTCTACGGGCGGTGTGGCACAAGTTGCCGTACTGGGTGGCGACATCAAGGAATATCAAGTGCAGCTGGACCCGGAACGGATGCGCCATTACGGCGTGACATTGAGCGAAGTGATGAACGTGACCCGCGAAATGAACCTGAATGCCAATGGTGGAGTGCTCTATGAATATGGCAATGAATATATCGTACGCGGCGTACTTTCTACCGACAAGGCAGACCAGATAGCCAAGGCCGTGGTGCGGAGCAACGGGGTCTCCGGCGCCCCTATCCTGCTGGAAGATATTGCCGACGTTCAAATCGGAGCCAAACTTCCTAAACTGGGTACCGCCTCGGAACGCGGCAAGCATGCCGTACTGCTGACAGTCACCAAGCAACCCGCCACAAGCACGCTGGAACTGACAGACAAACTGGAAGCTTCCCTGCAAGACCTGCAGAAGAACCTGCCTGCCGACGTAAAAATTTCCACAGACATCTTCCGTCAAAGCCGTTTCATCGAAAGTTCCATCGGAAACGTTCAAAAGTCGTTGTTGGAGGGAGGTATTTTCGTTGTCATCGTGCTTTTCCTGTTCCTTGCCAACGTACGTACCACAGTCATCTCGCTGGTGACACTGCCGTTGTCACTGATTGCCTCCATCCTTGCCCTGCACTATATGGGCTTTACGATAAATACCATGAGCCTGGGAGGTATGGCTATCGCCATCGGTTCGCTGGTGGATGATGCCATCGTGGACGTAGAGAACGTCTACAAGCGTTTGCACGAAAACCGGCTGAAACCTGTCGGCAAGCAACGTCCTGTTCTGGAAGTAGTGTTCAATGCATCGAAAGAAGTGCGTATGCCTATCCTCAATTCAACGCTGATAATCATTGTCAGTTTCGTACCCCTGTTCTTCCTTAGTGGTATGGAAGGTAGGATGCTGGTACCACTAGGCATTGCATTCATCGTGGCATTGGCGGCTTCAACCGTTGTGGCACTGACCGTAACGCCGGTACTTTGCTCCTATCTATTGGGAAAAGAGAAAACGAAAAAACAAAATAACGAAAACAGCGATTCTGCCGTAGCACGCAAGATGAAGCAATGGTATGGTTCAGCACTGACTTTTGTATTGGGGCATAAGAAAGGGGTACTTGGAGGTATTATCGGACTATTTGTAGTGGCACTCGGCTGTTTCTTCACCCTGGGCCGCTCGTTCCTGCCGCCTTTCAATGAAGGTTCGTTCACCATCAATATCTCCTCGCTTCCGGGTATCTCCCTGGAAGAAAGCGACAAGATGGGGCACCGTGCCGAGGAGCTGCTGCTCTCCATCCCCGAAATACAGACCGTGGCCCGTAAAACGGGACGTGCAGAGCTGGACGAACACGCTCTGGGAGTAAACGTCTCTGAGATCGAGGCACCGTTTGAGTTGAAAGACCGCTCACGCAGCGAGCTCGTGGCAGAAGTCCGCGAAAAACTGGGTACCATTGTAGGGGCAAACGTGGAAATAGGCCAGCCTATCAGCCACCGTATAGACGCCATGCTATCCGGTACAAAGGCGAACATCGCCATCAAACTGTTCGGCGACGATCTGAACCGCATGTTCACTCTGGGCAATGAAATCAAGAGTGCCATCCAGGGTATTCCCGGTATTGCTGACCTGAACGTGGAACAGCAGATTGAGCGTCCGCAACTTGTCATTTCACCCAAACGGGAAATGCTTGCCAAATACGGCATTTCACTGCCCGAATTTTCGGAGTTTGTCAATGTCTGCCTGGCCGGTGAAGCCGTTTCCCAAGTTTACGAAAAGGGAAAGAGCTTCGACCTGACCGTACGCGTGAAAGACAACCTACGCGACGAAATGGAAAAAATACGCAACTTGATGATTGATACGGGCGACGGACAGAAAATTCCACTGAACTATGTAGCGGAAATCCGCTCGGCCATGGGTCCGAACACCATCAGCCGCGAGAATGTAAAGCGTAAAATCGTCATCTCCGCCAACGTGGCCGACCGCGACCTGCGAAGTGTAGTCAATGATATACAAGCCCAGGTAGACGCACAAATCAAACTGCCGGAAGGATACCACATCGAATACGGCGGACAATTCGAAAGCGAGCAGGCAGCAAGCCGCACGCTGGCACTTACTTCGTTCATGTCCATCGTGGTGATATTCCTGCTCCTCTACCATGAATTCCGCAGTGTGAAGGAGAGTGCCATCATCCTTATCAATCTGCCGCTGGCATTGATAGGCGGTGTATTCGCCCTGCTCATCACAACGGGAGAAGTGAGTATCCCCGCCATCATCGGTTTCATCTCACTGTTCGGTATCGCCACCCGAAACGGAATGCTGCTCATCAGCCATTACAACCACTTGCAGCAGGAAGAAGGCTATGGCGTCTACGACAGCGTTATCCGCGGTTCGCTCGACCGTCTGAATCCAATCCTGATGACCGCCCTATCCAGTGCACTGGCACTTATCCCGCTGGCTCTCAGTGGCGACCTGCCGGGCAACGAGATACAAAGCCCGATGGCAAAGGTTATCTTGGGCGGCCTTTTAACATCCACGTTCCTGAACGGTTTCATCATTCCGATTGTTTACCTGATGATGCACCATAACCAACAACCTAAAACGTCAGACAATGAATAAAAGATTTTTCATATTCAGCGCCGCCATCCTCGCTTTTGCGGGGATGAGCGCACAAACGTCCGGCATTGATGCCGTGCTCCAGCAGATAGAGGCCAACAACAAGGAATTGCAGGCTAACTCCCACCTCATTTCCTCACAAAAACTGGAGAACAAGACAAACAACAACCTCCCCGACCCTACACTGTCATACGCCCACCTTTGGGACTCCAAGAACAGTGACGAGACAGTCGGCGAAATGGTCATCTCGCAAAGCTTCGACTTCCCCACGCTTTACGCCACCCGAGGGAAGATGAACCGACTCAAGACAAATGCACTGGATGCACAAGCCACCGCCTTCCGCCAGCAGATATTGTTGCAAGCGAAGGAAGTATGCTTGGACATCATCATGCTGCAACGCCAGCAAGCCCTGCTCGACGAACGGTTGAAGAATGCGGAGGAACTGTCGGCCATGTACACCCGGCGTTTGGAAACGGGAGATGCCAATGCACTGGAAACCAACAAGATTAATCTGGAGTTGCTGAATGTACGCACGGAAGCCCGCATGAACCAGACGGCACTTAACAATAAACTGAAAGAGCTGCTTGTCCTCAACGGAAACCAGCCGCTCACACCGGGACGTCCCAGACCCGATACCACACCCGACGCCCAAACACTCGGATTGACAGAATACCCGGCAGTGCCGTTGCCGGCCGACTTCCACCCGCTGGCCGACGAACTGCTGGCTTCAGACCCCACCCTGCAATCCTTGCAGGGTGAAAGTTCTGCCGCCCGGAAACAGATTTCGGCAAGCAAGCAAGGCTGGCTGCCCAAACTGGAACTGGGTTACCGTAGAAATACCGAATCGGGGCATCCGCTAAACGGTGTAGTAGTAGGCTTCTCTTTCCCGCTTTTCGAAAACCGCAATAAGGTCAAGATAGCCAAGACACAAGCGCTCAACATTGACTACCAAAAGGAGAACGCCGCACTGCAAGCCAGCTCTGCCTTGTGGCAACTCTATGAAGAGGCCAAGAACCTGCACGCTTCCATGGAGGAATACGAGCGCACCTTCCATCAACAGCAAGACCTTTCTTTACTGAAACAAGCACTTATGGGAGGACAAATCAGTATGATTGAATACTTCGTTGAAATATCGGTTGTCTATCAAAGCAAGACAAACCTCCTGCAACTGGAAAACCAGTATCAGAAGGCAATGGCACAGATATACAAGAGCCGGTTATAAATAGAAAGAGCTGTCTGCGGTTGACAGACAGCTCTTTCTATTTCAATATATTGTAGTTATAGTTTTGTGACTTTACCCATAAACAGAATAACTCCCGTACTCTTCTCCTTTATCAGAAAGATGAAAGGACGGTCCACATAGAACGGAATTACCGTACTTGGTCCGGGAGCGGCCACGTCCATTCCTCCGACAGTTACAGCCGCAGCTTCCGTCCCCTCTTCATTCACTTTCACATAAGTGAACTGTTGCAGCAAACTGATAAACAAATCCTCATCCGCCATTCCGGAAAAATCGGCCGATGGAGTAAAAGCCTCCTGCATTCCCATTGCCATCATATCGTCAATGAGTTCTTTATCATATTCCATTTCAAACCGGGGTAACTTAAGGTTCAAGGCAGAGCTTGATAAACTACTGTTCCATTCCCCCCAGCGCTCGTCATTCAGCTGCGGCAGGCACTCATCCAACGATTTTCCCTCTGCCGGCAAGAGCACCACCATACTGAAAGCCTCATTGCCGTAAGGCAACTCTGCCATTGAGAAATACTCATTCTCGGCATAGTTGAATCTCTCGTCACGAAGATTCATCATGTGTACAGTCGATTTGCTTCCGTCAGCATTCGTAAAAGCCTCTTCTGCCGTATCCGATTTTTTGAATTGATTCTTCCAAATCCCCTTGAAATAAAGCGCATTCAACAGATAAAGACGCGCCGTCTCCGGAATCTCATTCAAGACTTTGGGGATGCAATTATTCGTTTTCCCGGCACACCAGCCGTTTATAATGTCCGGAGCCTTGGGAGAGGCAAAATCCAGCTCCTGCACTTGCGCGTCATACATCTTTTTGTTTACGCTTACAAAGTCGTCATGAACACCGAACCCTTTCTTTATCCAGATGGAATTGGCAATTCCCAACTGTGTGGTATTGTCCAAATCGAGCAACGCCTCCACCAGCTTCTTATTATAGTTGTTCATTTCTTCCAACGAATAGCCCGAAAAGCCCAGGACATCTGTCATCTCAGATAGTGTGTTTCCCAACGCTCCATTGGCAATCATAGACAGACAGAGCGAAGCGCTCAAAGGAGAGATGAACAGATTGGGCTTTTCCACCTCAGTTTTACAAACCTGATTAAAGAAACGGAAAGCGAAATCCGTTCCTAAATCCATCATCTGCTCGGCACGGGTCAAGGCAATGTCTTTGCGAGGCTTGGGTTGTGGTGAAGAGTTGTCGTCACTCTGGCAGGCTGCAAGGATACAAAGTAGGCTTAAGGCAGTAATCGTTTTTTTAAGCATAAGCAAATAGTATTAGTTTTAAAACAGTTATCTATATATAGAAAATGCTTGAACAAACAAAATACTGCATTGAAGAAACAATAAAAAATAGTACATTCCTACTCTATTATCATACTGCAAAGTTCTGCATATTTTTTGCAGTCGCACTGCATATGTGTTGCAGCACCACTGCATATGTGTTGCAGTCGCGCTGCATATATATTTGCAGTGTCACTGCAACAGCTCTGCAGTGCTACTGCAAAATATATACAGCAGCTTTGCAGTAACGTGATTGATTTCACCCGGTTATTGTTGCCAATTCCAGCACCCCTTCCGGCAAATATCCGCTGCGTATGCGCCATTCCTGGGGATAAAGATTATTGGCACGGTTACCTATATTCTTGACAAATCCTAGAGGTATCTGTTTGTAGGTGAGCAAGACAATGCCGCGCGGAGCAGTCTCCGAAAGGACAACAGCCTCCTTGCGCAGATAGCTGATGGCCTGCTCGCGGCCTATCTCTTCATGGGCAAAGGCATCCGGATTCAGTGCTATACTCATGGCGAGCCCATGAGCAGGCATCCAGTCTTTTCCTTTCAACTCGGCAACATCTACCCCAGCCTGCACGATACGGAGTGACGAACGCAAAGCCGACAGTTCGGAGAGATACGCTTTAGGGAAAGCGCTGACGTTGTTGCCATTGACGATAAATTCGTAATTATCCGGAACCGCAAACCACTCATGCAGTGCCGAAAGCTGTTCTTTGGAAACACCCGGAGTTTTCGCTCCTTTTCCTTGAGGTTTTCTTCCTTTTTCCCAGGATTTCACCTGCCCGGCCCAGGTATTCCCATCGCTCACGCCCGGTTTGCGGAGAACTGCCAAAAAGAATCCTTCCCCCTTCGTCCGATGGGGCAGGAAACGATAGGCGGGAAAGTCCTCTCCCGACAATAGATTACCCGTAATATTCCAGTCAGTAGAAATTTCCAACGGCAATACCTCCGCCCCGAATTCATCCCGTATCCAACGGATGTTCTCTTCGTTTTCCTTTGTATTATAGGTACAAGTACTGTAGATGAGAATGCCTCCGGACTTCAAGCAAGGCCAGATATCCGTAACGATGCGACGCTGGCGCTGCCAGCAGATTTCCACATTCTCCCCACTCCACTCACTTACCGCAACGGGGTCTTTACGGAACATCCCCTCGCCAGAGCAGGGGACATCCGTCAATATGACGTCGAAGAAGTCCGTCAAGGAAGAAAAATCTGCCGGGTCATTATTAGTGACCACCACACCGGAATGCCCCCACTTCGTAAGATTCTCCGCCAATACCTGCGAGCGGTTGCGGATTACCTCATTGGCCACCAGCAGACTGCCTGCGGGCAACACGCTACGGGCATGCGTGGATTTCCCGCCGGGAGCCGCACAGAGGTCAAGCATCACCACCGGTCCTTCGCCCACATACCGCCTCAAAGCCTGCTCCACAAACATAGACGAAGCCTCCTGCACATAGTAGCAGCCTGCATGAAACAGCGGGTCAAAAGTGAATGTCAGCCGCTTGTCCAGATAGTATCCGGCAGTAGACCAAGGGACATGCCTAAAAGAGGAACGAAAAAGACTGAATGAAGATTCCGGTAATTTATCTTCATTCAGTCGGATACTGACCGGCTGCTCCCCTTCCAGGGCGGCAGCCAGCTTTTCATATTCTTCCACACCCAAGAGGGCGCGTGTATAATCGGTGAAAGATGAGGGTAGCTTCATGCTTTGAACTGTTTTATGGCAGCAAAGATAGTGCAAAATACGTTTCACCAATCTACGGGGCTAAACAAAAAGCACGGTTCAATACTCTTTTTAAAAACTGAGTTTCACCCCTGCAAAATAGGAACGCGGTGCACCCGGTCCGTAGATATAACCGGAATCGCGGCTCGCTCCTTTATCAAAATCTTTCTGATAAGAATTGAA
>ERZ833608.1152-NODE-1152-length-18460-cov-12.270144_pt1 | contig 18460 bp, 14 predicted proteins | sample MGYA00519694_ERZ833608 | MGnify/ENA primary metagenome ERZ833608 (study PRJEB31850, sample SAMEA3708742) | human gut metagenome | biome: human gut; feature: human-associated habitat; material: faeces | place: China | collected 2014 ... | reverse complement strand
ACTCCTTGTTCCTGAGTGCTAAGACCATTATAGCCAATTTTCCGGTGCTGTCAAGCCCCTTGGAAAAATGTTTTAAAAGATTCATAATTCTGTCATAAACGAAGAAAGCGCCCTCCTTATTATAAGGAAAGCGCTCCGGCATGTTCTTTACTCTTCCATCTGCCTTGCCAGAAATGCCGCCGCCACATTCACGGCCTTGAGCTGGGCGGCATCCGGCGTGGCCGTGCGGTCTTCGGTCAGCAGGGCCACCACGCCGGTCACATCGCCCGCCGCAATGATGGGTGCGGCGCACAGCACTGCTCGGGGCGAGCCTTCGCAGGGCAGGATGCACTTTTCGGCAATGCCCTCGCTCTGGTACAGCCTGCGGCCATCCATCAGCTTTTCCAGCGGCTGGCTGATGCTGCGGTCGGCCAGCTCCCGCCGGCCGGAGCCGCTCACCGTAAGGATGCGGTCACGGTCGGCCACCAGTGCGGTCAGCGCAAAGCTTTTGCTGAGCACCTCGGTATACTGGGCCGCTACTGCGTTCATCTCGCCAATGGGCGAATACTTTTTAAAGATCACCTCGCCGTCGCCCGTGGTGAAGATCTCCAGCGGGTCGCCGCGGCGGATGCGCTGGGTGCGGCGGATCTCCTTGGGGATCACCACCCGGCCCAGCTCGTCGATGCGGCGCACGATTCCTGTTGCTTTCATGTTTTTGCTCCTCCGTTTCCTTAAAAATGCCTGCAGCACTAGTATCTGTCAGGCCGGGCCATTTATACCTGCTGCCCCCGCGCAAAAAGACCTGCACGGAAAGCTGCCTCTTCGTTGCGTTTCCGGCAGGGTTCTGCTACAATGATACAAAAAGCCATTTTCATAAGCACAGCACCCCGCTTATGAAGACAGATCCTAAAATTCTACTGAGAAAGGCAGGTGTCCGGATGCCGAACATCCTCATTCTGGGCGGCGGTGCCGCCGGTCTTGCAGCCGCGCTGGCGGCGGCACAAAGTGCCCCCGCTGCACAGGTCATTGTGCTGGAGCGCAACCCGAAGCCGGGCAAAAAGCTGCTTGCCACCGGCAATGGCCGCTGCAATCTGGATAACACCGGCATTGCACCGGAGCTGTATTTCACTGCCGACCCGGCAGCACTTCGTCCGCTGCTGGATGCCGTAAATACCGCCGACCCGCTGCGCTGGTTCCGTGCGCTGGGGCTTTACACCCGCACCGACGAGGCGGGCCGGGTGTATCCGTACTCCAATCAGGCGGCGGACGTGCTGGCCCTGCTGGAGCATCACCTTGCGCAGCACCATGTGCAGCTGCGCACCGGCTGCACCGTGCGCACCCTGAGCCAGAGCCGCAGCGGCTACGCCGTGCAGTTCGAGACGGCAGAGGGCAGCACCGAGACCCTGCGCGCCGATGCCGTCATCTGCGCCATGGGCGGCGAGGCAGGGCCGCAGTTCGGCACCGACGGCTTTGGCACCCGGTTCGCCGCCCAGTGCGGCGGCAGGGTGGAGCCGCTGTACCCCTGCCTGACCGCCCTGCAGTGCGCAAAGCCCCGCAAAGCGCTGGCTGGCATCCGTGCCAAGGCAGCAGCATCCCTGCTGGACGGTACCCATGTGCTTGCCTGCGAGAACGGCGAGGTACAGTTCACCGATTACGGCCTTTCCGGCATCTGCATCATGCAGCTGTCCGGCCTGCTGGCCCCGGGCCGCGGCCCCAAGGCTCCTGCTGTGGAGCTGGACCTCTTCCCGGCAGTGGACGAAACCGCACTTTCCAGCCTGTTTGCGGCCCACGCCGCCCAGACAGCAGGGGGCAGCGCCGCTGACTTCTGGCTGGGCCTGCTGAACCAGAAGCTGGGCCGTACTGTGTGGTCTGCCGCCGGGCTGCAGGACAGCGACGCGCCTGCCGTGCTCACCGCCGCACAGTGGCAGAAGCTGGCCCACACCGCCAAGCACTGGCGCTTTGAAGGGCTGACCCCCTGCAGCTGGAAGCAGGCCCAGACCACCGGCGGCGGGCTGGCCCTGCGGGAGGTGGATCAGCACTTCCAGTTCAAGGGCTGTCCGGGCCTTTACTTTGTGGGCGAAACGCTGGACTGCGCAGGCAGCTGCGGCGGTTTCAACCTGCACTGGGCGTTCGGCTCCGGCCTTGTGGCCGGGCGCAGCGCTGCAGGCCATGCTGCAGCAGGCCGTGCTCTGCCAAAAGCCTCCGCGCCCGCAAAAAGCAGGAAAAAGCCGCACAGGTAAAAATGAGCTTTAAATTTTCAACAAAAGCTTGACATCTTGTGCAGATCGCATTATCATAAAGACAATAAAAGTTTGTTCAGAGGATCGAGCAGAACAAGCAAGGGGAGAGTCGAAAGGCCCTTTTGTTTGTCCTGCTCTTTTTCTTTTATTCGGCAAACGGAGCGATCAGGAGGTTTTTATGCTGGATGTAGCAATTATCGGCTGCGGTGTCATTGGTGCGGCAGCCGCCTATGAGCTGTCCCATTACCCGCTGCAGACCGCCATTTTCGAGGCTGAAAATGACGTGGCCGACTGCACCACCAAGGCCAACAGTGCCATTCTGCACGCTGGCTACGACCCCGAACCGGGCACCCGGATGGCGCGGCTCAACGTGGAGGGGTCCGCACTGGCCAAGGAGATCTGCGCCCGGCTGGATGTGCCGTACCTGCAGTGCGGCAGTCTGGTGCTGGCCCTCAGCCCGGAAGAGCTGCCCCACCTGCAGAAACTGTATGAGAACGGCATCGCCAACGGCGTGCCGGGCATCCGGCTGCTTTCCGCAGAGGAAACGTTTGCCATGGAACCGAATCTGGCCCCCACTGTCGTTGGCGCGCTGTATGCGCCCAGCGCCGCCATCGTCAGCCCGTGGGAGTTTGCGCTGGCAATGGCAGAAGTGGCTGTGCGCAACGGCGTGGAGCTGCACCGCAGCTGCCCTGTGACCCGCATCGAAAAGACCGCCGGCGGCTGGGCGCTGACCACCCCCTCCGGAATTGTGGAAACGCGCTATATCATCAATGCGGCAGGCATCTCGGCGCAGGCCGTGCACGATATGGCCGCACCCCACAAATTTACCATCCAGCCCACCCGGGGCGAATACTACCTGCTAGATAAATCCGAGGGCAGCCGTGTGCACCACGTCATCTTCCAGTGCCCCAACGAAAACGGCAAGGGCGTTCTGGTGGCCCCCACCGTCCACGGCAACCTGATCGTCGGCCCGAACGCCGACCCCGTGGAAGGGGACGATACCGCCTGCACCGCCGCCGGGCTGGCCTTCGTCAGCGCCGCAGCGCGCCGCAGCGTGCCGAACATCCGCTTCAGCGAATCCATCCGCAATTTTGCGGGTGTCCGTGCCAATGTGGACACGGGCGACTTCGTTATCGGCGAAGCGGAAGGCGCACCCGGCTTCATCGATCTGGCCGGTATGAAATCGCCCGGCCTTTCCAGTGCACCGGCCGTTGCCAGAGAAGCCGTCAAAATTCTGGAAGCTCACGGCGATCTGCCCGCCCCCAAGGCGGATTACAGGGATGGCCGCACCCGGGTGCGCTTCAAGGAGCTTCCGCCCGAAGAAAAAGCCCGGCTCATTGCAAAGGAACCCGCCTATGGCCGCGTGATCTGCCGCTGCGAGACGATCACCGAGGGCGAAATTCTGGACGCTCTGCACGAAGAGATCCCTGCCACCACCATTGACGGTGTCAAGCGCCGCTGCGGTGCCGGTATGGGCCGCTGTCAGGGCGGCTTTTGCGGGCCGCGGGTGCTGGAGCTGATCAGCAAAACGCTGGGCATCCGTCCGCTGGACGTGCTGCAGGATAAGGCCGGCACCAACGTCTTACTGTGCGAAACCAAGCAGGAGGGAGAGCACCATGATTGATCTGGTCATCGTCGGCGGCGGCCCTGCAGGCCTTGCCGCAGCTTACAGCGCATGGCAGCATGGTCTGCGCGATATCCTTATCTTAGAGCGCGACAACGAGCTGGGCGGCATCCTGAATCAGTGCATCCACAACGGCTTCGGCCTGCACCGCTTTGGCGAGCAGCTCACCGGCCCGGAATACGCAGGCCGCTGCATTGAACTGCTGCGCTCCACCGGTGTCCGGGTGGAGCTGGGCACGATGGTGCTGGACGTCACCCCGGACAAAAAGATCCACTGCGTCAGCCGGGAAAAGGGCTATCAGATTTTGGAAGCCAGAAGCATCATCCTCTGCATGGGCTGCCGGGAGCGCACCCGCGGTGCCATTGGCATTCCGGGCAGCCGCCCTGCCGGTATCTACACCGCCGGTGCGGCCCAGCGCTATGTCAACATGGAGGGCTATCTGGTAGGCAAGCGGGTGCTCATCCTCGGCAGCGGCGACATCGGCCTGATCATGGCCCGCCGCATGACGCTGGAAGGTGCCAAAGTACTGGCCTGCGTGGAGGTCATGCCGTATTCCGGCGGCCTGACCCGCAACATCGTGCAGTGCCTGCAGGACTTCGACATCCCCCTGTATCTGTCCCATACCATCGTGGATATTCAGGGCAAGGCCCGCGTGGAAAAGGCCACCGTTGCCAAGGTGGACGAAAACCGCCGCCCCATCCCGGGCACCGAGATGGAATTTGATGTGGACACCATCCTGCTCAGCGTTGGCCTGATCCCGGAAAATGAGCTGACCCGGCAGGCGGGCATCCCCATGGACCCCCACACCAAGGGCGCAGTGGTCTACGAGAATATGGAGACCGGCATCCCCGGCGTGTTCGCCTGCGGCAATGTGGTGCATGTGCATGATCTGGTGGACTTCGTTTCGGGCGAAAGCGACCTGGCCGGTGCTTCTGCGGCGGCCTATGTTTTGAAGGGCGAAGCCGCCGATGCCGCCGCACTCGATCTTATCCCGGGCAATGGCTTGGGCTACACCGTGCCGCAGCGGGTGCGCCCCGCTGATGTGGACAGGAGCGTGAACATTTCCTTCCGTGTGCGGCAGAACTACGGCCCCAGCCAGATCACCGTGACCTGCGGCGGCAGGCAGCTGGCCCGGTTCAAGCGCCAGTGCATGGCACCCGGTGAGATGGAACACATCGCACTGCCCAAAGTCCTGCTGGAAAAAGCAGACGGCCCGCTGACCGTTGCGGTAGAGGAGGTTATTGCAGAATGAGCAGCATCAAAGAAGTCATTTGCATCTGCTGTCCCTGCGGCTGCCACTTGCAGGTAGACCCGGAAAATGATTATAATGTAACTGGAAACGCCTGCCCCAACGGTGCCGCCTACGGCAGGGAAGAGCTGACCCATCCCACCCGCATCCTCACCAGCACCGTGCGGGTGGAGGGTGGGCTGTACCCGCGCTGCCCGGTAAAGACTGCGCAGGCCGTGCCCAAAGAGAAGATGACCGAGGTCATGGCTGCGCTGGACCGCGTCACCCTGCACGCCCCCGTCCGCACCGGGCAGGTGGTGCTGGCAGATGTGTGCGGCACCGGCGTGGACGTTGTGGCGACGCGAAATCTGTGATACACACTCCTGAAACGATACGGAGGGAGCAAAAGCATGAGTACAAAATATGTTCTGGCGCTGGATCAGGGAACCACCAGCAGCCGTGCCATCCTGTTCGACAATGAGCAGAATATCATTGCGGTGCAGCAGCGCGAGTTTGAGCAGATCTATCCGCAGCAGGGCTGGGTGGAGCACAACCCCATGGAGATCTGGTCCACCCAGTATGGAGTCATGAACGAGGTGGTGGCCCAGAGCGGTGTCGATGCCCACGATATCGCCGCCATTGGCATCACCAACCAGCGGGAGACCACCATCCTGTGGGAAAAGGCCACCGGCCGCCCCATCTATAACGCCATCGTCTGGCAGTGCCGCCGCACGGCTCCGCTGGTGGATGAACTGCTGCAGCAGCCCGGCATGGCAGACTACATCCGGGAGAACACCGGCCTGATGCCCGATGCCTATTTCTCCGCAACGAAGATCAAGTGGATCCTGGACAATGTGCCCGGTGCGCGGGAACGGGCCGAGGCAGGGGAGATCCTGTTCGGCACTGTGGACACATGGCTGGTCTGGAAGCTGACCGGCGGCAGAGTGCATGTCACCGACCGCACCAACGCCAGCCGCACCATGCTGTATAACATCCGCACGCTGGACTGGGACGACACCCTGCTCAAAGCGCTGGATATCCCGCGCTGCATCCTGCCCCGCGTGACGGATTCCAGCGAGGTCTACGGCACCACCGATCTGTGCGGTGTGCAGATCCCGGTAGCCGGCATTGCCGGTGACCAGCAGGCTGCGCTGTTCGGACAGAGCTGCTTTGGCAAGGGCGAGGCCAAGAACACCTACGGCACCGGCTGCTTTTTGCTGATGAACACCGGCGATACCATCTGCCGCAGCCGGAACGGCCTGATCTCTACCATCGCCATCAGCCTGAACGGTAAGGTGGAGTACGCGCTGGAGGGCAGCGTCTTTGTGGGCGGTGCCGTCATCCAGTGGGTGCGCGACGGCCTGCGCATGATCCAGGAGAGCCGCGATGCGGAATACTATGCCCAGAAGGTGCCGGATAACGGCGGCATTTACATCGTGCCGGCCTTTACTGGTCTGGGTGCACCGTACTGGGATATGTACGCCCGCGGTGCCATTGTGGGCATTACCCGCGGCACCACCCAGAACCATATCATCCGCGCGGCAGAGGAGTCCATTGCCTACCAGAGCGCCGATCTCGTGGCTGCTATGGAAAAGGACACCGGCGTGCCCATCACCTCGCTGAAGGTGGACGGCGGTGCCTCCCGCGACCAGTTCCTGATGCAGTTCCAGGCTGACATCCTGAACAAGACCGTGCTGCGCCCGGCCATCCGGGAAACGACTGCTCTGGGCGCTGCCTATCTGGCGGGCCTTGCCACCGGTGTGTGGAAGGACCGGGACGAGATCCGCAGCCTGTGGCACTGCAATATGACCTTTGCCCCGCAGATGGACGAGACCGAGCGCACCCGTCTGCTGGCCGGCTGGCACAAGGCTGTGGGCCGAAGCTGCGACTGGGCAGAGCATTGATAGTTTTCGCCCGACTTTATGGTTCACGCACAAAATATTTTTTAATTGTTTATTTTCTATTGACATTTTGTTACAAAACGCTATACTAGAAGCATCCCAAGAGAAGTGAGATGGGGATGCACTGTATCGTCCAGATGCAGTGTGTCCCCATTTTTATTACGGAAAAATCAGATTCAAAAAGGAGGTCCCCCATATGAACGAGAAAAAACTTTCAAGGCCGCTGATCAGTCTCATCGTCAGCATCGCGCTCATCATCGTAGGCATTGCCGGTTCTTTCATTTTACAGACGAACTCCGGCAAAACGACCATCCGGAACGTTACCATTGAATCCGAATCCGGTCATACCCTTGCGATGGATGTTTATATTCCGGAAAACGCCACCGCTGAAACGCCTGCGCCCGCTATTTTTGTACAGCATGGCGGAAACAACAACAAAGAAGAAATGCAGCACTACTGCATTGAGCTCGCCCGCCGCGGCTATGTTGCGATCGGCGTGGATATGTACGGCATGGGCGAAAGCGAACCTCTGCCGGACTCCGAATGGCTCACCCAGGGCCGCGGCCTTTATGATGCGGTACGCTACGGCGTGACTCTGCCCTACGTTGATACCGACCGCGTTTCGCTGCTGGGCTACTCCCGCGGTGGCAAGGCAGCTGGCGAAGCACTGCAGTGCGATAACGACAGTCTGAATGTTGTCAAGGCCATTTTCCTGATCCACAGCGATCCCATCGTGCGTAACAGCGAGGGCTACACCGATGTTTACGGTGCCCGAGATGTCGCAGTTCTCGCAGACAAGAACGACGAGTTCTTCTTCTCGGAAAAAGCTAATGATAACGGTACCTATTCCAACGACGCCAACAAGTATGCAGCCAACCTTTCCAGCCCGGCAGAATATGTGATCAACAACAGTGCACAGTCCTTCCTGTATTTCGGTATCGACCCCGCAACCACCAGTGAACAGCGCGTGGCAGAGACCGTTTATGAGCAGGATTACGGCGGAAAGACCGGAAGCCGCCAGATCTTTGTTTCTAACGAGACGCATATGGCTGGTTGGTGGTCCCCGCTGGTCATGAACCGTGTGTTGACCTTCTTTAACCGTGTTATGCCCACTGGCACTGCTCTGAGCGCCAGCAGCTACACCTATACCATCTGGAACATCTTCAAGATCATCGCCCTGTCCGGTCTGCTGCTGTTTGCCGGGTCTCTGATGGTCTGGCTGGTCAGCTCCGTCAAGACATTCCAGTGTGCCGACAATGGAGAGCAGGACCTTCGCCCAGTTGGCGATAAGAATGCAGTTGCATGGTTCTGGGGCATCCAGATCATCAGTGCCGTCCTGTCCATCCTCATTATTCGATTCCTGAACAAGCAGGGACTGGCATCTTACCGTGATGCACTTTTCCACTCGGCCAACCCTGCGTACCACGGCCTGATCTCTCTGCTGTGCGGCGCACTGACTCTTGTTCTGTGCACGGTGTGGTACATGGCCTACGGCAAAAAACACGGTTTCTCCTTCCGGAATACCGGCATCGCTATTTCCGGGCATGCACTCCTCAAATCCATCGGCGCGGCCCTGCTTGCAGTCTTTGCCCTGATCCTGATGGTTTTTGCCGTCGACTATTTTGTGGATGTGAACTTCCTGATCGTTTACTGGGGCTTTATGAAGTTTGGAGCCAACCGCATCCCGGGTATGCTCCTTGTTGTACCCATGTATCTCGTGTACTACATTGTCATGTCCATCAGTGTCAACAGTTTTAACTTTAGCACGGCGCTCGGCAAAAACAAGCTGCTTTCTAACCTTCTGATCAGCTTTATCGCGTCGGTTCCCACTCTGTTCATCCTCTGCTACGTTTACGGCATCTTCAAGGCTACCGGCTCGAACCCGATGTTCGGCGGTCTGGCTTCTGCCGCAACTGCAGTGTATGCGCTGCCCGGCTTCATCTTTGTTGCGATCCTGATTTGTCGTCTCCTGTACCAGCACACAGGCAATCCCTACCTTGGCGGCATCTTCTGCGGCGTTCTTGCAGCTGTCAGCGAGTGGGGCATCTGCGAGATTCGCGTGCACACCCCCGGAACACAGTACGCTGGCACTGCTCTGGTCTACGCACTGATCGCGATCGGCTTTGTAGTTACCATAGCATGCGCTGTACTGCTGAAGAAAAATAATGCAGCCGTGCAGGCACATAAATAATGCCTCTTTAATCCTCTTTACAAACCCCTCAATTTTTTATAAACTTGGTTTGCGCATGGTGCGGCCCTTTTAGAGTTTTCTGAAAGGGCCGTATCTTCTGATTGCTCCCTATCTCTGTAAATCTGGCTCGAAAGGAGTCTTATCCAATGCATCCTCTTGCCGAAACCCTGCTGGACGAACCGGTGATCGCCGCTGTGAAAACGGACGAAGCCCTGACTGCTGCGCTGGCTTCGCCCTGCAGCGCCGTTTTTCTGCTGGCGAGCACCCTGCTCACCGTAGACGGTCTGGTGCACCGCATACATGATGCCGGAAAACTGGCCGTGGTTCACATCGACCTTGTGGACGGCCTTTCGTCGCGGGAGATCGCGGTGGACTCCCTCAACGCCCTGTGCCACCCGGACGGCATCATCTCCACCCGCCCGACCCTGATCCGCCGGGCGCGCCACCGCGGCCTGTTGACCGTCCAGCGGGCATTCATTCTGGATTCCCTCTCGCTGACCAGCCTGTCCGGTCAGCTGGAGCAGGGCAAGCCGGATTTTGTCGAGATCCTTCCCGGCATCATGCCCCGGGTCATCGCCGAGATCAGCGCCCGCACACAGGTGCCTGTCATTGCAGGCGGCCTGCTGCGGGACAAAGCCGACGTCATGGCCGCCATGCGCGCAGGTGCCGCCGCAGTTTCCACCTCTGCGCCCTCCCTGTGGGATATCTGAGCCAGAACAAGATCCCAGCTGAAGTACGAAAAGCATAATAGTATCCTGGTGTTTTATTGGATATGCCCGCCCACCGATGGAGCCGGATCTCCACGGTGAGCGGGCATTTTTTCGTTTTCATTCGATTTGAGTGAATCTATTCAGCCTGCGGATTAACTCGATAATTTAAAGCAATACTACAAGTCGCACTTCCCTTAAAGTCTTTCTGCTTCCTGTATCTTAGCATCATACTGGATGGCAGAGATCGGCACGAGGCCCTCGATCATATCCAGTTTGCTGTTGACAAGGTCATCATACACATCTTTGGTGGGCAACGTAATGGAAGGCTCCAGCTGTTCATTTGCAATTACGCTTTCCACCAGTGCTTGTTTGTTTTTCAGTTTCTGCGCCATATCGGGCAGGAAGTGATAATTTTCAATCATGCGCAGAATGATGTTTGCCATAAAATTGCCGCGGATGCTGCTCAACTCGATATAAATCGCTCCGGCATCCTCCACGGAAATTCGTGCGATGCTCATCAGGTAATCAGCCAGAGTCCCTTGCGTATCGTTCAAAATTCCCTGACTTGCCATACTGCGTTGCAGGATATTCATTTTTCGATAGTCCTGAATTATACCGGTTTTTATCAGTACATTCCACCGCTTTATGCAGTCACATGGGTGGCATTCTCTTTCACCGAATTGATCGTATCCATCAGTTCACTCCCTGTTTTGCCATCAAACAGGCGGGTAAACAGGATGGGTTGGTCAAAGGGTGGTTTCATCAGCACCGCTTTGCTTTCCACATAACCGTTCTGCTCGATGTAATGAATGACCTTCTGCACGAACGCGATCTGCTTTGCATTCAGCGATTCGTCGTTGATGAACTTGGAAAATGCCTGCATGGCAGCATCGTGGTCCAGCTTTGCCACTTTACGCACCAGCAGACCAAAGGGTGTATCCCGAAACTCCCGTGCATAGTCCTCTTTGCTGCCCAGCTCACAGGTGAAGATATGTTCCAGCTCGGTGTAGTCGCCCCGGGAAAGCGGAATGTTCTGGGTCAGCTTGTGGATGGCCAGCGTATCGCTGCGGTGCTCCATGATGTAGCGGTTCACACGTTCCCGGTACTCGCCAAAATCGTAGCCGGAATCCAGCGCTTTGCCCTCGGTCTGTTCCAGTACCGGGTCGGCAAGGGCCGTGTAGACAGGCTTTTGCCCCTCGCCGCCCTCCACCAGAAACTTGATAAGTTCCCGCAGTTCCTGCCGCATTTCCTCAAAGCGGAGCAAATCATGCGAGGTCAAAAATTCGTCTGTCTGCACCTCCCGAATGAGCGGCAGCTTTGCCTGCACCTGCGGGATGGTAGCTTTTCCTTCCAGCATTGCCGCCGTGCTGCGCAGCTGTTTCTGGGCGCGGCCCAGCCCCGGCAGACCTTCCAGTTCACAGAGCAGCAAGCCATACACAAAGTTATCGAACCGCTTGGCGGCTTCATCTTTGTCGTCCAGCGAGATGAGCGGTGCCACCTCTTTCATCAGAGTACCCTTGTCCGTTTCGGTCAGGCTGACAAAGGCTTCCGGCTTTTGATAGTGTTCCACGGCCTGTCGATGCAGCCGCACAGATACCAGCTCCGGGTTCAACGCTCCTACTTCGGCACGGCAGGTTTCTGTTAAAATTTTACGCCAGTTCTGGTAGTTTTCGTCCCCATAGGCTCCATCCTGCAGCGCGGCGGCGATCCGCACCTGCTTGCAGAAAATGCTCTCGGACAGGCTCTTGGTGTCCGTGCCCTCATAGCCGTTGGGCTTCTGACGGAAAAATTCAAAGTTGCCGCAGTAGTCGAAGATCAGAAAACGCCGTTTGCCCGTATAGTCGCCGTCGATGGCATCCACGCAGGCAAGAGATGGGCAGAGCCGCGTACCACGGCCGATCATCTGCCAGAACTTCGTTTTGCTGCGTACTTTTTTGAAGAACACCAGATTCGCGCACTCCGGCACATCGATGCCCGTGTCCATCATATCCACCGAGACCGCAATAAACGGCGGCTTGTCTGGCTGCTTGAAGTCGTCAATAATGGACTGCGCATAGGCATCATCGCAGACCACCCGCTGGATGAAACCCGGGTATTGGGTCTCCAGCTGCGGGTAGAGCTTGCCAAAGCGCTCCCGGATAAACTCCGCATGGCGCTTGTTCTGGGCAAAGATGATGGTCTTGCCGATGCGGTCACCGCCCGCCGTCTGGATGCCGCGTTCCATCAGGTCTTGCAGCACCGTGTCCACGGTGTTGGCGTTGAAGATGAACTTATTCAGCTTTTCGGACGGGATGAAGGTGGGCAGGGTGTCGTCCTCGGCAAAATCGTCCTCGTAGCGGGCCTTATCCTCCGGTGAAAGCTGGTCGTAGTGGATGCCCTCTTCTGTGAATTTCGTCTTGACCTCGTAGTTGTAGTAAGGCACCAGCACATGGTCGGTGTAGACCGCCGTGTCGTAATCGTAGGCGTAGGTGGGGATGCCGTGTTCCATCTCGAAAAAGTCGTAGGTGTTGCGGTCTACATCGGTTTTCGGGGTGGCGGTCAAGCCAACCAGAACGGCATCGAAATAATCAAAAATGGCGCGGTATTTCTTGAAAATGCTGCGGTGGCTCTCGTCCACGATGATAAGGTCAAAGTGGGCGGGCGAAAACAGCGGCACGCCGTCTTTGGTCTTGGCGTTGTCGATGGCGTTGAGCATGGTGGGATAGGTGGAAAACACGATGCGCGCGGCCTTATCGTCCTTAGAGGAGCACAGATTGCACAGCGACTGGTCGGGCAGATATTTCTTGAAGTCGTCCTTCGCCTGCTTGACCAGCGCGGTGCGGTCCGCCAGAAAAAGCACGTTGGTCACATGACCGCCCCGGCTCAGCACATCGGTCAGGCTGGATGCGGTGCGGGTCTTGCCCGTGCCAGTAGCCATGACCAGCAGATTGCGCCGGAAGCCCTGCGTAATATGGGCGCAGACTGCCCGGATGGCGTTTTTCTGATAGTAGCGGTCGGTGATTTTATCGTCAATTTCGATGGTGTCCAGCGGCTTTTTCTCGGTGCGGCGGTTCATCAGCTTCTGCAGATCGTCCTTGCAGAACACCCCGCTCACGGCACGCTGCGGGCCGCTCTGCTCATCCCAGAAATAGGTGGTGTAGCCGTTGGTGGTAAACAGCATCGGACGGCGGCCAAACTTCTGCTCCAGACAGTCTGCATAAAGCTGAGCCTGCTTGCGCCCGATGTTGGGGTCTTTTGTGCTGCGCTTGGCTTCAATGACCGCCAGCGGCAAGCCGTCCTTGCCCATCAGCAGATAGTCCGCATAGCCCTTCTGCCCCAGCACGCCGTTCATGTTGTCCACTTCGTACTCGGTGCGCACATCGGCGTCCGGCCCGGTAAATTTCCAGCCCATGGCCTTGAGGTCGATGTCGATGATCTTCTGCCGCGTCTCGGCCTCAGTCAGGTCGGCGGCGGTGAAACTGCGGCTCTGCTGGTTCTGCTGTTTGCTGGCCGTGTATGCCGCCGAAAGACTCTCCACCTGCTTGCGCAAGGCTTCCAGCTCGGCATCTTTCTGGGACAGTAAACTTTCCTGTTCCCGGATCTTCTTTTCGTCCAGCGTTACCTTTTCGCCGGGGATGGCTGTTTCATCAAAGGAGCGCTCCACATAGTCCGTGCCGTAGCAGTAATCCACCCATTGGATGAAATCGAACAGCCCCCGCAGGCTGAACACTGCATCCGCCGCCGACACGCTATGCCCTGTATGTACCGCCAGATTGCCCGCCTTCACGATGCTGGGCAGCACGCTCCACACATTGCGGTCCACCGCGAACCGGAAACTCGGCTCGTGCAGCAGGGATTGCAGGTTGTCCTTGTAGGGCATCGTGATGGTTTTATCTGCCGCATACACCCACTTCACCGCCAGCTCCAACGCCTTCCGGCACCCCACCGCGCACATCGCCGGGGAGGTGGAGAACACTTTCTCGGCCTCGATGGCAGAATTGGCGAAGAGGGAATATTCGGGGCGGGTGGAGAGATAGGAGAAGTTGGACATGGGGGGACTCCTTTCAATAGTAAATCCAGCACTTAATTAAAGACTTCATCCAGCATTTCTGACACTTCTGCATCAGTTGCGGTCATTTTTTCTATATCGGAACGAACCCGTTCGGTTATATCCTTACTATCTTCCATTGTTTGAGGCTGTTCTCCCAACTGTTGCGATTTCACCAGATTCATCGAAAAAATGTCGTGATTTGTTTGAATATGAATTTGACTTTCCAGTGGCTTTTTCTTGTCATCTGAAACTTCTCCATATGTAAAAAGATTTCTCCGAATTCTCTTCACAGTGCGGTTCCATTGAAACACTGTCTGTGAACCAGCCTCATGACTTAACACAATCAAATGCCTCGCTGAATTTTCCTGCAACCACTCCATAATCAATTTCCACCACTTCTTGTCCGTAGAACCAACAGACATTCCATAAATGCAAACAATTGTGCTGTTCTTTATTAGTTTTGTTGCACGTTCATCATAGTTCATCCGAATAATTTGATTTTGTACAGGCTTAATTATTCCCTCAATAACATCCAAATTTTCAGCGAAAGCCTTATTTGCGATTTGTGTCTCATCATTGACACCCATTATGAGATCATCTATATACCCATGGACATGAACAAGCTCGCTAATATATCCGCCACTGAATTTACAGCCACCGGCTTTCTCCTTAACCGCATTGAAACACTTATCTAAGCAATTGGTATAATTAAACGTCACAAAGTTAAAATAGACATCGTTTCTATCAATAACTCTTCTGAGCACCTCTGCGTCAGCAGGTCGAATCTTATAATATGTACTGAATGCCTTACTCATTTCCTCAACTGCATTGTCCAGTTTTGATTCATCAAACCGCTGTTCTTCATTTCTTATATAACTTATAAAAGAGTTGACAAAATTTTCAAACAGTTCCAAGTACACCGCTGTATCATTGAGCTCGCTTGAATATTTGCCAAATGCATTTTCAAAGTCGGACCACGTTTCTGATTTCAACTGAATAGCGGACTTAAAGTTCCTGAGATTCTCGTCATCTTTTTGTGTTTCAGCACAATACACTCTATAAAAATCAGAATAGGCCGTTTTTAGCCCAATTCCTAAATCGAAACCATTTCCGATAAGAAAAGTCACCTGCATGAACGTCCCTCGCAATACACGTTTTTTATATCATATCACCGAAATCTCAAAAAGTTAATATGCTGGATTCTTTCGTCTTGATTTTTCGAGATTTGTGCAGAGCTCCTTCCGTCACGGCTCCCGCCGTGCCACCTCCCTCAAGGAGGGAGGCTTTTGCTTTGCGGTCACATTAAGGCTCCCTCTCTGAGGGGGCTGTCGCCGTCAGGCGACTGGGGGAGTTACCCAAAATACTCCTGCATCAGCGCTTTTTTCAACAGTTCCAGCTTTCCTAAACTTTGCTGTACGGTCTGCTTTTGCTGATCTATTTTGTTTTTCAAAGTCACAAATTGATCTTGCAATTCAATTGGTGGTATATATAAGTCAATATTTTGCAGTTCTTTCGCATTAATATTTGCTTGTCCGATTGCCGTTTTACACATACCAATCAGCATTCGTTTTGAAAAATCCATATTGAGAAATGCAGAAAGAACCTCCGGTCGTATCCTCTCATTAATACGTACTCTAATTACAAACCCCGCAAGCACCATCAATTCATCTCGATTGTACACGCAGGTTTTTCCAACAAGTTCTTTGCTGTTTGTTCTGTTAAACAGAACATCGCCTCGGCGAACCGTGCATTTGTCCAGTTCACTATCCGGAATGTCGATTCGCTTTGTGTCGCGCAAGTCCAGCTCACCACTGTATGTAATATTGTTCATTCTTAAATATGGATATTTTCCACCTTCTACGGCAGGACGACTAGAACCATATCGTACATCTGAAACAACATCTTGAATTTTTCCTATACTCCATCTAAATGGATTTGCCGGAAATGTTCCAAACATCTCCACAAATCGTGCCTTTACCAGTTCGTCCAGTTTAGCAAGCTGCTGTTTGCGAAAATTCACGAGCTGTTCAACTTTGTACAGAGTTTGAGCAATTTTGTTTTGCTCTGAAATATTCGGAATTTCTATTGATAATGTTTCTAGCTTGCTCACAGCAAGACCGGGCTGTGCCGCACCTGTTGCATACTGACCCAAATTCATGGCGTTTAGTGCATAATAAAGCCAATGCACGTTCATTTCGATTTTTGGTTGTACAACGACTGCGTGCTCTGTTGCATGAAACTTTCCAGAGGCTAAATTAACATTTCCGCACAACGCCCCCTGTCTGCCAATCAACGGAAACTCTCCATCATGCGTATAATCTGCAACATATCCACGAATGCCGTTTCCTCCGAAACAAGGATACAATCCCTTGTTATATTCAGGTGAAATATCATTCGCTGATACGAATTTTCCTGCCTTTAAGAGACAAACCTCTCCCAACTTCGCCATCACACCATCTCCTCCAGCTCTGCCAGACCCTTGGTGATCTCCATTTCCAGCTCATGCAGGTCGGCAAGGATCTCCGTGGTCGAGGGGTACTCCACCGGCACATACTCCGTCTCTTTGTACTTATTGATGGACAAATCGTACCCATTGGCGGCAATTTCTTCTTTGGGCACAAAGAAACTCTGCTCGGTGCGCTTGCGGTCAATTTCGGCGTTGAGGTTATGGAACCGGGCGATGATGTCCGGGATGTCGTTTTCCTTCACCTCGGTGCGCTTGTCGTCCAGCGAGAAACCGTCGGCTTTCATATCGTAGAACCACACCTTATCGGTGCCGCCCGCGCCGGTCTTGGTAAACACCAGCACCGCCGTAGACACGCCTGCGTAGGGCTTGAACACGCCGGAGGGCATGGAAATGACCACCCGCAGCTGGTGGTTTTCGATCAGTTCTTTTCGGATGCTCTGGTGCGCCTTGCTGGAACCGAACAGCACGCCGTCCGGCACGATGCAGGCGCAGCGTCCGCCGGTTTTGAGCATCCGCAGGAAGAGCGCAAGGAACAGAAGTTCCGTCTTTTTGGTGTTGGTGACGGCTTTCAGGTCATCGTTGATGCTCTCGGCATCCACAGTGCCCTTGAACGGCGGGTTCGCAAGGCAGACCGTGTACTTGCTGCAAATGGAGTTTTGCTTGAAAACGCTGTCTTTGTAGTCGATATCCGGGTTGGTGATGGAGTGGAGCATCAGGTTCATGGCCGAAATGCGCAGCATGGTGCGGTCCATGTCAAAGCCTGCAAACATCGGCCCGGCAAAATGCTGCCACTGTTCCGGAGTCATATCGTCCCCATAGTGCTTGCGAACATATTTTGCGCTGGACACCAGAAAGCCCGCCGTGCCGCAGGCGGGGTCGCAGATGAAGTCGTCCGGCGTGGGCTGCACCAGCTCCACCATCATGTCACGGATGTGCTTGGGCGTGCGGAACTGGCCGTTCTGCCCTGCGGTTGCCAGCTTGCCCAGCATATACTCGTACAGGTCGCCCTGCATATCAAGGTCGGCAATGTCGTGGGTGTAAAGATCCTCCAGCCCGGTGATGATCTTTTGCAGTACCTGCGGCGTGGGGATCAGGAACATGGCATCGTCCATGTACCGCGCAAAGGCGGTGTTGCCCTCGTCTGGGCGGGTGGGGTCGTCTGCGATCTCCACCAGCTCGCCGTTTGCGTCAAAATCCGGCAGACGGCCATATTTCATCTTTTTGATGGCAGGGAACACCCGCTGCTGCATGGTCAGGAAAATCTCGCGGGAATCTTTGTCCTTGAAGCGGCTCCACCGCATAGACTGTCCTGCCGCGCTGGCCGGGAAGATGTGCTCCATCTTTTCGCCCGCCATGTTCTCAAAATCTTCGGTGGCAAGCTCTTTCTCGTCCAGTGACCGGATGAACATGAGATAGGTCAGCTGTTCAATGACGGTCAGCGGATTGGTGATGCCGCCTGCCCAGATGTCCGTCCAGATCTTGTCTACCTTATTTTTAATGGCTCCTGTTACCATGCGTTCCTCCTGAATGTTTGCCAATCGCAAACGCTTTTCATCTTGAATTTTTGGTGATAATATCACAATTTTATTATAGCAGTGTACGATTATATTTTCAATGTAGAGCGTTTAGCGGAAGTGCCTTCTTGATCGCAAGGCAAGAAATTAGTGGAACGTTAAAACAGCAATTTGCGATATGCAATTCAACGCTATTGCTGTTGCATGAAGAAGTTGAATTGCTATAAAACGGTAAAGTGGATTTTATCTGCTTTACCGTTTTTTCTTTACATCTGGACTCCAACATGCCTTTGTGCTATTCAGCGATTCCATCGCGCAGCCTGCGCTCTGCTTATCAACTGATGATCTCCGGCGGTGATGTGAAGGCCGTACAGGAACAACACCTGTGCAGGCCACCCCGGTTGAAGCAGAACCGACCATCTCCGTGTCGGCACTGCTGGAGCTTCTGAAGGACGCAGACCCCTCTGTAAAAGCGCAGCTTCGCCTGGCTCTGCTGACCTGAATTGCAAAAAATAGCACGGATTGCAGAGTAATTCACAGACTTACTCCATCTGACACGAAAAATGCGGACCGTGC
>ERZ833608.1141-NODE-1141-length-18564-cov-5.634502_pt1 | contig 18564 bp, 18 predicted proteins | sample MGYA00519694_ERZ833608 | MGnify/ENA primary metagenome ERZ833608 (study PRJEB31850, sample SAMEA3708742) | human gut metagenome | biome: human gut; feature: human-associated habitat; material: faeces | place: China | collected 2014 ... | reverse complement strand
CCGCTGTGGTGCTAATGTTTGATTATTTTTGAGACATTATCAATTTCGGTTGACAGTAAAATTGGAATATAGGTGATGGATAGAAATAGTGGTACTATTATGTAGAGAATGGAGATACTAAAAAGACTATATATAGTGATTTTAGTACTAAGATTACTATATGCATTAGATAGAGGAAATAATAAGTATTAGAACATAAGAAAACCTGATTGTGTGGACAATCAGGACAAGTATTAATTAAATTTGAGTAGTCTTATTTTTATCAAGATCATTAAAAATTTTAACTGAAACTTTTTCTTCCAAATCACAACAGATACTTTTAAGAACTTTATAATTTTTCAAATAAACACAGTTCGAATATTTAGATTTTGAATTCTTTTCTTTAGAAAAAATTGCCAAAATATTTTTCTTTTCATCAGCATTAGTTTGATTATTATTACGCAAACTTCTTGCATGGAGATCTTTTCCAGTAAATGCTACAACCATTTTATCATTAGTACTCTCTATTGCTAAAGGAAAATCTCGCGTTTTTGTATGTAAGTTAACTAAAACTAGATTCGTTTGAGCATTCGCATAAACAATCTTATTAATTTTCGTTATACGCATAATTTTCTTGCGAATCGTACCAAAGTCATAGCGCTGTTGGTTATTAATGTTATTTTCTGCTATAGTTCCTTTAATGCAATTTTTATAAAAATCCAAATCATTTAAATGGGAACGCACACCAACCAAATGAGCAAAATCTCCCTTATTAAATCTCACTTCATTATATTTGCCATCGTTAGTTACAATCAAAAAATCATAAGGTACTAGAAACTTTTCATAAAGTCTTGCACCTGCAATTATATCTCTAATAATTCTTGTTTTATTCGATTTGCTGAGACTGTGCATAAATATAGTTCTCCTTTAGACAAAAAAAGCAGGAAATTACCCGCTTAGTATCATAAAAAAATAACAGGTTTTATCCTGGTCGCCAGGCTCATATATCTATTCGATATATAATCGGACGAGATTGTTTTTAAGACTATCTCTTGTCTACAGTTTATCTCCTAACTGCAAGGCTCATATATCTATTCGATATATACTCGGACGAGGTTATTTTGAATTCTACCTCTTGAATTCGACTTTTTACGGTGCCTGTTCACCGAGAATGTTACCATTCTTTTTTATAGTTGTAATTTTTTATGAGCAAATGAAAATGTTTATTGCTCAGTCTCTAAGCATAGATTACCACAATTCAGTATTTTGTCAATAAAATCAGTGTGTAATTTCAAAATTTCAAAAATAAGTATATAGGGTTTTCTTATGTGAAAGAACCGCTTCTTGAATTGTAAGATTAATTTAAAAGTTGATTTATCTGTGAATCAGTTAAGATAGAGTTTAATACTATTTCTTTCTTATCTTTTAGGTAGATGTTTGCTAGAGTTTCATAGATTGTATTAACTGAAACATACTTATAAGTATCTAATTCTATCTTTCCTGATTCATTAATATCAAATTCAACAAATCTATATTTATCTATTCCTGTTTTCAAAGCCAGATCTACAAGTACATGTTCGGGCTTATTGGAAGAAGCTTCAAATGATAACTGTTTTAGATACTTGTTGACTGATATTTCATAATCAAGGACTGTAATTAATGCGACGTATTTTGAATCGTTAAGTTTATTTACATATAGTTTTTCCATTTATAATCCCTCCATTCCAAAATGGAATAGAACAATATATACTATCCATTAATTAAGTTCAAGCCATTTCTAAAAATAATCTTAGCAGTTTATTGCTTCCAATGTTTTCTTGAGTTATATACGTTATTTACCGCTTCAATGTAACAAATAAATGAAGGATGATTATGATCGTTTTGTGTTAAGTATCTATTCTTAATACCCTTATATTGTTCTCTGACTAATTTCCACTTTCCATTACTTTTAATATAATCGACTTTAAATTTAATATTTCTAGAATTTGGAGCCATATTCCAATAGTATTCATTAACAGGCCTTCTAGTAACAAGACCAGCATAAATGCTAGCAGCATATGCAATATTGTTAACATTAGTATTACCAGTCTTTTTATGAATTAAACGATAAAAATTTCTATCTTCATCTTCATAAACGATACAAACATCTATTGAAAATAATGTTTTACTTCCTGGAAGATAATGTTTTTTAGTGGTTAATGAGGATTTGGAATCTTCACAATCTCTCCATCCATGCTTTCTAAGAACAATATTAAAAGCTTTTCTAACGCATTCTTTGATATATTTACAATCCCAGTTATCACTTCTGACTATTTTAAGATTATAATCCAAATCTATGGGTTCGTTGGCATTTTGAAGTATTAGATTTCTTGCTCCACTACCAACAAGAGTAAACGTTGCACCTATATCATATTCTTCCTTTAGGGTATGACATAGGTCTTGCATAATGTCTCCACATAGAGAACGCATACTACTTATTAATTGTTTGTCTGTTACATAATTATACATAATAGTCTCCTTTTCATCCCATGCCGCCCATTTAGCTTTTGCTAAATCGTTGTATTATAGCGTGATATCAGTTCAATCTCAATACCCTATAAGAAATTACTAAAACAAAACAATCATAAATCTATAATTCTACTTTAAATAACATTAAATCCATGTAAAGAAGTGAATAGCAGTATATTCTTCTATTTTAATTGACATACAAGATAAACTTTGATAAACTATGACTGTTTTAAAAGTAAGTAATATTTATTATATTTGTGATTATAAATAACATTTAGGGAGGAAATAAGATGAAGAAGATCTCTTATTCAAAGATGGCAGACGTTGTTTCTGCTAAAAGAAAAGAAAAGAAGTTAACACAGGCTCAGCTTGCTGATATGACTGGTATCCATAGAGCAATGCTTAGTAGATTAGAAGGACAGGATTATATTCCTTCTATTGATCAGTTACAGTCATTAGCTGAAGTATTAGATTTTGAAGTAACAGACTTATTCGAAGAAGAAAAGAAAGAAACTAGTAAACCTGTAGTAGATAAGAAATACAATATTGCAGTAGCTGGTACTGGATATGTAGGTTTATCTATTGCAACTCTTCTTTCTCAGCATCACCATGTAACAGCTGTTGATATTATTCCTAGTAAAGTAGAACTCATCAACAATAAGAAGTCTCCTATCCAGGATGATTATATTGAAAAATATTTAGCTGAAAAAGAACTAGACTTAACTGCTACATTAGATGGTGAAGAAGCATATAAGAATGCTGATTATATTGTTATTGCAGCACCTACTAACTATGATAGTAAGAAGAACTTCTTTGACTGTTCTGCAGTAGAAGCAGTTATTGAATTAGTATTAAAGGTAAATCCTGATGCTGTTATGGTTATTAAGTCTACTATCCCTGTAGGCTATACAGCTTCTGTAAGAGCTAAATATAATACTAAGAATATTATCTTTAGCCCAGAGTTCTTACGTGAATCTAAGGCTTTATATGATAACCTATACCCTTCTAGAATTATCGTTTCTTGTGATGAAGATACTAGAGAAAAAGCTGAAGTATTTGCATCGCTATTACAGCAGGGTGCTATTAAAGAAAACATTAATACTTTATTTATGGGATTCACTGAAGCAGAAGCAGTTAAACTATTTGCTAATACATATCTCGCATTACGTGTATCATACTTTAATGAATTAGATACTTATGCTGAAACAAAAGGTTTAAATACACAGGAAATTATTAATGGTGTATGTTTAGATCCACGTATTGGTACTCATTACAATAACCCAAGCTTTGGTTATGGAGGATATTGTTTACCTAAGGATACTAAACAGTTACTTGCTAACTTCAATGATGTTCCACAAAATATGATTAGTGCTATTGTTGAAAGTAATAGAACTAGAAAAGATTATATTGCAGACAAAGTACTTGAAATGGCTGGTGGATATGAAGCAAATAGCGATTATGATCCAAGCAAAGAAGAAGAAAAAGTCATTGGTGTATATAGACTTACTATGAAGTCTAATTCTGATAACTTTAGACAGTCTTCTATTCAGGGTGTTATGAAGAGAATTAAGGCTAAGGGTGCTAAGGTTGTTATTTATGAACCAACACTTAAGGATGGAGATACTTTCTTTGGTTCTTTAGTTATTAATGATTTAAAGAAATTCAAGAAAGAAAGTCAGGCTATTGTAGCTAATAGATATGATTCTTGTTTAGATGATGTTAAAGATAAGGTATACACTAGAGATATCTTTAAGAGAGACTAATATGGAGGATGAATGATATGAACCATATTGATTTAAAGAATAAAACTGTTTTAGTTACAGGTTCTGCTGGTTTTATTGGTAGTAACTTAGTATTGGAACTATTAAAGACACAATCCCCTATTCATATTATCGGTTTAGATAATATGAATGATTATTATGATGTAAGTATTAAAGAATGGCGTTTAGAAGAAATTGAAAAGTGTTTAAAGGAACATACTGATTCTAGTTATGTATTCTATAAAGATGATTTAGCAAATAAAGCTATTATTGATCATATCTTTGAAGAACATAAACCTGATATTGTAGTTAACTTAGGTGCTCAGGCTGGTGTACGTTATTCTATTAGTAATCCTGATGCTTATATTCAGTCTAATATGATTGGTTTCTATAATATCCTAGAAGCTTGTCGTCATTCATATGATAATGGTGCTAAGGGGGTAGAACACTTAGTATATGCTTCATCTTCATCTGTATATGGTACTAATAAGAAAGTACCATATAGTACAGAAGATAAGGTAGATAATCCTGTATCTTTATATGCAGCTACTAAGAAATCTAATGAATTAATGGCACATGCTTATAGTAAGTTATACAATATCCCTTCTACTGGTTTACGTTTCTTTACTGTTTATGGTCCAGCAGGAAGACCTGATATGGCTTATTTTGGATTTACTAATAAGTTACTTAAAGGAGATACTATTCAGATCTTTAACTATGGTAACTGTAAGAGAGACTTTACATATGTAGATGATATTGTAGAGGGTGTTAAACGAATTATGCAGGGAGCACCAGAGAAGAAGAATGGTGAAGATGGTTTACCTATTCCTCCTTATGCTGTATATAATATTGGTAATAGTAATCCTGAAAACTTGTTAGATTTTGTAACTATTTTACAGGAAGAATTAATTCGTGCTGAAGTGTTACCTGCTGATTATGATTTTGAAGCTCATAAGAAGTTAGTTCCTATGCAGCCAGGTGATGTACCTATTACTTATGCTGATACAAGTGCTTTAGAGAGAGATTATGGTTTTAAGCCTAATACTTCTTTAAGAGATGGTTTACGTAAGTTTGCAGAGTGGTATAAAGAGTTTTATAAGATTTAAATAAACATATGAAAAAGACTGATTGGAATGGGGTTCATTCTAATCAGTCTTTTTGATTTGAGGTTATAGTTGATCAACTAATGTGAGTATAATGAGATTACTGCTACATACTGACCATCAAGAAGAACTACATCTAATACCTAAGTGGCATCTCAGATTTTTCTACTTTAGCCTTTATTTTATGATAACGAAGAAAATGTTTAACTCCTTTTTCTGCTATATCACTATTATTCTTTGGACCAATTAGAATTGAGTTAACAGAATCCAATGAAGATAGTTTTTTCTTTACGAAAGGAATTAAAACATTGTCCTTCACTCTAAAATATTGTTCTTCCTTTCTATAATCCTCTGTGGTTTTATCATTATGAGCACACATAAAAACAAAACGATATTCATTTTCACCTGAAAAGCATTCCTTCTTAAAATATCGTTATGGTATTTTTGCTGAATAAGATAACCTAAAGCAACAATTTACTTAAAAAGAGCGATTTTCAAAAATATCTTTTATTACTTGGTTATCTGCAATATTCCTTTATAAATGTCCAAATAGATTCCTGGTGTTCCAGAGCCACTTTTTCAATCTGTTTTAAAGGCCATTCTTTAATCAAAACATCATAATAATCATTTAGATTATTAATTACTATAATATTTATCGGAGATTGCGTCTTCAAAAACTCCAAAACAAGATTACTCCTAATAAATCCTGTCGCTCCTGTAACCAAAATTATTTTATTTGTACATTTACTCGTTTCATAATCTAAAACCACTCCATTCGCTGTTATGTATTCCTTCTACGTCTTAGCCTTATTCAACTTTTTTAATTTTCTTTCAGCATATTTTTGCCTTTTCTTGCAATCTTCTCCATTAATAAATTTTATTAAATCTATAAATTCCCTAAATAATATCGTATCATTAGGAATATCTCCTTTTATGCATACCCCCCCCCACAAAATTTGAGACTTTACATGATAATCTTTGGTTGTAAACATAATTTTTCTATCATAAGGTAATTCATCAAACTCTAATATTTCCTTCATACTGCAATAATTTTGTTCAGAAAATTTAAACACAATATTATTCCAATTAATTCTTTTACTTCTTCTATTCCATTTTTCTAATGCTTCTTGTTCGGATTTATAATGTAGAAAAACCACCTCAATATCGTCCAAAACTCCAATTGGACATTTGGTATTTCGTTCTACTAAATTATCTTTATGTTTACTTTCGTCAACAGAAATGAATTTTAATTCTCGACCAATATAATATTTCAAATTTCTACAAAATTTCACATAATTATCAGCAAAAAAATATAATCCTATTGTTGGAGATAAGTATTTTATTCCTAAATAGCGATATACATGTCCCCCCCAACAGTTATTTGAAATAATTGTCACATTTTCATCCAATAATTTTTTCTTTCTATACTGACCTAAATATAAATTCATTCTTTCTCGAATTTTTACTCGAACAGCATTGATAAATTCTTTATACTTCAAAGCAATTCACTCCTCCTACAACGCTCTTTTTATATCTTCCTTGGTCATTATTATTTTTTATCGTTCAAATCTTTTTTTATCTGTGTTGTACTTATTTCTGGTGTTCTTGGTAAATAAACAACTTCGCAACCTTCATCTTTTAAGAAATCAAACTTTCCTTTCCAATCATCACCAATAACAAATGTATCTACATGATATCTTTGAACATCCGTTTTCTTCTGTTCCCATTTTTCTTCTGGTACTACAAGATCTACATATCTAATAGCCTCTAATAATGTTTTTCTTTGTTCATAAGAAAAATAACATTTTTTCTGTTTTTCATTCCAATTAAATTCATCTGTTGAGAGGCAGACAATTAGATAATCACCCAAAGCTTTTGCTCTTTTTAATAAATTAATGTGTCCATAATGTAACAAATCAAATGTTCCATAAGTTATTACTCTTTTCATACTATAAATGCTCCCTTACAATTTATTTTTGTTGCTTCAATATATTCATCAGCATAGACAATGTTTGCTTAAAATATTCACTTTTAAAAGAAAATACTATTATCAAAATTACTGAAATTATTATAGATATTATTCCTTTCAAAATCATTGTTATCACTGGATTCCACGCCGGAATACAATTACAAATAAAAGAAACAACTCCTATAATCAGTATCCCTATTATTAAGTCCGTCCCCATATCTTTTAAATACTTGAAGCCAGTAATTCCAAATGCTACTTTACTTATAACAATTCCTTTATAAATCAATGTAAAAATTACTGTTGGTATAGTAAGTCCTAATAATATGCCTTCCATACCCCAAACTTTTCCAGCTCCATAACCGCATGCTATTGCTAATACAGCTTGAACAATCATTATGCCTGCATCACGTCCATGAAGTCCCATTGCATTTTGCACTGAAATAATTGGGATATCAAGTAAATATACCAACATACTAAAGATTAAAATCAATACACAAGTAAAACTTAAAACAAAATTTGATCCAAAAATTATGTATATAAAATCTTGGATACATGCAATAAATCCCGCGCAGCAAATAAATGCTAAAGAATTCATGACAAAACAACTCTTTCTATATGCACTGTACATTCTTTTTTTATCATTTTCTATCGCTAAATTACCGAAACTAGATGTAAATGCGCTTCCCATTTGACTAAACAATAACTGCACCGTACTGATAACAAGTTGATAATTGCCATAATAGCCAACAATAGATATATTTCCCAATAACATACTAATCAAAATACTATTTGCTGAATTTTGTACCGTTAATGATGTTTGATTTATAAAAAGTGGTTTTATTGTTCTAAATATTGCCTGTTTCTTTTCCTTTTCAAGTTTTACTTCTTTAATTTTCTTTAAATATGGATGCTGTTTATTTACATATATATTGCAAATTGCATTACTACATATTTTTTCTCCAATAAGAAATAATAAGAAATATAAATACTCATGTGTCAAAACAGCAGACACTATTGCCAATCCTCTAAAAACTACTTGGCTGATCGTCGTTGACATTATACTAATACGATTATTTTGCTCAGCATACAAAATACTTCTCTTATAATAAGCTAAATAATTTGCAAAGAAAGACAGTGCAAAAAACAAAAAATAAATATGTACTGCTTTCATATCAATCGTTGTTGATACAATGCTGTTTAAAAAACAAATGTCTACAATCAAACCTACTGCTAAAAAAGCAAATGCTATTCCTAAATATAGTTGACGATAGAAAGAGATTAATTTTTTTATTGCATTATGATCTTTATTCTTTACAGGTTCATATAAGTGAATAACCATTGCTGAACTGACACCTGTTTCCATAAGTGCCATAACATTTATTGTATTTTGAAAAAGATTGTGCAGGCCATTAATTTCTTCTCCTAGCGCACGCACAATAAAAATTCTTACTGCAAAATTTAGAACAACTGTAATAAGAGCTGACAACATTCCCCAAATACTATTTGTAATTGAATTATACGTTCTTGATTTTTCTTTCATTAATTAACCTTCCTTCTTATTTATTTTCTATCTGTTTAGGACTAATTTTCTCAATAAACCAAAATGTAACAAACATAGGGATTATTCTAATATATAACCAACTTAAATTAATTGTCATATTTAGTATTGTTTCAAGACCAAACCATATAGCAACGATTCCCCATACATATTTCATATAATTTGTAGTTTCTACATATTTTTTGACCGCTGCTCGCAAATAAACACAGAGACACAACTTAATAATGGTGCCAATATCCAACTAAAGAAAATTCCAGACTGGCCAACCAAAGAAATAATTTGATCCTCCCCTGATTCATTAAATATTCTTCCTAAATAAGCATTATATAGATACACAGTTGAATTTCCTGGCTTAATAAAATGATTTACTACTGGCATATTATTAAAAATATCATATATAATATTATGAAATCCCACTTTACTAGTTTGGCTCAACCCAATTGCATCATTAACTGAAACTGGCCCTGCAAAGTAAGCATCTCCAGTGGTAGGAGTTATTAATTTTGATATTAATGAATATACATTTCCATTCCCTCCTTTTGTATAAAGCCTTGCTTTCAATACAGATGCAATCAAAATCAATATAACCACAGGTATTATTGTTGTTCTAACTATTGTTTTCTTCTTAGCTGGAAATAGCGAAATTAAAACAAAAATTGCTGCAATTGCACTCACTAACGTATACCATCTTGAAATTCTTGCTTGTCCTATATATGTTACTAGCATATATACCAGCATAAATATTATTGATATACTTACATGCATTCGCCTTTTATCCACCGTATACTTTTCTTTTTGTCTATTAATGCTATAAATAAACACCCAAGCTGTTATACACTGCCAAACTATCATTACTAAACTAGAAACATCTTGAATTGACTCCTCAAATTCATTAGCAACATTAGTTACTTGAAAAATATTTCCATTTAATATACTTTGATTTGTCAAATATATTCCAGCTAAAGCACAAAAAATAATAAGCACTACTAAAAATAGCGGTTTTAAAAGTATATTTCTCTTACACTGATCATACTGTCTGGCATATATTCTCCATGCTTTAGTTGCAGTTACTTCAAGTACTATAAATATCATAAACATTTCATACAACATAATGACTACTGCTTGCACCATATATCTATAATCATTCACAAATATATTCTCTACATAGATAGTTTACCCCTCTTACTCAAATTTGCGTGTAAACAGCAATATTACAATTGAAACTATGACAATACAATAAAATGGATGATTAATTACATAATAAAAATTTCTTCTTGGAAGCGTAAAAAATTCAAACATCAAAATAGTCGCCGTATATTTAGAAAAAGAATTTTCATTTGACACTGCTAATAATTTTATAATCATAATTCCAATAATAAATATCGATAAAAACCCAAAGCATCCAAAATTTGCATATGCTTCTGCACACAATGAATAACCTGTTCCAAATGTATAATTATACTCTGTGCTGATCCAATTTAACGGTTCGATGGCTTTAGAATTCCACATGCTAATTGTTCCTGTCGGGTCGAGACTTGCAGGAATAAATCCTGCTAATATCGAATATAAATATGAGACTCCATGTAAAAATGAATGTCTTTGAGGACACACACGCATAATCAAGGTTAAAGGAAAAAAACTACTTCCCAATTCTCCCAACACATCAGAAAAAATCAAAAACAACCCTGATGCTGAAAAAGCTGAGCCTTCACGGAATGCCTTAATAAAAACAATTAAAAAAGCAGTTAAAATAATAGTCGCAATACTAATCAAATACTTTTTTATCGAATTTTTATTCTCGCCTTTGTAACGAAAATTAACTATCATAATTATTAAAATACCAGCTATACCACTCGTTCTATCTCCACACATCGCTGTCGCCAATGACCAAATAATAACTAACATTTCTGTAATTTTGTCTATTTGGCGATTTTCTGAATATATAAGGGTTAATACCGAAAATGGAACAAAAAAATATTCAACCAACCCCAGTATAGACGGTACACTAGCATCAAATCTTCTCGCACCTTCATAATATCCTGTTGCAAATGCCCTCATTTTCATAGCAAGTAGAGCAAACGCAACAATTCCAGTTATATACATAAACATTTTTGCAACTTTAAAGATTGTGCGTTTAGAAAGTATATTGATATTATTAAATCTAAAAGGAGTTATTCTTTTTATCCAAGCTCCTGCAAGAAATAAAGCACCTGTACATCCAAATTCATATTGTATGGTTTTCAAAACTGTCCCTACTTCATATTGTTTCAGATAGAAAAAATTGTATTCTCCCCCAAAACTAAACACTAAAAAAAGGCCAAAATTAAAAACAATAAATGCAATCAAAAATAACGCATAATTTGATACATAACTACCAGAATATTTAGCAAAGTTAACATAGTCAATACTCATTATAGCAACAGCAATTAATGTACATATACGAACCGTATCATAAGATGTATCTTTAACAATCAAATACCCCATCCAGAAATAGCCAATTAATGTAATTGCCAACGTCAACGTAAAATATTCTAATCCATTAACCGAAACTATAAATGGCGATTTATGTACGTTTTTCTCCCTAATTTCGTCATTTCTGAGCATTATTCATACCAGCCTTTAATATAGAATTAGCTTGTTTAACTCTTTCACTTTTATAAAATATTTTCTTTGAAGCTTTTGCTTGTTCTTTCCATTTTGCAATTTGTTTTTCATCTTCAAGAATTTTTACTAATCCTTTACATATTCCATCTTCATCATTTTTCAACACTACACCACATCCCGATAATTCTTTTAATTCTTGTGCCCCATCAACGTCAACTGATATAACCGGGATGCCTAACAAAGCTGCTTCCTGACATGAAGTACTGAAGCCTTCTCTATAAGAACAACAAAAGTATAAATCGGCAGCTTTTACAAACTTATATGGATTTTTCTGTTTTCCTGGCATTTTCACATATTCCTCTAAAGAGTTAGACTTTATATATTGACGCATCTTTTCTTCTTCACTTCCTCCGCCAATAATCCAAAATTCAACATCTTTAATTTTTTTAACAATTTCTTTAATACATGACAAATAACGCATAAAGGCTTTATCCGGAGCCAATCGTGCAACAGTTACAACGCTATATTTATGTTTTTTCGTAATAGGACAAACTTCCGTAGCGGCTTCTATAATAGGAACTTCATCAATAATATTATAGCAATAATCACACATTGATTGTTCAAATCCAGCGCTAATCATCTTATCTCTTCCAGCTTTTGCTACATTAATTACTTTTGGAAATTTCTTATAATATTCCCTTAATATCATTTTTGAATCATATGTGTGCATCCAACATAATTTATTTGGGTTATCGCTTACTGCTATACATTTAGTTGGTATTCCAAATTGAAATGCCACCTCTAAATCATACTTTTCTTTTATAAATTTCTTATAGATTCTCTCTGGTGGGATTAAATTTATAATTTTGTCAAAACCTCTAAAATAAAAATTGTAACCTGGTATAACTTTTATTTTATGCATTATTGGTGCTGCGAATTCCTGATTAAATTCATATATTGCAAGCAATGAAATGTCGTATTCACTTTCATCAAGATTAGCAATTAAATTTCTTAGTACTGTTGCTACACCATTCGAAAATCGAAAATGATTAGTTACGAATAATATCTTTTTTTTCATATTTTTTTTGATCCCTCCATTTTAAATTTTTACTTTGCCCATTGAATCATCTGCAAACATTTTTTCTCTTTCCGGTTTTCTATCATAAGGAAATTTATACAGTATATCCGGTACCAACTTTGCAATAGTTTCAACTTCTTCTTCCCATTCTTTGTGTACTCTAAATACTTGTGTATTCTCAATTGAATCTTTTGGATTAAAATGCTCCTTTTCATGTATATGCTGCTCTTTTTTTAAACCCAAAAATTTTTCAATTCTATTTACAGTATTTTCATAATCATATATTAAATCTTCAAAGTGAACCCTCATTGCATTTGGATTTTTAAATTCTTCAACTAATGTATTTTTCCATTCTTCCGAAAAAGCTACCGTATCTGCTGGAAAATGAGCTTTACTTTTTCTAAATGCATTATTAGACCATATATGTTGATCCAAAATATATAAATCTCTTGGATCTCTATCGACAATTATCATCTTAAAATTATCGTCAAAACAGTTTTGAAAATCATCTATTTGTCCTGGCCAAATTATATGATCAAAAATTTTTACTTCATTTTCTGTTCCATTATTATCAAACAGTGAAAAATAACCAGATGTGAATTTTTTAGCTGCATCATATAATTCTCTTTCAGTTGGCAATGCACAATATGCCTCTTCATTATCATATATATATTTCACTCCATAATTTGAAAAACGTCTTTTTTGTGTTAAATGGAGAGCAAATTGTGCAGCTGCTTTCAATACTGAAAATCGTGTTTTAACAATGTGATTTGTGGTTTTATCTTCCCTTTTTTCTGCTATACTATTAACAAATTCATATACTAAATTCATAAAGTTATTACCAAACATTTTTTGGTAAGATCCAAACCACACATAATTGTAATCATTCAATCGTTTCATTTCTGTTATGAATGTACTAATCACTTTATCAGATGTGTACAGCGTACTTCCTCTGGATAACAGAGTACACACATCATACAGTCCACCATGATGATACAGAACATTATGTTCATAAGACTGATTTTCATAAGGAACAACTCGTACATTTTCATATTCCTTTAACAAATCAACAACCGCTGATGAACCGGTTCCAAAGTATCCTGTGACTGCAACATTTATTTTAGATTCCATATCTGCATCCTTCCTATTTTCCCTGGCGCATTTTCTTATACTTAACAAGTAACTTTTGTGGGACAATTATAGCTATAAGTTCTTTATAAGCATACAAGTCATATTTTCTTGAAAGTCCCATTTTTTTTCGCCAAATCATGTGTGTTCGATAGTTATTTAGCCTATACTTCGTTTTTATTTCTTTCATTTTGTTTCGGTCCTCATAATAGTCAAACAAAACGTCCGGTAAAACATATCCCTTATATCCACAAGCATACATCTTACACCAAAGATCAAAATCCTGACCTCGCATTGTTCGATCACATACAGTATACATTCCTGCGGAAACCAGTGCTTCTCTACGCATCATTACCGTCGGGTGTGTAAAAATATTACATTTAATAATATCTTCCTTTGTCAATTCCCCACTCTGACCATATGTATTCCAAATTCCTGCCTTATCAAAAGTATTTCTACATGTTCCTACAATTGCATATTCCCTATGTTCATCTAAAAAGTTATTTTGCTTTTCAAAACGATTTGCATGAGAAATATCATCATCATCCATTCGTGCAATATACTCTCCCTTTGAAATATTAATACAATTATTCAAAGATGCAGCCAATCCAGAATTTGACTCATTTCTTATTAAAATAACTCTATTATCCTTTTCTATATAATCTTTTATCACTTGAATCGTTCCATCTGTTGAGCAATCATCACATATAATCAATTCAAAGTCTGTAAAAGTTTGATTTAATATAGAATCAATTGCTCTTGGTAATGTTTTCTCACCATTATGTACACCCATTATTACAGAAATCTTTGGCATCCTTCTAACCTCACCCATCTACTCATGTGCATCACATAGAATATCTCTATGCTCAGTTAATCTTCTAAATAATTCATTTTGTTCATATTTTTCTTCAACATGTCGTCTTGCATTGCACCCATACTGTCTGACTTCATCTAAATTATCTATACAATGTTCAATTGTATAAATAACTTGATCAACGTTCTTAGCTGGTACAGACCAACCATCTACATTAGGCGCAATTGTATCTACTTGACCAGGAACATCTGTAACAATCCCAGGTAATCCCATTGCAGCTGCTTCAATGACTACTAATCCAAAGCCCTCTCTATAACTTAATGAACAAAATACATCCATTGCACTATAATACCTTTCTACTTTATCTGTCCAATCAACGAAAATGACATGCTTAGATTTTTCAGACCATTCGCGTAAATCAGCATTAATAGTGTTCGCATCATCAAACATACCAATCATTAGCAAATAAGCCTCTTTTGTCTTAATAATTTCTCTAAAAGCACTTAATAATTCATTAGCACCTTTATCTCTCGTTATTCTTCCAACATAGCCGAATACAGTAGCATTTTCAGTAATATTCAATTCTTTACGTACTTCTTGTCTCCATATTGGTTTTTTATCTATGCGATACTTGTTTAAATCAACTCCACAAGCACTTCCATTCCAGATTACTGAACCTTTAGAGGCTGGATATAATTTTTCATTGATACTGAAGTTATAAATAGAATCACTTTCACATTCAATTACTGAAGATTTTTGGCATACAATTTTTTCAATTTGTTTAAAAATCATTCTCTTTATACCACCTTCGAATCCCATATATCTGATTCCCCACTGGCAATATAAACGATTTTTACATCCAGCACTTTTTGCAGCAATTGATGCATATAAAGATGCATTTGGTGTTGAATACTGAATGATATCAAAATTATTTTCTTTAAATATCTTAGTTAATTTATTAATTACAGAAAGTCCATCAAATCCTACTCCTCTTTTCATAGGTACAGGAATATAATGAATGTGATCATTGCATAATTTATACATACTTTCATCTGTGTTACAGATGAAAGTAACATCATAACCTTTATTTACTAAATAATCTGTAAATTGTAATAAAAATGCTTTGATTGTCATAGAAACAGTCGTCACAAAACAAATTTTTTTCATTTTCTTACTCCTTCACTAATTGTTTTGCAGGGACACCTATATATGTTCCTGGTTGATCTAAATTCTTGATTACGACTGCTCCTGCTCCAACCATACAGTCAGTGCAAACATTTAGATTGTTAAGGATAATTGCACCCGCTCCAATCCAAGTTCTTAGACCAATATGTACAGTGCCAGCTACATGTGCACCTACTGAAATATGTACAAAATCTTCTACTACTCCATCATGATCCACAGAGGCTCCAGTATTTACAATACAGCCTTTACCAATAGTGGTATCTGAGTTAATCACAGCGCCAGCCATAATCACTGTTCCTTTACCAATATTGACTCTTCTACTTATTACAGCATCAGGGTGAATTAAAGAAACTATCTTATATGAATGTTTTTCAAGATTCTTATAAATATTTTCCCTTACAACAGCATCACCTATTGCAACAATAAAGTCCCATTTTTGATATTCTTTAATAGCTGCCGTAGTACCTTTTACAAGAAAACCAGCACATTCTTTTACATTTTCATTGTCATCTAGAAACACTATGTCTTTATATCCACATTTAACCGCTATATCTGCGATGACCTTCCCATGTCCACTAGCACCTATAATAACTAATCTATTCAATATGGTGCCTCCCACTTAGGTGTTACTCCATCAGGAGTACCCATAAATACTTCCATAGTTGCAGACGATTCAGAACTGATACCTTCTCGTTTCAAGACTGTATTAATAGTGTCAAAAATTATCTTAACGTCTTCTACAAAAGTAATATGCTTTGTATACCAGACATCCATCGCAAACTTATCTTCCCAAGAAACTGTATTTCTTCCATGTGCTTGAGCATATCCTGTAAGACCAGGTCTTACATCATGTCTATGATGCTGGAATTCGTTATATCTTGGTAAATATGCAACTAATAATGGTCTAGGACCGATGATACTCATATCACCTTTTAAAATGTTTACTAATTCAGGTAATTCATCAAGAGAAAAAGCTCTTAGGAAACGACCATACTTATTTAATCGAATTTCATCGGGTAATAGGTTTCCATCTTTATCTTTTCGGTAATCCATAGTTCTAAACTTGATTAATTTAAAAATCTTTTCATCTTTACCAGGACGTTCCTGTGAAAAGAATGGATTACCTCTCATAAAAACAGTACCTAATACAATCAATATGAGTAAAATAGGTGAAAGAATAATTAGTCCTAATAGGCTTAAAGTAAAATCTATAATTCTCTTAAAGCACTTTGCGTACATATTATCTCTCCCTACTCAAAACAACTTCTAATCACTTCAATAATTCTATCCTGCTCATCAGGAGTCATCTTGTTATCACTAGGTAAACATAAACCTCTATTAAAGATATCCATACCAATATCTGCTACACTACCTTCTATATAGGCATTAGATCTAGCTCTACCATTACCATCTCTACCTACAAATGGATTTAAACGATAGATAGGCTGCATATGCATAGGCTTCCATATAGGTCTTCCTTCTGCATTAATAGAAGCGATAGCTTCTAGTATTTCAGTAGGACAAGTCTTACCATGTTCCTTTACATAACATACATCCTGTTCTCCTCTTACCTGTTTACACATTGCTTCTTCATCAATGATTAAACATGATAACCAGTAGTTAGGTTCACTATTTTCTGGATCTACAGGATTCATAGATACAGGTAATCCTTTAAATCCTTCTTTATATCTTTCATAGATTGCTTTCTTCTGTGCAATATGTTCATCAAGATATGGTAACTGTCCTCTTACTACACCAGCTACTACATTACTCATACGATAGTTATATCCTAGTTCTTCATGCTGATACCAAGCTGCATTCTCTCTAGCCTGTGTAGACCATTTACGTACTTTATTAGCTGCTTCTTCATCATCTGTTAAGAAACATCCTCCAGCACTACCTGTAATGATCTTATTACCATTGAATGAGATAGTATTAAACTTACCAAATGTACCTGTTTCTACACCCTTATATGTAGCTCCCATTGATTCTGCTGCATCTTCTACTAAGATTGCATTATGTCTATTAATGATTTCATTTAATTCATCAATCTTACCTGGAGTACCATATAGATGTGCTATTACTACTACCTTAGTATCTGGATATAATTCAAATGCTTTCTCTAGTGCTACTGGATCCATATTCCAAGTATCATATTCAGTATCAATGAATACTGGTTCTCCACCTTCATATACAATAGGGTTTACTGTTGCATCAAAAGTCATATCAGAACAGAATACCTTCTTACCTTCTAATGCACCATGACCTACCTTAGGCATACCATATGCAGTTATACCAGCTAGTTTCATAGACAAGTGTAAAGATGCAGTACCACATGATAAAGCAACTGCATGTTTACAACCCATATACTCACAAACCATTCTTTCTACTTCGTTAATATTCTTACCTACAGTAGACATCCAGTTTGTTTCATATGCTTCCTTAACATATTCAATTTCTGGTCCATGCATAGTAGGACTGCTTAACCATACTTTTGATTCAAAATTCTCAAATTTATTCTTCTCATTAAACATGATTTATTCTCCCTTCTTATCTTCTGCCTACAGCACCGTTCCCTGATTAGTAACTGTATTTTTAGCGACTATGCTTGTTGACTTCACAATAGTTCCTGATCTTAATGTGCTACCTTCACCTATGATGCAGTATGGTTCTACTACAGTTCCTGCACCTACAACTGTCGATGAACCGATAGTTGTCTGACAGCCTATAACTGCTCTTGGTTCTACAATAGAACCAAGCAATAAACTTGATGATGGGGAGATCGTAGAATCCTTATGAAATAAGACAGGAACGTTGAATAACTCTTCTAGTTTCTTATTCCACATCAATCTTTCTTCTCCATCATCACATGCAGCTA
>ERZ833608.1130-NODE-1130-length-18689-cov-10.909252_pt1 | contig 18689 bp, 13 predicted proteins | sample MGYA00519694_ERZ833608 | MGnify/ENA primary metagenome ERZ833608 (study PRJEB31850, sample SAMEA3708742) | human gut metagenome | biome: human gut; feature: human-associated habitat; material: faeces | place: China | collected 2014 ... | reverse complement strand
AATCTGGAAAAATCGGCTTGTGGCCTTGATAATTCTACAAAAGTCTACGTTTCCCAATATTCGTGATTCGGCTCCAAAAGTGAGGTTTGGAAGGGCGGCATATATCAACAGCTGACCCTGCCAATAAGCGAAAATATTTTAATAGATGAACATGAACCGGTGTATGTAGCCAACGCCCAGCTTGAGGAACTTCCGGCGCTTCTTGATGCGAGGGAGAACCAATATCTCTACCGAATTGTTTCTCCTCTGCATTGCTTTTGACCTCCAGAAGTTCTTTTCCAAATTGCAACGCGGAAAGAGAAAATCTCATCTTTTTCCCCTCAAAAAAGAGTAGAATTTTTTGGAACTGAAAATGTAAAAAGCTGAGCACCTGCTTTTTCACAGAGGCTCAGCTTTGCTATACCTTTTTCTCTGAATTTATGACAAAGTTTTCAACTTTTGGGCTGTTTCAGGCACTCTTTGCTGAAGTTTTCAACGTCTTTCGCTTTTGCTATTTTGCAACAGCCCCTTTTTTGCGTCTTGTTTTGTAAGCGGAAAGAAGGTACAATAATAGAAAAGAAAGCGTATATCAGTCGAATAAGGTGGTAGGCCTATGAAGTTTTTTGAAGCGGTTCCAAGCGAACTTTTCTCGCCGCTGGCTTCACCCAACCGTATTTTATATGCGGATGCACTGGACGTACTGTACGCAGCATACCAAGAAAACCTGAAAATACGGGAAGATGTCTTGTATTCCATGCTACGCGGCAGGCTGGAACAGGAACTGGCGGATGCTACGTTTGAAGATGAAGACATTGACGAAGAGGAACTGAGGGATATCTCTGGCCGCGCTCGTTTTTTGATCCGCAAGCTGTGTAGTAAGGGGTGGTTTGAGAAAGAACGCGGGGACGACTTTGAAGAGTATATCACGATTCCTAATTACAGCAGCCGTTTGCTGGAATTATTCCACCAACTCTGCGATGATAGCCCGGCTCGTGGGTATTCCTATGTGTTCGGAACTTTCTCAGTCTTAAGGACCGCCGACGACAGCAACAATGCTTACGATAAAATGACGGCTCTCTATAGTGCCTACGATAACACAACGGCGCTGATTAGCTTGTTGCAAATGGTCTATCATAATGTGAAGCATTATTTTCAGACGCAGATCGATATGCAGGATGTCAACCAGGTGCTGGCTGTACACTTTAACGACTTCGGACAAAAGGTTGTGGAGGCATATATCCGTCCGCTGAAAATCAAAGATTCAGTGCCGAAGTATCGTGTGCCCATTCAGTCTGTGCTTAGGCGCTGGGAAGAGGATGATACCTTGCTGATGGCGATGGCAAATGAAGCATTGCGTGATAAGCGGGGCAAGACATTGGAAGACTGCCGTGCCGATCTGCTGAGGAAAATTTTCTGGATCGAAGAACGCTATGACAATTTAGAGAAGGACTATCTTGAAGAAATTGATACGCAGGTCCGGCGCTATACCAGGGCAGCAACACAGAAAATAGAGAACCTGACGAACCGAGATCAAAGCGTGCGCGGTAATTTGAATGTTTTGCTGACGGCACTGTCCAGAAACCGCAGGGCGTCTGAGCTGGTGGACCAGATACAACCGGTATTTCAATTGTATGAGCAGTCTTTTTTGTCAGAAAAAAGTCTGTGGTACCGTAAGCGCCCCGAAAAACGGACAAAAACCGCGTCGGTGCTGATACAAGATGATCAGGCACCGAATACAGAAGAACAGGTCAGAGCGGCACAGTTACTGCAATCGAAATATGGCCGGGCAGCAGTAAATGCTTACGTGCAGGGATGGCTGGGAGACGCTGACATTCGTTGCTCGGAGGAGCTCTCGCTTGAAGAGGACAAGGATTATATCATGAGTTTGCTGGCAATCCTTGGAAGCAAAGATGCATCTGCCGGTTATGTGGTCCAGGAACTCGATGGCATTTTTTGCAAAAATGGCTATTCGATCCCGCAAATGCAGATCCGGAGGAAGGAGAAGAAGCCGTGAATTTTGATTTTGTTACCAATGCAACGGCAAAAGAACTGGAACAATTCAAATCTGTCTGCAATCAGCTGCTCAGCCGCACATACATTGTGCGAACCATCTACCAGCTGGGAAAAGGCAGGGTGGATAACCCAGATTATCTTTTTCTATCACGGCACTATGAGGCTGTACAGGAGTACCTGAGCCTGCTGGACTGGGATTTGCGCAGGGATGAACTGAACGGATACTTTTATGTGTTGAACACAGACGAGGCTAACCGTTGCAACCTCAATAAAAAAGAAACGGCGATTTTGCTGGCATTACGGCTGATCTACGAAGAAAATATGGAGCGTTTGGGTTTGGAGCAGGATGCCATGTGTACTGTGCGGGATGTTCTGGAAAAAGTGGTGACCGACTATCCCGTTTTTCCGGCTAAGCCGAATATGGAAGAGGTCAAACGCGCGTTTACGGTACTGGAAAACCATTCTGTGATTCAAAGACTGGAAGGAAAATTCAACCAGGGCAGCTGCAGGATCGCAATATTGCCCACCATTCTCTCTGCGGTCTCCAGCGAAAAGCTGAACTTGGTGGTGTCTGTTTTGAAAAAGGAGGAAACAGATGAAGAAGCTGAAGAAGATCCTGCTGATCAACTGGCTCTATTTCAGTAAGGAACTGATTGAAGTGGGCGACATCAATTTTCTGACAGGCAAGAACGGCGCCGGAAAGTCAACGGTCATCGATGCACTGCAGATCGTACTGCTGGGCGAGACCAACGCCCGCAACTTTAATCAGGCGGCCAACGAAAAATCGCAGCGCACATTGGAAGGCTACCTGCGCGCCGACATGGATGATAACAGCCCGTATTCCCGTCGTGGTAAGGACTTTTCCACCTATATTGTCTGCGAATTTCAGGATGAGATGGAGGGCAGCAGCTTTGTGACGGGCGTTACCTTTGACTGCCGCAGCGATGGAAGTTACCGTGATACATTCTTTATTTACACGGGGACACTGCCGAAAAATTGCTTTATTGAGCAGGGCGAGGCAATGGAGACTTCTGCACTTCGCCGTTTTTTGAAGCAGAACTATGCACGGGCAGAATTTTACGATACTCAAAAAGAGTATCGCCACAACATGCTTGCAAAGTGGAACGTCCACAACGAGCAGGTCTTACGGATGATGAAGAAGGCTGTTTCGTTCCGGCCAATTGTGGATATCCAAAAATTTATTACGGAGAACATCTGCGATATTCCGGATAAACCCAATATTGAGCTGATGCAGCAAAACATCCGGGATTATAAACGGCACGAATTGCTGGCGCAGCGTCAGCAGGAAAAGCTGGATGCGCTGCAGCAAATCAGCAGGCTGTATCAGGAGATGAACCAAGCCATAGACCGCTGCCAGATCCAAAAGTTTCTGGTACGGTGGGCCGAAAAAGAAGCTGCGCAGACAGAGATCGACCAGAGGGAATTGGAACGAACTGAATGCAAGGAGAACCTTGCAAATGTGAATGAGCAACGGGAGGAGCTTGAGCGGCAGATCGAACAGAAAGAAACGCGCCGCAGTGAGCTGGAGCTGGCCTGCAGGCAGAGCAACGTTTTCCAGGAGGAAGAGCGTCTGCTCAACACGGAAAAGGCTCTGAGAGATGAGCAGAAAAAGCTGGAACAGGGTCTGCAAAATCTTGAAGTGGAGATTAAGCGGGAAGCACGGCATTTGCAGAGATTCTGTGGGGAGATACAAGAACTGGAACCGGAAGAACTTCTCATACCGGTGCAGGAAGCGGCGAACACTGCGCAGAAAGCATATGCTGTATTTACTGGTGACGAGAAGGAATTGTTTGCCTGGCCTGCGGAGTTGTTTGAAACGGGGCAGCAGGCAGCGGCCGAATTGTCGGATGCTGTCCGCAGTGCGGCTCATAAAACAGAGGACCGCATTGCAGAGCTGAAGAAACAAGCCGACCAGAAAAGTGCGGTGCTTGCAAATCTGCGCAGGAACATCAAAGATTATCCCCATGGGCTTCTGCTGTTCAAAGACCGGCTGGAAAAGGATCTGGCGGGCAAAACAGGGCATGCGGTTCCCGTTTATATCCTGGCAGATGTGCTGGAAATGGCGGATGAGCGCTGGCGTGGAGCGGTAGAAGGCTACCTAAATAACCAGAAATATTATCTGCTGGTGGAGCCGGGACACTATCAGGAAGCACTTAATATTTACGACCGGCTGAAGAAGGAAGCAGAGTACCGTGCGTTTGGTCTGGTAGATATCGGAAAACTGCGGGAAAAAGAGACGCTTCGGCCGCTGCCCGGCAGTCTGGCAGAAAAGGTGGAGACAGAAAACAAGCTGGCACGCAGCTATGTGGACTATCTTCTGGGTCGGGTGATATGCTGCGACACGGCAGAACAGTTGCGCTGTTATAGGACGGCAATCACGGCGGAAGGAATGCTGTATCAGGGTTATGTGGCCCGCGCACTTCGGAAGGACCGGATGGAAGATGCTTTCATCGGGCGGCGTGCGGTACAGCTCCGCATCGACCATCTGGAAAAGGAATTGGCCTGTCTGCAGGAGGAGCAGCGGCATTGGCAGCCGCTCCAAAAACAGCTAGCCTGCCTGCAGGACCCGCTTTTTACTCAAAGATTTGTCCGAATCGATGTGGCGCAAAAGCAGGAGGACTACCAGCGCGTCCAGACGATCACCAAGGAAATCGCAGAAGTCAAAAATCAGCTTTCCCAGCTGAATCTGTTCTGGTTGGATGAGCAACGGCAGATCATTGAGCATCTGAAAGAAGAGATCCTTGCACTTAACAAGGAAAAAGATGCGAAAAATGTGCAAAGGGGCAATCTGGAAAGCCGCATCCACCAGCTGGAATATGAGATCTTGCCGGAAAAATATCAGCGGTATGAGGCCATCGAAGATGGTTTGAAAGAAGGATTCACGGAGGAATACCGAGAAACCATCGGTGTTCCCCGCTATCGGCAGGAGCTTGTCCGCTTGAAAAAGGCAGATGTCATCCGCAAGAACTTCGGCGACAGTTTGGCGCAGAGCACAAAGGCAATGGACGGGGCTCAGAAGAAACTGTTTGCAGCACGCAGAGAATATGCAGAACGGTTCAAACCCTGTGCATTCCAGATCGAGGTGATGGATAACACCGAATACGAGGAAGAACGGCGTACTCTGCAGGAAAGCGAGCTGCCCCGATACAAAGAAAAGATCCGGGCGGCACGGGAAAGTGCAATGGAGCAATTCCAGAACGATTTCCTTGCCAAACTGAAATCCAGCATCGATCAGGTGCAAGAACAGGTGCACAACCTGAACAAGGCCCTGCGCCAGGCACAATTTGGCACAGACAAGTACCAATTTCGCGTAGGGCCAAACCCGGATTATCTGGATTACTATAACATGATCACGTCAGATGAACTGATGGAAGGCGAATCCGGTCTATTCGCACTGCCCTTTCAGCAAAAATACGGCCCACTGATCGAAAAACTGTTCAGTCAGATCACAATGGCAGACGATACGCAGCTCAATACCCGAAAACAGAGCGAACTACAGGAGAATATCGTCCGCTATACAGACTTCCGGACGTATCTGAAGTTTGATTTGGAAACGACCGACCAGAACGGTTCCAAGCAGCTGCTTTCTCAAACACTGAATATGAAGTCCGGCGGTGAAACACAGACACCGTTCTATATTGCAGTGCTGGCATCATTTGCTCAGCTGTACCGTGTGAACGATGCCACCCGCTTTGGCAACACGGTGCGTCTTGTGGTATTTGATGAGGCCTTTAATAAAATGGACAGTGACCGGATCACCGAGAGCGTACGCCTGCTCCGAAAGATGGGGCTACAGGCGATCATTTGCACGCCGCCGGATAAGGTTTCGGACATTATGCCCATTGCTGACCGGACGCTTCTGGTGGACAAGACTGGGTATCGGATGCACATCATTCCCTTTGGAAAGGAGATGCAGAATGAAGGAAGCGCAAGTGATCCTGAACCGGCTGCTGGATAAGTTTGAAAACAGCAAGCATCTTTCCGAACCTAATGTTTCCAGACGCCGGGTAATGCTGCGCATTGATAAAAGGGAATTGCCGGAGTATCAATACGAAGATGCGGTGGTTCGGGATGCATACAATGCTGCGGCACGGGAGCTGGAGCAGCAGGCTTTGGTGCGTCTGGAATGGGCGAGAAAGCAGAGCGTTCTCTCCTGCATCGTGCTGGATCTGGAACGGGTCGCACAGTGCTATGAATGCGCCGACAGAGTGCATCCGCAAAAAAGGGCGGAAGAGGTCGAACGTCTTATTACGCAAAAGTTGGAGGGCAATCCTGTTTCATGGATCGCAGCATGGCGGGATGCTGTATGCACTCAGGCACGGAACAGCATGAGAGTGCCGACTTTTTGTAGAGAGAACGACCATTTGTTGCAGGACCTGCTGCTTACATTCCAGCGGTACGCAGAGCTGTCCGGCAGTGTGACGATGCGTGCATTCAGCAGCCAGTGCTTCCACGACACCAAATATTTTGAGCGAAATGTGCGTGAACTGTTTCTCGGCATTGCACGTAAGTATAATATCCAACTGGCGGCGGCCTGTACGGAAGCGGAACTTGGCGAACGGGATCAGCTTTCATTTCTGGGAATCTATGCCCGTCCAGAACTCTACGAGCTTTCGGGCGATTGCACGATTTTGCTGCAAAAGGGTGAACTTCGACTCAGCGCAGCAGAACCTTATGGCGTAGCTTTGCCCAGTACGCTTATGTCAGAGATTGTGGATATTGACCTGAAAAACAACTGCTGCATTACCTTTATCGAAAATAAAACAAACTATGATGAATATTTGCTGGTGGAAAAACAGCCGGAAGAACTTGTTGTTTATCACGGTGGCTTTCTGAGTCCGCAGAAGAAAAAACTTTTTGAAAAACTGGCCGCTGTGGCAGGAAAAACCATGCAAATACGATTCTGGGCAGATATTGATCTGGGCGGTTTTTGTATGTTCGAAAACCTGCAAATGGTGTTCCCACAACTTGAGCCCATGCGTATGGAAGGACTCTTTGTGGAACAGTACCACAAAAACGGACTGAATCGGCCGGAGCAGTATTTGCAAAAGTTGCAGGAAGAGCGGAATGCGGGAAGACATCCGCTGTTTGCCGATGCAATCGATAAGATTTTGCAATACGGGGTCACAATCGAACAGGAAATATTTCTGGAGTAGGATCTGTACGAAGATAAAAACGCTTGTTGACCTATAAAAACGTACTATCATTCTTCCCAACGCTCTGTAATTTTGGCACCCGCCCAGGCTGCGATCAAGAATCCCCGCAAGTAATGGCGTAAGAGCTTAAAAAAGCACAAATAAAGCAAACGAACCGCCCCGGTTTCCGCAATGGAAGCCGGGGCGGTTTTTTATACAAAAAAGAAATCGTTTTTTTGTAGCTTTGATGAATTGGCGCAGAGTCATTGACAGCAGAAGGGCAGAAGCGTATCTTTGAAACAGAAAACGGAACCGGGCTATAAATAGCAGGTTTCTTTACCTTGCGAGGACACTTCGTTTTGATGAGGCACGACCCGGTGTGCCGCTTTTTTCATTTGCGGAGATAAAATACAAAAAGTACGGATTATAGTACACATTATCTGTTATGCTCGGTACATGGAAGGCACACACACCGGAAAAGGAGCAAAAATGCGAAGGACGTTGAATAAAACAAGGTTTTTGGCCGGTAAAACGGACCCGGGAAATACCAGCCTGTGGCTGCCGCTCTGGATGCATCTGTGGGATACGGCGGGCATCATGGAGCGGCTAGTCCGGCAGTGGCTCCCCGAAAGCGTAAAACGGGCCATGGGCTTTGAGTGCGAGGAAGCGTTGCTCGCGCATGCCCGGTTTTTGGGTGGAATCCATGATATAGGCAAGGCTACGGTAGCCTTTCAGGCAAATATCCTGCGCACCCTGCCGGAGGCGCGGCAGCGGCTGGAAACGTTGACGCCGCTGGACTGTCCTGAACAGAACCGCCGGGAGTCGCCGCATGCCCGGGCGGGCGAGGCAGTCCTGCTGTGGGATGACTGCCCCGGCGGGATCGCCTCCATTGTGGGGGCGCACCACGGCAAGCCACAGAGCTGCGCGGCGGTCGATGATCAGTTAGAGGGTTGGGAGAGCAACTACTACCCCAAGGGACAGAAAAAGGTCTGGGAGGACTTCTGGACAGAATTGCTCATGACTGTTTTGCAGGACTGTGGCTTTGACGACACAGCGGAGTTGGATGATCTGAATCCGCAGGAGGAAGTGCTTCTGACCGGACTTCTGATCATGGCAGACTGGATCGCCAGCAATACGGAATACTTTCCCCTGATCCCGGTAGAGGAGTTGGGCAGCATGGAGGATTACCCGGCGCGGGTGGACAGGGCTTGGGAAAAGCTGGCGCTGCCCTTCCCGTGGGAGGCACAGCCGGGCATCGCAGACCCGCAGGAGTTTGCGGTGCGGTTCGGCTTTGCGCCCAATGCGGTGCAGAGGGCTGTTCTGGAGGCTGTGGATACCGCAGCGGAACCGGGCATCCTGATTTTGGAAGCACAGATGGGCGTGGGTAAAACCGAGGCGGCGCTGGCCGCTGCGGAGGTCATGGCCAGCCGGTTCGGGCTGGGTGGTGTCTTTTTCGGACTGCCCACACAGGCCACGGCAAACGGCATCTTTCCCCGGCTGCTTGGCTGGGCAGACACACAGTCTGAGGAGACGCTGCCGCAGGCTATAAAGCTGGCACACGGCATGGCAGAACTGAACGAGTGCTATCTGCGGCTGCAGGGGCGCGGAGTGCAGTTGGAGGAGGACGCGCAGGAAGCGCATCAGGTGCAGGTACACCAGTGGTTTCGGGGAAACAAGCAGGCACTGCTGGCAAACTTTGTGATTGGCACAGTGGATCAGTTGCTGCTGGCGGCACTTGCCCAGAAGCACGTTATGCTGCGGCATCTGGGGCTTGCGGGCAAGGTGGTCATTATTGACGAGTGCCACGCCTACGATACCTACATGAACTGCTATCTGGACCGCGCACTGGAATGGCTGGGTTGGTACAAGGTGCCGGTCATCCTGCTGTCAGCCACCCTGCCTGCCCGGCGGCGCGCGGAACTGGTCGAGGCTTACCAGCAGAAAAAGGCTGTCCCGGACGCCCCATGGAAAACCAGCTGCGGCTATCCGCTGCTGACATGGACGGACGGCGCAGAGGTAAAGCAGACGGCCATCCCACCAGACGCACCCGGTAAAACGGTGCAGCTGACCACGCTCACAGAGCCGGAGTTGCCCGCGCTGCTGCGCCGGAAGCTGGCAGAGGGCGGCTGCGCGGGAGTAATCGTCAACACGGTCAAAAAAGCGCAGAAGATCGCGCAGCTGCTGCGGGAAAGCCTGCCGGACAAAGAGGTGCAGCTGTTCCATGCGCAGTTCCTGATGCCGGACCGCGCAGCGCGGGAAAACCAGCTGATGGCACGCATTGGCAAGGGCTCTGCACCGGAGCGCCGGAACGACCTGATCGTGGTGGGCACGCAGGTGATGGAGCAGTCGCTGGACATTGATCTGGACGTTCTTGTTACAGAGCTTTGCCCCATGGATCTGCTGTTGCAGCGCATCGGACGGTTGCACCGTCACCGCCGCAGCCGCCCCGCCCCATTGCAGCAGGCCTGCTGCGCGGTGCTGGACACCGGGGAAGATGCCTTTGATGCGGGCAGCGAGGCGGTATATGGACAGTGGTTGCTCTGGCGCACCCGGAAGTTTCTGCCCCGGAGCATCCGGCTGCCGGAGGAAATCTCTCCGCTGGTGCAGCAGGTCTACGGCTGGGAGCGGGAAGCTCCCGGTGGAGCGCAGGGGGAGAAAATGCGCTGCGTATATGAGCAGACGCAGGAGAAAAAGAAAGCGCGCGCCGAGGTGTACCTTGTGCCGCAGCCGGAAACGCACCGGCTGGCGCAGTTGAATACGCTGGACGACTGGATGCAGAACGAGGGTGCCCGCTCCGACCCGGCGGCGCGGGCAGCAGTGCGGGACGGCGACCCCTCGGTAGAGGTGCTTGTAATGCAGTGTCGGGCAGACGGCAGCATCCACTTTCTGCCGTGGCAGGAGGGTGGCAGCGCCGTAGCTGCTGACAGCCCGCCCCCGCCGGAAACGGCACTGAAGATTGCCCGGCAGAAGCTGCGTCTCCCGGCGGTGTTCGGCAAAGCGTGGAAGGTGGACGAGGTCATCCGGGAGTTGGAAGCGGATAACCGCAGCCGCCTTGCGGCGTGGCAGCTGTCGCCGCTGCTGCACGGAGAACTGATCCTGCTGCTGGATGAAAACCTGACTGCCCGGCTTGCGGGCATGGAACTTTGTTATGACCGTGAAAACGGCCTGACCTACCAAAAGGAGGAAACGGATGAAGGAAATTGAATTCAACCTGCTGACCGAACCGTGGATACGGGTGCGGCTGCGGGACAACACGGTGCGGGAGGTGTCCCTGACCGAGGCGCTGGTGTCGGCGCAGGATTATGTGGACCTTGCGGGCGAGATGCCCACCCAGAACGCCGCCGTGCTGCGGCTGTTGCTGGCGGTGCTGTTCACCGTGTTCTCCCGGGTGGATGCAAAGGGGAAACCCCAACCGCTGGCACAGAGCGATGATGCACTGGAGCGCTGGAGCGAGCTGTGGCAGCTTGGGCGTTTCCCGGCAGAGCCTGTCCGGGACTATCTGGAGCAGTGGAAGGACCGCTTCTGGCTGTTTCACCCGACACACCCCTTCTGGCAGGTGCCGCAGGCAAAGATCGGCACGGAATACGGCGCGGCCAAACTCAACGGTGAAATGTCGGAAAGCAGCAATAAACTCCGGCTCTTTCCACTGTATGCGGGGCAGAGCAAGGAGCAGCTGAGCTATCCGCAGGCGGCGCGGTGGCTGCTGTGCGTGAACGGCTATGATGACACCTCCGCGAAGCCAAAAGGAAAAGGACTTCCGTCAGTAGGAGCCGGGTGGCTGGGCAAAATCGGTTTTATTCAGGCACAGGGCGATAATCTGTACGAGACCCTGATGCTGAACCTGACGCTGCTGCGCGACAGCCGGGAATGCTGGGGCGAAAGCAAGCCCTGTTGGGAATTGGAAGCACCAAAGAGCGCGGAACGGACAGAAATTTGCTGCCCGGACAACCCGGCACAGCTGCTCACCCTGCAATCCAGAAGGCTGTTGCTGCACAGGACAGGGGAGAATGTGGATGGGTTCTGTCTGCTGGGAGGAGATTTCTTCCCCAGAGAAAACGTCTTTGCCGAACAGATGACCATCTGGCGCACGATGCCAATCAAGAAAAATGAACCGGTGGTGTTTGTGCCCTGTCGTCATGACCCGGCTAAACAATTCTGGCGGGAGTTCCCGGCGGTCTTTTGTCAGGGCAGCGGGCATCGCCCGGGCGTTGTATGCTGGATCGAAAAGTTACAGGAAAAGAGATTGAAACTTCTGGATCCCCGCAGAAAGGTACATTTCCGCATCTCCGGTGTCCAATATGGCGATAAGGACTTCTTTGTAAATGATTCTTTCAGCGACAGCCTGACCTTTCAGGCAGGGATTCTGGATGAGATAGGGCGTCCATGGCAGAGTCGGATCGTCAGAGAAATCGAGCGCTGTGAACAGACAGCGGCGCTGGTCGGACATTTTGCGCAGGAACTGGCAATTGCCGCCGGTGACCGGAATGAAAATGCAGGCGGCGCGGTTCGTGCACAATTCTACTTTGCAGTGGATCAGCCTTTTCGGCAGTGGCTGCAGGCGATCGACCCGGAGCAGGACGACCCGGATGAGGCAGCGCTGCGCTGGCAGGCGCAGGCGCGAAATGTCGCGGAAAAGCTGGGAAAACAGATGGTGATGGAGGCCGGAAATGCCGCCTTGAAGGGACACCGCATTGTGGTGGATAAGGATAAAAAGACCGAGCGCACCATCCTGTATACCTCGCCAAAGGCCTATAATCGTTTCCGCACAAGGCTTTGGGAGATCTATCCCAAAACAGAACCATAAAGGGGAAATTGTATGAAAACACAGGACGTCAAACTATATGCGGCGCAGCAGCTGCACAGGCTTCAGGCTCTGCCGGACAACCAGCGGCGGGCAGAGCTGGCAAAGCTGCGTCGGGGCATCGGCCACGCACCCGGCGAACTGCCGGAACTGTGGGGAAGTTTTTTGCTGGGAATGCCGGAAAGCTTTCAGGGCCGCAGTGCTCCCTCGGCGGCAGAGTGGGCGGTCTACCTCGCCCTGACCCTGTATGCTATGCATCAGCAGGGGAACGACCGCCTTATGAACTGCCCCGGCAACACGCTGGGGCGTGCGGTGCGGCAGCTGGCAGAGCGGAACAGTGCCGGACAGGACTGGACCGAGGCTAGCGTGATCCGGCGGTTCAACGCGCTGGCCACCGCAGAAGAAATCACCGAGATCAGCCACCATCTGCGGGGCATGATCCAGCTGCTGAGCGCGGCAAAGGATGGCGGCATCCCGCTGGACTATCCGCAGCTTGCGGCAGACTTGTATGAATTGCAATGCGCCGACCCGCGATATGCGCAGACCCCCGCCAATGTTCGTCTACGGTGGGGACAGGACCTGTACCGCGACCCGAAGCTTGCACCGGATGAGAAAGAAAAGGAGAATTGATCATGAATAAGCGCCTGTATGTTGATTTCCACATTTTGCAGACCGTCCCGCCCAGCTGCATCAACCGGGACGATACCGGCAGCCCAAAAACGGCAGTGTACGGTGGTGTGCTCCGCGCCCGGGTATCCTCGCAGGCATGGAAGCATGCCATGCGCGCAGCCTTTGCGGAGAACGCCCGGCTGGACGTGGGCAAGCGCACTAAAAAGGCCGCAGAACTGGTGAAGGCGCAGATCCTTGCACTGGCCCCGGAACTGGATGCGGACAAGCTGGCAAAAAAAGCGCTGGAGAATGCGGGCATCAAGAGCGACGATAAGGGCACCAAGGCGCTGTTCTTCATGAGCACTGCGCAGGCAAAGGCGTTGGCAGAGCTGGCTGTGGAGGGCTCTGCGGATAAAAAGCAGTATCGGGATGCCCTGAAAGCAGCGCCCTCGATGGACATGGCGCTGTTTGGCCGCATGGTGGCAGATGACCCTTCTCTGAACTATGACGCCGCTGCGCAGGTGGCGCACAGCATCTCCACCCATGCTGTGCAGAACGAGTACGATTACTTTACCGCCGTGGATGACTGTCAAGCAGAGGACAACGCCGGTGCAGGCCATCTGGGCACGGTGGAGTACAACTCCTCCACCCTGTACCGCTATGCCACAGTGAACGTGATGGAGCTGGCCGGGCAGCTGGGTGCAGCGCAGGCCGCGGAAACGGTGCGGGCTTTTGGTGAGGCGTTCCTCTTCTCCATGCCCACCGGCAAGCAGAACACCTTTGCAAACCGCACTCTGCCGGATGCGGTATATGTGACCCTGCGGGAGGATCAGCCGGTGAACCTGTGCGGCGCATTCGAGCGTGCCGTGCCCCGCAGTGCGCAGGGGTATGCCGCGCCTTCCAAGGCGGAACTGGCACAGTATGCGCAGCAGATGTACAGCAGCTTTGCCGAGGCCCCGGCGCAAAGCTTTACCGTGGGCAGCGGGCTGGAGGAACTGGCTCCGGCGCAGACGGCAAAGGCGATGCTGGGCGCACTGGAAAAGGCTGTCCGGGATGCACTTGCCGGAAATGAGGTGGGGTAATGGCAACGCTGTTGCTTCGGCTGGCAGCGCCTTTACAGGCGTGGGGCGCGGACTCCAAATTTGAGACCCGCAAGACGGGCCGTGAACCCACCAAGAGCGGCGTGATCGGCCTTTTGGCGGCAGCTCTGGGGCTGCGGCGGGACGAGCGCGAAGCACTGCTCCGATTGACCGGGCTGCGGTTCGGCGTCCGCGTGGAGCGGGAAGGGCAGCTGCTGGTGGACTACCACACGGCAAAGACGCAGGACCAAAAGACCTCTTATGTGACCTACCGCCATTATTTGCAGGATGCCGTGTTTCTGGCCGGGATCGAAAGCACCGACACTGCACTTTTGCAGCAGCTGCAGCAGGCGCTGCTGCACCCGGCGTTTCCGCTGTATCTCGGCCGCCGCTGCTGCCCGCCTACCCTGCCGCTCTGTCTGGGAGTACGCCCGGGCAGCTTGCAGGAGGTGCTGCAAGCGGAACCGCCCCTGTGTCCGGGACGGCAGAGCCGGATCTTGTTGGACGCCGACCCGCTGGAGCCGGGTACGGCTCCGCAGCGGGATGTGCCGGTGAGCTTTGACCCGCATCATCGGCAGTACGGCTACCGCTCGGTACGGGAGCTTTGGCAGAAAGTGCCGGACAGCCCGGAGACTACGGAGCACGATCCGTTCCGGGAATTGTAAAAAGGGGGCGAGAGAATGTATTTATCACGGGTAGAACTAGATCCCACCCGCCGCAGCACCATGGCTGCGCTGTCGGCACCGCAAAAACTGCATGGCGCAGTGGAAAGCGCTTTTGCAGGGGAGCGCCGCCGCAGACTGTGGCGGTTGGATCGTCTGGGAGAGCGGTTGTATCTGCTGCTGCTCAGCGAAGATGCGCCAGAGCTGTCCGGCGTGGTGGAGCAGTTTGGCACCGGAGCGGCTGCGGAGACACGCAGCTACGACCCGCTTTTGCAGCGGGTGGAGCCGGGCAGCTGCTGGCAGTTTCGGCTGACCGCAAACCCCACCAAAAGCTGCAAAGACCCCCAAAACCCCGCAGCGCGGGGAACTGTAGCCGCACATTGCACGACACAGTACCAGAAGCAGTGGCTGTTGGAGCGCGCCGCAAAGCACGGCTTTGCCCTGCGGGAGGAGGAATTTACCGTGACCCGGGTGCAGTGGCAGCACTTTGCCAAGCACGGCACCCGGCCGGTGACCCTGTTAGCAGTGACCTATGAGGGCATTTTGCAGGTGACCGATGCAGAGCAGTTCCGGGCACTGCTGTGTCAGGGCATGGGGCGCGGCAAGGCCTATGGCCTTGGACTGATGACCGTTATGCGCGGAGGAAACTGAGATGGACGAGATGCCGGGCATGATCCGGCCGGACCTGCAGGCGCTGCCGCAGGTGAAAGACCGGATGACCTTTCTGTATCTGGAACACTGCACCCTTGGCCGACAGGACGGCGCAATCACCGTTACAGACGAAAAAGGGATCGTTCAGATCCCGGCGGCTGGCATCTCGGTGCTGCTGCTGGGGCCGGGTACACGGGTGACCCACCGTGCCATGGAACTTATGGGTGACACGGGCGTGGGTGCTGTCTGGGTAGGTGAGCACGGTGTGCGGTATTACGCCCATGGCCGTCCCCTGACCACCCACTCGCAGCTGTTGCTGCGGCAGGCAGAGCTTGTCAGCAACACCCGCAAGCACCTGGATGTGGTACGCAAGATGTATCAGCTCCGTTTCCCGGACGAAGATATCTCCCGGCTGACGATGCAGCAGCTGCGGGGACGCGAGGGCAGCCGTGTGCGGCAGGTATACCGCAAAGCTTCCAAGGATACCGGTGTTCCGTGGAGCGGCCGACTGTACCGCCCGGAGGATTTTGCATCGGGAGATGCCGTCAATCAGGCGCTTTCTGCCGGGCACGCCTGTTTGTACGGTCTGGCGCACGCGGTGATCGTGGCATTGGGCTGCGCCCCGGGTCTTGGCTTTGTTCATGTGGGGCACGAGTGCTCCTTTGTGTACGATATTGCCGACCTGTACAAGGCCGAGGTGACCATTCCCATCGCCTTTGAAGTGGCGGCACAGGCTCCGGACGACCTGCCGGCCGTAGTGCGCCGCCGGGTGCGGGATGCCATGGTAGAGCATCATATTCTGGAGCGCATGGTGCACGATATCCGGTATCTGCTCCTGAATGCGGATGAGCGGGAACAGGAGCCGGAAGCTGTTTATCTGTGGGACAACAAAGTGGGCACTGTGGCCAACGGCATCAATTATTTTGAAGAAGAGGGTGATGAAACATCGTAGTTCTCACCATGACGAACTGCCCGCCAAAACTGCGCGGGGATCTGTCCATGCTGGTCCGCGTGGAAGAAAACGTTCCGGCAGAGATCACAGCCCTGACAGGACTCAGCGCTGCGGAATTGCAGCAGGGAACAGAACCACGGGAAGCGCTGAATAGCTTTTTGTTGTTTATTGGCAAAGCCCCACTGGTGGGACATAATATTGCCTTTGATCTGGAGTTTCTGCGCATGACCTGCAAACGATATGGCTTTCCGGCACCGACCAACCGCCAGATCGACCTTGCACAACTTGCCCGCCGAAACCTTACAAGGATCGCAAATTATAAGCTGGTGACGCTGGCACAGCATTTTCAGCTGGCAGAAAAAGTGGAGCATCGCGCCCTGCCGGACTGCCGTCTGATACAACAGGTTTATTGCAAACTGAAGGAAACAGCGGTACAATAGCAACAGGAGACACGGTGCTACGGGATCTTTTTAGTCTTTTCCCCGCACATGCGGGGGTGATCCCATGTGTCCATCATGCTTAAAGCCTTTGATTTGCTTTTCCCCGCACATGCGGGGGTGATCCTGCTTTTTCCCCTCCCCTTTCCAAGCAGTTTTTCTTTTCCCCGCACATGCGGGGGTGATCCCGGCTATTACACAAGCGAGTGGATGCAAAAACTCTTTTCCCCGCATACGCGGGGGTGATCCTGGTTCAGCAGCCGCTGCGCTGCTGCCATCCCCCTTTTCCCCGCATACGCGGGGGTGATCCCAGGAGTTATACGAGTGCAGCGGCTTTGCCGATCTTTTCCCCCGCATACGCGGGGGTGATCCCACCCGGGACTTTGGCAAACCCACCGAACGGTGCTTTTCCCCGCACATGCGGGGGTGATCCCACCCGCACCGGCGTTGCAAGCGGTACTGCGCTCTTTTCCCCGCACATGCGGGGGGTGATCCCCGGGTGACAAGGCCGGTAGGGCTCTTCTTTTGCTTTTCCCCGCATACGCGGGGGTGATCCCCAGAGATCTATGCTAGAGCAGATGGGATATAACTTTTCCCCGCATACGCGGGGGTGATCCGGAGCGGCAGAGCGCCGGCGCGGAATGGTGCGCCTTTTCCCCGCATACGCGGGGCTTACAAAAAAGAACCACGGGCGCAACGGAAAGTGAAATGATATTTCTGGAAAGGAGAACTCTGCAATTTTATCGCCCGCCCAGGCTGCGATCAAGAATCCCCGCAAGTGATCGCGTAAGGGCTTGAACCGACACAAATAACACAAATAAAGCATAACAAATACCCCTCGGTTTCCTGCTGCGGGAGCCGAGGGGTATTTTGCGTATTAAGGGTGGAACGAATGCGCACTGTGATTTTATTCTGCCTTCAGGCGGAGCAAGGTGCCGGACTTTTCAATGCGGTAAAAACCTGCGCTGCCGTCCACGCCGAACTGCAGCTGCAGCTTGAGCGAAGAGTGCGACAGCGCGCGCACCGAAGGCGCGATCCAGTGCACCAGTGCCAGCAGCAGCGGCAGCATGCCCCGCAGGAAATACCGCATGTTGTCATAGTTCTTGGTGATGACATAGGAGTAGAAGATCACCATGCCGATCTTCATGGTTTCCGAAGGCTGAAAGTTGAAACTGCCAATGGCGATCCAGCGGGTCGCACCGCCGTCAGTAACGCCGATTCCCGGAATAAACACCATGACCAGCAGGATCAGCGGCAACACATATGCACCGATTGCAATCAGTTTTTTCTGAAAGAAATGATAGTCCACCATGCACAAAAACAGCATCAGCACCAGACCCAGTCCGGCATTTTTCATCTGGCTGACGGCATAGTAAGAACCCTCTTTTCCCTCGGCAATTGCCCACGCATAGCTGGCGGAGAACATCATGACAATGCCCATGACCAGCAGTGCAATGACAATGAGGAAAAACGGCAGATCGACTTCCCCGTACTGTACCCCACGCCTCCAGAAAAGCTGCATATCCCCCAGTCTGCGTTTTTTTCCGGCAGTTTCTTTTTCCGCCATATAGAACCTCCTTCTGCCTTACAGCAGTACCAGCAGCAGTCCGCACAGTCCGGTAACTGCACCGAACAGCGAAAATGTGATCACAATTTTATACTCACTGAATCCGCTCATCTCAAAGTGGTGGTGGATCGGTGTCATCTTGAAGATGCGGCGGCCTTCGCCATACTTCTTCTTGGTATACTTGAAATAGGTCACCTGGATCATAACGGACAGTGCTTCCAGAATGTATACCAGAGCCACCAGGATCATGCTCAGGTGCTGGTGGCTTGCCAGTCCGATCGCTGCCACAGAGGCACCCAGATACATCGAGCCGGTGTCCCCCATGAAGCATTTCGCCGGGTGCAGATTCCACACCAGAAAGCCCAGACAGCCGCCTGCCAGTGCCATAGTAAACAGGGTGTAGCAGCCCATTTGCAGCTTGCTGCAAATCAGGGTAAAGATCAGCATTGCCACCAGTGTCACCGTGCCGCACAGACCGTCCACGCCGTCAGTCAGGTTCACCGCATTGGTCAGGTACAGAATTACCAGCACCATCAGCGGATAGTAGAACCACGAGATGTTGAACCGGACAAAGCCCAGATCAATGTGGGTGTCCCGATCGCCCAGCCAGTACATTGCCGCCAGCCACAGCACTGCTGCCACCACTTGCAGTACGATCTTCTGCATAGGTTTCAGCCCCTCGTTCTGCTTCTTGGCAACCTTTGCGAAGTCATCGATAAAGCCGATCACGCCGAACAGCAGGCAGAAGATCATGCAGCTCAACAGCCGCAGTGCCTCCCGATT
>ERZ833608.1122-NODE-1122-length-18729-cov-12.121131_pt1 | contig 18729 bp, 15 predicted proteins | sample MGYA00519694_ERZ833608 | MGnify/ENA primary metagenome ERZ833608 (study PRJEB31850, sample SAMEA3708742) | human gut metagenome | biome: human gut; feature: human-associated habitat; material: faeces | place: China | collected 2014 ... | reverse complement strand
AAAATGATGTACGATTACAAGCTACACTTGGCAATCAGAACCCCACGGGCTTGCCTGTGGGAGTAGTCAGATGGAACGAAAAGGAAGTGGATTTGCGAAAATAATAGATAACTATGCATTTCAAATTAATTATAAAGAAGACAAGAAACCATATTTTAGGTCTGATAGGTATCAATTTACTGTTATTATGCCAAATCTTAATTATAGTGATAAAAAGGAAGACAGTTTAAATGACCAAAATAGGACTGATAACACAATAAATGTTCAAAAAGGCGCTGATGACATAATAAATGACACATTAAATGTTCAAAAAGGTGCTGATGACATAATAAATGACACAATAAATATTCAAAAAGATGCTGGTGACATAATAAATGATCAAGATGGCACCGAAGTTGGCACCAATCACAAAATAAATACTCAAGATGGTACTGATAACATAATAAATTATCAAAGTGATGTGAAAGATGAGATAGAAATAACTATGGAAGAAATAAAAATACTAGAAATAATGAAAAATAAACCAGATATTACAATTAAACAATTAACAGTAATATTGTCAGGTATTAGTAATAGAACAATTACAAGAAATATTGTTATGTTAAAGAAAAAAAGGACTTTTAGAAAGAGTTGGTTCAAGGAAAAAGGGTTATTGGAAGGTTAAACGTTAAATTAAAGGAGGAAAGAAAAACTTGCTTCATTTGTACTTATCATAGACCTGTGATGCAATTGCATTATATCTATTCCATTCATCCGTTTTAATAAAAATAGCTGATGATGTTTTAAAATCTTTATAATATAAATTACCGTCTTCAATTTTAGATTCATTGACTAATAGCGGTCTTTCTTGTCTACAATATTTACTCAATCTTGTAGATACAGGGACACATTGGAAAATTTATTAATTTTCAAATGAGAATTTTTCGAATATATAGAGTATAGATAATATATAAGGATATCTTCTCCTAAATCTAGAGAATCAGAAAAGTACCTATCAAGACACTGTGCTATATAGCAAATAACCTTGAACAAAAAACGTCTGTTCAGTGACTAGCATCTGTCAAACTATATTACAAAAAAATTGATATACCGATTTGTAAGACTTATAATTCTGTCATTTTCATGCAACAAAATAAAGAAAAGGTATTCATATGACAAATATTATTTTATAGATATTCTTATTCTATCAAATGCTAGATTCTTTGGAATTCAGCATCCCCAAAGAAATCTAAAATTGCTTTCGAATAATAACTGAATTATTGACAAAAAATCATAATGTTATATAATTTATTCGAAGGTAGAAATATCGAATCAGTACGGCTCCTACCGCCACAAGTGTAGGGCGTTAAAGTATGGAAGGATGTGAATCCTTCCTTTTTTTTACGTAAAGGAGGATAAAATAAATGGATTTTTACACAATTGATATTGAATATATCAAATATTTACATTCTTTTGATTCAGAAGTATATTTAAATCAACAAAGACATGATTATGAAAATAAACCATATGTAGGAATCATAATATTCAATGGAATAATCCCTTATTTTGTTCCCTTAACTTCTGCCAAACCTAAACATTTAAAACTTAAAAATACAGGTATCGATTATTTAGTAATATATGAATATATTGAAGATTTTGAAATACATAGTAAAGATATAATTAAGCGTATGGATAATGGTAAAATCAAGAAACTATTATCTGTGTTAGATTTAAAAAAGGCTATTCCTGTTGCAAATAATTGTTATCATAGAATTGATATAAGATTTAACATCAATAGAGATTTACTTGCAAAAGAATATGAATTCTGCCGAGCTAAGAAAAATACAATTTTTAACAAAACAATAAGTATAATATCTCAACAAAAACGAACTCATAATATTAAATTTGCATATTGCAATTACTGTCTATTAGAAGAGAAAATGAATGAATGGAATAATTCACACTAAAAGAAAAATCCTCTAGATCATACCTAGAGGATTTTCTATTTCCCTATACAGAATCTCTTAAACAATTCATCGAGTAAGTCTTCTTTAGCCTGTTCACCTAAAATCTCTTTTAAGTTCTCCCAGCTATCATATAAATCAGTCACAATCAAGTCTGTAGGAATACCATCCTCCATTGCCTGAATCGCAACATTTAATGACTGTGAAGCTTTCTCTAATAACTGTACCTGTCTTTGATTCGCAAGTACCTGTGCCTGAGAATTAGTAATAGCACTAAAGTCAAACTCATCTTTAATATGTTGAATCAATTCATCTATATGATTCTCTTTAGCACTAATATGAATACCTTCTGTATCAATCACACAGCCCTTATCAGACTTATTGATTAATACAATTCTATTTAATCCTTCAGTACGTTCTAATAGTTCCTTATCTTCTGCCTCTATTGGTCTAGAACCATCTAATACAACTAGTACTAAATCAGCCTGATCAATCAAAGATAAAGACTTCTTAACACCCATATGTTCAATCTTATCTTCTGTTTCCCTAATACCTGCTGTATCAATCATATTCAATACAATATCATTTAAACGAATAGAACCTTCTACTACATCTCTAGTCGTTCCTGCAATATCAGTTACAATTGCTTTATCTTCTTCTAATAATGCATTCAATAAACTAGACTTACCAACATTAGGTTTACCTACAATGACAGTAGAAATACCATCCTTTATTAAATGCATATTTTTAGAACGATCAAGAATATCATCCATCTTCTTTCTTAAAGATACAGAACCAGGTAACAGCTTTTCAGCTGTTAGTTCTTCTATATCTTCATATTCTGGATAATCAATGTTTACTTCAATCTGAGTAATAATTTTAATTAAATCTTCTTTTAAGTCTTTAATGAAGTTTGTGATATTCCCCTGTATTCCTTTTAATGCTAGTTTAGCTGCCTGATCATTATTCGCTGTAATTAAATCACTAATCGCTTCTGCCTGGGATAAATCAATACGTCCATTTAAGAATGCACGCTTAGAGAATTCTCCATGCTCAGCCATTCTAGCCCCTTTCTTTAAACATAAAGAAAGAACTTTATTCGTAATAAAGACACCACCATGACAGTTAATTTCTACCATTTCTTCACCAGTAAATGTATGTTGTCCACGATAGATAGAAATAAGTACTTCATCTACTTTCTCTTCACCATCTACAATATAGCCATAAGAAATAGTCTGAGACTTCTTATTTAGATTACCTGTAAAGAAGCTTTGAACAAAATCAATACATCCTTTACCCGATATACGAATAATAGAAATAGCGGCTTCTAATCGAGATGTCGCAATAGCACAAATAATATCATCATTCATCGTCATACCTCCTTAAGTGTTCTTTTCTTATACTTATAGAACCAAATAAAATTAACCAGACCTTTAATAATACCTGAGAAAGAAATAACCCACCAGATACCATTTAAATGGAATGTATTTAAGATTAATAAAATAGCCGGAATACGTCCTAAAGTGAATACGATACTTGTAATAGAAGGAGGAATTGTTTCTCCTAATCCACTAAAGGCTCCAGAAATCATTAATTCTAGAATCATAAATGTTTCTGATAGACCTACAATACGTAGATAGTTTTCTCCAATTTGAGTTACCATTAAATCATCAGTAAAGAAGCCATAAATCACATGAGGGAAGAAGACCATCAAGCTTGTACATACAATACCCCATAGTATAGAGAATACCAGCATTGTATGATATCCTTTTTCTACACGATCATACTTACCAGCTCCATAGTTCTGACTAATAAATGCATTAATAGATGTCTGGAATCCAGTCGCCATACACCAAGAAATATTTTCTACTTGTGTACCAACCTTCTGTGCTGCAACAGCTGCATCTCCAAACTCAGCTACAAATGCAGCCACTACCATTGAACATACAGAAAATAACATACTCTGTAATCCTAATGGAAAACCAATTCTAAGTATATTCTTATAATAAAACTTTGAATAAACCTTCTTCAATGAAATATGTTTAAGTAATGTATTCTTCTTAAAGTTATGTCTCATAAATAATAGGAATACAGAAACTTGAGCTAATACTGTCGCAAGTGCTGCACCTACAACACCTAGATCACATACAAAGATAAAGAATGGGTCTAAAACAATATTCAATAACAAACCAACACTATTACACTGAAATGGTGTCTGACTATCACCAGAGGCATTTAGAATACCAGTCATAATAATATTTAAGAAGTTAAAAATGATCAAACCACATGTAATACGTAAATAGTTAATAGCCTGATTAATAGTGGCTTGTGATGATAAGCCAAATAAACCAATAAAGAAACTTGAGAATACAACTGTACAGAAAGAGAATAATAGTGCGAATATAATCCCTAACTGAATCGCAGATGAAGCATAATCTGTAGCTGCTTCTTGATTACCTGCACCTAATGAATGTCCTGTTTTAACTTGTCCACCCTGTGTCGCAATCATTGCGAGTCCCTGCGATAACCAGCTAAACATACCTGCTACACCAACTGCTGCAATAGAGGAAGCACCAAGCTTTCCAATCCAAAGCATATCAATCAGTGCATAAGCCATTTCTAGAAATGATGTACCAATAATAGGTAGTGTTAATTTTATAAGAAGAGGGACAATACGTCCTTCTAATAAATTCAATTTTTTCATGCGCATCTCCCTTCCTATCCATTCTATCAAAAGAATGAAAAAAAAAGAAGGCAGAGCCTTCTTTAATCAACATAATAAATTTCTAAGTAACGGTTTTTACCTTCACCGTGTGACTGTGTTGCAAGATGTGGCATTTCCGCAATCACCTGATGAATTACTTTTCTTTCATCAGCTGGTAGAGGATCTAACTTCATATTGATCTTAGAATGTTGTACTTTCTTACCAAAACGTTTAGCCATTGCAGCAACCTTCTGGTATCTCTGTTCCTTATAACCATTGATATCTACAGAGATTTCAATACGCTGTTTGAACTGAGTATTCACAGCACTCTTAGTAATGAAGTTTAATGCTCTTAAAATAACACCATTCTTACCAATCACAACTGAGTTATTACTTGTTTCTACATTACAGTAGATACGATCATCCTGTTTGAAGACAGTAGTCTGTGTTTCGAAACCTAAAGAACTTAATGTTCTTTCTACGAACTGACCTACATATTCTTCAACCATAGATTCACACCATCCAGCAATAACAACTTTCTTACTGAATAATCCCTTATGAACTTCAACAACTTCATAATGGAATTCTTCTGGTGTAATACCTAAATCCTGACAAGCACGATTTAATGCTTCTTCTTCTGTTTTAGCTTCATAAGTATTCATAATGATTACCTAATTACATTAGTGTCTTTCTGATTTTCTTGCTTTTCAATATACTGAATCTGAATAAATACTGTTCTAACTACAGTAATTAAGTTAGTTGTAATCCAATAGAATGACATAGCTGTTGGCATGATTAAACCAAAGTAGATGATCATTAATGTCATTACGATATTCATAGTCTTCATCTGGTTCTGCTGAGCAGAAGGTTTATACTTCTTGTTTCTCTTCAACATTAAATTGTTGATTTCGATAGCGAAGAACTGAGATAAAGCCATGACTACGATAATAATAATGTAAATCCATTTACCACTAGTAATCTGAGATAAAGGTGTTAAACCTAAATTCATACCAAATGCCTGTGATGTATACAAGATCTGGATTCTCTGAACAGCACCATACATTGCGAACATGATAGGTAATGTTAAGAAAGTCCATAATGAACCAAACATAGAAACGTTATTTTTCTTGTATAAGTTCATAATTTCATTCTGCATACGCATCTGACTAGTCTGATCATTCTTACCACGATACTTGTTCTGGATTCTTTCCATTTCTGGCTGAAGCATCTGCATCTTCTGTGTAGAAATAGTAGACTTGATCATAACTGGTAAGATAATCAAGTTGATAAGAATAGTCATTAAGATGACACCCCATAAGACATTACCTGTCCATGAAGTGATTAATAGGATTCCCTTTGCGATAGGAATTGTAAGAATAAAATCAAAAAATCCTGCTTTTAGTGACCATGGTGTTGATTCAGTGATAGCACGGCTTGCTAATAAATGACCGTTCTTGTCAACATTACTTGTACACCCTGTAAAAATGAACACTAAAGCAATCACCGCAAAGATCTTTAAGTACTTCTTTGTACGAGGATCTAATACCATTTTTACTTCTCCATTCTTTTTTTCATTTTTAAATATAGATTTTGAAGAGATTTCTTGTTCTGTTCAAAATCATTCTGAGAATAGGGTTTTCTAACAATCAGAATGTAATCATTATGGTCTTCTTTTGTGAACAATTCATGAACCATCATTCTCACTTGTCTCTTAGTCTTGTTTCTGGCAACGGCATTCCCTATTTTCTTACCGACTGATAAACCAATACGCATATGCTCTAGATCATTAGGATTCCAATATAATACAAACTCTCTATTCGCTACGCTTTTTCTTTTCTTTATAATGGTTTCAAATTCAGTACTTTTCTTTACACGTAACTCTTTTTTCATATTTCTTTTAGAAAAAAAACCACATTAAAGTGGATTTTTTTTAGGCAGATAATACTTTTCTTCCTTTTTTACGACGTCTAGCGATAACTTTACGTCCACCTACAGTTGCCATTCTAGCTCTGAAGCCATGAGTCTTAGCTCTTTTTCTTTTATTTGGCTGATATGTTCTTTTCATTCTTTTTACACCTCCAATATGTAGCTACTTTTTTTATACTACATAACATATGCAGTGTCATTATATGGGAAATACTATTTCAAGTCAATATTATTTATAAGAAATTTTGGCTTATATTCAACAGTTTTTGCTTCTTCACAGCTATTTTCCACACTTCATTCCCCATTGGAATTCATTCATTCACATATTGTGTAAAACATTCATTTTTCTTCTATATAACATAATTTTTTATGTGCACAATATTATGAATAAGTGGTGAATAGAGGAAATACTGCACATATATTCACAATTTTACTCGTGCAAAGATAATTTTTAAATATTCTCAATATTTGTGAATAAGTGTGAAGAATTCAAAAAATCGTGTTAAGTTCACATTAAAAATGTGAATATCTCGTGAAAAATCATCTGAATAACCTATGAATAACTACTTATTCACTATTTTTTGTGCACATCCATGCTGTGAATAATCAATATTCACTAGTCATTAGTCACATTTTCTTTTATAATGAGGGGTGCAAAGGAAGGTGAATATATGGACAACTTAAAGCAGTTCTGGACAGAAACCCTCAATCGCTATGGAGAAAACAGTGACGATAAGATCGTATTCGACTCAATATTCACCCAGACAGAGGCTAAAGAACTGCAGAACAATGAATTAATTATTACTATAGAATCGGTTTTTAATAAGACCTTTATTGAGGATGCAAGTGAACAGCTTGCAGAATTCTTCTATGAAGTGTCAGGTATTAAAGCCACTATAAAGGTAATGTCAAACCAGGAATATGACAACATGAATAAGGCAAAGGCTCCTGTAGTAGAAGTTAAGGAAGAAGTAGAAGATTTTGATGATCATTTAAGTGCAGATCTTACTTTTGATAACTTCGTTGTGGGTAATTGTAATAGAATTGCTCAAAATGCAGCACTTGCAGTCGCATTAAAACCTGGTACATATAATCCTTTATTCCTTCATAGTAATTCCGGACTTGGAAAGACACATTTGTTGAATGCGATTGGTAACTATGTGAAAACTAAATTTCCAGGTAAACGTATTCTTTATACAAATGCAGAAGCATTTGTGAATGATTATGTAGAAGCTATTGGCAATAATACGATTGCGTCTTTTAATCGTCGTTATCGTAGTGTGGATATATTATTGATTGATGATATCCAGTTTATTGCGAATAAAGAGGGAAGTATGGAGATGTTCTTCAATATCTTCAATACTTTACAACATTCAGGAAAACAGATTGTTATTACGAGTGATAAACCTCCTGTAGAGCTAAAAGGGATGGAAAACCGCCTTGTTTCTCGTTTTAGACAGGGGTTAACAGTAACTATTGATAATCCTGAATTTGAAACAGCTAAAGCTATCTTAAAGAAAAAGATTGAATCACGTATGATTGATTATCCTATTGATGAAGAAGTATTAGATTTTATTGCTTCTCATTTCAATAAGGATGTCAGAGACTTAGAAGGCGCTGTTACAACACTTCTATTCTATAAAGTAGTTTGTGGACAAAATCTTGATCATATCAGCTTAGATTTTGCTTTAGAAGCATTTGATAATCCTGATAACACAACGACAATTACTAAAAAAGAAGCGACTCCTGATACAATTAAGGAAACAGTGGCTTCTTACTACAATCTATCAGTGACTCAGTTAACGAGTAAATCACGTACAAACAATATTATTACGGCAAGACATATTGCGATGTATCTTGTTAGAGAGCTCGTTCCTGATATTTCCTATATCCAGATTGGACAGGAATTTGGAGGAAGAGATCATTCCACAATCATGAAAGCTTGTTCTAAAGTTAAGAAGAAGATGAAACAGGATCCTAACTATAAAACAGCGATCAATGATTTAATGGAACGCTTAAGTTAAGCACACGTATGCACAACTTGTGCACCGTCAAAAATGAGAATTCTTTTGAAATACTCAATAAAAACGCAACTTATGCACATTATGCACAGTATTATTATAATTATTCTTTAATTAATAAAATAAATAAAGGAGAAAAAAATGGATTTTAATATTAATAGACTTGTCTTATTAGATGCACTTACTAAGGTTTCTAGAGCTGTTTCTTTAAAGAGTCCTTTACCTATCTTAACTGGTATTAAGTTTGACTTATTAGAAGATGGTTTAGTATTGACTGCATCTGATAGTGATATCAGTATTCAGACTACAATTAATGAAGGTATTATTATTAACCAGACTGGATCTGTTGTTTTATCTTCTAAGTATATCTTAGAAATTATTCGTAAGATTGATGGTGAAACAGTTCATATTCAGGTAGTAGATGGTACTTTAACTCGTATTACTTCTGAAAGTTCTTTATTTGATTTAAATGGTTCTAAGTCATTTGACTTCCCACGTATTGATTTAAATAAGAATGGTAAACACTTCTCTATGAAGTCTTATGATTTCAAGAAAATTATTGAAAAGACTTTATTCGCAACCAGTGAACAGGAAACTAGACCAGTACTTACTGGTGTGAATTTCAAAGTAGATCAGCATAAGCTTGTATGTATTGCGACTGATAGTTATCGTTTAGCTCAGGTAAGCATGCCAATTGAAGATGATATTCAGTTTAATATTGTTATTCCTAAGAAGTCTTTAAATCAGATTATTCACATTATTGAAAAAGATGAAATGATTGATCTTTATGTATCTGATCGTAAAGTATTATTTGTGATTGGTCAGTATCTTGTATTAACTCGTTTAATTGATGGTACTTATCCTAATACATCACGTTTAGTAGAAGATCAGGGTTCTTATACTATGTCTATCAATAGTTCAGCATTACTTGGTGCTATCAGCCGTGCTTCTTTACTATCTGATGAACAGAGTAATATTGTAAAACTAACAATGTCTCCTGATGAGAATGTTCTTTCTTCTTATTCACAGGAAATCGGTTCAGTAGAAGAAAACCTAACAAAAGCATTCTATAAAGGTGAACCAATGACTATCTCATTTAGTGCGAAGTATTTAGCTGATGCAATCCGTTCTATTGGTACAGAAACTATTCAGCTACGCTTTACTGAAAAGATGAGACCTTTCCAGATTACTGGTTTAGATGTAAATGATAACATCCAGGTTGTTCTTCCAGTAAGAACTTACTAGGTAAAATAAAGGGACTATTCTCTTATTTGGGTAAAATTTGGCTTGTAATTGAAATTTGTAGGAAAATGAAGTTTATCTCTCCCTTGAAAAAAGGGGCTATAAACTTCTTTTTTTTATGTTTTTGTGCTATAATGTAGAAAGCAAAATTAGCGCAAAGGATGTGTGATGAAATGAAAGAAGTCTTAATACATACTGAATATATTACTTTAGGTCAGGCTATGAAATTATGTGGAGAAGCACAAAGTGGCATTGAAGCAAAGATTATGATTCAGGAAGGTCATGTTCTTGTAAATGGAGAAGTAGACCGTAGACGTGGTAAGAAACTAAGAGATGGTGATGTGTTTGAAGTAGATCGTCGCCAGTATGTAATCCATGGAAATCAAAACGCTTAATCTGATTCAATTTCGTAATTATGAAAAGCAAACCTTTCATTTTCATCCACTGGTTAATATTATCATTGGGGATAATGCACAGGGTAAAACGAATATACTTGAAGCGATTTATCTCTTGTCTACTACAAGAAGCTTCAAGTCCCGTATGCTTGATGAATTGATCATGTTCGATCAGTCTTATACACGTGTGTCAGGTCATGTTGTAAATGGTACACGTCCGTACGATTTAAAGGTTGTCGTGTCTAAAGAAGGCAAGAAGGCTTTTATTAATGATAAGGCTGTGAGTAAGACAAGTGATTATCTGGGTTATTTTAATGTGATCTTATTTACTCCTCAGGATCTCCAGTTGATTAAAGGATCTCCTAAGATGAGACGTACTTTGATAGATACTGAGATTTCTAAGATTTCACCAATCTATATGTTTAACTTGAATAAATATAATAAGTTGATGAAGGAAAGAAATAAGTACTTAAAGATGCTTCATGATGGACATAAGGAACCTGATATGTATCTAGAAGTACTGAGTGAGGAGATGGCAGAATTAGAAGAAGATCTGATTCAAAGACGTATGAAGTTCATAGAGTTGTTGAATGAGATCAGTGGGCAGATGTATGCTTATATTTCTGGTAAAGAAAAGCTTGTTTTGAGATATCATACGCAGTTCAAGGATATTTCAAAAGAGGGTATTCTTGATAAATATAAAAAGAATTATAAGCGAGATATATTCCAAGGGAATACTGTAGATGGTATTCATAAGGATGATTTAAAAATCTTTTTAGATGAGAATGATGCTGGTATGTTTGCATCCCAGGGGCAGCAGCGATCTATCATCTTATCGATAAAGATTGCGTTAGTAGAAATAGTAAAGATGCAGATAGGTGAGTATCCTGTCTTGTTGTTGGATGATGTATTGAGTGAGTTAGATGAAGAGAGAAAGATGAAGCTTTTGAATCTGATTGATCATAAGGTACAGACATTTATTACAACAACGCATTTTGATTTAGGTTATCATCATTCACTAGATGATGCTTTGGTTTTAAGAATAGAGAAAGGAACGTTGAAGGAGGATAAGTAAATGGAAGAAAAAGTAGAACATTATGATGAATCCGATATTCAAGTCTTAGAAGGGCTAGAAGCCGTTAGAAAGAGACCTGGTATGTATATCGGGACAACGTCTGCAAGAGGTTTACACCATCTTGTATGGGAAATAGTGGATAACTCTATCGATGAAGCACTCGCAGGTTTCTGTAATAAGATCAGAGTTGTATTATTACCAGGTGATGTTGTAAAGGTCATTGATAATGGTCGTGGTATGCCTACTGGTATGAATGCGAAGACAGGTAAGAATACAATTGAAACTATTTTTACTGTATTACATGCCGGTGGTAAATTCGGTGGAGGAGGCTATAAGGTCTCTGGTGGTCTACATGGTGTAGGTGCTTCTGTCGTAAATGCCTTGAGTGAATGGCTAGAAGTTTATGTTCACCGTGAAGGACATATTTACTATCAACGTTTTGAAAATGGTGGAACACCTGTTAGTTCTTTAAAGGTTGTAGGAGATTGTGATCAGGAAGAAACAGGAACAACTGTAATATTTAAGGCTGATCCTGAAATCTTCACTGAAACAACAGTTTATGATTATGGTGTATTAAGTCAGAGATTAAGAGAACTTGCTTTCTTAAATAAAGGCTTAAAGCTTGTATTAGAGGATGAAAGATTAGATCCTGCAAAAGTAGATGAATATCATTATGAAGGTGGTTTAAGAGAGTATGTGGCTTTCTTAAATAAGAATAAGACACCATTACATGATCGTATTATTGATTGTGAAGATACAATGAATGATATTTCCGTGGAAATAGCTATGCAGTACAATGATGGTTATCAGCCAAATATCTATTCATTCTGTAATAATATCAATACACATGAAGGTGGAACACATGAAGAAGGTTTCCGTTTAGCTTTAACACGTGTTATTAATAACTATGCAAAAAGTCACAACTTCTTAAAGGATAAAGATGACTCTTTAAGTGGTGATGACTGTCGTGAAGGTTTAACTGCAATTGTATCAGTTAAGCACCCTGATCCTCAGTATGAAGGACAGACAAAGACTAAATTAGGTAATGCGGAAGTAAGAAAGATTGTATCTACTATTCTTGCGAATGCATTGGATAAGTTCTTATTAGAAAATCCTGATACTGCAAAGATTATCATGGATAAAGTTACATTGGCTTCTAAGGCAAGAATGGCAGCGAAGCGTGCAAGAGAAATGACTCGAAGAAAGACAGCTTTAGATGTCTCTAATCTTCCTGGTAAGCTTGCAGACTGTTCTTCTAAGGATCCAAGTGAATGTGAAATATTCATTGTCGAAGGGGACTCTGCCGGAGGTAGTGCGAAATCTGGTAGAGATAGAAAGATTCAGGCTATTCTTCCTTTAAGAGGTAAGATCTTGAATGTTGAAAAAGCACGTTTAGAAAGAATTCTTGGTAATGCGGAAATTAGATCTATGATTACCGCATTTGGTACTGGTATTGGTGATGAGTTTGATATCAATAAACTACGTTATCATAAGATTGTCATCATGACCGATGCCGATGTCGATGGTGGTCATATTAGAATTTTAATGCTTACTTTCTTATATCGTTATTTAAAACCTTTAATTGAGAATGGTTATGTTTATGCTGCTCAGCCACCTCTTTATTTATTAAGACATGGTAAGGATGATCATTATTTATATAGTGATTATGAGTTAGATAAACTAAAAGAAGAACTTGGTCCTAATGCGAAATATACAATTCAGCGTTATAAAGGGCTAGGTGAAATGAATCCAGAACAGCTATGGGAAACAACTATGAATCCTGAAAATCGTGTATTAAATAGAATTCAGTTAGATGATGCAATGCAGGCTGATCAGCTATTTGATATGTTGATGGGTGAACGTGTTGAACCTAGAAGAGATTTCATTAGAGAAAATGCGAAGTATGTAGAAAATCTTGATATTTAAGGAAGGAGATAGTCATGGAACAAAGAGGTATTAAAGATATACAGTTAACAGGTGAAATGAAGAAATCATTCATGGAATATGCGATGAGTGTTATTGTGGCTAGAGCTCTTCCTGATGCGAAAGATGGTTTAAAGCCAGTACAGAGACGTATTATTCATGGTATGAATGAATTAGGCTGTTATAGTGATAAGCCTTATAAGAAGTCTGCCCGTATTGTTGGGGAAGTAATGGGGAAATATCATCCACATGGTGATAGTTCTATTTATCAAGCTCTTGTACGTATGGCACAGGATTTCTCATATAGATATATGTTAGTAGATGGACATGGTAACTTTGGTTCTATTGATGGTGATGGCGCTGCCGCAATGCGTTATACAGAATCAAGAATGTCTAAGATTGCGATGGAAATGGTGAGAGATATCAACAAGGATACTGTTGATTTTGTCCCTAACTATGATGGTGAAGAAAAGGAACCTAATGTGCTTCCTTCTCGTATTCCAAATTTATTGATTAATGGGTCTACTGGTATTGCGGTAGGTATGGCAACAAATATTCCTTCACATAACTTAGGTGAAGTGGTTGATGCGATTCTTGCTGTTTCTAAGAACCCTGATATTACAATTACAGAGTTGATGGATAATTATATCCCTGGTCCTGATTTCCCTACAGGCGCTTATATTTTAGGCCGTGGCGCTATTAAGAAAGCGTATGAGACTGGGAATGGTTTGATTGTCATGAGAGCAAAGACTGATATTGAAGATATCGGCAGCAATAAAAAAGCAATCATCGTAACTGAATTACCATATATGGTTAATAAGGCACGTTTAATTGAAAAGATTGCAGCTCATGTAAAAGAAAAGAATATCGATGGTATTACAGAATTAAGAGATGAATCTGACCGTGAAGGTATTCGTATTGTGATTGAGTTAAGAAGAGATGTACAGCCAGAAGTTATTTTAAATCAGTTATACAAGTTAACTGCATTACAGACTACTTTTGGTGTCAACAATATTGCCTTAGTGAATGGTGAACCTAAGACATTGTCTTTAAAAGAAATGATTAATGTTTACTTAGAACATCAGGAAGATGTTATTCGTAGAAGAACATTATTTGATTTAAAGAAGGCAGAAGATCGTGCTCATATCTTAGATGGTTTAAAGCGTGCTATTGATCAGATTGATGCGATTATTAATTTAATTAGAAGTTCTCGTACAACAGAAATTATTCAGCAGAGATTAATGGATGAATTTGATATGTCTGAAAGACAGGCAAAGGCTATCCGTGAAATGCAGTTACAAAGACTTGCTGGATTGGAAAGAGAAAAGATTGAGAATGAATTAAATGCATTATTAGAAACAATCGCAGATTTAAAAGATATTCTTGCGAATAAAGAAAGAATTATTGCGATTATTGATCAGGAACTTCTTGAAATCAAAGCGAAGTATGGTGATAAGAGAAGAACTGAAATCATTCAGGGTTCATTTGATATTGAAGATGAAGATTTAATTCCTGAAGAAGATGTCGTTATTTCTTTAACTAATAATGGTTATGTAAAACGTATGCCTATTGATACTTATAAAGCTCAAAATAGAGGTGGTAAAGGTATCAAGGGTATGAGTACAAATAATGATGATGTTGTAGATTCATTAATGAATATGTCTACTCATGATGATTTATTGATCTTTACTAACTTTGGTAAGGTATATCGAATGAAGGGATATAATATTCCTGAATTTGGTAGACAGGCAAAGGGGCTTCCTATTATCAACTTATTGAATATGGATAAGGATGAACAGGTAAAGACTATGATCTCTATTACACCTTCTGAAGTAGATGAATCACATTTCTTATTCTTTGTGACTAAGGATGGTTTAGTAAAGAGAACTGGATTACCTGAATTCGAAAATATCAGACAGTCTGGTAAACTTGCACTCACATTACGTGAGGGTGATGAATTAGTTGATGTTAAGTTAACTAATGGTAAGAGTGAAATTCTTCTTGCAGCCGCTAATGGTAAGGCTATTCGTTTTGATGAAAATGATGTGAGACCAATGGGACGTTCTGCAAGTGGTGTTAAGGGTATGAATGTAGATGATAGTCATATTATTGGTGTGACTACAAATACTGAAGGACAAAATATCCTAATCATTACTGAAAAGGGTTATGGTAAGATGTCACCACTAGAAGAATATCGTTTATCTAAACGTGGTGGTAAAGGTGTTAAGACTGTTAATATTACTGAGAAGAATGGTGAATTAGTCAGCATTAAAGCTGTAGAAGGCAATGAAGACTTAATGATCATTACGAATGAAGGTATTATTATCAGATTACCAATGGAACAGGTAAAGAGTGCTGGAAGAGCTACACAGGGTGTAAGACTTATTAAAGTAGGTGAAGGTGCTTCTGTTTCAAGTATTACAGTAGTAGATAAAGACTCTGAAGAAGAAACGACTGAAGAATAAGAAGTTGTCACATGACAACTTCTTTTTTTCATACTATAATAAGTCCTCAAAGAGGGGAGATAAGTATGTTAGATTTACAGGTAGAAATATTTATTTTAGTAGGAATAGGCTATCTTATTTCTAAACTAGGATTGTTTAATAAACAGACTCGTAAACAGGTTACTGATTTAGTATTAAACATTGTGTTACCTGTGGCCACTGCAAAGAGTTTCTTAATTAAACTCACACCAAGTATTATGAAGACAACTCTTGTGGTATTTTTAGTCTCTATTGGTATACAGGGTCTTTATTTTATTATTAATAAGACAGCTTATAATAATCAGGAAGAAACAAAGAAGATCAACTTACAGTATGCGACTATGGTATCTAATGCAGGTTTTATGGGTATGCCATTTGCGCAGGGGTTATATGGTGATATGGGTTTACTTTATGCTTGTATTTATTTGATACCACAAAGAGTATTTATGTGGAGTTATGGTTTGTCCCATTATACAAAAGCTGATTTTAAGACAATGGTGAAGAAAGTTGCTTTACATCCATGTCTTATTGGGATTTATTTTGGTATAGTATTTATGATCATGTATTCATTAGGGTATACACTACCTTCTTTTGTGACTACAACTATGAGTTCTATAGGAGGATGTAATACCGCATTAAGTATGATTGTGATAGGAAGTATATTAAGTGATGTAGAACCTAGAGAGATATTGGATAAGGAATGTATTTATTATTCTTTTATTCGCTTGATTATGATTCCAGTAATTACTTATCTATGTTTAAGATGGACATCACTTGATCATATTGGTATTGGCGTCTCTGTTGTATTGGCTGCGATGCCTGCACCAAGTACCTGTGCAATGCTGGCAAATAAGTATGATAAGAACCCAGAATTCGCTTCTAAGCTTATTTTTGTATCTACTGCATTTTCTTTAGTCACATTGCCACTTATTTCATTCATGATTACTTTATAATTGATGAATAATGGTATATAATGACAATAATCTATGAACAAGGAGTATATATATGATTGATATCGCAAGATTAAGAGAAGATCCTGAAGCTGTTAGGGAAAATATTAAAAAGAAGTTTCAAGATCATAAGCTTCCTTTAGTTGATGAAGCATTAGAATTAGACAAACAGTATAGAGCTGCTATCACAAGAGCATCTGAACTTCGTAGTATGAGAAATAAATTGTCTAAAGAAATTGGACAGTTCATGCGTGAAGGTAAGAAAGAAGAAGCTGCTGAAAATAAGAAGAAAGTTGGAGAAATGGCTGAAGAATTAAAGTCATTAGAAGAAGTTGAAAAAGAATCTGGAGATAAATTAAGAGAAGTCATGATGAAGATTCCTAACTTCTTAGATCCTACTGTACCAATCGGTAAAGATGACAGCGAAAACGTAGAAATCACTAAGTATGGTGATCCAGTAGTACCTGATTATGAAGTTCCATATCATACAGATATTATGGAATCATTTGATGGTATTGATCTAGATGCAGCAGGTAGAGTTGCAGGTAATGGTTTCTATTATTTAATGGGTGATATTGCTAGATTACATTCTGCAGTATTAGCTTATGCAAGAGACTTCATGATCAACCGTGGATTCACTTATTGTGTACCACCATATATGATTAGAAGTAATGTTGTTAATGGTGTTATGTCATTTGAAGAAATGGATGCCATGATGTATAAGATTGAAGGAGAAGACCTATACTTAATTGGTACTTCTGAACATTCAATGATTGGTAAGTTCATTGGCGAATTATTAGATGAAGACAAATTACCATATACTTATACTTCATATTCACCATGTTTCAGAAAAGAAAAAGGTGCTCATGGTATTGAAGAACGTGGTGTTTATAGAATTCATCAGTTTGAAAAACAGGAAATGATCGTTGTATGTAAACCAGAAGAATCTAAGATGTGGTTTGATAAGTTATGGAATAATACTGTAGATTTATTTAGATCTTTAGATATTCCAGTAAGAACACTTGAATGTTGTTCTGGTGACTTAGCAGACTTAAAGTCTAAGTCATTAGACGTTGAAGCTTGGTCTCCAAGACAGAAGAAGTATTTTGAAGTAGGAAGCTGTTCTAACTTAACTGATGCACAGGCGAGAAGATTAAATATCAGAATCAATGGTAAAGATGGTAAGTATTACGCACATACTTTAAATAATACTGTTGTTGCACCACCTAGAATGTTGATTGCGTTCTTAGAAAATAACTTAAATGAAGATGGTACTGTTTCTATACCAGAAGCATTAAGACCATACATGGGTGGTACTGAAAAACTAGTTCCTAAGAAATAATGTGAAAGGAGATGTAAAATCTCCTTTTTCTTGCATTTTATAATAATTATGTTATAATCAATTTTGCCATTACAATAAACATGTCTGAACCATGTCAGGACCGGAAGGTAGCAGCATTAAGGGCCTCTGTTTGTGTGTAATGGCACTTTTTTTATATAAATGGAGGAAACTATAAGTAACTAAAAATATTAACTATTGTGTTTGATTGTGTTTAAATTTACTCATAGAGGTAGTGTTAAAATGAACACATCAAATATCACAAATTATAAATTAAAGGATTTTGCTGAACTTTTAGGCGTATCTGTTAAGATATTATAACGTTGAGATAGAGAAGGAACTTTAAAGGCAAACCGAACCCAAACTAATAGGCATTATTATACTTATAATCAGCATTTACTAAATCAAGTTGCATTTTTAAGATAGTCTTGTAATGTAAAAGAATTATTTGAATACCCACAAACCACAGGATAGTAAAAATTAAATTATATAAACGCCTATAAATCGGCGTTCATGAAGCTGAACTTGATGCATAGATTTTCCATTTGTACTATAATTAGATTAGAAATCAGATGGAGAACTCATACAGTATATGGTTTCAATACTTCATGTGTTCTCCTGCAGGCTGTAACGAGCTTCGTAAGTATAAAAAACAGATAGAAAGGGATGAGGGAATTGCTGAAGAGCTTCAAGACGGAAATAAATCCAACAGAGGAGCAGAAAGTCAG
>ERZ833608.1113-NODE-1113-length-18821-cov-4.293403_pt1 | contig 18821 bp, 9 predicted proteins | sample MGYA00519694_ERZ833608 | MGnify/ENA primary metagenome ERZ833608 (study PRJEB31850, sample SAMEA3708742) | human gut metagenome | biome: human gut; feature: human-associated habitat; material: faeces | place: China | collected 2014 ... | reverse complement strand
AGTCGGCGTGGCCCGGGGTGTCGATGACGTTGATCTTGACGTCCTTGTACTCGATGGAGATGTTCTTGGCCAGAATGGTGATGCCGCGCTCGCGCTCCTGGTCGTTGGAGTCAAGGACACGCTCCTCGACCTGCTGGTTTGCGCGGAAGGCGTCCGTGGCGCGCAGGAGCTTGTCCACAAGCGTGGTCTTGCCGTGGTCGACGTGGGCGATGATGGCGATGTTGCGTAGGTTCTCCTGGCGCATATGTCCCTCTCAATTCTGCAATGCCTGTGTTTTCGGCAACTGAGGGATTATACAGCGCAGACGGTAGCTCTTGATGGCATGCGCTCACGCATCACGCCATCTACAGCTAGCAACGGTGACGGCTTGGCCCGCCCCGATGTCGTCGTGACGGCTCTGAGCTACAGCAGGCAGGAGAGCTCTCCGGCGGGAGCGGGATCGGTGTAGCGGAAGCGCTTACCCGAGCCAATGCCGTCGATGAGCGAATAGGCGGAATAGCCGCACGCGGCCCCGCGATCGCCAAACTCGAGGATGAGGGCGTCCCGGAAGGCATCGTCCTCATCCGCAACGGCACCCTGATAGGCAATGGCGTAGCAGGTTGGCTTGCCGATGACCTTGGAGCCGTCCTGCGCCTTCGCGCCGCGCCTCACCCACTCGCGAGCTGCCTCGAGGCACTGCTCGGCGGAATCATCGTCGAATTCGCAGGTCATACGCTGGCCCTGGGAATCCGCAGCGGTGGCGACGACGGAGAAGTCCTCGCCGGCAGCGAGGCGATCGAGGGCCTCGCCCATAAGGGTGCTGCCGAGCTCGTCGGTCTGAGCGGAAACGCCGCCGTTGCCGTGATTGTCCGCCATATGTCACCCTCCGCGTTCGCCGTGATGTCGAAAAGATGGTAGCGCATCCGCGCACGAGGTTGCGCGCTCCGTGCCAAAAGAGAAGGGAGCCGAGGCCAATTGACCTCGGCTCCCAGAGCACCGGGCGGAGATTGCGAAAGGAGAACGGGAGAAGCTTGACGAATCCGCCCGGTGGAAAGGGACAGACCCTCGCCGGCGCGGCAATGGGAGGAGCCGCGCCGGCTTAGGTTTTCTTGGTCCCCTAACTCCTCTTGCCTCTCTTGTTCACAACGAGGGCGACGGCGAGGATGGCGACGCCGAGAACCGCGCTAACCACGATGGGTGCGGACTCGATGGGGTCACCCGTCTGCGGGATGAACTTCGTGGGCGGCGTGGGGGTCGAGGGCTTCGCGGGTTCCTCGGGCTTGGTGTACGTGTTGCGGAGCACGCAAGCCGCGAGCTCCTCCTGGTTCACGCTCGCGATGAGATTGCCCTGACGATCGTCTTCGACCGTGACGGTGACCTTGCGCTCCGTTTCGTCGTACGTGACGCCCTGCTGGCCATCGTTCACCTCGGAGATGGTAAACGTGTAGGTGCCAGCCTGCGTGAAGGAGAGCTCGGAGAACGTAACCTGACCGTTCGCGTCATTCGTCGCGGTGAGCTCGACACCGCCACCGGAGAGCTTGAAGGTGAACTGGCCGGCCTTGAGGTCTGCGCCCTCGAGAACCTTGGCCGCGGTGAGCGCGAGCTTCGTGGGCTTGGCGGTGTAGACGTTTTCGAATTCAGCCACATCCGCATCTACGAGCTCATGGGTAACGCGGAGGGTTCCGTCCCTGTTGTCCACGACGGTCGTCGTCACACGGTAGGTTGCATCGCTATACGTAACGCCATTCGCGATGGTCCCGTGGCCATGCTCGCGAATCGTGTAGTTGTGGACGCCGGGAGCGGTGTACTTGATGGCGCTCAGAGCCACATTGCCGGACGCGTCGTTCGTGCCAGTAGCAACGATCGTATCCCCCTCGAGGAGGTCAAACGTGAACTCGTTCTCATCGAGGGTGCGCCCAGTCAGGGTCTTGTGGACCTTGATCTGATCGGTGACGATCGAAGTGGTGGGCGTGACGCTGTAGGAGTTCGTGAAGGTGAAGGCCGGGCCATCGAGCTCGTTGCCGTTCGCGTCGACGCGAGCGACGGTGAGTTTGCCGAGGCCATTGTCCGTAACCCTGATGTACACGACACGCGTGGACTGTGCGTCGTTCGTGACGCCATCCGCCGAACCGCTCTCGGCGATGACGTAGCGGTAGGTGTGGGAGCGCTCGCGAACGGGCTCGGTGCCGGCGTCGCCATCGGTCGCGGCAGCGGCGGTGTCGGAGACGACGCGCATCAGCCTGCGAGATCTACGCCAGGAAGCGGTGGCGACGCTATCCGCCTCAACGTCGTGGTTAGCAAGGGCCTGAGGTGCCGGCTCGGGAGCGGACTCGGACTCCGCAGCGGGAGCGGACTCAGACGCAGCGCCCTCAGACGGCGCGGGAGCGGCTTCCTGAGTTGCGGGAGGAGCAGCGTCGGGCTCGGAATCGACAGCGGGGTTCCCGGTCTCTCCCACCGCAGACTCGTTGAGCTGCGCGTTAGGCGTTGGTGAGGATTCGCCCAGGGCAGCGGCGTCGCCAGCCACGGCACCCGCACCTTCCGCCTCGCCAGCAGCGTCATTGGTCTCAACGTTCTCGCCAAGGGCCTTCAGAAGGTCCTCGAGCTTAAACGTGATCGGGCCGAAGTCGACATTGCCGCGCGCATCGTTCGTGGTCGAGGTGCACGTAGGCATGGGGGCACCGGGCTCGCCCTCGATGGTGAAGGTAAACTTCCCGGTGATATCGGTGCCACCAAGGCCTTCAGGCACGTTGAGCTGCTTGGAGCCCACAAGGTCGATAGAGACGGGCTCGCCCGTCGCGTACGTGTTGAGGAACGCGAGGCCACCGTCAGAGAGGTCCGTGGTGCAAGTCAGCTTTCCGTCGCCGTTATCCACAACGGTCACGTTGAAGGAGAAGCTCGACGCCGTGGGCGTCACACCCTTGTTGCTGAGACCGTCAGCCACCTCGTATGCAACGTACGGAATCGTCCAGGTGTTGCCCGTGCGAGTAGCAAGACCCTTGCCAACAAGGCCCGCGAGTATATCGCTGTCGTAGGACAGGGTCCCGAAGTCCACCCTGCCAGTGACGTTCGTGGCGTTAGAGACGACCGCGTGGTCACCCGCGCCATAGGCGAGGCGGAACTTAAAGTCGTTATCGAACATGAGGCCGTTCGTCATGGACTTCGTGCCAACGATGGGGTCGGTCGCGCCGGCGGCGACATAGGAGTTCACGAAGGAGACCTTCGCAGCGGCGTTCGCGTCAGAACCGGCAACGTAGGTATACGTGTTGTCGACACCAGACGTGCTCGTGATGTGCGTCGTTACCGTGAGCTTGGCGGTAGAGGCATCATCAACCGTGGTGATCTCGACGTTGTAGCGCGTTGCGTCATAGCTGACGCCACCAAGATTGCCGCCCTTCTCGGTGATGGTGTAGGAGTAGACCTTCCCTACGTCTTCCTGGGTAAACGTGACGCCCGCGGGCGAGCTCACCACAAGGGCCTCTCCCCCGTCGGGAGCCTCGGCGTTGGTGTGGTGGCCAGCGATGCCGAGCTTGTCGCCGGCACCGGTCGCAGTGACGTCGAACCCAAACTCTCCCGCGCTCATGGCTCGGCCGTTCATCGTCTTCGTTACGCTCAGACCGCCGGCAAGCGTGTAGTCGAGGCGAGAGCTATAGGTGTTCGTGAAGACGTTGTTCTCGTTCGCCACGGTGGCGCTCATCGTGCCGGTGCCCTGGTCAGCGACCGTTACGGTCACCGTCGCGGCATGCTTGTCGTCGGAGATTCCGTGGATGCCGGAGGCGTTCTCGCGGACCTCGTAGACGAACGTACGCTCGCCATCGCGCACCATGTCATACGTGAAGGGGATGGTGCCAAACGTGAAGTCCGCCGCCTCGGTGGCGTCATGGACGGTCACGCTGGTGACTTCCTCGCCGTTGGCATTGACGGGCAGCGGCGCGCCGTCGGTCTTGGCGCTGATCGTGAAGGTAAAGCTGTCTCCCTCGCGCCACTCGCGGCCCGTGAGAACCTTGGAGAAGTGGGGGTTCACGAGCTGGTCAGACGGGATACTCGAGTCATACGTGTTGACGAACTCCCTGTCACCGGAGATGCGGCTGACGGTCGCCTCAAGCTTGCCGGTCTCCGTGTTGTCTCGCACGGTAACGCGGAAGGCAGCGACGTTGTCGCTGTAGCTCATGCCACCGGCGCTTCCGCGCTCCTCGGTGACCCTGTAGTCGTACTGGCCAGGCTGCGTGTACACGATGGAGCCAAAGTCAATCTTCGCCGCGCCGTCGACGACGTCTTCGGGACCAAGGACGACCCTCGTGGAGGGAGCGCCGTCGTCACCTATGGGGACGGGAGCGCCGTTGACGCCCTCAAGCAGGAAGGCGAAGCTGTCGCCGTTCTGCCAGTCGCGGCCCTCGAGGACCTTCGTCAGGCCGAAGTCAGCCGTGGTGAAGCTGGCGTCCGCGGCATGGTACGTGTTCTCGAACAGGACCCTACGGCTGTCGTCGCTCACGACCTGGCCGTCGATCTTCGTCGTAACCGTCAGCGTGCCGTCAAGGTTATCGATGACGGAGATGACCACCTTGTGCGTGTGGCTGTCATAGGTAACGCCGGGGACCTTATCCTCATCGGCGGGGATGACCTCTGCCACATCGAACGCGTACGTCTTGTTGGCGTTCTCCGCGCTAAAGACGACGTCAGACAGCTTCGCCATGTCCTCGGCGATGCCGCTTGCGCGCCTCTGGGTGTTGGAGAAGCTCTTGTCGGAATCGGCGAGCAGGGCATTTGCCTCGTCAGCCGTCGCCGCAACGGTTCCGGTCTCGGCGGTGGCGTCCTTGCCCGTGATGGTGAAGGAGAACATGCCCATATCCATGGAACGGCCGGTGAGGACCTTGCTCACGGTAAGCCCGGGATAGTAGGCGACCTCGGTGGGCGCGTAGACGTTCGTAAAGGCCGCATGATCGGTAACGGTCTTGTCCGCATCGATCGCGGAGGTCGTGTTGTCGTAGGCGACGTTCCCAAGGGCGAGTTTGCCATTGTCGTCAACGATGGTGACGGTTGCGGTGGCGACATGGCGGTCCCACGTGATGCCCGCGCTATCCTCGGCAGGGGCGTTCTCACGAATAGCGAAAGTGTACTCGCCGGGCTTGGTGAACGTCATCTCGCCGGACTCAAGGTTGACCACGTTGCCGTTGGTCTTGTGCTCGAGGGCCATGTCAGAGGCGACGCCGTTCTCGGGGCCAGAGACGAGGCTCAGGGAGAAGTTGAAGTTATCCGTATCGAGCATGTCTCGGCCAACAAGCTGCTTCTCGCCCTTGATGATTCCGGACTCAACGAACGCCTGGGGCGTATAGGAGTTCTCGAACGCAGCCTCCCCAAGGCTCTCGCTCTCGCCCTCGCGGGCATAAGCGGCGGAGACCTTGACGAGGTTCTCGCCATCGACGGTCTCGTGGGTCACGGTCACGGTCGCGATCCAGACCGTGGTGTCATACGTCATACCGGGGCGAGGATCGGCGGGGACCTTCTCGCAAATCTTGTACTGGTAGGTCTTGCCCACGTTCTTGTTCGTGAAGGTGATGCCCTCGAAGACCACGACGCCATGGGCGTTGTTGTGGCCAACGAGCTCGGTCGCGCCGGCGGGCATGGGGGCGCCGTTCATAGGCGTCAGCGAGAACTCGAACATCTCGGACTGGAGGGGCAGCGCGCCGGACGCATCGCTCAGCGTCTTCGTGGCGATGGGTGCCCAGTCCTGCGAAGTGGCGTCAAAGGTGTTCGTGAACCTCGCGACGTCCGTCGCGGCAGCATCGGCGGCGACGTTGGCACCGAGGTCGTCGTGGACGCGCGTGATCTCGGAGGAGGCAGCAAGCGTTCCGTCGTGGTTGTCCTCGACCGTGACGGTCACGGTGTAGAGGGCGAGCGAGGTAGAGACACCGGGCGTCGTTGCTTCCTCGGCAGGCTCGAAGACCTGGTAGACGTACGTTCCGGGCGTCTCATAGGCGATGTCACCAAAGTTGAAGGCGACAGGCGTGCCGGAGGCCGTGCCTTCGGGGCTCGTCACGACCGTCCTGGAGATGTCTCGCTCGGAGCCTTCCGGCATGGGAGCACCGTCGAGACCCTGGAGGATGAAAGTGAAGCTATCGTTCGCAAGCCAATCGCGGCCATTGAGGATCTTCTCGCCAACGAGGCTCTCTCCACCGGAGAGCCTTCCCGTAGCGGAGTAAGTGTTCGTGAATTCCGCCTTAGCCTCGAGCCCAGCCTCGACCACACCTTCCTGTGCGCTGGAGGGCGAAGTCTCGAAGCCACTCGCGGCTTCCTCGGTCACGGTATAGGCAGTTCCCCGAGCAAGGCCATACACGTACAGCGTCTCTCCGTGCTTGATCGCGTGCGTGGCGTTGCCGGTGGCGTCAAACGTGAGATCCCAGGACTCGTCACCGTGGACCGTCCCGTCCTCACCCTTGACGGCCGCCTTGAACGTCTTGCCGGCGGCGTCGGGAATCGAGATGTTGAACGTGAAGTCGCGGTCGTTGTAATAGACCTCGTCGAAGCCAGCAGGAACGGCGACCGTCTTGGAAATCGCGAGCGTCCCGAGCCTCTCGAGCGAGATGCGACCGTTGTTGCCAAGGGCAACGTTGATCGTCGTGCCATTCCAGTGAGGATTGATGATGGTGGAGGCAGTATCCGTATCGTTGGAATTCTTGTCAGTACGCAGCTCGTTGATATAGGTGAGACGGCGGGCACCCTTTTTCAGAACGAGATATCCAGATTCATCGGTGCCAATTCCGCCGGTGATACCCTCGGCAACACTACCGGGGAAAGAGACCACGCTTGAAGCCCTGGTGGCCTCTCTGTCAGCAATGTCATACCAAGAGTGCTCATAGTAATACGTCGCAGAGCTACTCAGCGGACCACGGGCGCGCTGGGTGCACTCGGCATCAAGATAGAGCGGAGCGTCTTCGGTGATGTAGTAGTACCTGTTACCCGTCGCAGGAGTGAATGCAGACGTTGTGTCACCATCCGCCCCACCGGAGTACGCGTTCGCGAGGAAGTAGACCTTCCCCTCCTCATCCGTGTGGTTGGCAATGTAATCTGCCATGGCCTCATCGGGATTCGCGAGGAGATCAATCGCCTCTTCCTTGAGGCTCGACCCATAGAACACGCGGATGGGGAACGTCAGTGTCACGTCGCCGGTTCCCGCATCCTCGTCGACGTTGAAATGACGGAGCGGAATAAGAGATGCCGGAATGGAGACGGTCACCTTGTCGCCAGTCCGGGCGTCATCGGAGCGCTCGACGCGAATAATGACATCGGCGAGGTCACCCATGGGATAGAGCACGTTACCGGCCGTGCCGTGGAACGTGTAGGTGACGACGTTGTCAGAGGTGGAGACATCGGGGTTGGAGAAGACCTGCTTGGCAAAGACGATGCTCTCGAAGCTGTCGACCTTCATGTAGTCGCCCAGCTGATCGGTAAACGTCACGTAGCCAGACGTGTTCTCGGCGCCCTCAACGACATCAGTGGGATGTCCCGCCGCGTTCGCGATTTCCTGTGAGATTCCGCTAAAGACATCCTTGAGGCCATCGGCACTTGTCGCCGTCTTATAGAAGTCGGAGTCAGTCGCGCGCGCACCAAGCCTGTCATACTCCGTTGCGGCGGGATAGTTGCTGGACACGGCGTGCAGGAACTTGTTCTCATTCGTAGCACCCCAGCCATTGGGATCAGCAGAAGGATTGGCGCCGCTCTGGATGCCAACGGTGTAGATGGTGGTTCCGCCGCCCTTAAGGGCCTTAGCGGTGGAGACAGCACGGTTGGCGACGCTCTCGCTGAATTCATTGCTCGTAGTCGGCGTACCGTCCGTGAAGAACACGACGACCGTCTTAGCACCAGGGCGGGCATCGTTCAAAGCCTTCTGTGCCTGGGACATGCCATAGTCGGCACGAGTGGCTCCAGAGGGCTTGAGGGCATTGATTTGGGAGGTGATGGTCCCTTTGCCATCCTGCGTGCAGGGCGTAAGGCCAATCATGCGCTGACTGTAGTTGTAACCACTGCGAGTGAAATCATTACCAATACGATCGCTAACGTCGCTTGCAAACTTCACGACGGAGACCCGATGCTGCATCGTCGGGTCGTCAATTCCCTCGTTAGCCTTTGCAATCTCATCGACGAAGGCATTCGCGGCAGCCTTAAGGGCGTCCATCTTTGTGGTGCCGTCCCAACCCATCTTCTCCTTCATGGAGCCCGAGGCATCGAGGACGAGAATGATGTCCAAGGGTGTCGAGGACGTCGTCGTCAGGTTCGACGTCGAGGAGATGGCAGAGAGTGACGTCAGGAAGTCCGAGTCGCCCTTCTCGATCGTCATGGTGCCGCCGGCACCCGTGAGGTCGATGTCGCCATCCGAGACGGTCTTGTCAGTCCAGATGCGGCCGACGTTCTCCGTCGAGTTTTCAAGACCCCAGTTGCGCCACGTTGACGCAGACGAGGGATCGGCAACCGTAGTGGCGCCGGCCGTGGCGGCGAAGGCCGAGACAGGTGCCAACGTAAGGAATATCGCAAACAACAACAAAAGCCTTAACCGCTTCATGGTGACCTCCTCCGACGAAAGCTAGATAACCGAGCTTATCGTCAGTAAATCGAGGTCAATTCAATAGGTCACATGTGTGCCAACTTTGAGAACTCGCAGGTAGATTAACCTGTTTCATAATTCACCGTTTCCGCAAACGGTAATGGAAAACAAAGCCGCGCATTGGTTGCGAAGGCGCATATTTGTCGACGCGGAAGAGTGACTAAACGCCTCTGGCCACTCTCGCTCTAACCCCTCTCGCGAGTCTTGAGCTCGTCGAACCAGGCATCGAATTCTCGATAGAGACCAACGCGCGTGGTAACTCCCGCCTTCTCATAAATGGCGGAGATATGCCTCTGCGCCACGCGGCGCGAGACGAACAGACCATCCGCAATCTCTTGAACGCCGAGGTCCGTCGTCAGGAGGGCCGTATACACTTCCCCTTCCCTCGCGGTAAGACCAATCTTCTCGGCGTATAGGACGAGCGCCTCTTCGCGGGATGGAAGGGCGGGCGTCTGGTTGAGGCCTTCGCCAATCCCCGCCTTCTCCTCGTCCAGGTTCTCCGTAATTCCCCACGCGATGTCGCGAACAAGGACGAGAAGGCAAACGACCGAAAGCAAGCATGACAAGGTCACCGTCACGACCACGCCCAGCGATTCAAAGAGGAGGCGTGCGAGCAGTGCGCCCAAAGCGCCCACAAGACAGCTGATGGCCCTTCCCATACTCGCAACGATCTCCGGACAAGATGTCTTAGGCGCGGCTCTCATGAAGCTCGCGCTGAGATACATGACATAGAAAGAGCCATATATTCCCGCGATAAAGGTAGCGGCGGGCATTCCCTCCGGCGTTTCCGCCGCAGGCACCGCCGCAGCTACAAGGAACATCGCGCATATCGTGATGAGGGAGCGAAGGCGGCCTTTCTTCAGGTCAAACAACACGCCAACGAGCGGAAGCGAAAGTGAGTAGACGATCTTGGAGAGACCGGTGCTGATGATATTCCCATTTGCATAGTTCCAGACAAGAACGCCATCGAGAAGGCCGTAGTCGAGGGTCATGGCGGCGGCAGCAACCGCAAGAAGGACGATCGACCCCCCCTGCTCACGCCGGATACTTGCCGCGGTGATGGCCGGTGATCGTATAGCCACCGCCTAGCGGGACGACCGTCAAGCCACAAAATGGTAAGGGCGCTCAGGACTACGCAAACCACAAAGACCGCAGGCGTCATCCCGAGGGTCTCGACTAGATATTCGAGCAGGGAGGCAACGCCCATGCCAATCCCAAGTGCTCGCCCAGAGATCTCGCTCTCGTACGACACGAGGCTAAACCCGTGATGGACGGCGGCACCAATGTAGCCAAGAGCCAGAATCGTCGCGCAGCTCGCGATGAGGAAACCAGGGAGGCGAAGGGTTGCCACCATCCCAATGGCTCCGGTAACACAAAGAGACATTGCGGCGGCGGCAGCGGTTCTTTTCTCCATCGAGCCGGGAAGATAGGCTCCCGCAACCCAGAAGAGGACGTAACCGAGCCCTGTAAAGGCGAGCAGAATCGCATACACGTTCCCTATGACGCCAGGCTCCGCAAGACGAGGAGTACGCCCCAGCGTCACGGACATGCAGAGCTTCCAGGTGAAGAAGTAGAGGGAGAAGGAAGCAACCTCAATGATTAGCGACGGAGAGAGGTGGCGGGAGGGAGCAATATGTTGAAGCTTTCTAGTTGCGTGCACGAGTCGCCTCCCTTCGTCACACCATGTATCTTCGCACGATATTCGAGAGGGGGGTCAACAAAAACGGCGACAAAAGTCCCAAATTATCATCGCTATTGAAGCCGGCGGCAGAGTCCGGAGAAACAATAACGATTACGCCTTTTCACGCTTTGTGGGCATTCAGAGATACCTTGAGAGCACAAGCACCGGGTAAGGAAGGTCAGCATAAAAAAACGCCGGAGAAGTACTCCGGCGAAACAGTTCATGGTGGAGACGATGGGGATCGAACCCACGACCTCAGGCTTGCAAAGCCCGCGCTCTCCCAGCTGAGCTAAACCCCCACGGAGAAAGTAATAAACACCCCAGCGGCGACTCGGCTCTCGCTGGGGTGTTTATTGCGAAAGAAAGTGGTGGACCTGACAAGATTCGAACTTGTGACCTCCCGGTTATCAGCCGGACGCTCTAACCAACTGAGCTACAGGTCCATCGCGCAAGGGATATATTAGACGAGTCGTTACGCGCGCGTCAACAACTTTTTTGAAATTCTTTGGGAAGAGTTCGCCCCGGTCGCACGGCGGCATGTGAAGTCGCCTGCTCGGACAGTCCTGACTCGCGCAGAGAGCACATTAAGTGCTCTCCGGCTCGTGCGGAACTCGCGATCGACTTCACATGCCGCCGTGCGACCGGGGCGAACGCGAGTCCCAAGGTTTTCAAAAAAGCGGTCGGCGCGCAGGTGCGCCGACCGCCGATATATGGGGTCTGATATTTTCTACCAGCTAGTTCCTCTTACTCGTCTAGGAGATCTTCTGGCATGTCGTTGCCGTCGCCTAGGTCGACTGGGGCCTCTTCGGCGTCGGCTGCGGCCTCGGCACCTTCGCCTTCGGGCTTCTCTTTGGCGGCCGTCATGCGGGCGACAGCGCATACGCGGTCGTCGTCGTCGACGGTCATCATCTTGACGCCCTGGGTGGCTCGACCGGTTTGGCTGATCTCGTCGGTCTTGACGCGAATGACCGTCGCGCCCTCCGTCACGATGAACAGCTCATGCTGCGGGCCCACCGTCTTCATGGCTGCGAGGTTACCCTTGCGCTCGGTCATCTGGATGGTGTAGACACCCTGACCACCGCGGTTCTGCTCCGGGTAATCCGAGACCGGCGTGCGTTTGCCGTAGCCGCGCTCGGTAATGACGAACAGGTCGCCGTTACCGTTGGTAATCTCCATACCAAGAACGCTCACGCCGTCCTTCATGCTAATACCGCGAACGCCGCTAGTATCGCGGCCGGTGGCGCGCACCTGGTCCTCGGGGAACATAATCGCCTTGCCCGCGGTGGTTGCCATGATGATCTTGTCACCCTCGCGCACGCGACGTACAGCGAGCAGTGCGTCGTCGTCCCTCAGGTTGATGGCGATCAGGCCATCGCGGCGGCTACGGTCGTAGGCGCTCATCACGGTCTTCTTGACCATGCCGCTCTTGGTGGCAAACATCAGGTATTCGTCAGCGGGGAACTCGCGGCAGCTGATGACGCTCGCGATCTTCTCGCCCTCCTCGAAAGGCAGCAGGTTGACGATCGCGGTGCCGCGCGCCTGGCGCGTGCCAACCGGCAGCTCGTGCACCTTCAGGCGATAGACCTTGCCCTTGCTCGAGAAGAACAGCACGTACTCGTGCGTGGACGCGATGAACATCTCGTCGATGACGTCGTCCTCTTTGAGGTTGACGCCCGACACGCCCTTGCCACCGCGCTTCTGGGCACGGTAGGCAGCCACCGGAATGCGCTTGACATAGCCGGTGTGGGTGATGGTCACGACCATATCCTCGTCGGCGATGAGGTCCTCGACATCCAGGTCCTTCTCGACCTGGCTGATCTCGGTGCGGCGCTTGTCGCCAAACTTCTTGGAGATCTCGCGCATCTCTTCCTTGATGACGCCCAGGATCTTCTCCTCGTGCGCCAGCAGGTCCTCGTAGTAGGCGATGGCGCGGCGCAGACCGTCCAGCTCTTCCTGAATTTTGTCGCGCTCCAGGCCGGTCAGGCGGCGCAGCTTCATCTCGAGGATGGCCGTGGTCTGCTCGGGCGTAAAGCTAAAGCGCTCGATCAAGCGGCTGCTGGCCTCGGAGTCGGTCTGCGAGGAGCGGATAATGCTGATGACCTCGTCGATATGGTCGAGGGCCATCAGGTAGCCCTCGAGGATATGCGCGCGGGCCTGGGCCTTCTTAAGGTCAAAACGGGTGCGGCGAGTGACGACGTCGACCTGGTGGTCGATGTAGTGCTGCAACATCTCGCGCAGGCTCAGGCATTTGGGAACGCCGTTGACGAGCGCCAGGTTGTTGGCGCCAAAGGTCGTCTGCAGCGAGGTGTACTTATACAGGTTGTTGAGCACGACCTGAGGAATGACGCCCTTCTTGAGCTCGATGACCAGACGGATGCCCTTCTGGTTGGACTCATCGCGCATATCCGAGATGCCCTCGATGCGCTTATCGTTGACGAGTTGGGCGATCTTCTCCTGCAGGGTGCCCTTGTTGACCATGTAGGGAATCTCGGTAAAGACCAGGCGGCTGCGGCCGGTCTTGGTGGACTCCACATGTGCCTTGGCACGCACGGTAATGGAGCCGCGGCCGGTCTCGTAGCTCTGTTTAATGCCGGCGCTGCCCATGATGATGGCGCCGGTGGGGAAGTCCGGACCGGGCATGATCTGCATGAGCTCGTCGACGGTGGCGTCGGGGTTGTCGATTAGGTAGCACGTGGCTTCAATCGCCTCGGTGAGGTTGTGCGGGGCGATGTTGGTGGCCATGCCGACGGCGATACCCTGGCTGCCGTTGACCAGCAGGTTGGGGAAGCGCGCGGGCAGCGCCACGGGCTCGGCGAGCGACTCGTCGTAGTTGGGCTGCCAGTCGACGGTATCCTTCTGCAGGTCACGTAGCAGCTCCATGGCGGGCTTTGCTAGGCGGCTCTCGGTGTAACGCATGGCGGCGGCGCCATCGCCATCGATGTTGCCGAAGTTACCGTGGCCGTCGATGAGCGGTGTGCGCATGGAGAACCACTGCGCCAGGCGGACCATGGCCTCATAGACCGCGGAGTCGCCGTGCGGATGGTACTTACCGATAACTTCGCCGACCGTCCAGGCCGACTTCTTGTGCGGACGGTTGGGGTAGATGCCGCTCTCGTTCATCGCGTACAGAATGCGGCGGTGAACCGGCTTTAAGCCGTCGCGCACGTCCGGCAGGGCGCGCGCCGTGATGACCGACATCGAATACTCGATGAACGACTGCTTCATCTCACGGCCGAACTCCGAAATCTGGAGCTGGCCGCCGTTTATATCCTCGCCGGCAGAGGCACCACGGTCGACTTCGCCAAAGCTCTCCTCGAGCTCGGCGTCGTCCTCCTCCTCATCATCATCGGCATCGGGGTTATAGGCGTCCGGATCGCCGTCCTCGCCCTGCTCAGCGCGGGCGAGCAGGCGCTTCAGATCGTCGGGCATACCGGCATCGCCGGCCTCGTCCATACCCTCGTTGTTGTTGATATCGTCTGCCACGTTACCTCCTCTTAAGCGTCAAGGAATCGTGCATCATGTGCATGCTTCTCGATGTACTCGCGGCGATAGCCAACCTCGGAGCCCATCAGTTCGCGCACGGCGCGGTCCGCCACCACGGCGTCCTCGATCGACACGCGCTGCAGGATGCGGGTCTTGGGGTCCATCGTCGTCGAGGCAAGCTGCTTGGGGTCCATCTCGCCCAGGCCCTTGTAGCGCTGGACGGTGTAGCCCTTGCGTTTCTTGGTGATCTTGCCGTCCTTGGCCTTGCCATCCTCGTCGTTGTCGTCGGGATTCAGGCCCAGGCTCTGGATGGTGTCGCGCAGGATCTCGTCTTCGGGCTGGCGGCCGTTGGGATACACGTAGTGAATCTTGTTGCGCACCTTGATGCCAAAGATGGGCGGGCAAGCGACGTACACGTAGCCGGCGTCAATCAACGGGCGCATGTACTTGTAGAAGAACGTCAGCAGCAGGATACGGATATGCGCACCGTCGACGTCTGCATCGGTCATGATGATGATCTTGTGGTAGCGCGCCTTGGTGATGTCGAAGTCGCCGCCGTCGCCGGCGCTCGTCGTGACGCCGCAGCCGATCGCGGTGATGAGCGATTGAATGGTGTCGCTCGAGAACGCGCGGTGGTCACCCACGCGCTCGACGTTCAGAATCTTGCCGCGCAGCGGCAGAATCGCCTGGATGTCTCGGCGACGGCCATCCTTGGCCGAGCCGCCTGCCGAGTCGCCCTCTACGATGAAGAGTTCGGTCAGCTCGGCATCGCGCACCGAGCAGTCAGCGAGCTTGCCGGGCAGGGACGCCGTCTCGAGCAGGCTCTTGCGACGGGTCGCCTCGCGCGCCTTGCGGGCGGCATTGCGCGCCTTGCAGGCCTGTTGCGCCTTCTTGACGATCTCGCGAGCGGGCTTGGGATGCTCCTCGAGGTAATCGGCAAGGCCGTCGGTCACGATCTTGAGCGTCAGCGCGCGCATATAGGAGCTGCCGAGCTTGGCCTTGGTCTGGCCCTCAAACTGCGGATCGGGCAGCTTGACCGAGATAACGGCCGATAGGCCCTCGCGCACATCGTCACCGGTCAGGTTGGCGTCTTTTTCCTTGAGCAGGTTCTGCTTGCGAGCGTAATCGTTAATCACACGGGTGAGCGCGGTACGGAAGCCCTCGAGGTGCATGCCGCCCTCGGGGGTGTAGATGTTGTTGGCAAAGCTCATGACGTTCTCGGAGTAGGAGGTGTTCCACTGGATGGCCACCTCGACCTCGCCGCGCTTGGCGGGGTTGTCCGCGTCGTTCTTGCCCTCCAGGTAGATGGGGCGCTTGAGGCCGTCGGCAACCTCCTTGCCCTCGTTCAGGAACTTCACGAAGTCGATGATGCCGCCGGAGTAGCAGAACTCCTCCACGCGCGGGGTGAGCTCGCGCTCGTCGGTGAGCACGATCTTGAGGTCGCGGTTGAGGAAGGCCATCTCCTGCAGGCGGTCGTGCAGCGTGTCAAAGCTGTAGACCGTGGTCTCGAAGATCTCGTCGTCGGGCCAGAAGGTGATGGTGGTGCCCGTGGCCTGGGACTTGCCCACCACGGTCATCTTCTTGACGGTCTTGCCGCGGGCAAACTCCATCTCGTAGATGTTGCCGTCGCGCTTGACCTGCACCACGAGGCGCTTGGACAGGGCGTTGACGACGGAGCTGCCCACACCGTGCAGGCCGCCGGAGACCTTGTAGGCGGCGTTATCGAACTTGCCACCCGCATGCAGGATAGTCAGGACGACCTCAAGGGTCGGAATCTTCTTGATGGGGTGCTTGTCCACGGGGATGCCGCGGCCGTTGTCTACGACCGTGATGGAGTTGTCGGCGTGCACCGTGACGGAGATCTCGGTGCAGAAGCCGGCCATGGCCTCGTCCACGGAGTTGTCCACGATCTCCCATACGAGGTGGTGCAGACCACTGGCGGACGTCGAGCCGATGTACATGCCAGGGCGCTTGCGGACGGCCTCGAGGCCCTCGAGGATCTTGATCTCTCCGCCATCGTATTCGGAATTCTTGGGAGTCTCTGCCACGCGACAGTCCTTTCCCTAGGGTTAACGTCAATCTTTCCCAGTTTAGAACATATCGCGGATATCTCTAGGCCCAAACCTATAGACACCATGCAAGGGGCATCGCTTATACGGCAGCGCGGCTCTCACGGGTTCTGAGGGCTGGTTTGCGATTCTCCCGTGGTCTTGAGCTTCGCGCGGCGAATCGACATTTCCATCGCCTTAGACGCGTTCGCGCGAATCTTGGGCGAAAGCTGAGCCGTCGCGGCGTCAACATGGGCCCGCTCCAGGGGCGTGAGGGGAGGCAGGTCTTGCGCAACACTGCGGTCTTCACGTGTCTCCCTGCGTTCCTCGCGCCGCTGACCTGCCTTCTTCGAGAGCTTGAAGCGCACGTGCCCCACCTCGAGGCCAGCGTGCGCAAGGCGGTCCACGTACAGCTCGGCATTCGTCGTGAGGTCGACCATGAGGGCGTGCCCGTCAAGGTAGACGACGAGGTCGGGAAGGGAGGCCCTTCCCCTGGGCTCGCTGAGCCACACCGCCACCGTGTGCTTCGCAGCGCGGTGGCCGGCCACGCGGCGCCACGTCGTGAGTGCCAGGCTTGCCGCCGAGGCACCCGCGAGCAGGTTCTTGTCGACAAACGAGGACACGAGCTCGCCGGCGGTCTGGGGCTGATGCTGCTTCGACGGATCGAGGGGATCGTACTCGAGTCGTTCTAGGCGACGCTTACGACTCTGGGCCATAGGGCACCACCAGCATGCTCTCGAGAAGTTCGTCGTCAAAGTACGAGAGGTTCGTTGTCGTGATGATCGTCTGGATGCCACCCTCGACAAAGCGCGTGACGCAGGCGCGGCGACTCGCGTCGAGCTCGCTCATGACGTCATCAAGCAGAAGCAGCGGGCGCTCGCCGAGGAGGTCCTCGCACAGGCGCACCTCAGCCATCTTCCAGGCCAGGGCCACGGAGCGCTGCTGGCCCTGGCTCCCGTACGCACGGGCGTCGCGGCCGTCTATCTCGAATACGACGTCGTCTCGGTGCGGACCCGTGAGCGTCTGGGCACGGCGGAGGTCGTCTGCGCGACGGGCACGCATCTGCTCGAGCATGAGGCCGACAAGCTCGTCACGGCCCATGCCCACCTCGGCTCCCTCGACGCTCGGGGCATAGCGGCACGCAAGCCGCTCCGATCCGGCGACCTCCGCGTAGACCTCGGACACGAGCGAGGAGAGCCTCCCAAAGAGGTTCAGCCTGTGGTGGAGCAGCGTAGCACCGCCCAGGGCCACCGACTCGTCCCAGGCATCGAGGAGGGCATCGTCGCACCCATCCTTGAGAAGGCGGTTTCTCTGCTCGACCGAGCGCGTGTAGGTGGAGAGGACCTTGCGGTAGCCCACGTTTGCCTGGGCTCCGAACGAGTCGAGCTCTCCCCTGCGCCGAGATGCCGACCCCTTCACGAGAGAGAGGTCGTCCGGGCAGAACAGGATGGACAGCAGCGTCCCAGAGAGGTCCTGCCCACGGCAGGGCTTGCCGTTGCGCAGGAACCGACGCTTGTCGGGCGTGGCCACAAGCTCCACGTCCACGACGCGCCCGTCCCCCTCGAGCCTGGCCGAGACGTGCGCCTCGGCCGCGCCGGGGGCGAGCAGCTCTGACGGCGACGGCCTGCGGAAGGACTGTCCGCTCGTGACGTACTGCAGGGCCTCGACCGTGTTCGTCTTGCCCACGGCGTTGGGCCCCACGAGCACCGTGACGCCCTCAGACGGCTCAAGCACGCGGCCGGCGAGGTTGCGGTAGTCCCTGAATGATATGCGCGAGACGGTAAGCGACACGGGCTACATCCGCACGGGCATGAGCAGGTACAGGTAGTTGATCTTGCCGTAGCTCTTGAACACACCCGGGCGCATGCTCTGCTGCAGCTCGAGCGTGACCTCGCTGTCCTGCGACAGGGCACCCACGCAGTCGCCAACGTAGCGGTAGTTCATGCAGATGGAGTTTGCCTCGCCCTCGACCTCGACGTTCACCTGTTCGCGGGCATCTCCCTGGTCGGGAGAGGTCGAGGAGAGCGTGACGAGGCCGGCGTCCGGGTCCACGTCGAAGCGAACGGCCGAGTTGGACGTGGCGATGGAGCTCACGCGACGCAGGGCACCGGCGAGGTCGGCAACCTTCGTCCTCATCGTGGTAAGGCAGCTCGAGGGCAACAACTGCTTATAGTTGGGGAACGTCCCCTCGATGCGGCGCGAGACGTAGGTGGTGTTGCCCGAGACGAAGATGACCTGGTTGGTCGTGGCGCCGATGATGACCGTTGCCGAGTCGCTCGGCAGGCTCAGGACGTCATGGAAGGCGGTTCCGGGGATGATCATCTCGAACGTGCCCTCGAGCGAGGAGGTCTCGACGTTCGTGTCACACACGACGAGGCGGTAGGAGTCGGTTGCGACGAGGCGCACGCAGTTCTCCTCCACGTTCAGCAGGATGCCGGCCAGCACGGGGCGGCTTGTGTCGCGTGACGTGACCTTGTAGACCTTGTCGACCATCTCCGACAGGGCGTCGCAGGGGAGCTCCACTGAGCGCTCCATGGCAATCTCCGGGAAGCTCGGGAACTCGGAGGCGTTGAGCGTGTTGAGGTGGAAGGAGCTCTTGTCGCACGTGACGTTGATCGTGCCCTCGCCACCGTCAAAGGTGACGGCTGCGTCCTGAAGGTTCTTCACGACGTTAGAGAGCATGCGGCCAGAGATGACCGTCTCGCCTTCCTCCTCGACGTTGGCCGCTATCTTGTGCCTGATCGAGGTGTCGAGGTCAGACGTCTGCATCTCGAGGGTTCCGTTCGAGGCGCGCATGAGGATGCCACCGAGAACGGGAATGGTTGAGTGCGAGGCTATGCCCTTCGAGACCACTGAGAGCGCCTTGGCGAGCGAGGACTGGCTGACGGTGAAGCGCATGTGTCTCTCCTTGTCTATCTATGTATGTATATATAGATATATAGCTAGTGGATGTAGTAAAGCGTGTTCAAATGTGAACAAGTTTGTAAAGTACCAGCTCGGCGCCTTGTTCGTGGCCTTTTCCCTTGTTGAGAAA
>ERZ833608.1091-NODE-1091-length-19062-cov-7.806492_pt1 | contig 19062 bp, 12 predicted proteins | sample MGYA00519694_ERZ833608 | MGnify/ENA primary metagenome ERZ833608 (study PRJEB31850, sample SAMEA3708742) | human gut metagenome | biome: human gut; feature: human-associated habitat; material: faeces | place: China | collected 2014 ... | reverse complement strand
ATTTGTGAGCAAGCTCCCAATCACGGTTCTTATTTTGCCTATGCGCGGCTATGCTTTCGTAAACTCTCAATTTACTTCCGGTGTTTATTCTCCAAAGCCGCCTCCACGAATCCCTTAAACAACGGATGGGGTCTGTTGGGTCTGGACTTGAGCTCGGGGTGTCCCTGGGTGGCTACGAAGAAGGGATGCTCGGTAAGCTCGCACATCTCCACGATACGTCCGTCAGGAGACAATCCGGACAGACGAAGACCGTTCTCGGTGAGGACGGCACGATAATCGTTGTTAACCTCATAACGATGACGATGTCTCTCGGAGATATTCTCCTGTCCGTAGAGCTGATAAGCACGGGAATCCTTATCCAGTACACAAGGGTATGCACCCAGTCTTAAGGTACCGCCGATATCCTCGACACTGTTCTGATCCGGCATCAGAGCGATCACAGGATGTGTGGTGTTAGGATCCAGTTCCACACTGTGTGCATCCGTATACCCAATGACATTTCTTGCATATTCTACGATCGTCAGCTGCATTCCCAGACACAGTCCCAGGAAGGGAACTCCATGGGTTCTTGCATACTGAATCGCCAGGATCTTGCCTTCGATACCCCGGGAACCGAAGCCACCGGGTACCAGGACACCGTTGCAGTCACCTAATAGTTCTTCCACATTTTCAGACGTTACCGTCTCGGAGTCGATCCATTTGATGTGTACGGTCGCATGATTGGTGATACCGCCATGCTTCAGCGCCTCTACGACACTGATATAGGCATCGTGCAGAGAGACATATTTTCCGACCAGAGCGATCTGCACCTCATCGGTAGGATGACGCAGGTCCTCCACCATCTTCTTCCAGTCTGCCAGATCCGGTTCCGGACAATCCAGATGCAGACATTCACAGGCTACCTGTGCCAGATGCTCTTTTTCCATAGCTAACGGAGCCTCATACAGATATTCCACATCCAGGTTCTGCAATACATGACTCTGAGGTACGTTACAGAACAGAGCAATCTTATCCTTGATGGACTGATCCAGAGGATGCTCACTTCTGCAGACGATGATATCCGGCTGGATGCCCATGCCCTGCAGATCCTTAACACTGGCCTGGGTAGGCTTGGTCTTCAGCTCCTGAGAAGCACTCAGATAAGGAATCAGCGTTACATGGATCAGAATGGCATTGTCATGCCCCACCTCATGCTGGAACTGACGAATGGATTCCAGGAAAGGCTGGCTCTCGATATCACCTACGGTACCGCCGACCTCAATGATGGCGATACGGGTCTCATCATCGGTAAAGTTGCGATAAAATCGGCTCTTGATCTCATTGGTGATATGAGGGATGACCTGTACAGTACCTCCGCCGTAATCACCACGACGCTCCTTTTGTAATACAGACCAGTATACCTTACCGGTGGTAACGTTGGAATTTTTATCCAGATTTTCATCAATAAAACGCTCATAATGCCCCAGATCCAGGTCAGTCTCCGTGCCATCCTCCGTGACGAATACTTCGCCGTGCTGGATCGGGTTCATGGTGCCGGGATCGATATTAATATACGGATCGAATTTCTGCATGGTTACTTTGTAACCTCTTGCTTTTAACAGTCTTCCCAGGGAAGCTGCGGTAATTCCTTTTCCGAGACCGGATACGACTCCTCCGGTCACAAACACGTACTTTACTGCCATAATTTTCTCCTCCTTTTGATATAGTAACTATTCAGTCTCCATTCGCAAAATCGCTCTTTCAGAGTTTTCCTGAATAACATGCTTGCATGTTATTTGCTTATGGTGGTTACTTCGTTTTTTTAATAGTTATGCATATAAAAAGAGCGAGAAACTCCCCTTGGGGAGCACCTTCGCTCAATAACTGCCATAATTTATAGTAGAATGACAAAATCTTTAGTTGTGATACAGCTTCTGGTTCTGATAATGAGGTTCGCATGTCAGATTCACACCTAATTTGCGGAAGGTATTCATGTCAATCTGGGACAGGATCACGCTGGAGTGCACTTCGGAACCTTTCAGGTTCTTCAACTGCTCCACAGCAGCCTTCGCAGTATCATCCGTAGCTGCACAGATGGAAAGGGCGATCAGCGTCTCATCTGTATGAAGTCTGGGATTGCGGTTCCCCAGGTAGTTCGTCTTCAGATCCTGGATAGGACCGATGGCGGTAGGTGAGATCAGCTGTACTTCGTCCGGAATGCCGGCCAGAGCCTTCAAGGCATTTAATAATAATGCGGAAGAAGCCCCCAGCAGAGTACTGGTCCGTCCGGTGAGGACTCTGCCGTCCGGAAGCTGGATCGCAGCTGCCGGTTCCCCGGTGGTCTCTGCTTTGATATTGGCTGCACTGACTACTGCGCGATCGTCGATGGTGACACCTGCCTGCTTCATCAGAAGCTCAAGCTTTAAGATCTGGTCGTCACCGGCGGTACCCTGGCGCTTTTGGCACAGAGTGTGGTAGTAGCGGCGGATGATTTCCTGTTTTGCGGCGTCGCGGACAGCTTCGTCATCGACAATACCGAAGCCTGCCATATTGACACCCATGTCAGTAGGAGACTTGTAAGGACAGCTGCCCATGATCTTTTCGAACATAGCGCTGACTACGGGGAAGATCTCCACGTCACGATTGTAATTGATCGTGGTCTCACCGTAAGCCTCCAGATGGAACGGATCGATCATATTGACATCGTTCAAGTCTGCGGTAGCGGCTTCATAAGCCAGGTTCACCGGATGCTTTAACGGAATATTCCAGATCGGAAAAGTCTCATACTTAGCATAACCGGCCTTGATGCCTCTCTTGTATTCGTGATACAGCTGGGAGAGGCAGGTAGCCATCTTGCCGCTTCCCGGTCCGGGAGCAGTAACGACTACCAGAGAACGGGTGGTTTCAATATAATCATTTTTACCGTAACCTTCATCGCTTACGATGAACGGAATATTGGAAGGATATCCGGGAATGGAATAATGGCGGTATACCTTCATTCCCAGAGACTCTAGTTTTTTCTGATAAGCAATGGCACTGGGCTGCCCGGCAAAGCGGGTCAGACATACACTGCCGACATACAGACCATAGCCACGGAAAGCATCGATCAGACGTAACACATCCAGATCATAGGTAATGCCAAGATCGGAACGGACTTTGTTCTTCTCGATATCTGCGGCATTAATGACGATGACGATTTCTGCTTCGTCCTTCAGCTGTGCCAGCATATTGATCTTGCTGTCCGGATGGAAACCGGGCAGAACGCGGGAAGCGTGATAATCATCAAACAGCTTGCCGCCGAATTCCAGATACAGCTTGCCGCCGAATTTCGCGATACGCTCCTTAATCTTCTCAGACTGCAGACTGAGATATTTGTCATTGTCAAAACCTATCTTGTACATTGCTGACACCTTTCTCTATGGATCTTTGCAACTAAAATCCCATGATGTTCTATTATAGTTTAGTGTCTCCCAAAAATCTACTGGAAAGTAAAAAAAAATTTGGAAATCATTATTATATCTAACAAATTTGAGCAAATAATCACATAATGAGCAATTTTAAACAAAGGACTCCTTTTTTATAATGTAATTACAATAAAACAGAACAAAAAAGTTCTGAAAAAGCAAAAAACTATATACGGGAGGGACGCGTTTTGCAATACGGCTATTTCGATCATGTAAAAAGAGAATACGTCATCGACAACGTGGCTCTGCCCTGTTCCTGGACAAACTATCTGGGTGTCGAGGACATGGCGGCGGTCATCAATCACACGGCGGGAGGTTATCTGTTCTACAAGACTCCCGAGTATCATAGGATCAGCCGTTTCCGTGGGAATGGGGTACCCATGGACCGGCCGGGATTCTATGTATACATCAGAGATAATGAGAAAAAGGATTATCATTCCATCTCCTGGCAGCCGGTGGCGAAGGACCTGTCCAAGGCAAGCTACCGCTGCCGTCACGGACTGTCTTACACGGTCTATGAAAGTGAGTATGACGGACTGGCATCTTCACAGACTATGGTCATTCCCCGTGGGGAGAATGTATTGCTGTGGGACGTAAAAGTAAAAAACACCACAGATGCCGTCAGGGATCTTTCCTTATTTACTTACATGGAATTTTCTTTCCATCACATTATGATCGACAACCAGAATTTCCAGATGAGCCTGTACTGTGCCGGATCTTCTTATGAAGATGGCATCATCGAGGAAGACTTATTTTACGAGGAAAAAGGGTATCAGTATCTTACTGCCAGCTTTACACCGGATGGCTATGACTGCGTAAGAGACAAGTTCTTAGGGGTGTACGGCACCGAAGATCATCCTGCGGGATTGGACAGAGCAGTTCTCTCCGGTTCCACAGAACTGGGAGGCAACCACTGCGGAAGCTTACAGAAAAATTTCAAACTGCAGACTGGTGAGGAAGCCCGCTTCGTGATCATGCTGGGAGAGGGCAATCGCGAAGAAGGCAGAAGGATCCGTGTAAAATACAGTGACCTGAAGAGAGTGGATGCGGTCTACACCGATCTGGCAGCTTATTGGAAACAAAAATACGATGCACTGCAGATCAAGACTCCGAACGAAGGCATGAATACACTCATCAATACCTGGACACTGTACCAGTCGGAGATCAACGTCATGTTCTCACGCTTTGCATCCTTTATTGAGGTCGGAGGTCGTGTGGGACTGGGATATCGTGATACGGCACAGGATGCCATGACGATCCCTCATTCCAATCCGGATAAGTGCCGGGAAAGAATCGAACAGCTGTTAAAGGGTCTCACCACCACAGGATACGGTCTGCACCTGTTCTCACCGGAATGGTTTGAAGAAAAGACCGGGGACAAACCGTTCCAGTCACCGACGGTGATCCCGGAGCCGGACAAACAGAGCATGATCCACGGAATCAAGGATGCCTGCTCCGATGATGCCCTGTGGCTTGTGGGTGCAGTGGTAGAGTACATAAAAGAAACAGGAGACCTGAATTTTGCCAGAAAAGAGTTCACCTATGCAGATACTTACGTATTGGGAAATAAAGTAACGGAGAGTGTATATGAACATCTGAAGCGGATTCTGGACTTCAGCGCGGAGCAGGTCGGTGACGACGGAATCTGCAAGGGACTTCGAGCTGACTGGAATGACTGCCTGAATCTGGGCGGCGGTGAGAGCGCTATGGTAAGCTTTCTGCACTATTGGGCATTGCAGCATTTTATCACGCTGGCAGAGATCCTTGGGGAGAGAGAGGACGCGAAGCATTATCATCAGCTGGCGAATAAGGTAAAGGCAGCCTGCGATGCGGTATTGTGGGACGGTGACTGGTACATTCGCGGCATCACGAAGAACGGGAAAAAGATCGGCTGCAAGGAAGACGCAGAGGGCAAGGTACATCTGGAGTCCAACGCCTGGGCAATTCTGTCCGGCGTGGCAGATCCGGAGAAGAGTGCAAAGACGTTGGAGACCATCGACGAATATCTGTATACACCGTATGGTTTACTGCTGAACACTCCTTCCTATACGAAGCCCGACGATGATATCGGATTTGTAACGAGGGTATATCCGGGCCTGAAGGAAAACGGAGCAATTTTCTCCCATCCCAATCCCTGGGCATGGGCAGCAGCCTGTGTCTGCGGCAGAGGCGACCTGGCAATGAAATTCTACGATGCGCTGTGTCCTTACTGGCAGAATGATAGGATCGAGATCCGGGAATCCGAACCCTATTCCTATTGTCAGTTCATTGCAGGCAAAGATCACACGGCATTCGGCAGAGCAAGACATCCATTCATGACAGGCAGCGGTGGCTGGTCCTACTTCAGCGCTACCAGATATATGTTGGGAATCCGTCCGGATTATGACTGCCTGATCATCGATCCCTGCATTCCGGCAGACTGGGAAGGCTTCGAGGTGACCAGAAGATGGCGTGGAGCAACTTACAATATTAAGGTGGAAAACCGCAGCAAGGTGATGCATGGGGTAAAAGAGATCCTTGTGGACGGACATAAGGCAGATAAAGTACCCGTATTCCGCGCGGGTACGAAACATGAAGTATTCGTCATTATGTAAATGATGCCAGGGTCAAAAGGTCTAAGCCCACATGAACTTGCGCATAAGTGGGTGAAAGACCTTGGGACCGGAGCGGAGAAGTGGTAGTGCGTAGCACGGAACAAAAGCAAAAAAAGATAATATATAAGGAGGCAGTATTATGATCAAATTTGGTACCGGTGGTTTCCGAGCCGTCATCGGAGAAGATTTTACGAAGGAGAATATCCAGATCCTGTCCAAGGCACTGTGCGATAAGATGAAAAAGGAAGGTGTGGAGAACACCGGAATGGTCATCGGTTATGACCGACGTTTCCTGTCCAAGGAAGCCATGCAGTGGGCTGCAATGGTATTCGCGGCAGAAGGGATACATACAAAACTGATCAATAAATCCGTACCGACACCTCTGGTAATGTTCTATGTGATGAAGCATGACTACCAGTACGGTATGATGATCACGGCGAGCCATAATCCGGCAATCTACAATGGTGTTAAGGTATTCACCTACGGCGGCAGAGATGCAGACGAGAAACAGACCATGGAGATCGAGCAGTTTATCAATGAGGTGACGGATCTGCCTGTGAATGAAATGGATTATCAGAAAGCACTGGAAGCCGGACTGATCGAAGAAATCTATCCTTTGAATGAGTACCTGGACAGCATCATTGCCGCAGTAGATATGGAAGCTATCCGTGAAGCGGGACTGCGCGTGGCACTGGATCCCATGTATGGCGTCAGCGAGACCTCTATTAAGACTGTGCTGATGACTGCGAGATGCGAGGTGGAAACCATCCATGAACGTCATGATACGTTGTTTGGCGGTAAGCTGCCGGCACCTACAGCAGACACGCTGCGTGCTTTACAGAACTATGTTCTGGACAGAAAATGCGACATGGGAATCGCAACCGACGGTGATGCGGACCGTATCGGTGTCATCGATGAAAAGGGAAACTTCCTGCATCCCAATGACATTCTGGTACTGCTGTACTACTACCTGATGAAATACAAGGGCTGGCACGGTCCCGTAGTCCGCAATATCTGCACCACGCATATGCTGGACCGCGTGGCAGAGAGCTTCGGTGAGAAATGCTATGAGGTTCCCGTAGGATTTAAACATATCTCTGCGAAAATGTATGCAACGGATGCTGTCATCGGCGGAGAGTCGTCCGGTGGTCTGACGGTTCGTGGTCATATCAAGGGTAAGGATGGTGTCTATGCATCTGCATTGCTGGTGGAAATGCTCGCTGTCACCGGCAAAAAGCTTTCCGCGATCATGGAAGAGATCCATGCACAGTATGGTAAGCTTGCATTGGAAGAGAGAGACTACCGCTTCAGTCAGGAGAAAAAGGAAGCGATTCAGAAGCATCTGCTGGAGGAAAAGAAATTGCCGGAGATCCCCTACGAAGTAGAGCAGATTTCTTACCTTGACGGGGTAAAACTGTATCTGAAAAACGGTGGATGGATTTCTGTACGGTTCTCCGGTACGGAACCGTTGCTTCGAATCTTCTGTGAGATGCCGGAAGCGGAAGATGCAAAGCAGCTTTGTGAGATCTTCGAGGATTACTTATTGCTGAAAAAGTAAATGGATTATCATAATTTGGTGAAAGAGATGGTAACACAGTGGAGAACTGTGTTATCATCTTTCTATATACAAAAATTTCTAAGGGGGATGTTCATGAAGACAAAAGAAAAAATCTGCAGACGGAAATCCTTGCTATGGAGTATGCTTTTCCTACTGTTATTCGGCTGGTTCCTGCCGCTGCTTGTGACCAACGGCATCATGAGCATTATGGCGACACGGAAAGTACATACCCAGATCGATCGGTCCGTGACGACGTCCATGGAAAAGGCGGCAGAGATCATGGAGCTGCAGCTGGCAGAGAGTGAGACCGCATCCAAGAATGCTTCCTATCTGAACGTGATCCGGGAAGCATATCTGACGTATCAGGATGGCGGAAACAGACGGGATTTCCAGACAACCGTATTTACCTTCCTGGAGCAGCAGTATATGTTCCATAAAAACTGCCAGGCTGTGAACCTGGTATTCCGGGAATATCCCGATGATATCTATTACACCTACAATAACAGTACCGGCGGAACCTATCGTGACATCACTTATTTCAAGACCTATGTGGCAAAGGATCTGTTAGAAGAGATGGATGACCTGGATACCCGGACGGAACTGCGCAGCTACGACGGACGACTGTATATGATCCGTAACCTGGTGGACTCCAAATTCCACCCTTTTGCAATCCTCGCGATCGAATTGAACGAAGAATCTCTGATGGAGAGTTTAAAAAGTGTCTGGGGTTATGAAAACGCTGTGGTTTATCTCGACGGCACATATGCTTTAAGCCTGGAGGGGGGCGACAGCTTGCACTATGGCGAAGAACAGCAAAACCGGCTTGCGGAAAACGACAGCTTTATAGAGCATGCGAGCGGCAGGCAGAACCCCTATGTATATAAGAGGCTGAAGCTGTACCATTCCACGTTAGACTGTGTGGTAGAACTGGACCGGTCGGCAATCTATGCAGAGATTAAGACAATCCGCTATGTTTACGGAATTCTGGCGGTGTTTGCACTGCCGCTGGTATTCATTATTTATAATTTCCTGAATAAACGGGTCAACAGACCGGTGCAGGATCTCATTAAGGTATTTGATGTGGTGAGAGCCGGGGAGTACGGCACCCAGATTGAGAATATGGCAAACAGCGAAGAATTCTATCATATGGAAGAATCCTTTAATTATATGTCATCCCAGCTGAAGCAGCAGTTTGATAAAATCTACATGGAAGAGATTGCTCTGCGGGATGCAAAGATCATGGCATTGCAGTCACAGATCAATCCACATTTCCTGAATAATACATTGGAGATCATCAACTGGGAGGCACGCCTGAACGGTAATATGCGTGTCAGTCAGATGATCGAGGCACTGTCCACTATGCTGGAAGCCACCATGAACCGTAAGGCGGATCCTTACAATACTGTGGCGGAAGAAATGGAATATGTGGATGCATATCTCTATATCATCACACAGCGGTATGGAGAGAAATTCACCTGTCGAAAAGAAATAGATGAGAGCCTGTTAAACTATAAGATTCCCCGCCTGATCGTGCAGCCCATTGCAGAGAACGCCATTGAACACGGCATGAGCATTACCAGAGAAGGGGAGCTGGTGATCCGTCTGTATCGCAAGCGGGAAGATCTGTTGTGTATCGAGATTGAGAACAACCGTCCTTTAAGTGAAGAGGATCAGGCAAAGATACACAAGCTGTTAAAGGAAGAACCGAATCCACAAAAGGAACACCGCGTAAGCCTCGGAATCCGTAATGTTGACCAAAGACTTCGCATGATGTACGGTCCGGAGTGCGGATTGTTCATCAGTAATAACAAAAATAATCATACGGTTAGTACAATTTTGGTCAAAATTGATGAAGGAAGACAACAATAATAGGCAAAAAAAGCCAAAGGCAACAATTTTGATTTTCCCCCATTCATACTATTATATAGTTACAACAGATGAAGAACATCTGGAAAACAAAATTTGGGAGGTATAGTGTATGAAACGATTTATTGCAGCAATGCTGGCAGGTACCATGATTTTTTCTCTTGCAGCATGTGGCAGCCAGCCGTCTGACGGGGGCGTAGAGACGACCGGCACAAAAACAGAAAGTACTACAAGCTCCGAGGAAACAACAGCTACAGCAAAGCCTGTAGAACTGAATGTAACCACCACCTTCGCAGGTGAAGATGGTAACGCACAGAATTTCAAAAATGCCGTAAAGGCATGGTGTGACGAGACCGGTAACACCGTAGCAGATACCTCTGCTACTTCTGATGAGACCTTCAAGACCAGAGTAATCACCGACTTCGAGACAGGCTCCGAACCCGACGTACTGTTCTTCTTCAACGGAGCAGATGCAAACAGCTTCATCGAAGCTGACAAGGTAGTTTCTATTGATGAGATCCGCGCAGAGTATCCCGATTATGCATCTAACATGAATGATGATCTGATCACCGACTCTCTGGTAGACGGCAAAAAATACGCAGTTCCCGTCAACGGTTTCTGGGAAGCAATGTTCGTGAACAAAGAAGTCCTGGATGCAGCAGGCGTAGAAGTCCCCGGTGCTGATTACACCATGGACATGTTCAAGGAAGACTGCCAGAAGATCAAGGATGCAGGATATACTCCGATTGCAGCAGCTCTGGGCAACATCCCTCATTATTGGTGGGAGTATGCGATCTTTAATCATAACACCCCTGAGAATCATGTACAGGTTCCCGCAGGAATTGAGGATGCTACTTCCTGGGTAGACGGTATGCTGGATATCAAGGAGCTGTATGAACTGGGATATTTCCCTGACAACACCTTATCCGCTACCGATGATGAGACTTTTGCAATGTTCGTAGACAGCAAGGCTGCATTCCTGATCGATGGTTCCTGGAAGGTTGGCGGTATTGTAAGTGCATGCCAGTCCGATCCCGAGGATGCTTCTACTTTGGATGCTGACAAGCTGGCTAACTTTACCGTTACTTATGTACCCGGCAATGGTGACAGAAAGGCAACCGATCTGATCGGTGGTCTGTCCATGGGTTACTACATCACCAGAAAAGCATGGGATGATCCCGACAAGAGAGCAGCAGCTGTTGATTTCGTAAGCTACATGACCTCTGATGAATTAGTTCCCGTATTTGCACAGCATACCGCAAGCGCTCTGAAGAACGCTCCTGCAGTAGACGAGAGCCAGTTCAATGCATTGCAGATTGAAGCTATGGATATGATGTCCGGCGTTACTTCCCTGACCGGAGCCGTACAGGATATCTTCATGGGTGACTGCCGTGTAACCACTTTTGACGGTATGCCCGAGATCGTAACCGGCAAGCTGGATGCAGCTGAGGCAGTGGAAGAAGGACTGAAGCTGTATCACGCACAGCAGTAAAATATAAAAGATTTCTTGTTCAGCCGGGGGATAAAACCTCCGGCTGATTTCAACAGGAAAGTGAATGGAGGAAGCATATGGGAGCAAGTATATACAAGAATAAGAAACCGGCAATAATTTTCCTGATCCCCGCCTTTCTTTTCATGATTGTCTATTTGTATTACCCGTTCTTACAGAATATCTGGAATAGTTTTCAGAATATACGACAGCTGGGAAGCAGCGGTGAAGGATTCCTGGATCCCTGGTACAGCAACTATGTAGAGATGTTTCATGATGAAGTTATGTGGATTTCCCTGAAAAACACACTGATCATGATGCTGGTTACGCTGGTGGGTCAGGTGGGAATCGCTATTGTCCTGGCATTAATGGTAGATAATATTACACACGGGAAACACTTTTACAAGACGGTATACTTCTTCCCTATCGTGATCTCTGCTACCGCACTTGGTCTGTTGTTCAACCTGATCTTCCTGTATGACAAGGGTATGCTGAACCAGATCCTGGAAAAACTGGGTAAGGTCGGACTGACAGACTGGAAGGGCGAAGGGATCGCACTTTTCACCATGATGCTGCCGGTTATGTGGCAGTATGTAGGATTCTATTTCGTGATCCTGATCACGGGACTGAATAATATTTCTGATGAATTGTATGAAGCAGCCAGAATTGACGGAGCTTCTACATTCCAGAAGGTAAGATACATATCCATACCACTGTTACACAATGTGATCTGTACATGCAGCGTTCTGGCAGTCACCGGTGCCCTGAAAGTATTCGACCTGCCCTGGACCATGTTCCCGAAGGGAATGCCCTTAAAGAGCACCTTCCTCACCGGAACTTACATGTACTATCACACCATGGAGACCAAGAATGTAGATTATGGTTCCGCACTGGCAGTACTGATCGTGGTCCTTGGTATTGTACTGGCTAAGGTGGTAAATGCCATCTTCAAAGAAAAAGATTACTAGGAGGGAAAGCCATGAAGAAGAAAATATCCGTTGGATCCATATTGGTATACCTTTTCCTGAGCATCTGGGCTTTTACAACGATCTATCCGATCATCTGGGTCATCCAGAACTCCTTCAAGGCGAAGGATAAGATCCTTGCAGATTCTTTCTCTCTGCCGGTGGGGGATCTGTTCACCACAGCCAACTATCGTAAGGCATTCGGCAATCTGAATATCTTCGGAGCTTACCGCAACAGTATCTTCATCTCCATGATGGTATCACTGTTAGTCATTCTGTTAGCGGGTATGGCAGCATATGCACTGGCAAGATATTGTTTCCGGGGAAGCAGCTTCCTGTATTCCATGGTAGTGTCCGCTATGATGTTCCCGGTATTCGCCACCATCATCCCGGTGTTCTCCATGGAGACCTCCTGGGGGATCGTTAATACCAGCAGCTGGTGGCTGACCATGCTGTCCGTGATCCTGCCGCAGGTAGCTGGTAACCTGGCGTTTTCCATCGTAGTGTTGTCCGGGTACATGAAGAGCCTGCCGCTGGAACTGGAAGAAGCAGCGTACATGGAAGGCTGTAACGCATTCCAGATTTATTTCAAGGTCATCATGCCGTTGACCAAGCCTTCTTTCGCTACCGTAGCTATTTTCGCATTCCTGTGGAGCTACAATGATCTGTTTACCCAGATGTTCTTCCTTCGCCGTCCGGAGATGCGTACCATCACAAGACTTTTGAATGAACTGACCAGCCAGGAAGGAACGAACTACGGATTGATGGCAGCAGCCGTTACACTGGTAGTTGTGCCGGTCGTGATCGTGTACATTTTCTTACAGAAATATATCATAAAAGGAATGACAGCAGGTGCCGTTAAGGGGTAGAATGTTATTAAGCAAAGCCAGGTAAGTTTCGAGTCTTCTCACCGAATGCTCGCATTCGCAGGAGAAGACGATGAAAGTTATTTGGCGAGCAACCACATGAGCAAAAATTTATCGAAGATGAATTTTGCGAATGGGGTCTGCTTAATAACAAAGATAAAGCATTATGAGAGGTGCCGGTATGTACAAGGTAGTGATTATTGATGATGAACCGCTGATCGTGGAGGGACTGTCCCGGAGTATCCCCTGGGAGCGCTGGAACTGTAAGGTCGTGGGATTCGGCTATAATGGAATCGAAGGGATGGAAGTGATCCGCAGGGAGAAGCCTGCTATCGTCATCTCCGATATCAGTATGCCGAAAATGGACGGACTGACCATGATCGCCGGTCTGAAATCAGAATTCCCGTACATGCAGGTGTCTATTCTTACAGGGTATCGTGAATTTACATATGCGCAGGAAGCTATCCGACTTGGGGTGTCGGCCTTCCTGCTGAAACCATCCAAGATGGATGAATTGTACGAAGCTATTGAGGCCATGACGGAGAAGCTGAAGATGTTCCCCATGGAAGAAGGAGAGACAGAGGAACATACGGAAGAAGACATGGATGACACCGTACTGTACAATAGCGAAGCGAATAATTTTGTGGTGACAAAAGCACTGGAATATATCAAAGAACATTCCAGAGAACGAATCCAGTTAGCGGATGTGGCGGATCACTGTTATGTGAGCCAGTGGCATCTGAGCAAACTGTTAAATAAGCATACGGGCGAGAATTTTTCTTTCGCCCTGAACAAAGCACGTATTGTGGAAGCTAAGGAACTGCTTAAGGATCCTTCCCGCAGAATCTATGATATCGCAGAAGAAGTGGGATTCCAGGATCTGGCCCATTTCTCCCGGGTATTCAAAAAGCTGGAAGGAATCTCAGCCAATGAGTATCGAAATACTTTAAGCTGAGTATGTGATCGTCTATAGAGTTCCTTATGCATGACTTTTGAAGCGTGCAGGAGGAGACGAATATGAGAGTTTATTGTGCGAAGAATTATGAGGAAGCATCTATACTGGCGGCAGATCTGATCGCTGCACAGATTTTATTAAAGCCGGACAGCGTACTGGGACTGGCAACAGGATCCACACCCATCGGTGCCTATCAGAGACTGATCGCAAAATACGAAGCCGGAGAGTTGGATTTCTCTCAGGTGAAGACCATGAATTTAGACGAATACAGAGGGCTGGACGGCGAGAACCCTAACGGATACCGCTACTTTATGAACCATCAGCTCTTTGATCATGTAAATATAAAACAAGAAAACACCCATGTTCCCGACGGTAAAAAAGATCCCGCCCAGGCATGCGGTGAGTACGATGCTAAGCTGGAGCGTACCGGTGGTATTGATTTACAGCTGTTAGGACTTGGTCATAACGGACACATCGGATTCAATGAGCCGGCAGAGGAGTTTTCCAAGACCACACATTGCGTGGATTTGAGCGAAAGCACCATCGAAGCGAATGCCAGATTCTTCGATTCCGAAGATGAGGTGCCCAGGCAGGCATATACCATGGGCATCCAGTCCATCATGCAGGCGAAGATGATCCTCATTATGGCTTGCGGAGCAGATAAAAAAGAAATCGTAAAGAAAGCATTCTGGGGACCGATCTGTCCTCAGGTTCCCGCTTCGGTATTACAGCTTCACAATAACGTGATTCTGGTAGGCGATGAAGCCTGCCTTGGTAAGGATAACTGAAATTGGCATGATGGGAAATGGGTTAGCGATAGACATGGAGACCGGTGCTTTGAAGAGTGGAAAGGTGATGTGAAATAAGATGTCAGAGGGTGTGACAGAAGTAAGAGGGTTAATATATACTGTGGATTATGAATTCCGTCCGGGCCGGGTTCGGATAGAGGGAGACCGGATCGCAGAAGTGGCTTTTTGTACAGAGGGAGAATTAAGTGAGGCAGAGAGGGATACACTGGTACTGCCGGGACTGGTAGATGTCCATTTTCACGGTGCAGCAGGGTATGACTTCTGCGATGGAACGAAGGAAGCATTTCATGCAATCGAAACGTATGAGAATCGTCATGGGATCACCAGTATCTGTCCTGCTACCATGACGCTGCCGGTGGAAGAATTGAAGCGTATCCTGACAGTGGTGTCGGAGGATAAGCCGGACAGCTTAGTGGGAGTACATCTGGAAGGTCCTTTTATCAACAAAGCAAAAAAGGGTGCCCAGAAGGAAGAATATGTTATCCCTCCCAGCGTGGAAGCGTTGAAGAAATTACAGAAATGCGCAAAAGGACTGGTAAAGCTGGTATCCATTGCACCGGAGACAGAAGGAGCCATCGATTGTATCCGGGAACTGGGGAAGGAGTTCCATTTCTCTATCGCACATACAATGTCCGATTATGACACGGCTGTCAAAGCAATACAGGCTGGAGCCAAACACATTACCCACCTGTATAATGCCATGCCCGTACCGACCCATAGAGAGCCTGCTGTGGTGGGAGCAGCCGCGGATGATCCGGAAGTCATGCCGGAGCTGATTTGTGATGGCATTCATATCCATCCCTGTATGGTAAGGAATACCTTCCGCCTGTTCGGTGCACATCGTATGATCCTCATCAGTGACAGCATGCGTGCCGTAGGTGTGGAGGATGGACAGTACACCCTGGGCGGTCAGGATGTTACTGTGCGTGGAGCCTTAGCTACCCTGGCAGACGGAACTATTGCGGGAAGCGCCACGAATCTGTATGACTGTATGTGTAAGGCCGTGGAAATGGGAATCCCGAAGGAGCAGGCAATCCGTGCGGCTACCATCAATCCGGCAGTCAGTATCGGAGTCTGGGACGAGGTAGGCTCCCTGGAAGCAGGCAAATACGCGAATATCGTGATTGCCGACAAAGAGTTGCATCGCCGTCAGGTCATTCTGAAGGGCGTGCTTCTATAACTGTTTGTTGTGAGTGTTTGTTGCAGGCAGGTGCCCGAAATTCGTTTCTTACGGATTTCGGGTGTTTGTCTGCATATAGATCACAAAAATATGCTGTCGGAGAGAATTCCACAGTATGTGTCAAACGAATCCTATTTCGGAGAAGTGACGGTATTTCGGATTCATGGATAAATAGTGTGATATAGCCTGCTTTTCATGCTTTTTTCACATTTGTGCTATTGATTTATCCGCAGGTTATCTCTATAATAAAATAGATTGTAACTATTCAGAGCCATGTAAAACTGCGTTCTGCAAATGGGGCTAAATAGTTACAATAAATTTATTGTCTCGGAATATGAGAATATTAAATATAGAAAAAATAGAGACAATAAAATAAAGTAGAAAATGGAGATGACATGAGAATATTATCTGAATCATATAATAACGGCTATGGCTCCGGTAACGGCGGCAATGGCAACGGAGCTCCCGGCAGCGGCAACAATGGCGGGAACGGCAATAACGGTAACGGAGGCAACGGAAATCGTCCGCCAAGGCGTCCCAGTATCCTGATGATGATCCTGTCCGGTCTGATGACAGTGATCGCCATATTGATGTTGTATAATGCATTTTTCGGAACCGGCAACGGTACGGAGGTGTCTTATACGGATTTCCTGAAGGATCTGGAAGCGGATAAGGTGGAAGCAGTAGAGGTAAATAAGGAAAGCGGTGTGATCACGGTACAGCTGAAAAAGGAAGCGGCAGCTACGCCGGCACCTGACAGTTATGTGACCTTTTATGGTATTACGCAGAAGGCAACGCAGTCTAAGACGGTATATTATACGATGCTGATGGAGGATCTGGATACTTTGACGGGCAGATTACAGGAGCATGGTGTGACGGGTACCCGTATCAGCAGTAATACCTCCAGCTTTTTGATGGAGATTCTGGTAACGGTAGTATTACCTGTAGTGCTGATCTGGGTCGTAGCCGGATTCCTGTTCCGTAAAATGGGCGGCAGTGGAGGGCCCATGGGCGTCGGCAAGAGTAATGCCAAAGTATATGTACAGAAGGAAACCGGTGTTACTTTTAAGGACGTAGCCGGCGAAGACGAAGCAAAGGAATCTCTGGTGGAGGTCGTGGATTTCCTGCACAATCCCCAGAAATATTCCAAGATCGGCGCAAAACTTCCCAAGGGAGCCCTGTTAGTGGGACCTCCCGGAACCGGTAAGACTTTGCTTGCAAAAGCAGTGGCAGGTGAGGCACATGTGCCGTTCTTTTCCCTGACAGGTTCCGACTTTATTGAGTTGTATGTAGGTGTGGGCGCCAGCCGTGTCCGCGACCTGTTCAAGGAAGCAACCAAGAATGCTCCCTGTATCGTATTTATCGATGAGATCGATGCCATCGGCCGCAGCCGTGATTCTAAGTACGGCGGAGGCAACGAGGAGCGGGAACAGACCCTGAACCAGTTGCTGTCCGAGATGGATGGTTTCGACAGTTCTAAGGGTATCCTGATCCTGGGTGCGACGAACCGCCCGGAGATCCTGGACAAAGCTCTGTTACGTCCCGGACGTTTTGACCGCCGGATCATCGTAGACAAGCCGGATCTCAAGGGACGTGTGGAGATCCTGAAAGTACATGCCAAGGATGTGAAGATGGATGAGACCGTAGATCTGGATGCTATTGCACTGGCGACCAGCGGTGCGGTAGGTTCCGATCTCGCCAATATGATCAACGAGGCTGCCATCAATGCCGTCAAGGAAGGCAGAGAATTCGTCAGCCAGAAGGATCTGTTCGCAGCAGTAGAACAGGTACTGGTAGGTAAGGAGAAAAAGGACCGCATCATGAGCAAGGAGGAGCGTCGTATCGTATCCTATCATGAGGTCGGTCATGCACTGATCAGTGCCCTGCAGAAAAATTCCGAGCCGGTGCAGAAGATCACCATTGTGCCCCGTACCATGGGTGCGCTGGGGTATGTCATGCAGGTACCGGAGGAGGAAAAATACCTCAACACCGAGGCAGAACTTCGGGATATGCTGGTAGGACTGGTGGGCGGACGTGCCGCTGAGGAAGTAGTATTTGATACCGTGACCACAGGTGCAGCCAATGATATTGAAAAAGCTACTTCTATTGCCCGTAATATGATCACCCGTTACGGTATGAGCAAGCGCTTCGGACTCGTGGGACTGGCTACTGTAGAGAGCCAGTATCTGGAGGGAAGAACCGCGCTGAACTGTAGTGATGAAACGGCAGCAGCCATTGACGAAGAAGTCGTTGCCATGATCAAGGAAAGTTATGATCAGGCATTACAGATGCTTCGCGAGAACAGAGAACTGATGGATAAGCTGGCAGCGTTCCTGATCGAGCGTGAGACCATTACCGGTAAGGAATTCATGGAGATCTTCCGCAGAGAAAAGGGATTGCCCGATCCTGAGGAAGAAAAGAAGGATGCCGCGGAAGGCGCTACCGGTCAAAAGGCTGAGACAAAAAAGGATGAGACAGATAATACGGTTGCAGATGCAATGAAGGGAAACAACATTGACGTGACCATCGGTGAGCAGGTTATGACTTCCACAGATCCGACATTTCAGCCGCTTGCCTTTGAGGACAGCTTGCAGGAAGCAAAAGAGCAGACAACATCGGAGAATGCAACGAAGGAAACTGCCGGCGAGGCTTCTCAGAGTGACGCAGCTGTGGAAAAACCTGAAAACAAGACTGAGACTTCAGCAGAATCGAAGGATTCCAAAAATCCCAAGGATCCTCCCCAGGGACCGGTAGGATTGTTCTCCCATGGAACGATTTCCTAAAATGAAAAATGACTTTAATTTAAACTCGAGTTTAGATTAAAGTCATTTTTGGGATGTAAGCGATAAAATAAAATTAGGAAAGTATAACTCTAGGTTGATTATTTTATAAGAATGCTTTATCATAATAAAGTGCCGGAAGTTTTCGACAGACTGCATAATAGTCAGACAGTAATGAGGAGGTAATATCGAAATGTTAAAACAATTATCCATTTACGCTGAAAATAAAAAAGGAGCCCTGCAGACTATGACCAATGCGTTGTATGAAGCAGGCATCAATATCTGGGGTTCCGTTACCAACGATGGTGCGGAGTACGGAATCAACCGTATGGTTGTCTCCGATCCCGACAAGGCAAAAGAAGTCCTTACAGAGAGGGGCTACCTCTGCCGTTTCGTGGATGTCCTGGCTGTAGAGATCGAGGATAAGCCCGGTGCACTGAATACCCTGCTGACAGCTCTCTTAGACAGCAATGTCAATGTGGACTATACCTACCTGTCCTTCAACCGTGATTCTTCTACCCCTGTCATGATCCTGCATACTGCAGATCCCGAGGAGG
>ERZ833608.1087-NODE-1087-length-19150-cov-26.182090_pt1 | contig 19150 bp, 14 predicted proteins | sample MGYA00519694_ERZ833608 | MGnify/ENA primary metagenome ERZ833608 (study PRJEB31850, sample SAMEA3708742) | human gut metagenome | biome: human gut; feature: human-associated habitat; material: faeces | place: China | collected 2014 ... | reverse complement strand
TATGCTCCGGGGCCTGCTGTCATTTTTTATGGAAAAAAATCATGCTTTTCCGGGGCGCTGCGGTACTTATTTTTTGTCCACAGGCTCTGCGGTAATCACGATGACACGCACTGTTACCAGCTTGCCGCTCTCATTATCGAGTATCTTGCAGAGTGCAGTACCCATGTAGCGGTCGTTTGCGGGATTTGTGCCTTCCAGTTTTCCTTCATTCATAGCGGCATCTCGACCAAGTATCCACCTCATAATCTGATGAGCCTGTCCGGCAGCTCCGATTCCATCCGCCACTGGATTTGCAGCCCAGACATATCGGCTTTTTTCATTCACACCGCCCTCATCGATTCCAAGGATCCCCTGGATCTTTGCAGACAGCTCAGCGCTATCGCTATCGTTCTCCGAATGACTCTCGAGCAGTGCAGCAAGTTTTTGGGCCATCTCCCGCTCTTTCGCCCGGGGCGTAAAGGTAACGTTCGTACCCTCAGCCTTAGCCATGTCGCTCATGACATCTGCAATGTCCTTCTCGGTCACAGCGTTGCTGCCGCAGGCCGTGAGAAGGGTCAGGGCCATTGCGCCGGTCAGCACAATGGCCAGCAGTTTTTTCAGCATCTTCATTTGTTTGCATCCTCCATATAATAAGCCTTTGTTCGCCATGCCCTGCTATGGCTAAGGGCTGGCTCGAGCTTATTTTACCCCCCCCCCCATATATTTGTCAATATATTCCCGCATTTTTATCATATTGCCGAATTATGAAGGATAGCTCTGTGCATATTCCACAAATTCACAAAAAACAGCCGCTCTTCACTCTTTCCGGCTGCTCCGTATCTGGGCCAGAAGCGTAGACGCCGACACCGGTTTTACCACATAGCCGTCGATGACGCCGTGGCTGCGGGCATCCACGATCTCCCTTGTGGGGGCATTGGTCATCACGATGCGGGTCATGCCCGGGTAGCGGCCCCGGATGGCCATGCAGAAGTCCACGCCGCTGCTGCTCATCAGGCTCTCGTCGATGGCAAGGACGTCGAAGGGCTGCTGCTCCAGCAGCTGGCGCAGCTCGCCCCGGCGGGAGCAGGTGGACACGCTCAGGCCCAGCGCGCTGAGGTCTTTGTCCAGCAGGTCGAGGACCTTGTTGTTGTCGTCCGCCGCAAGGATGCGCAGCTTGCTGTCCACGCCCCACTGCAGCTGTTCGCGCTCCTGCTGCTGTTCCAGCACCGGCAGATAGACATAGAAGGTCGTGCCTCTGCCGATGGTGCTCTCCGCCCGGATGCGGCCCCGGTGGGTGCGGATGATCTGGTCCGCCAGAGCAAGGCCGAGGCCGGTGCCTTCGCCGGTCTTTTTGGTGGTGAAGAAGGGCTCGAAGATGTGCTGCATCGTCTCCTTGTCCATGCCGCAGCCGGTGTCGGTGACGCTCAGGCAGACGTAGCTCGACCACTCTTCGGAGATTTTCTCTTCCGGGAAGAGCGCCGCCAGCTCACTGCGCGGCACGACACTGCCCCGGATGGTCAGCTTTCCGCCCTCGGAGCCGATGGCGTGGATGGCGTTGATGCTGATGTTCAGCAGCACCTGCTGCAGCTGGGTCGCGTTGCCCAGAACGCATTCGCCGCTGAGCTCATTTTCTTCCTTCAGCTCCACGTTCTTCGGGCAGTTCGTCTCCACCAGCTTCCGGGTCCGATGGAGCAGTCCCTCCACCGACACGGCGTCGTAGACCGTCTCCACGTTTTTCCGGCTCATGGAGGAGATCTGTTTCACGACCTCCTGCGCCTTCTGCGCCGCCTCGCTGATCTCCATCGCGTTGTCATAGATCTCGCTGCCCGGGTCGGCGTCGGCCATGATGAGGTCGGCATAGCCGGTAATGGGGGTCAGGAAGTTGTTGAACTCATGGGCGATGCCGCCGGTGAGGGTCCCCATCATCTGCAGCCGCTGGCCGTGGGCCAGCGACTCTTCGCTGCGGTGGAGCTCTTCGAGGGTCTGGTTCAGGGTCTTCAGATCGCTGATCTCAGTCGCGCTGCGGCGGTCGCGCTCCTGCAGCCGGAACATCTGGAACATGAAGAGCACCAGCACCAGCGCCACGCCGCCGAAGATGAGGGCCACCTTCACGAAGCTCTGCTGTACCGGCTCGTAGAAATCGTCGTAGTCCACCACGGCGCTGACGATCCAGAAACTGCCCCCCACGTCCAGATGACGGAAGGCGCTGATCTTATGCACCCGGGGCAGATTGGGGTCGGCCCACCAGTAGGAGTAGTAGTCCAGCGTGCCGGATTCCTCTTCCTGCTGAGCGCGCAGCAGCTCACTCAGACTGCTCATGTCCAGTTCCTTCCCCTGATAGATGCGCTGGCGGCCCTCCACGACCTTGATGCCCCACTGAACGGCTTCGGGGTGCATGACCACAAGGTTATCGTCATTCTTTATCATGATGTAGCCGTTCCTGCCGACATGGATCTCCGAGATGAGCTGCTGATACATGACCGTGGAGTCTACCACGAGGCAGGCTGTCTCATCCCCGGCCTTCTTCTTCATCACAAGATAGTGCTCGTCGCCGCTGTGGTACTGCCAGTAGGAGATGTCCTCCGTCCGGGTGATGAGGACATCGCAGACGGCGCTGAGGCCGTAGCAGCTGTAGATGACCTCGCCGTTGCTGTTTTCCAGCCAGACGTCCCGGATGGTATCGCTCCGGGTCACCGTGGGGCGGAACGCTTTGCTGGCCTCCGCTTTTTCGGCGATGGAGTCCAGCCGGTCGGCGTATTCTTCCAGCAGGACGCGGATGCTGTCGGCGGTGCTCTGCACCACCAGCTCCATCTGCCTCGTCTGGCTGTCCATCATGGCGGTGCGGTAGTCCTTCCACACCATACCCACCACGACAGCCAGTGCGGCTACCGTGACGACGCCGATGGCCAGCGGCACCCACAGGGTGCGCAGCGTCTGGAAGCGTATCTTTTTCGGGGCGTTCTCCTTCATATCGAGTCCTCCTTTGGGGCGGTCTTGCTCTTCCTGTCTAAAAATGTTATAATTTTATTTATCGCAAGTGAAACAAATTTTCCGGTCAGAAAAGTGCAGGGAGTTATCATGTCGTATCATGTTCTTATTGTAGACGATGATCCAGCAATTTGCAAACTTTTATCGAAAGTTATGATAAGCAATGAGATGGACCCTCTCGTCGTCAACAGCGGCGCGGCGGCGCTGGACCTCATCGCGCGGCAGAGCAGTACGCTGGATATGATCCTGATGGACATCACGCTGGGCGACATGGAGGGCTTCGATGTCATCCAGACCATCCGGCGCAACGGCGTCACCACGCCGGTCATCATCATCAGCGGCCGCAACGAGGACTACGATTTCATGTACGGCCTCTCTCTGGGCGCCGACGACTATGTCACCAAGCCCTTCCGCCCCCAGATTTTGGGCGCAAAGGTCAAGGCCCTCATCCGCCGCAGCAAGAGCTTCTCGCAGGAGAACAACCAGCAGATCAGCTGCGGGCCTTTCCTCTGCGACACCACCACCATGCGCTTTTATAAAAACAATGTGGAGCTGAACCTCTCCGAGAAAGAGCGCAGTCTGCTGCTGCTCTTCGTGCGCCACCCGCAGCAGGTGTTCACCAAAGACATGATCTACGAGCAGATATGGGGCAACCTCATCGCTGTGGACGACAACGCCATCATGGTCTACATCAACCGCCTGCGCAGCAAGATCGAGGACAACGCCCGCACGCCCCAGCACATCATCACCATCCGCGGCGTCGGCTATCGTTTCGTGCCGTAAGAGCGTCATTTATTTTTTCATAGAAACAAAGAAGAGCAGCCAACTGCGCGCGGTGCAGTCGGCTGCTCTCTGGTTTTATGCCGGTATAAAACACAAAACCTTGAAAAAGGAGAATCGCATGAAGTTTGTGTGCATATTTAGCCGCAAAAGCGGGGGTGAGAAGAGCGAAGGAATCTCCGTGAATCCATTCCGAAGCGTGGTTGGCAAGCCACATTCCCGCTTTTACGCCATATCACTCAATCTTCGCGGAAAGAGAAAGGCTTGACTTCGCGGACGACGTCCATGACCGTGCCGTCGCGGGCCTCGATGATGCCCACGATGCGGTCGCCGAACTGGACCTTCTCCGGCTCGCCGACGATGGAGTAAGCGATGTCGCGCAGCTCCTCGATGGTCTTCAGAGGCACGCAGTCAGCGGCCTGCAGGGCCTTCAGCAGGTCGGGACGGCGGGGGTTGACGGCCACGCCGTAGTCGGTGACGACGATGTCAACGCTCTCGCCGGGGGTGGTGACGGTGGTCACGTCGGTGCAGATGGCCGGGATGCGGCCCTGCAGCAGAGGAGCGATGACGATGGTGCATTTTGCACCCTGTGCAGTATCGGGATGGCCGCCCTGTGCGCCGGTGATGATGCCATCGGAGCCGACGACGACGTTGCAGTTGAAGTGGGTATCAACTTCCAGAGAGGCCAGGATGACGTAATCCAGCTTGTTGACGAAAGCGCCCTTGTTCATGGGGCTTGCATACTCGCCAGCGGAGATGGGGAAGTGGTTGGGGTTGGTGCGGACGTTGTTGACCGCGTCCAGGTCAAAGTCCTGGGTATCCACCAGCTTGCGGGCCAGACCGCGGTCCAGCAGCTCGCACATGGGCTTGGTCAGACCGCCGACGCCCAGACCCATGTGGATGTTCTTCTCTTCCATGATCTTGGACAGAGAGATGGTGGAGGCGATGGATGCGCCGCCGACACCGGTCTGATAAGAGAAGCCGTCCTTGAAGTAGGGGGTGTTTGCAACGACCTGAGTGCAGTACTCGGCCATCAGGATCTTGCGCTGGTCGGTGGTGGGCTTTGCCGCGCCGGTAGCGATCTTCTCGGGGATGCCGATCTGGTCCACGACGCAGACGTAATCCACCTTGGTCTGGTTGATCTCTGCGGGGTAGTTGGGGTAGTCCACGAGGCAATCGGTGACAGCGACGACATAGTCCGCCATCTCAGCGTCCACGTAAGCATAGCTCAGGACGCCGCAGTTGGTCTTGCCGCCCATACCGGAGCAGTTGCCGTACTCGTCGCAGGAGGGTGCGCCGATGAAGGCGATGTCCACATGGGTCTCACCGGTCTCGATGGCGCGGACACGGCCGCCGTGGCTGCGCATGGTAGCCAGACCCTTCAGCTTGCCATGAGAAATGGCATCGCCGATCTTGCCGCGGACACCGGAGGACTCGATGTTGACGATGGTGCCGTCCTCGATCATGGGGACGAGGGCGTCATGAGCCTTGCCCAGAGAGCTTGCGCTCAGGGTGATGTTCTTGAAGCCCATCTTGTGGATCTCTTCCATGACCATGCAGACCACGAGGTCGCCCTCGCGGAAGTGGTGGTGGAAGGAGACGGTCATGCCGTCGTGGGCATTGCACTTGACCAGAGCCTCGTGGATGTCCTTGACCATCTTGTCGTGGTCATTGCGCATCACGGGGGTCACCTTCGGGCTGGCCTTCTGGAAGGCCTTGCCGTCTTTATAGTTGTTGCCCTGAAAGACCTCTTTGCCGGTGCGCTCGAGGATCTCTTCGGGAATTTCTCTGCCGACTGCGTTCAACATAATTACAAATCCCCCTTATACACGCCGGATGCCTTGGCCAGATCGATGGTGCGCTTTGCACCGTCGTAGAAGGCGATGTCGATCATCTTGCCGTCCACGGTGAAGACGCCGATGCCCAGAGCCTTCTTGGAGTCGATCTCCTTGACGACCTTCTCAGCGAAGATGATGTCCTTCTGGGTGGGCGTAAAGATCTCGTGGACGATGGGGATCTGACGGGGGTTGATGATGGATTTGCCGTCGAAGCCCATCAGGTGGATGTTCTCGACATCCTTGCGGAAGCCATCCATATCCTTCAGGTCGGTATAGACGGTGTCGAAGCACTGCACACCGGCGGCGCGGGCGGCAATGATCATCTGCTGACGGGCGCCCATCAGCTCGATGCCGGTGCCGGTGATGTGGGTCTGCAGGTCCTTGGTGTAGTCGCCGCCGGACAGTGCGATGCCGAACAGGCGCTCATCGCTCTCGCAGATCTCCAGAGCGTTCATGACGCCGCGGGCAGACTCCAGAGCGGCGATGATGAGGACTTCGCCCTCAGGACGGCCATAGGTCTTCTCGTCCTCGGCGATGGCAGCAGCCACGCGGTGGACATCCTCGGCGTGCTCGGTCTTGGGGATGCGGATGGAATCGCAGCCGCCGGCCACGCAGGCGCGGATGTCTTCCCGCCAGTAGGGGGTGTCCAGACCGTTGATACGGACGACCCGCTCTGCACCGCGGTAATCCACGGTCTTCAGGGCGTGATACAGGCTGAAACGGGCGACATCCTTCTGGTTCTCGGCCACAGCGTCCTCCAGGTCCAGCATCAGGGAGTCGGCCTTATAGATGTAAGGGTCTTTGATGAGGCCGGGCTTCTGCGCATTCAGGAACATCATCGTGCGGCGCAGGCGCTTCTTGTTCGGATTATTCATCGAATGGCACCTCCCCAAGGCAGATTCTCATACTGGTCAACAGAGCGGAAGACCGCGCCCTCGATGCGGGCCTTCAGGGTGCAGTCCAGTGCGCCCTTGTCCACGATGGTGATGCGGACGTTGTCGATGTCCAGATTCTTCAGGGTCTCCAGTGCGACCTTGCGCAGCTGGTTGCCGTACTGGTGGATGACAGAGCTTTCGAGGGAGAAATCGATCTTGCCCTCACCCGGCTCCACGGTCACCATGCAGTCGCTGGATTCCAGAGTTCCAGCCGTGGCTGCTTTCTTGATCTCCATGCTTTTTTCCTCCTTGGCAGGTGGTTTCTTCAATCGTTATACCGTACTTGCGGGGCGGCACCTCACTGCGCCGCTCCTGATGGTTCTATCATAATCGGACAATCTTACAAAAGGCATAGCGTCAGTCTTAATATTCGTTAAGAATCGCCCAAAATTTCTCTTGTACACAAGATTTATTCCATTTGGTCATGCTGCTCGCGCATTTTCTCTTCCATTTTCCCTCCTTTCCTGCACGAGATGTCATCCGGCGCTGTTTTTGCCTTTTTCTCAGCTCTATCCTACCGCACCCGGCGGCATTTGTGAAATGAAAAGATGGAATCCTTATCCATCCAAAAAGGGAATGGGTAGTGCAAAGCAGGCAAAACCACTGGCTGTGCGTTTTGCCTGCTGCGGAAAAGTCCTTTTTTACACGGGGCTGAAGCCCTTACCGATGATCTCGCTGGAGTTTTCTATCATGATAAAGGCTGTCGGCTCCTGCTGGCGGATGAAGTTGCGCAGGCGGATGGCCTGACTGCGCCGCATGGTGGTCATGATGACCGTCTTGTGGGCGTCAGAGTACGCACCGCGCGCTTCAAAGGTGGTCGCACTGCGGTTCAGCTCGTGGATGATGAAGTTGCAGATGGGCTGCGGGTGCTCACACACGATGTTGAAGCACTTGCAGAGGTTCATATTCTCGATGACGTTGTCCACCACCATCGACTTGGCCACCAGACCCATGACGGAGAACAGACCGGTGGAGGGGCCGTACATTGCAAACGAGAGGCCCACAGCCGCCACATCCGCTGCCATCAGGGCAGAACCGATGTTCATGCTGGTGTACTTTTTCAAAATCATGGCGATGACATCCGTGCCGCCCGAGGATGCGTCGATGTTGAACAGGATCGCCGAACCGATCGCCGGGAGCATAATGGCAAATACCAGCTCCAGCATCGGCTGGTCGGTCAGAGTGCCATGCATCGGCACCAGCGCGTCCAGTGCCTGCAGGCTCACCGACATCACGATGGTCGCATAAACGGTGCGGACGCCGACGCTCTTGCCCAGAAAGATGAAGCCCAGTACCAGCAGCGCGTAGTTGGCCACGGTGGTAAAGGTACTTGCCGAGCAGTGGAGCAGCTGGCTGAACACGGTGGAAAAGCCGGTCACGCCGCCGAAGGCGAAGTGGTTCGGGAATTTGAAAAAGTAGATGCCGATGACCATGATCCAGATGCTGACGGTGATGAGGCCATACTCCGCCAGCGTCCGGAGCCATGGATTTTTGATTTCTTTTATTGTTGACGCCATAGTCTGATTTTTTGCCGCCTTCCGGTTTACATGGGGCCGAGGTGGATCGCCTGTGCGATCATCAGCATCACAGAACCGACGGCCAGCCAGATGAGGAACAGCTTCCACATGAACTTCATCCAACGGTCATAGGGGATGTTCACGGCGCTAATGATGCCCATCAGAGCGGTGGAAGTGGGCAGGACGTAGTTGCAGAAGCCGTCGCCGAAATTGAAGGAAAGGATCGCGGTCTGACGGGTAACGCCCACGAGGTCGGCCAGAGGTGCCAGAATGGGAATGACAGTTGCGGCCTGACCGCTGCCGGAAGTCAGGAAGACGTTGATAATGGTGTTTGCCAGCAGCATGGCGGGTCCGAGCAGGATGGTGGGGACGAAGTTCAGGCCGTTTGCCAGTGCGTGGACAACGGTATCGGTGATGTGACCGGCGTTCATGATGCTGCTGATGGCCTGTGCCATACCGATGATGAAGGCAGCGCCCAGCATCTTCTTGCAGCCCTCAAGGAACTCCTTGGAGATAGCGGAGGGGCCAAAGCCGCCCAGTACGCCTTCGATGACAGCCAGTGCGAGGAAGACAGCTGCAGTCTCAGACATATCCCAGTCGAGCTTGATGCCGCCGTAGACGATGAGGATAAGGGATGCGAAGAAGACCAGCATGATAAGGATCTTGCGGGCGTCCAGCTTGCCGAAGGAGTCGAGGTCCGCAGCATCGCGGAACTCGCTGGTCTTGTCGAGCTCGTACATGGGGCTGAGTTCGGGATGTTTCTGGATCTTCAGTGCGTAGCGGATGAGGTAGATGTTCGTGATAACATAGAACACAGCAAAGCAGATAAAGCGGTATCCCACGCCGGAATACAGCGGCAGACCGGCGATTTTCTGAGCCACGATGGTGGTGTTGATGTTCAGAGGGCCAGTGGAGAAGCCGATCGCGCCGCCCAGCAGGATGATGGATGCACCGGTGATGGAGTCCAGACCCATCGCAAAGGCCATCATGACCATGATGGGCGCAAAGGCAATGAACAGGTTGACGCCCTGCGTGGTGCAGATGAGGCCGAACACCAGCGTCAGGATGGGCAGGAACAGATAGACGCGGGTGGAGAAGATCTTCGCCATCTTGGCCACCACGGCGTGGAGTGCGCCGGTCTTGGTCAGGATGTGGAAAGCACCGCCTGCGAACATGATGACCAGCATCAGATCAATGCGCTTGATGAAGGCCTTGACGATGTACAGAGGAATTTCAAGCGGGTTGACGGGAGTCTTATCAATGTAGTTGAAATCGTTGGGGTCGATGACCTTGATGCCTGCTTCGTTCTCGAAGCGGGTGTAGGAGCCTGCCGGGATGATCCAGGTCAGCAGGACCGCAAGCAGGATGATGATGCCGATGATAACGAAGGTATGCGGCATCTTGAATTGTTTCTTTTTCGTTTCCATAATTTTTCCTCTCTTTTGACACACCAAAGCGTCAGCTCTGGCCGTTCAGTTCTTTGGCCAGATTCTCATGGAATTCCTTCTTGATGGCTTCCAGCTTTTCCGGGTCTTCAATGAGCTGTGCGCCCGTGAGAGCCAGGATCTTTGCGCCGTAGACCACCGCATTGTGGGCCGCTTCAGTCTTGCCGGCGTCCAGATACTCCTGCGAGTGAGCCGCCGCCCCCTCCGGGACAAAGGCCACGCGGATGCAGGTGCCGGGTACATGGCGCATCACGTTGCCGAAGTCGGTGGAACCGGTCTTCTGGCGGGCCGGACGGATGCAGGGAGCATGGACCTTCTCGGCCTGCTCCATCACCAGCTCGTTGAGAGCCAGCACCGGGATCTTGTTGTCGAGGCTCTTTTCCTCGATGATCTCCACTTCCGTCTCGGTCATCATGGCTGCGCCCTGAAGTACCTTCCTGACGCGGGCCACCACGCCGTCCAACTCCGTACGATTGTAGGAGCGGACATACATACTCGCTTCTGCATAGCCGGACACCACATTTGCCGCCGTGCCGCCGCAGTTGACGATGGTATAGTGCATCCGAACATCCGAGGGAACATGCTCCCGCAGGAACTCGACGCCCTGACAGGCCAGGATCAGGCCGTCCAGTGCGCTGCGGCCCTTTTCGGGCTTGAGCGCTGCGTGAGAGCAGACACCGTGGTAGATGATCTTGAGCTTGTTGAGTGCCAGCGACTTGACGTCCACCTGCGTGGCCGGGCCGCCGTGCATCATGAGCGCCACATCCAGCTCCTCAAAGGTACAGCCGTTTTCCAGCATCACGACCTTGCCGCTGATGCTCTCTTCGGCAGGCGTGCCGTAGACCGTGATGGTATACGGTGCGTCGATGGCTGCATCTTTCAGTGCCTTGGCTGCGCCCAGAATGGCCGGTCCCTGCATGTGATGGCCGCAGGCGTGGCCCAGACCGGCCAGAGCATCGTACTCGCAGAGCAGGCCGATGTTCGGGCCGCCCTCGCCGTGCTTCCAGACGGCTCGGAACGCGGTATCCATACCAGCAATGCCGCGCTCCACAGTGAAGCCTTCTTTTTCCAGCCAGCCGGTCAGGGTCTCAAATGCATGAAACTCCTGCAGACCCACTTCCGGGTGGTCGAAGAAGTCGTCTGCCATTGCAGTCAGGGCAGCTGCGCTCTGCTCAACGCTTCGCTCCAGTTTTTCCTCCAACATAATAAGCACCTCCGTTTTTTGGTACTTTCAGTTTACCAAACCGGAGGTGCTTTGTACATTTTGAAAAAATTATATCTTCATTTTGGAATTCTTATGTTCAGTTTATCAGAGCTTCAAATACTCCTCTGCCGCATCCTTCATCTGCATGATCATCGCTCGCATGGGTTTGGTCAGCTCCACATCCCGGCGGTAGGCCACCACAACGTCCTGTCCGTACCTGGAAATGTCGATGGTGTAGTATTTCACCGGCTTCGGATAGTGGATGTTCTTCTGATAGCCCTGCCGGATAAAGCCCACGCCCAGACCCTCGGCCACCAGCTGTGCGCCAAGCTCCATATTGCGTACTACCCGGATGCGGCCTGGCTTGACCTTGTGATCTTTCAGGATCTTCTCTTCCACCCGCCGGGCGCTCTGCATCTCGGTGTTCAGAAATATCGTCTCACCGCTCAGAAGGTGCGGGTCAAGGAAGTCGAACTTTGAACCTTCGACGGGGACCGCCCTTTCGTTCAGCGGGTGGTCTCCGGGCAGTATCAGCAGAAAATCTTCCATGCCCAGCGGGACAGCCTCCATCTCGGACGTTACGTCGCTCTGGCTCAGCACCACAAGGTCAAGCTCCCGGTTTTTCAGCATGATGGTCAAATCGGCCAGATTTCCTTCCCGGATGACCACATCCACCTGCGGCCACTCCCGCTCGTACACCGACAGTACCGCCGGCAGAAACCAGATGCCGCGCCGCTGTGCGATACCGATCCGCACCTGCCCGGCATTCTCCCGCTCCGTCTGCCGCCTCACCGCCTCGAACTGCCGCTCCAGCTCCAGCATCTGAGAAGCCTTTTCCACATACTGCTTGCCCAGCCACGTCAGCTCGAATTTCCGGCCATTCCGCTCGAACAGCCGCGCCCCCAGAATCTTTTCCACATTATTGATGTACAGGCTCAGTGCAGGCTGTGAGATATACAACCGCTCCGAGGCGCGGGTCAGGCTCTTGCATTCCGCAAGGGTGCAGACGTACTTTTGCTCCTTCAAGTCCATTCGATTCCAGCCTCCTCACCAAATAACGACATTTTTCTTATTATAGCACATTTGAGCGCAAACAAAAAAGCCCTCCTTTGCAGGAGAGCTTTCGTATGAGCTTTACACAGACCGTTTTACAGCATCATCGAAACTGCAAGGTTGAACACTGCCGCAATGCCCACGCTGATGGGCGCTGCTGATGCTGCCGATATTTTTATGCGTGATTGAAGCCCTTGCCGAACACCTCGGTGGTGCTGAGCATCGAGATAAAGGCGTTGAGGTTTTCCTTATGGATAAATGCCTGCAGCTGCAATGCCTCGCGGTGGGTGAGGGTCGTATAGATCATGTAGTGGGGCCGGTCGGTGTAGGCACCGTAGCAGGGCGTATAGGTCGCGCCGCGCACCAGCTTGCGCATGACGAAATCGCAGATGGGGTCTTTGTCGTCGCAGATGATGAGGATGGCCTTGCACATCTTCATCTGCTCGAGGACGGCATCGACGACGAGGCTCTTGACCGTCAGACCCACGAAAGAGTAGAGAGCGGTGTAGAGGTCGAAGACGAAGCAGGCTGCCAGCACCATGACGAAGTCGGTGATAAAAAGCGCCTCGCCGGTGTTCTTCATATGGGCGTATTTTTTCAGGATGAGGGCGACGACATCGGTGCCGCCGGAAGACGCGCCCACGTTGAAGAGCAGAGCCGACGCAATGGCGGGCAGGGCGATGGCGAAGACCAGGTCCAGCATGGGCTGGTTGGACAGGGGGCCGCTGAGGGGGACATATTTTTCAAAAAGGGCCAGCTCTGCCGTCATGACGACGGTAGCCCAGCCGGTGCTGATGGCAAAATCCTTGCCGAGGAATATCCAGCCCAGAATGAGCAGGAGGATATTGGCACAGGACGAAAAAGCTGAGGCCGACAGGGGCGTGAGCTTTGCCACAAGGGCCGCGCCGCCGGTCACGCCGCCGAAGACGAAGTTGTTGGGGAATTTGAAGAAGTATACGCCGATGGTCATGATGCTGATACTCAGGGTTATGATAACGTATCGGCTGACGATCTGCAAGGTCTTTTCCCGCGTGCTGATCTCCATTTGACTGTTTCCTTTCGCCGTCCGCGCGGCACTCTCTTCTCACACAAAGGGCCGTTTCTCTGCCCATTACTTGTGTTATTGTAACACTGCCCACCGCGCCGTTCAAGAGGAAAAAACTTTTCGCACAAAAACCGCCCGCTTCGTTTTCCACAAAGCGGGCGGCAGATGTTGAATTTATGGAGGTGCTTACAGCTTCTTGCCGGTCAGCATCTCATAAGCTTCCTCGTACTTGGCGATGGTCTTGTCGATAACGTCCTGCGGCAGGTCATAGTCACTGTCGGGGTTGGCCAGCAGCCAGTTGCGGACGAACTGCTTATCAAAGGAGGGCTGACCGTGGCCGGCCTCGTAGCCCTCCAGCGGCCAGAAGCGGGAGGAATCGGGGGTCAGCATCTCGTCGCCGAGGATGACGTTGCCCTCCTCATCCAGACCGAACTCAAACTTGGTGTCGGCGATGATGATGCCGCGGGAGAGGGCATACTCAGCGCACTTCTTATACAGAGCGATGGTGCAGTCGCGCAGCTTGGTGGCGTACTCCTCGCCCTTGCCGGGGAACAGCTTTTCCAGCACGTCGATGCTCTGCTCGTAGGAGATGTTCTCGTCGTGGTCGCCGATCTCAGCCTTGGTGGAGGGGGTGTAGATGGGCTCGGGCAGCTTCTCGGACTCCTTCAGGCCCTCGGGCAGCTGGATGCCGCAGACCTTGCCGGTCTTCTGGTAGCTGGCCCAGCCGCTGCCGGTGATGTAGCCGCGGACGATGCACTCGACGGGCAGCATGGTCAGCTTGCGGCACATCATGCTGCGGCCCTCGTACTGGGGCTGCCGGAAGAACTCGGGCATCTCCTTCACGTCCACGCTCAGCATATGGTTGGGCAGCAGGTCGCGGGTGTAGTCGAACCAGAACTTGCTCATCTGGGTCAGCACCTTGCCCTTGTTGGTGACTTTATTCTTTAAGATAACATCGAATGCAGAGATGCGGTCGGTGGCGACCATGATGAGGCTGTCGCCGTTGTCGTAGATCTCACGGACCTTGCCTTCCTTGATGGGCTTGAACTCAGTCATAGCAAAACTCTCCATTTTCCTTATTCCGTAGGTATCTTTTCTTTTGGTCATTGGCAGGCTGTCTGCCGTCCTGTTACACTATAATCTTATCACAGGAATTGTCCGTTGGGAAGAAACAGATGGGAGAGAAATGGGCCGATTTTTGGTTTTTTCTCGTGAAAAGTGCTAAAATCCAGCTTAAATTTTCGTCGTTTTGACGGTAAAAGTCGTACTTTCGCCCCATTTTCGCCTGCCTTGCCGGCCGAAACGCCGTCATTGACGAAATTTGTGAAAACGTGTATCATGGGTAACGGCATCGCATTTTTCAACTTTTGTCTTTTAAGGAGGTCCATGCCATGCGCCCTCTCATCATCGCCCATCGCGGCGCGTCCCATCTGGCCCCCGAAAACACGCTGACCGCGTTCCGTCTGGCAAAGACGCTGGGTGCGGACGGCTTCGAGTGTGACGTTCAAATCACCAGGGACCGTCATCTCGTGGTGGCCCACGATTACCTCACCGACCTCAAGACCGGCGTCCACGGCAACATCCCGGATATGGACTTCGACGACCTGCGCCAGCTGGATTTCGGAAAATGGAAAAGCCCGGAGTTCGCGGGCGAAAAGATCCCCACCCTCGAAGAGGTGCTGGAAGTCGCGCAGGACTTCAGGATGGTACATATTGAATTGAAGCCCTACTTTGACCGGGACGAAGAGATCGTGGACCGGGTCATCGACGCTGTCCTTGACGCCGGGCTGGAAGAAAAGGCCGTGCTCACCTCCTTCGAGTACGGCACCCTCCGCCGGGTGAAGGAGCGGATGCCCCAGATGGCCACCTGCGCCATGACCCTCAGCCCCGAATCCCAGCTCATCCAGCCGACCACCTTCTGGGAGAAGCTGGGCCTCAAGAAGACCGACCCTCTCGTGGAGAAGCTTTCCAGCCCCCAGGCCCTCAGCGAAGCGGCCGCTCTGCTGGAAGACCCCAGCAGTCTGGACGAAGAGAACAGCGTCCTCATCTATTACTTAAAAGACCGTCTCGATTTTCTCCACTCCATCTACCCCGGCATGAACCTGGCCGAAATTTTGCAGCAGTATTATTATCAGACGGATTTTGTGAACTATGTGGCCCAGTTCGGCTTCCCGGTGGATTACGTCGGGCCGGAGTACCACGCCTTTTTCCGGGACAAAGACCTTGTCCCCAATGCCCACGCCCACGGCTTCAAGGTCGCGCCCTGGCCGGTGGGCAATGACAGCCGGGACGACCTGCGCCAGCTGTTCCGGCTGGACCCGGAGCTTGTGGTCACGAATAAGCCCGAGGTGGCCGTTTCCATCCTCACCGGGCTGGGCCAGTGGGACGAATCATCCAAAGAGGGTTGACAGCCCTCTTTTTTCGGAGCATAATAGTCCTGTATCGAACAGTTTTATGTGAAACAGTTCAACGATCGAACATTCACAGCAAAAGCCAAACCAGAAGGATGATACTATGAACCAAGCCTTTGAACCCGCCTGCACCCCCATCGCGCCGCCGTGGGAGACACCGCAGGTCATCCCGGCCCAGCTGCGCCGGGTGAACAACCTTATTTTCCGCAAGATCAGCCAAGTCGCCCGCACCAATGGCGTAGAGGCCGTGACCCCCATGCACGGTTGGATCATGGAGTATCTTTACCGGCACTCCGAGACCCCGGTGTTCCAGCGGGACATCGAGCGGGAGTTCTCCATCACCCGCTCCACTGTCACCAACATCCTGCAGCTCATGGAGCGCAAGGGCTACATCACCCGCCGGAGCGTGGAGCAGGACGCCCGCCTCAAGCAGCTGGTCCTCACCGAAAAAGGCCGTCAGTTCCACGAGGACACCATGCGGGCCTTCCACCAGACCGATGAATATGTGGCCGGCCTGCTCACCGAAGAAGAGAACACCGAGCTGCTGCGGCTGCTGAATAAGCTGTATCTGGGACTAAAGTGAAACAAATATGAACTTTTTCCGAAACTTTGGAAAAAGCATTGACTTTAATATTGTTTTGTATAAAATTGTTCCGTACCAAACAATTTATCAAAGGAGGCTCAAAGTATGATAAAGAAGCTTGCTTCCCATCTGGGCGAATACAGACGCGCCGCGATCCTGACGCCGATGTTTTCCGCACTGGAAGCAGTCATGGACATCCTGCTGCCCACCATCATGGCGTTCATCATCGACCTTGGCATTGAAAAGGGCGATATGAACGCCATCGTCAAATACGGCCTGCTCACCTTCGCAGTGGCGGCCATCGCTCTGCTGCTGGGCGTTCTGGCCGGCAAGTACGCCGCCGAGGCGTCCACCGGCTTTGCCGGCAACCTGCGTGACGCGATGTATGAGAACATCCAGCATTACTCCTTCTCCAACATCGACAAATTCTCCACCGCCGGCCTCGTCACCCGTATGACCACCGACGTGACCAACCTGCAGAACGCCTTCCAGATGATGGAGCGCATGTGTGTGCGCGCCCCGGTCCATCTGGTGTTCGCACTCATCATGGCGTTCAGCATCGGCGGCCCTCTGACCCTCATCTTCGTGGTGGCCGTCGCCTTCCTGCTGGCCGTGCTGGCAAGCATCATGGTCCCCACCTTCAAAATTTTTGACCGTGTTTTCAAGAATTACGACAACCTGAACGCCTCGGTGCAGGAGAATGTCTCTGCCATCCGCGTGGTCAAGAGCTTCGTCCGCGAGGGCTTCGAGAACGAGAAGTACACCAAAGCCTGCGAGGGTCTGTATCAGCAGTTCGTCAACGCAGAGAGCCGTCTGAGCTTCAACAGCCCCGCCATGCTGACGGCTATTTACGGCTGCAACATTGCCCTGAGCTGGTTCGGCGCAAAGTACATCCTGCACGGCGCGCTGACCACCGGCCAGTTAAATGCTCTGTTCGGCTACATCATGAACATCCTGATGGCTCTGATGATGCTGAGCATGGCTTTCGTCATGATCTCCATGTCCGCCGCTTCCGCAAAGCGTATCGTGGAAGTCCTGGACGAGAAGACCGACCTGCCCCCCGCCAAGGCTCCCGTGCAGGAAGTCAAGGACGGCAGCATCCGCTTCGACCACGTCACCTTCAAGTACAAGCATGGCTCCGGCCAGCCTGTCCTGAACGACATCACCTTTGACATCAAGCCCGGCGAGACACTGGGCATCATCGGCGGCACCGGCAGCGCAAAGTCCAGTCTGGTGCAGCTCATCCCCCGCCTGTACGACGCCGAGACCGGCACCGTCAGCGTGGGCGGCGTGGATGTCCGGGATTATAACCTCGACGTCCTCCGCCACGAAGTCTCCATGGTGCTCCAGAAGAACGTCCTGTTCTCCGGCACCATCCTCGACAACCTCCGCTGGGGCAGCGAGAACGCCAGCGAGGAAGAGTGCATCCGTGTGGCGAAGCTGGCCTGCGCCGATGAGTTCATCGAGCGCTTCCCGGACAAGTACAACACCTGGATCGAGCAGGGCGGCTCCAACGTGTCCGGCGGCCAGAAACAGCGTCTGACCATCGCCCGCGCCCTGCTGCGCAAGCCGAAAGTCCTCATCCTCGACGACTCCACCAGTGCCGTGGATACCGCCACCGACGCAAAGATCCGGAAGGCGTTCCGTGAGGAGATCCCCGGCACCACCAAGATCATCATTGCACAGCGCATTTCCTCGGTGCAGGATGCCGACCGCATCCTTGTGCTGGACAACGGCCAGATCAACGGCATTGGCACCCACGAGGAACTGCTGAAGAACAACGCGATCTATCAGGAAGTCTACAACAGCCAGACGCAGGGCGGCGGCGACTTCGACAAGCAGGGAGGTGAGCAGTAATGGCAGAACAGAAAGCAAAAGTCGTCCATGGCCCCGGCCCCCGCGGCATGGGAGGCCCGCGTCCGAAGGTCGAGAATCCGGGCAAGCTGCTCAAGCGCATCATGGCAGAGGTGTTCCAGCACTATCTGCCTCACTGCATCCTCGTGCTCATCTGCATCGTGGTCAGTGCGCTGGCCAATGTGCAGGCAAGCCTGTTCCTGCAGACCCTTATCGACGACTATATCATCCCCATGACCCAGCAGCAGGACCCCAGCTTTGCACCGCTGGCAGGTGCGCTGGTGCGCGTCGGCTGCATCTATGTGGTGGGCATCCTCGCCGCCTGGCTCAACGCCCGCATCATGGTCAACGTCACCCAGGGTACCCTGCGCAACCTGCGCATCCAGCTCTTCACCCACATGGAGAGCCTCCCCATCCGCTACTTTGACACCCATCCCCACGGCGACATCATGTCCGTCTACACCAACGACGTGGATACCCTCCGTCAGATGCTCAGCCAGAGCATCCCGCAGCTGGTGTCCAGCGCCATCACCATCGTTTCCGTCTTTGCCAGCATGTGCATGCTGAGCTGGCAGCTCACCATCGTCACCATGCTGATGGTAGCCCTGATGCTCTTCTGCACCAAGAAGATCACCCAGCAGAGCGGCAAGTACTTCATCGCACAGCAGCGCGACCTCGGCAAAGTGAACGGCTACATCGAAGAGATGATGGAAGGCCAGAAGGTCGTCAAGGTCTTCACCCACGAGCAGAAAGCCCTCGAGGGCTTCCGCGAGCTGAACGACAAGCTCAAGGACAGCGCCAGGCAGGCCAACAGCTTCGCCAACATCATGATGCCCGTCAACGCTCAGCTGGGCAATATCAGCTACGCCATCTGCGCTCTGGTGGGTGCAGCCATGGCCGTCACCGGCATGGGCGGCGTCACGCTGGGTACTGTCATGGCATTCCTGTCCCTGAATAAGAGCTTCAATATGCCCATCAGTCAGGTGTCCATGCAGGCCAACAGCATCATCATGGCACTGGCCGGTGCAGAGCGCATCTTCAAGATGATGGATGAGCCCAGCGAGACCGATGAGGGCTATGTCACCCTCATCAACGCCAAGTACGACAAGGACGACAACCTCGTGGAGGCCAACGAGCGCACCGGCATCTGGGCCTGGAAGCATCCCCACCACGACGGCACCACCACTTACCACAAGCTGGAAGGCGACATCACCTTTACGGACGTCGATTTCGGCTATGTACCGAACAAGACCGTCCTGCACGACATCAACCTCTATGGCCGTCCGGGCCAGAAGATCGCCTTCGTCGGCTCCACCGGTGCCGGAAAGACCACCATCACCAACCTCATCAACCGCTTCTACGACATCCAGGACGGCAAGATCCGGTACGACGGCATCAACATCCATAAAATCAGGAAAGCCGACCTCCGCCGCTCTCTGGGCATCGTGCTGCAGGATACCCATCTGTTCACCGGCACGGTCATGGAGAACATCCGCTATGGCCGTCTGGAGGCCACCG
>ERZ833608.1083-NODE-1083-length-19272-cov-10.628350_pt1 | contig 19272 bp, 16 predicted proteins | sample MGYA00519694_ERZ833608 | MGnify/ENA primary metagenome ERZ833608 (study PRJEB31850, sample SAMEA3708742) | human gut metagenome | biome: human gut; feature: human-associated habitat; material: faeces | place: China | collected 2014 ... | reverse complement strand
GCGTAAGGACTCAGTAGGGAATCTCCGTCCTTCAGGGCGGAGAGGATGTCAATGCTGACACGCGGACCGCCTTCGGGCGCTTCCGGCGCCGGCTGTGCTATCTTGACGGTTGCGTCCGCGGCCGTCTCAGACGTCCGCTCCCTACATGTGTCCGGCTGTTCCTGCCGTGCAGCCCGCGTCTCCTCTGCCCAAGCGGAGGCGCCTGCGCGTACGGGCGGCGGCGCGCCCTCCTGAAGCTTCAGGGCGCGCCGGTCTGCGAAAGCGCAGTCCGGACGGATTTTTTTGTGAGAGCTTCTTAAAGGTATTCAAATGGGCAAGAATGTTGTCGTGATCGGCGCTCAGTGGGGCGACGAAGGCAAGGGCAAGATCGTCGACTGGCTTACCGAGCGCGCCGCCGGCGTGGTCCGCTTCAACGGCGGACACAATGCGGGCCACACGCTCGTCATCAACGGCAAGAAGACCATCCTGCGCCTCATCCCCTCGGGCATCATGCACGCGACGAGCGTCTGCTACATCGGCAACGGCGTCGTCTTCTCGCCCGAAGCCTTCTTCCGCGAAATCGATGAGCTCATCGCCGTGGGCGTCCCGAACGTCGAGGGGCGTCTGCGCGTCTCCGGCAACTGCCCGCTCATCATGCCGTACCACATCGCGCTCGACCAGGCCCGCGAAGCCGCGCTCGGCAGCAAGAAGATCGGCACGACCGGCCGCGGCATCGGCCCGGCCTACGAAGACAAGGTCGCCCGCCGCACCGTGCGCGTCGCCGACCTCTATCATCCCGAGCGCTTCGCCGAACAGGTCCGCGCCGTGATGAAGCTCCACAACTTCGTTCTTGAGAAGTTCCTCGGCGCCGAGCCGCTCGATCCCGAAGCCGTGATCAAGCAGACGCTCGCCTACGCCGAGCGCCTGCGTCCGATGGTGATCGACGTCTCCGAGCGTCTGCACGAGGAGATGGATGCGGGCAAGCAGTTCCTCTTCGAGGGCGCCCAGGGCTCGATGCTCGACATCGACCACGGCACGTATCCGTACGTCACGAGCTCCAACACCGTCGCGGGTTCGGCCTGTGCGGGTGCCGGCGTCGGTCCCGAGAAGCTCAACTACGTCCTCGGCATCACGAAGGCCTACTGCACGCGCGTCGGCGAGGGTCCCTTCCCGACCGAGCTCCTCGACGAGACGGGCGAGTCGCTGCGCCAGAAGGGCAACGAGTTCGGCGCCGTCACGGGGCGTCCCCGCCGCTGCGGCTGGTTTGACGGCGCTGCGCTGCGTCGTGCGGTCCAGATCAACGGCATCACGGGGCTTGCCGTGATGAAGCTCGACGTTCTCGACGGCCTCGAGACGATCAAGCTCGGCGTCGGCTACCGCTACGAGGGCGAAGTCCTCAAGGTGATGCCCTCGGGCGCCGACGCGGTCGCCAAGTGCGAGCCGATCTACGAGGAGTTCCCGGGCTGGAAGGAGAGCACCTTCGGCGTCACCGACTGGGATCAGCTCCCCGAGTCCGCCCGCAAATACCTCACGCGCCTCTCCGAGGTTGCGGGCGCTCCGATCGCGCTCGTCTCCACGGGTCCGGACCGCGCGCAGACGATCCTTCACACGGATCCCTTCGCCGACTAAAATAGCGGGCTGAAAACTGAACCCAAGCGGGCGGCAGGCTGAACCTTGCCGCCCGCTTGCTGTTTTTTTTCTTCCCTCCACCCTCCGACATCGACGGCAAATTCCATGTCCGACAAAACCTACAGCTGGGACGAGTACATCCGCCTCAATGAAAAGCTCGTGTGCCAGGTCGCCAAGAGCGGCTGGCAGTTCGACTGCATCATCTGCCTCTCGCGCGGCGGCATGCGCCCGGGCGACTTCTTCAGCCGCGTCTACGACATGCCCCTCGCGATCCTCGCGACGAGCTCGTACCGTGAGGCGAAGGGCACCGTCCAGAGCGACCTCGACATTGCCGAGTGCATGACGGGCCTCTCGACGCTCAAGGGCCGCGTGCTGCTCGTCGACGACATGGTCGACTCCGGCAAGACCATCAAGGAAGTGGTCGCCCACCTCAAGAAGCGCTATCCCGAGATCACCGAGATCCGCGTGGCCGTGCTCTGGCACAAGGCCCACTCGGTCTTCAAGCCTGATTGGGCGGTTGAGTACCTCGAGGACAATCCCTGGATCCACCAGCCGTTCGAGTGCTACGACTCCCTCGGGCCCGCGAACCTGATCGCGCGCGTCGAGGCCGAAGAGAAGGCCGGCAATTAAGGGGTCGGAAACGTCCGCGCACTTCCTTCTTGAAGGGCGCGGTCCGCTCAGTCCTTCCGCCAGAGGGCGGCGTCGTGAGGAGCTACTCCTCGGGCGCCGCCTTTTTTGCGTCCGCTTCGAGCGGCTCGACGCCGAGCGTGAGGCGCCAGCCCAGCGCGGCGAGGGCGGCGTTGACGGCGTCGATCTTCGTCGCGTGCTCGAGCCGATAGAGGCGCTGCGCCTCCTGCGAGGTGATGCCGAGGCGCCGCGCGATCTCCGCGGGGTAGGCGCCCGACTCCTCGGACTTCGCGACGAAGAGGAGCTTGGCGGCGAGCGACGGCAGCACCCGCGCGACGCCTTCGCCCGCATGCGCGCGCCGCTCTTCGGGAAGGCGCCCGGCCTTGATCCGCGCGGCGAGCGCCGCCGTGATCCGACCGCTCATCTCCGCCGCCCCTTCGGCGGTGGTCGCGGCGGCGAAGTCCGCCTCCGGGAGCTCCGGGAAGCGGTAGTGGTAGCCGTCGGTGCGGCGTTCGATGCGGTAGCGGTAGCTGAGGGGAATCTGGGGCATGGTGCTCTGGGAGCGGAGTCGTGAGGCGGATGGTTCATTGTGCCTCAGAGGGGCCGAGGCAGAAACGGGCTACACTCGCCGTAGTTCGACCTTCCGCCCCCCGGCGAGCAACGCGGCGAAGACCGCGCCGGGCACCTTATTGCGCCTGAATGTGATTCCATGTCTGATCCTCTGATGCCGTTGCCTTTGGGCACCTCGACCTTTTCCGCGTTGCGGGCAAGCGGAGAAATCTACGTCGACAAAACTGCACAGATTTTTGAGCTCGCCCACCTGCGGGCCAAGGTGTTCCTTGCCCGGCCCCGGCGGTTTGGGAAATCGCTGCTCCTCTCAACCTTCGCATCGTTGTTCGCTCATGGACTCCGGGATTTCACCGGGCTCGACATTGAAAAAAAATGGCGCGACGACGTCTATCCGGTGGTGCGGCTGGACTTTTCCGGCGCAACGACCTTCCGTTCGGCCGAACAGTATCACGTTCTGTTCACGAGCCTTGTGAGGATCGGATTCGCGCCGCTCGGATTCTGCTTTGATGAGAGGTCGTCCGTTCCCTTCGGCCTTCAGCTGCGTGAGTGGCTTTCCGGCCTGGCGGACAACTCCATCGTTCTTCTGATCGACGAATACGACGCCCCTCTGACGGAACATCTGGACAACAAGGAGGCGTTCGAAGTCGTCAGGGAGGAAATGAACGACTTCTTCAAAACATTGAAGGAGTGCGAGGGCTGCCTTCGTTTTTTCTTCATGACGGGCATCACGAAGTTCAGCAGTACGAATATTTTTTCGGCCTTCAATAATCTGAACGACATCTCCCTCAATCCGCGCTACGGCACGCTACTCGGTTGGACCGAAGAGGAGCTGCGTGCAAATTTCAGGGCCTACATCAACAGGGCGGCGTTGGAGAACGGAGTCGGCGATGAGGAGATTCTTCGAGGGCTGCAGGAGAACTACGACGGCTTCTGCTTTGACTTGAAGGCCGCCTCACATGTGTTCTGCCCATGGTCCGTTCTAAATTACCTGCAATATCCTGAACTTGGCTTTGAGAACTACTGGTATGAAAGCGGAGGGAAGCCTTCCGTGCTGATGAAGTACCTCGCCAATCACGCTTTGGCTTCACCTCAGTCCTTTGATGCCGTGCAGCAGGTGAATGTCGTCGATCTCAAATCCGCGAATCGGTACGATGATGTTTCGTTGGTGGTCCTCCTCGCTCAAGCTGGCTATTTTTCCATCCGCGGCGTCGCCAACAATGTGTTTGAGCTCGGGTACCCGAATCGCGAAGTAAGGCTCTCCATGGCTCAGCTTTACGCGCGCGAGCTCTTGAAGGGAAGCGTTCTCAAACAGTCGAACCGGAATCCCATTGAGCAGCGTCTTTCAGGAGGTACGCTCGACGAGGTGGTTGACTGCTTTAATGAAATTATGAATGCGATTGATTATGCCGGCTATCCAATTTCCAATGAGGCGGTTTGCCGCGCGTATCTTCAGGTTTTGCTGATCGGTGCAGCGCTCAGGCCGCAGGTGGAGGTTCACTCTGCTCGCGGACGAAGCGATCTGGAAGTGGATGCGGGAGACCGCCGGTGGGTGTTCGAGATCAAGTACGCGGTGAAGTCCAAAGATGTTTCACCGCGCCTGCAGGAGGCCGTTGAACAGATTCGTTCCCGGCGCTATGGGGAGACGCCGCACGGGCGCAGGATCATCCGGGCCGCACTGGTTTTCGACGGAACGGAACGCCGCTTCGCGGCCTTTTCGAAGGTCTGACGGAGAGGGGCGCCGCTCAACCCGGTGCAGCGCTCCACGATGGTGCCTTCGGCTACGGGCGTCCACATAGATTTTTCTGGAATTACCGCCTTCGCTCTGTTATTCTTGCGCACCTCGAAAAAAGCCTCCAGCAACGCCCCGAAGCACAATCGGGGCGCGATCACGATGTCCGCTCAACTTGAAAATCACATTGCCGGCGCGATTGCCGGTATGGTGCTCGGCGACGCCCTGGGCGTGCCGGGCGAGCTCTGGCCCCGCGAGAAGGTGCGCGCCCGCTTCGGCCGCATCGACCGCTTCCTCGACGGTCCGGCCGACAACATCGTCGCCTGCTACTTCAAGGCGGGGCACTACACGGACGACTCCGCCCAGGCCTTCGTCATCCTGAAGGCGATCCTTAAGGCGGGCACGGTGCCCCCGGCGCAGGTCTTGGCCGACGACCTCCTCGAATGGGTCCGCTCGATGAACGGCTTCGAGATCAATCTGCTCGGGCCCTCCTCCAAGGCTTCCCTTCTCGCGTGGAGCCGCGGCGAGGACGCCGCCCCCGTGACGAAGCTTTCGCTCACGAACGGTGCGGCGATGCGCATCGCCCCGGTGGGCTGCCTCGTCGAGTGGTGCGAGCATGAGAAGCTCGCCGAAACGGTCGCGCGCGTGAGCCGCGTGACGCATTCGACGGACGTTGCGATTTCGGGCGCGGCGATGGTCGCGCAGGCGGTCGCCTCCGCCGTCGCCGGCCGCAGCTGGGACGAAATCATCCACGACGTGAAGCTCATCCACCCGATCGCGATGCGCCTGGGCGAGCCCACTTGGGCCGCTTCGATCCCCGCGCGCCTCGAGGTCTTCGAGAAGCTCATGCTCCCGCGCCGCAACGAACTCGACGACGAGGCGGCGAGCCGCTTCATCTACGACGTGATCGGCACGGGCACGATGACTTCCGAGTCCGTCACGGCCGCCCTCTGCACGGCCTTCTGGTGCCGCGACGCGAAGCGCGCCGCGGAGCTCTGCGCCAACATGGGCGGCGACACGGACACGATCGGCTCGATGGCCGCCGCCATCTGCGGCGCCGCCGCGGGGTACGACGACATGCCCGCCGACTTCATGGGCGAACTCGAGCGCATCAACGCGCTCGACTTCCGCGCCCTCGCCGCAGAGACGGCCGCGTGCCGCCTGCGCTTCACGCTTGACTGACCCCGAGGAGGCCCAGAGGACCATGCGCGGCATCTGCGAACTCATCGACGCCCTCATCGCGCAGGAGCGCCTTCTCGTCGTCGGCAGCGCCTTCGTGGACGTGATCGTGCACGTCCCGCGCCTTCCGCTTTCGGGCGAAGACGTCGAAGGCTCGAGCCGGCAGCAGGTCGTGGGCGGCTGCGCCTTCAACGTCGCCGACGTGGTCGCGAAGCTCGAGCTCCCCTTCGAGACGCTCATTCCGATCGGCGAAGGCATGCTCGCCGAGCGCGTGCGCGAGAGCTTCCGCATGCGCGCCATGGCGACGCGCGAATACCACGACCTCGGCGACAACGGCTGGTGCCTCTCCTTCGTCGAGCCTTCGGGCGAGCGGACCTTCGTCTCGATGTCCGGCATCGAGAAGTGCTTCCGCCCGCAATGGCTCGACGCGGTCGCGCCCGAAGCGCAGGACCTCATCTATCTCTCGGGCTACCAGACGGACGAACGCAACGCCGACTTCATCGCGGCGCTCCTTGAGAGGAAGCGCCCCGACGCGCGGATCCTCTTCGATCCGGGTCCGTGCGCCGACCGCATTCCGCAGGCGATGAAGGAGGCGGTGCTCGCCGCCAACGCGATCCTCAAGGTGAACGCCTCGGAAGCCCGCGTTCTCGCTCCCGCAGCGGACGTCGAAACCTCCGCGCGCACGCTCTCCCTCTCGACCGGGTGTCCGGTCGTCGTCACCGACGGCGCGCGCGGCGCGCTCGTGGTCGAAGGCGAGGAAATGCTCCGCGTGCCTGGCTTCCCCGTGCACGTGGTGGATACGATCGGCTCGGGCGACGCCCATGCGGGCGGCATGCTCGCGGGTCTCATGTGCGGCTTCCCGCTGCCCGAGGCCGTGCTTCTCGGCAACGCCGTCGCGAGTTGGGTGACGGGCGAGGAGGGGGGCGCGAGCGCCCCCAACGCGGCGCGCCTGCGCGCCCGACACGCCTGATCGCCGGTCACAGAGTTCCCCCAAACAATAAAAAACCATCATCAACCCATCCACTCCCACTCGGAGCACAAACCCAACATGTCAGACGCATCCCGCATTGAAACCAACGGCGTCAATCCGGTTCCCGACAGCGAACGCTACGGGCGCCCCTTTGACCTCTTCCCCGTCTGGTTCTCCTGGAACATCTCGATCTTTGGCATCACGCTCGGCATCTACGTCTTCGGCCTCGGCCTCTCGGTCTGGCAGGCGATGTTGGCCGGCGTCATCGGCTACTTCCTCTCCTGCGCCCTCGTGGGCATCCTCGCCGTCGGCAGCGTCCGCACGGGTCTGCCCACGCTCGTGCAGTCGCGCCTCGCCTTCGGCTACCACGGCAACAAGTTCCCGACCTTCTTCGGCTACCTCGCCAACATGGGCTGGAAGGTGACGCTCCTCTCGATGGCCACCACGACGCTCGCCGACGTGGCCGGCAACCTCATCCCCTCGCTCATGGGCGAGAACGGGATGCCGCTCGCCGGGTGCACGTTCGGCTGCTTCATCGTGGTTCTCCTCCTCACGATGAGCGGCGCGATCTACGGCCACCAGCTCATTCTCAAGATCGAGAAGGCGATTGCGTGGCTGACGGGCCTCTTCACGCTCGTCTACCTCTTCTTCTTCATCCCGAACATCAACTTCTCGGTGCTCGACTCGGTTCCGTCGGGGAACTTCGCCACCTTCGTGGGCGGCATCGTCCTCTCGATGACCATGGTGGGCCTCGGGTTCCTCAACTACGGCGGCGACTACGCGCGCTACCTGCCGCGCAAGAGCCCCGCTTCGGGCGTGATCTTTTGGACCACCACGGGCATCGCGCTCCCGGTTTCCGTCCTCCTCATCCTCGGCGTGATGCTTGCCGTCGGCAACCCCGCGCTGCTTGAGAAGGCGAACCACGAGCCCCTCGCCGCCCTCACCGGCATCCTGCCCTTCTGGTTCTACGTTCCCTTCTCGCTCGTCGTCATCATCTCGCTCGTCTCCGCGGGCATGACGGGCATCTACTCCTCGGGCCTCGCGCTCCTCGCGCTCGGCGTCCCGATGAGCCGCCTCGGCACGACGATCCTCAACGGCGCGCTCATTGCGCTCGGCTCCTACTACCTCCTCTTCATCTCCGACAGCTTCGTCTCGACCTTCCAGTCCTTCCTCGCCCTCATCTCCGTCGTGATGGGCACCTGGGGCGCGATCGAGATGGTGGACCTCATCCGCCAGAAACGCCTCGGCTGGAACGTCAACCTCGCCCTCCCGCCCGGTGAAGGCGGCGAGTCCGTGCGTTGGACGGCCTTCGGCTCGCTCCTCGTGGGCTCTGTGATCGGCCTCGGCACGATCACGTCCTCGGACCCCTGGATCGGCCATGCGGTGAGCTTCCTGCTGCCCGCCGGCACTGAGGGCTCGGTCTTCGCGCGCGCCAACATCGGCCTCGTCGCCGCGATGATCATCGGCGCCGCGCTCTATTCGATCCTCACCTACGTCCTCAAGGTGGGCAGCCACCTCGAGCCGCAGAAGTAGTCGCTAGGGGATTCGTCCGCCTCCGGGCGGACGGAGTCCCAAAGAGGAAAAGAAAAACGCTCCGCCTTCCTGCCGGAAGAGCGGAGCGTTTTTTTTTCATCCGTCCGCTGAACGCCCCCCGAAGGAGGAGCGTTCAGAGCGGGGAGCGTTACACGGACGGAGCGAGCTTCTCCACGCGCACCGCGCAGACCTTGTACTCCGGCGTCGAGCAGATGTTGTCGAGCGCCGCCTTCGTGAGCCAGTTGCAGTTGCCGTCTTGGAAGTGGAACGGCATCCAGCTCTCGCCCACGTTGGTCTTGTCGGAGACGTGCGCCACCGAGTCGATCACGCCGCGCCGCGAACTCACCTTCACGCGGTCGCCGTCGGCGATGCCGAGGCGCTTCGCGTCCTTCGTGTTGAGCTCGATGAAGGAGTGACCGGAGATCTCGTTGATGCCCTCGGTCTTGTCGGTCATCGCGCAGGCGTTGTAGTGGTAGAGCACGCGGCCGGTCGTGAGCATGAGCGGGTACTCGGCGTCCGGGAGTTCGCTCGAGGCGCGGTAGAGCGCCGTGGAGTAGTGCCCGAGGCCGCGCGTGAACTTCCCGACGTGCAGGATCGGCGTGCCCGGATGGTCCGGACCCGTGCAGGGCCACTGCAGGCCGCGGCCGGCCACCTCGGCGCTGTCGAGGCGCTTGTGGCTGATGCCGGCGAAGGAAGGCGTCACCGACGCGATCTCGTCCATGATCTCGGCGGGCGTGAGCCGCGGCTGCGGGTAGCCCATGCGGTTCATGATGTCCGTGAAGATGTCCGTGTCCGCGCGCGTGCCGGGGATCTCCACGGCCTTGCGGATGCGTTGCACGCGGCGCTCAGTGTTGCTGAAGGTCCCCTCCTTCTCGGCGTAGCTCCGCCCCGGGAGCACGACGTCGGCGTACTTCGCCGTCTCCGTGAGGAAGAGGTCGTCCACGACGAGGAACTCGAGGTTTTTGAGCGCCTTGATCACGTGGTGGGTGTCCGGGTCCGTGCGGACCGGATCCTCGCCGAAGATGAAGAGACCCTTGACGTCGCCCGAGATCATCTTCGGGAAGGCGTCCGTGGCGAAGAGACCCTTGAAGCGCGGCAGCTCCACGCCCCAGGCTTTTTCGAACTTCTCGACGACGCCCGGCGTCGCGATCTTCTGGTAGCCCGTGAGGTCGCCCGGCGACGCGCCCATGTCGCACGCGCCCTGGACGTTGTTCTGACCGCGCAGCGGGTTGATGCCGCACCCGGGCCGCCCGTACTTGCCCGTCACCATCGCGATGTTGGAGAGCGACATCACGCCCTCGGTGCCCGAGGAGTGCTCCGTGACGCCGAGGCAGTACACGATCGCGGCGCGGTGGGCGCGTCCGTAGAGGCGCGCCGCGGCGATGAGGTCGCGCGCGTCGATGCGGCAGATGTCGGCGACGCGTTCGGGCGTGTAGTCCTCGACCATCGCGGCGAGCTCCTCAAACCCTTCGGTGCGGGTCTTGATGAACTCGTGGTCGATCAGGTCGTCGTGAATGAGCTGGCGCACGATGCCGTTGGCGAAGGCGACGTTCGTGCCGGGGCGCAGCTTCAGATGGATGTCCGCGGACTTCGAGAGGCCGATGTCGCGCGGGTCCACCACGATCAGCTTCACGCCGCGGCGCAGGGCCGCGCGGATCTGCATGCCGATCACGGGGTGCGCCTCCTCGGGGTTGGAGCCGACGAGGAGGATCACCTCGGCGTTTTCGCAGATGTCGGTGATCGGGTTGGTCATCGCGCCCGAACCGAGCGTGCGCTGCAGGCCCGCAACCGAGGGGCCGTGGCAGACGCGCGCGCAGTTGTCCACGTTGTTCGTCTTGAAGACCGTGCGCGCCATCTTCTGGAGCATGTAGATGTCTTCATTGGCCGAACGCGCGCAGGCGAAGGCGGCGATCGCCTCGCCCCCGTTCTTCTCGCGGATTTCGGTGAAGCGGCGCGCGACCAGGTCGAGCGCCGCCTCCCAGGAGGCGGGCTCCAGTTCCCCCGTCTCCTTGTTGCGGATGAGCGGCGTCTTGAGGCGGCGCTCGGACTGCACGAAGTCGAAGCTCGCCGAGCGGCCCTTCACGCAGAGCAGCCCGTGGTTGGACGGTCCGTCCACGCCCTCGGTGTCCACGATGCGGTTGCCCTTGACGATGAGGTTGTACTGGCAGCCGGTCGCACAGTGCGGGCACGTGGTCTGCACGCGCTTGATCTCCCAGGAGCGGTACTCGCGGCGGCGCTTCTCGATGATCGCGCCCGTGGGGCAGGCCTGCGCGCAGTTGCCGCAGGACTCGCAGTTCGTGCTCTTCCAGTCCGCGCCGAAGGGGGCGAGGATCGAGGTGCGCACGCCCCGGCGGCCCGTCGTGAGGGTGTGATTGCCCGCGGCGTTGTTGCACGCGCCCACGCAGCGCTGGCAGCGGATGCACAGCGACGGGTTGAAGGCGAGGAAGGGATTGGAGTCGAGCTTCTCGCCCGAGGCGGGCTTCACTTCGAAGGGCGTCGTCTCGACGCCGAGCTCGCGGCAGCGGTCCTGGAGTTCGCAGGCGCCGTTCTTCGGGCAGCTGAAGCAGTACTGGGTGGAGTTGAGACCGTGCTCGGCGATGATGAGCTCGAGCGCGGTCCTGCGCGCCGAGTCGATCGCCTCCGAGCGCGTGCGGACGACCATGCCCGGGCGCGCCGCGGCGCTGCAGGATGCGACGAGCCCCGTCACGCCCTCGACCTCGACCACGCAGAGGCGGCACGAGCCGATCGAGCTCACGCCCTTCAGGTAGCAGAGCGTCGGAATGTGGATCTGAGCCGCGCGCGCGGCCTCGAGGATCGTCGTGCCTTCCTCGACGGTGACGGTGCGGCCGTCAATGGTGAAGTCAAACATACTGAATCCTCCCGCCGCAGGCGGCGCCCGCACCGAAATGGTCGCAGCGCAGGCAGCGCCCGCATTCCTGCTGCATCTCTTCATGGCTCATGCCGATCTCGACTTCGTTGAAGTCGCGTTTTCTGAACTTCACCGGACGTTCGACGAGGTTCACGCGCCCCTTCGGGGTGCGGTCGTTCATGCGCGGTTCGGGCGCCGAGACGCCGCAGTCGAGCGAATGGTGGAAGCCGAGCATCTCGTCGATGTTGTGCGCGGCGACCTTGCCCGCGCCCACGGCCTTGATGACGGTGGTCGGGCCGCTCTGGCAGTCGCCGCCCACGTAGACGTTGGTGAAGCCTTCGGCCAAAAGGAATTCGTCCGTGACGAAGGCGCCCCAGTGGGTCTTCATGCCGAAGTCCTCGAAGGGCTTCGTCACGACGTCCTGGCCGATCGCGGCGACCACAAGGTCCGCCTCGAGCCGCTCGACGGGCTTTTGCGCCGCGACGACGCCGGGACGCCCGCGCGAATAGGCGCTGATCATCTGCGGCTGCATGAGGAGCGCGCGGCACGCGCCCGACTCGTCCATTTCAACCGAGAGCGGGGCCTTGAGGGTGAGCATCTCGACGCCTTCGGCGATCGCGCTCTCGATTTCCTCCTTGAGCGCGGTCATGTCCTCGATGCGGCGGCGGTAGACGAGGTTCACCTCTTCGGCGCCCGCGCGCACGGCCGTGCGCACGCAGTCCATGGCGACGTTGCCGCCGCCGATCACGGCGATCTTCTTGCCGCGGTAGTCCGGGTAGACGCCGTCGCCGATGTCGCGGAGCATCTCGACGGCGGAGATCACGCCCTTCGCCTCCATGCCGGGGAGGCGGAGCTTCTTCGCGGCGTGCGCGCCTATCGAGACGAAGACGGCGTCGCATTCAGAGGCGAGGCGCTTCATCTCCTCGGTGCCCACGGGGCTCTCGAGGTGCACGGTGATGTTGCCCACGCCGAGGATCGCGTTCACGTCCTCATCGAGGCGCTCGCGTGGAAAGCGGTAGGCCGGGATGCCGTAGCGCATCATGCCGCCCAGGTGCTTCTTCTCTTCATAGAGCTCGACCTTGTGGCCCATGAGCGCAAGGAAGTAGGCGCACGTGAGGCCGGCGGGGCCGCCGCCGATCACGGCGACGGTGCGGCCGGTGTCCGGAAGGCGCTTCGGCGTCGGAACGGTGTCCGCCGCCGCCTGGTCGCAGGCGTACTTCTTGATCGCGCGGATGTTGATCGGCGCGTCGATCAGGGTGCGGCGGCATCGCTTTTCGCAGGGGTGCTCGCAGACGTAGCCGCAGGCGGTCGGGAAGGGATTGTCCTTGCGGATCAAGGCGACCGCATCGGCGCTGCGCCCTTCGGCGACGAGCGCAATGTAGCCCGGCACGTCCACGTGCGCGGGGCAGAACGTTTCGCACGGCACCGACTGCGCGACGCCCTTCTGGCAGGCGTGCTCTTCGACGTGGTGCTTGTATTCGTCGGCGAAGCGCGTCATGCCGTCGAGCACCGCCTGCGCGGCGTCGTAGCCGATCGCGCAGTCCGAGCCCGAGCGGATCATTTCGGCGAGGGCCTTGAGGCGCTCGAGATCCTCGGGCACGGCTTCGCATTCGACGATGCGGCGCAGAAGACGCGCCAACTGCGGCAGGCCGTCGCGGCAGGGGACGCACTTGCCGCAGGTTTGAAGAGCACTCGCCTCAAGAAGGCTGAGTTGGAGTGCGAGAGCGCACTGCCCCGGCGGGGTGGCTTCGATGCGGCGTGAGAAACCCAACATGGTTTCTTCGTTGCGCGCATCGGTCACGGGTATGGAATGAACGGATAGTCGGGCCACGAACTGCTCCTGAGACGATCTCGTCCGCGCGCACGTATGTTGAAGTATTTCTTTGTCGGCGCACGGGGTGGGGTTGCCGAAGAGTCTTAAGGGTATTTTCGTTCACGTTATCCCTTAACTCTTCTGCAGATCATTGTATCGGCAGGGTAGTTCGATGAGAAGACGATCGGCCGATTCTTTACGCGGCCGTAGGGCTCTCGCTCACTGTAGAAATAATTATACGGAGCTAGCCAAAAAGTAATATGTATTCCCGACTCCTTTGAGGCTCTAGTGGATCCGGCCGAAAGGGAGGTATTTATGCGTGGGATAGCCGCCCGGTTTTCGGGACGAACGGCGCGGGGCGAGGGCCGGGATGCGGATTTCAAAACAAAAGGCGCAGATGCCGAAACATCTGCGCCTTGAATCTGGTGCCCGGGAAAGGACTCGAACCTTCACGGCCGTGAAGCCGCCAGCACCTGAAGCTGGTGCGTCTACCAATTTCGCCACCCGGGCGGTAGGAAACGAATTCTGCCTTAGAGTTTATCCGTTGTCAAGAGGCTGATCCAAAAATTCCTGCTTCAGGCCGCTTGGATCTTCTTTTCTGCGTTGCGGATGCCGGTGGCGATTTCGGCGCAGCGGCTGCGGTGGGCGATGAAGAGCGAGAGCGCGACGCCGACGGCGGCGGCGATAGCGACGTCGAAGCGGAAGAGGTTGTGGATCGAGAGGTTGCGCGCGATCCACAGGCCGTGATGAGCGGAAATGGAGAAGTTCGAGAGGCTCCCGGCACTGTAATAGATGCCGGTGGCCTTGCCCTTGGCGGCCGGGAACTGAGCCGCGAGGAGCGCGAGGCCGAGCTCTGCAGGACGCCGCCTGCGCGGTTGAGTGTTTGAGGCTCCGGAGCGGTTCCGGAGCCCGAAGAAGGCCGACCCCACGCACCGGACCTCCCGCGCGGGGTCGTTCTGCTTTAGATTTATGGCAGCCGCATTCACCGCGTTTCGTCCTCGCCCAAACCGAGGACTTTTCACCCACAGCGCCTGCGCTGATCTTTTGAGCATGTCGAAGAAGAAAAAGAAGGCCCTGCCGCCCCCGCCCCTTCCGGAAGTCACCCCTCAGGAACTTGAGAAGGCCCGCGCCCTCATCGCCGGCATCGGCATGGACATCGCCTACGGCAACGCCAAGAAGCGCCTCAAGCGCGATCTCGACTGGTCGAGCGAGCTTGCCAACGCCGTCGTCGTGAAGCTCTACGAAGAGGGGTTCGAATCGGACGGCACGAAGAACTGGTTCGTGCATCCCGAGGCGCAGACCGCGACGGGCGTGGTGCAGGGCGCTCGCAGGCCCGAGAACATGACGGTGTCGCCGCAGGGCGAGCTCGGCGATGATCTGCCGGTGTCTCCCTTCTCGCACTACATTCCGGGCGACGTGGTCGAGCTGCGCCGCAGCGTGACGGGCTGGCGCATCGGGCGCTTCATCGCCCGCGCGCAGAAGCGTTGGGTCTGCCACCTCCACTTCCACACCGGGGACTACGGCATCTTCCGGCCCGTCTCCTCGTTCGCGCCCTTCGATCTCGGCGTGCCTGCGGCGGAGATTCCCGCCGGCGTGGACCTCGAGCACGACGCCGTCGAGCTCGAGCTCCCGGCGGACTCCGCTCCCGAGGGGGTTCTGAGCACCGAAGTGTTCGACGACGACAACTATCTGCTCCTGCCGGCGAAGTTCGTCCGCAAGGTGGGCGTGATGAACGACCCCTTGGGCGAGATGCAGATCGCCTCGGCGCAGTTCGGCGTGCCGATCGACTTCAGCCCGGAGACGCTCGCCGAGGCCGCGGCTCTCCCGGACCGCGTGGACCGCCGGAGCCTCGCGCACCGCGTGGACCTCACGGACCTTCCCTTCGTCACGATCGACGGCGAGGATGCGCGCGACTTCGACGATGCGGTCTACTGCGCCGCGCTCCCCGAGGGCGGCTGGCGCCTTCTCGTTGCGATCGCCGACGTGAGCCGCTACGTGAAGCCCGACAGTCCGCTCGACCGCGACGCTCAGATCCGCGCGACCTCGGTCTACTTCCCGGCGTCGGTCGTGCCGATGCTCCCCGAGAAGCTCTCGAACGGCCTCTGCTCCCTCAACCCGGGCGTGGACCGCCTCGTGATGGTCTGCGACGCGCTCGTGAGCTCCGAGGGCGACACGACCGCCTATCAGTTCTATCCGGGCGTCATTCATTCGCACGCCCGCCTCACCTACACGGCCGTCTGGTCGGCCCTTCAGGGCGAGCCCGCCGGGCTCGAGGCCCTCGGCCCCCGCATCGAGGAGGTCCGGCGGCTTCACGCCCTCTACAAGGCGCTCCGCGCCCGCCGCGCCGAGCGCCACGCGCTCGACTTCGAGACGCAGGAGTCGCAGGCGGACTTCAACGACAAGGGCGAGATCACGGGCTTTCACGTGCGCGAGCACAACGACGCGCACCGAATGATCGAGGAGGCAATGCTGGTCGCCAACGTCTGCGCCGCGGAGTTCGTGCTCGCCAAGAAGCAGATGACGCTCTTTCGCGTGCACGACAAGCCCGATGTGAAGAAGTTGAATGAACTCAAGACGCTCCTCTCGAGCTTCGGCATCAAGATCGACGCGGATCCGAAGAAGCTCGCCGAAGAGCTCTCCCGCGTGATTCTCGAGACGAAGGGCAGGCCCTACATCCAGACGGCGGTGCTGCGCACGATGCAGCGCGCGTGCTACCAGCCCGACAACGTCGGGCACTTCGGGCTCCAGTACCCCGCCTACGCGCACTTCACGTCGCCCATCCGCCGCTACCCCGACCTGCTGCTTCACCGCACGATCAAGGGCATCCTCTCGAAGAAGCCCTACGTGCCGAAGATCGAGTTCGACGACGCGGAGGTGATGACGGGCTACCACGCGAGAAAGTTGGGCGCCCGCCCTGAGGCGGAGCGCTCCGCCGCGTCCGGCGAGAAGACCCGGGCGGAGGCGAGGAAGGCCGTCTGGCGCCGCCTTGGCATCATCTGCTCGTCGGCCGAGCGCCGCGCCGACGACGCCTCGCGCGACGTGATGAAGTTCCTCAAGTGCGAGTTCCTGCGCAAGCGCGTCGGCAAGTGTTGGGACGGCGTCGTGACGGGCATGTGCCCGGCGGGCGTTTTCGTCGAGCTCGAGCAGATGCCCGTCGAGGGGTTCGTCCACATCTCCAAGCTCGGCTGGGGGTACTTCGACTACGACCCGGCGCTGCAGAAGATGAGCTCCTACGAAGAGATGGTCGAGATCCGCCTGGGCGACCGCGTCCGCGTGCGCCTCGAGTCCGTCGAGCTCGACTCGCGCCGCATCAACTTCACGCTCGAGTCGAGCTACGCGCGTCACACGATCAAGGGCGCGGGGGGTGGTCGCCGCCGCGGGTCCCGCTGGGGCTACGACGGGTTCGACGACGACGATTTCTTTTGACCGGGCGGACGTCTCCTCCGGACGGGCGCGATAGAATGCGCGCCCGCGCCGCGCGGCCTCCCCTGCTGATCCTGCGGGTCCCGCGCCGCTGCCCTCTACCACCGCGAAAATCCACAAAAGAAGATCACCATGAAGCGAGAACCGAGCCGATCCGACCGAAATGAAGCGCGCGCCGAGCGCGAACGGGCCCCGAAGGCCGAGAAGCTGCGCGCGGGAACGGTCGTTCTCGCGGGCTTTCACGCGGTCGCGGCGCGCCTTTCGCTCGACGCGGGCTCGATCGAACTCGTCTACGTCGACCCCGAGCGCCGCGACAAGCGCATGCGCGAGATGCGCGAGAAGCTCTTCGCGCAGGGCATCAAGGTGATGAACGCCGACGCGCGGCGCCTCGAGGGGCTCTCCCCCGACGTCCCCCATCAGGGCATCGTTGCGATCGCCGCCGAGCGCGAGAACACGCTCGACTTCGCCGACCTTCTCGACCAAATCACCCCGAAGACGCTCCTCCTCATCCTGGACGGCGTCACCGATCCGCGCAACTTCGGTGCGTGTCTGCGCGCCGCGGACGCCGCGGGCGTGCAGGCCGTGATCGTGCCGAAGGACCGCTCCGCGCGCATGACCCCGGCGGCCGCCAAGGCCGCGGCGGGCGCCGCCGAGACCGTTCCGGTGGTCGCCGTGACGAACCTCGCCTCGGCGATCATGGAGCTCCGCGACAACGGCGTGACGGTCGTGGGCACCGCGGGCGAGACCGACAAGAGCATCTACGACTTCGATCAGGCGAAGGCCTTCGCCTGGGTGCTCGGCGCCGAGGGCGAGGGGCTCCGTCAGCTCACGCGCCGCCGCTGCGACGCGCTCGCCGCCATTCCGATGGTGGGCAGCGTTGAGAGCCTCAACGTCTCCGTCGCCGCGGGCATCTGCCTCTTCGAGTCGCTCCGCCAGCGCCTCGCCGCCGGTCTCGTCGCGCCGGGCGAGGCCGCCGGCCGCCTCTGATCGGGGCGCGGGAAAAATAAATCCGCTTTTTCGTGCAGGCCGCGCCTCCTTCATGTAGAATCGCGGCCTTTACTGTCCTTGCCGCACTGGAACGACGCTCTGGGCGGCTTTTTCCGCAAGGAGGCTAAATGCGTCACTACGAAATCTGCATCATCGTGCACCCTGACCAGAGCGAACAGGTCCCCGCGATGATCGAGCGCTACAAGACCCTCGTCGCCGAACAGGGCGGCAAGATCCACCGCATTGAAGACTGGGGCCGTCGTCCGCTCGCGTACCCGATTGAAAAGCTCGTGAAGGCGCACTATCTGCTCCTCAACATCGAGTGCGGCCATGAGACGATTCTCGAGATCGAAAACGGCTTCCGCTTCAACGACGCCGTTCTTCGTCACCTCACCGTGAAGACGAAGCATGCCGAAACCGCTCCCTCCCCGATGATGAAGGTCGTCGAGAAGGAAGAGGCCCGCAAGGTTGCCGCCGAGGCCGCCGCGGCTGCTCAGGAAGGGACCGCTCAGGCTCAGGCCTAAGAGCACGGTCCGGACGCCGGAATTCTCCGAGTGAATTCAATCGAGATCAGCGGTGTGCTGATTGAGCGCGAGGCGGTGAGGTTCACCCCCGCAGGCATCGAGGTCTTCGAAGCCGAGCTCCACCACCGCAGCGAACTCGTTGAAGCAGGAAGAATCCGCACGCTCGAATACGACTTCAGCGCCGTCTCGTACGGTGCATGCGCGAAGCGGCTCAACGCCCTCGCGATCGGCGCGGAGATCCGCATCAAGGGATTCCTCGCGCCGAGGTCGATGAAGAGCCGGCGTCTGACAGTACACATCACGGAATTCAATTAGAGAGGTCATCAAATGGCTTTTGGTGCTAAGGGCAAGGGCAAGCCCCGCCGTTCGAACCAGCAAAACTCCCTTTTCAAGCGCAAGAAGTTCTGCCGCTTCACGGCCGAACACGTTGAGCAGATCGACTACAAGGACGTCGAGACGCTGCGCGACTTCATCCAGGAAAACGGCAAGATCATGCCGGCTCGTCTGACGGGCACGAAGGCGCACTACCAGCGTCAGCTCGACACCGCCATCAAGCGCGCCCGCTTCCTCGCCCTCCTGCCCTACACGGACAACCAGTAATCGACGGGAGAAGTATCAAATGCAAGTCATTCTGCTCGAAAAGATCACCCATCTCGGCGACCTGGGCGACATCGTCAAGGTGAAGGACGGCTACGGCCGCAACTTCCTCATCCCCCAGGGCCACGCCAAGCGCGCCACCAAGCAGGCCATCGCCGAGTTTGAGGCCCGCCGCGCCGAGCTCGAGAAGGCTCAGGCCGAACGCATCGCCGCCGCTGAGGAGCTCGCCTCCAAGCTCAACGGCGCTGAAGTCGTGATCGCCTCCAAGTGCGGCGTCGACGGCCGCCTCTTCGGCTCCGTCACGAACGCCGACATCGCCGAGGCCGTGGACAAGCTCGGCTTCCAGATCAAGAAGTCGCAGGTCCGCACGCCGCTCGGCGCCATCAAGGCGACCGGCGAGTACACGATCACGATCGGCCTCCTCACGGAGATCACCGCCGACGTCGTGGTCAAGGTCGTCGCCGAGGAGTAACCGCTCCGACGAGTGTTTTCCGCAGTTCGTGAGGGCGCTCAAGGGCGCCCTCGCGGAAGCGGACAAGGCTCAGAAAAGAGCTCCCGCAGCCTCAGGGCCTATGGGAGCTTTTTTTCGCGCCCGCAGAATCCGATGAGCTTTCAAAATACTTCAAGAAAGTCAATAAGTTGTATGGATTCGTCGGTTGTTGCGTTCGATCAGTGCGCAGGGGGCGCGCGGCGCACCCGTTTGCCCGATAATCTCTCCTTTCCCCGTGGTCCCGCCCGGACCGCTTGCCACCTCCACAGAGCCCCAAGGAACGTCAACTCCCCCGGCCTGAAGGCCGAGGCTTGTGAAAGCAGGCCTGGTTGACCAGCCTAAGTTTTTCGAGA
>ERZ833608.1079-NODE-1079-length-19324-cov-3.355753_pt1 | contig 19324 bp, 18 predicted proteins | sample MGYA00519694_ERZ833608 | MGnify/ENA primary metagenome ERZ833608 (study PRJEB31850, sample SAMEA3708742) | human gut metagenome | biome: human gut; feature: human-associated habitat; material: faeces | place: China | collected 2014 ... | reverse complement strand
CGACGCTGCAGGAGGCGAAGTCCGGCACCTGGTTAATCTTGCCACCACCCTGGATGATGCCGACGTTGGTGGAGCAGTGGTCGATGACATTGCCAACGCCAGGAGTGCCGATCGTGCGCTCGGCGACGGTGCGCGAGTTCTTGACGGCGCGAGCCTGGGACTCGTCATAGTGACCGGGAACAGCGGTGATCTCGTCGATGAAGGGGATGACCTTCGCAAGCTTGTTGATGGCGTTATCGCCCTTGTAGTTGCCGGTCGAGCCGTGGCCGGGCACGCCATGAGCGGTGAACGTAAGGTGGAGGATGCCCTTCTGGCCAATCTCAATCGTGTCGTGGCCGGTGGGCTCGCCGATCATGACGGCGTCAGCGCCGTCGGCATAGCCGTTCTCGCAGAACCACTTGGTGCCGGTACCGGCAATCTCCTCGTCGCAGACGACGTGGAGGCGGATGTCACCCTTGAGCTCGGCGCCGCTCTCGTTGAGCATGGCCATCGAGAAGAGCAGGACCGCGAGACCGCACTTCATGTCAGAGGTGCCACGGCCGAGCATCTTGCCGTCGCGGATCTCGCCGCCGAACGGATCGAAGTCCCAGCCATCAAGCTTGCCGACGGGCACGACGTCAACGTGACCGTTCAGAACGACGCGGAAGCCCTCGTCGGAGCCAATGCGAGCATAGACGACAGGATAGTCCTCGCCGCTGTCCGCAACGATGCGCTCAGACTCGATGCCGTGCTCGGCAAGGTAGTCACGAACGAACTTGATAGCGGGCTCCTGGTCATCAATCGGGCTCTGGTTCTTGATCTGGATAAGCTGCTGGCAAAGCTTGAGCAGATCGTCCTTGTGGGCGAGCACCGCCTCGTGCAGCTGCTGCTTCGTGACTGTCATTCTCGGCATTCCCTCTTTCATGAACGGCCCGGCCAAGCGATGCCTGACCGGGCGACTTGTAACCGTTGCTCTATGTTACTCGGCAACCTCGTCGTGATACAGGAAGCAGGCCACCTTGTGGTTCTGCTCCACCTCCACGAGCGCAGGACGCTCGTGGTGGCAGCGCTCCGTGGCGTTGGGACAACGGCCTGCCAACGGGCAGCCAACCTGCTTGCCCACCGGGCTGGGGATCTCTCCCTCGAGCTTCATCTCAGGGTGACGCTCGAAGGGATTCTCGGGCGGAATGGCCGAGAGGAGCGCCTTCGTGTAGGGGTGCAGCGGGTTCTCATAGATGCCGTGAGCAGGCGAGATCTCCATGACGCGACCGAGGTACATGATGGCAACGCGATCAGAGATGTGCTTGACCACCGACAAATCGTGGCTGATGAAGATGTACGTCAGGCCTCGCTCGCGCTGGAGTCGACGGAAGAGGTTCAGGACCTGGGCCTGAATCGACACGTCAAGCGCAGAGACGGGCTCGTCGCACACGATGATCTTCGGGTCGAGCGAGAGGGCGCGAGCGACGTTGATGCGCTGGCGCTGGCCACCGGAGAACTCATGCGGGTAGCGCTGCAGGTGCTGGATGTCGAGGCCGACTTCCTTCATAAGGTCAAGGACCTTCTGCTGGCGCTTCGCGGCATCAGGCTCGATGCCATGGATGACCATCGGCTCCTCAATGGAAGCCGCCGCGGTGAAGCGAGGGTCAAGACTCGAATAGGAGTCCTGAAAGATCATCTGGAGATCCTTGTGCACGGGCTTGCGCGCAGCGCCCTTAAGCTTGGAAATATCCTGGCCGTTATAGATGATCTCGCCGCTCGTGGGCTCATGGAGACCAACGATGCAACGTCCAAGGGTCGACTTGCCACAACCGGACTCGCCGATGATGCCGAGGGTCTCGCCCTCATAGACATCAAGCGAAACACCGGACAGCGCATGAAGCGTCTGAGGCTTTCCGAAGAGGCCGTCACCACGAAGACGGAACTCCTTGTTAAGGTTCTTGATGCCAAGAATCACATTATCGTTGGCCATTTAGTTCGCCTCCCCACGAACGAGGCTCTCCTCGCCGTTCTGCCTGTGGCACGCCACGAAGTGGCCAGGCTTGACCTCGACCAGCGGCGGAACCTCGTTCTTGCACTTCTCACAGGCGTAGGGGCAACGGTTGTAGAAGTTGCAGCAGGTGCCGGTGAGCCTCAGATCGGGCGGAACACCCGGAATGGTCTTGAGGTCGGTCTTCGCCTTGTCGGAGAGCTTGGGCATGGAATCCAGCAGGCCCCAGGTATAGGGGTGTAGCGGATTGGCGTAGAGCTCCTCCATGGGGGCATACTCGCAGGTACGGCCCGCATACATGACCATAACATCATCAGCCATCTGCCAGACGATGCCGAGGTTGTGCGTGATGAGGAGAATGCCCGTGTTGAGCGTGTCCTGAAGGCCCTTGAGCAGGCTCAGGACCTGAGCCTGCACCGTCACGTCGAGGGCGGTGGTAGGCTCGTCGGCGATGATGAACTTGGGGTGGCAGCTCATTGCCATGGCGATCATGACGCGCTGGCACATACCACCGGAGAGCTCGTACGGATACGAGTCCATACGCTTCTCGGGGTTGGGGATGCTCACGAGCTTCAGCATCTCGATGGCACGCTTGCGCGCGGCCTCCTTGTCGAGACCGTCATGCAGGCGGATGTTCTCGATCATCTGGGTGCCAACCTTGAACACCGGGTCAAGAGCCGTCATCGGGTCCTGGAAGATCATCGAGATGTCCTTGCCACGAAGCTCGCGGAGCTCAGCCTCGGTGGCATGCACGATGTCCTTGCCGTCGAACATGACGCTGCCGCCCTCGATCTTGCCGGTCTTGGGCAGAAGGTGCATCAGAGAGCTCGAGGTGACGGACTTGCCGGAACCAGACTCACCAACAATGGCAAGGGTCTTGCCGCGATCGAGCGTGAAGCTCACGCCGTCGACGGCCTTGGCGACGCCGGCAGCCGTGTGGAAGTACGTCTTAAGGTCGTGGACCTCAACAAGATGCTCCGAGACCTGCTCGGTAGCCGCGTTGGTCTCGGTAGCCTGAGAGTTGTTCTCGCTCATAGGGCCTACCTCTTCTGCTTCGGGTCGAGAACGTCACGAATACCGTCACCAAACAGGTTGAAGCCGAGAACGGTGACGAGGATGAACATGCCAGAAATCGTGGCGATGTGAGGAGCGCCCTGCAGGCAGCTCTTGCCCTCGGAAAGAATCGAGCCCCAAGAAGCGGTGGGCGGCTGGATGCCAAGACCGAGGAAGGAAAGCGCGGCCTCAGAGATGATCGCGCTGGCGATGTTGAGCGTGAAGTAGACGATGACCGGGCTCATGGCATTGGCGAAGATGTGCTTGAAGAGAATGCGAGCGGGGCTGGCGCCAATGACGCGCTCGGCGTTGCAGTACTCCTCGTTCTTCACGACATGGACCTGACCGCGCACGACACGAGCGAAGTTAGGCACATTGGCAACGCCAATCGCGATGATCACGTTGATGGTGCCCTGACCGAGGATGGTCATGAGAATAAGGGAGAGCAGGATGAACGGGAACGCCATCATGCCGTCCATGATGCGCATGATCACAGAGTCAACGATGCCGCCAAAGAAGCCGGCGACGAGGCCGAGCAAGATGCCGACGATGGCACCGAGGATGGTGCCGCCGATGGCGATGAAGATCGAGATGCGCGCACCATAGATCACGCGGGAGAGAAGGTCGCGGCCAAAGGCGTCAGTGCCAAACAGGTGGCCCCCCACTCCGGGAGCGGCAAACATGTTGCCGGTATCCGTGGCGTTGGGGTCACACGGAGCAAGCAGAGGCGCAAAGACGGCGAGAATCACCATCACGACGACGATCGCAAGGCCCACGAGCGCCATCTTGTTACGAGCGAGCTTGTGCCAGGCGTTGTTCGCCTTGCGCTCGCGCTCGAGCATCTTGAGCGTTGCCTCGTCAGAAAGGCTAGCGCCAGTAGCGTTATCTGCCATTAGTTGCTACCCCCCTCATAATTGACCTTGGGGTTGATGACCATGTAGACGATGTCAACAACGAGGTTAACGAAGACGAAGACAACGGCGGAGAACAGGACCACGCCCTGAATGAGCGAGTAGTCACGGCCGTTGACGGCATTGACGATAAGCGTGCCAAGGCCAGGCCAGGAGAAGATGGTCTCCGTCAGGATGGCGCCAGCGAAGGCGCTGGCAAGCTGAAGGCCCAAGACGGTCACAATGGGCGGGAGCGCGTTCTTGAGCGCGTGCTTCCAGATGATCTTGGACTCCTTGATGCCGCGGGCGCGGAGGGCTTTGATGTATTCACCGTTGATCGTCTCGAGCATGCTGGAGCGCGTGATGCGGGCAAACGTAGCCGCAGGGATCGTCGCCAGGCAGAAGCACGGCAGGATCATGTGGCTAATAACGTCCCAGACGCCCTTCGACATCGCGCCCATGCCCATGGCGGGAAGCCAGCCCAGGTTCACCGAGAAGGTGAGGACGAGCATGAGGCCCAGCCAGAAAATAGGCATAGACACGCCAACGAGGGCGAGCACCATGAAGACGTAGTCAAAGATGGTGTTCTGCTTCACGGCGGACACGACGCCAATGGGCACGCCAACGAGAAGCGCAAGCACGAGGCCCGTAAGGGTGATCGAAAGCGTGGAGGGAAGCCTGCTCAGAATGATGGGCATGACGGGGCCACTGTATGAGTACGAATAGCCGAAATTGCCGTGCAGGATACCAACCAAATAGTTGATGTACTGCGTAAGCATGGGCTCATCGAGGCCCATCTTTACTCTCATCGTCGCAATCGCATCGGGTGACGCCTGCGGACCCAGCATCTGCGCCGCTGGATCGCCCGGAATCATGCGCGTGAGGACGAAGGTGATGGTGACGACTACGAACAGAACCGGAATCGTCTGGAGAATCCTTTTGAGGATTGTCTTTGCCACCTTTGCAACACCCCCTGAGCGGAGTCTGGCGGGACCTTGTGCCCGCGTAACCATGTGATGGGGGCACGGCTCTGGGCCATGCCCCCATCATTCTTAACTGAATGAATAACTCAAATTACGCCGTCTTGGAGATGTTGATCTCGCTGGAGACGATGACCGTCTTGTTGTCAGCGCGGCTCTGGAAGCCCTCAACCTTCTTAGTAAGGCCGGTGTTCACGAACTCGGAGCCATAGACGAGCATCGGGTCATAGGAGACGATCTTCTTCAGGGCCTCCTTGTAGTACTTGGCACGCTCGTTCTGGTCCGTGACCTCGAGGGCCTTGTCGAGCAGCTCGTCGACCTCGGGGTGGCTGAAGCCAGCACCGTTGCCAAGCGCGCCAATCTCCGTGGAGCTGAACAGCTTGTTGAGGAAGAAGTAGGGGTCGGGGAACCAGGACCAGCTCATGCCGTACAGATCAGCCTTGCCGGCGGCGGCGGCGGCGCTGAAGGTGCCCCAGTCGCTCGGGTTGATAGCGAGGTCGATGTTCAGGTTCTCCTTGAGGGCCTGCTGGAGGATGGTGGCCATCTTCACGCGAGCCTCGGTGTTGGAGATGTACATGTTGAGGGAGAGACCGTCCGGATAGCCAGCCTCGGCGAGAAGCTTCTTGGCACCCTCGGGATCATAGGCCGGGACGTCAGCCTCGACGGACTCGTCATAGCCTCAAGAATCCTTGGGCAGGGGCAACACGGCGGTCGTAGCCTCGCCATAGGGATAGACACCCTTGACCAGGTCATCGCGGTTGACGGCCATGAGAATGGCCTTGCGGACCTTCTGGTCGGCGGTGGGGCCGTTGACCTGGTTCATGTAGACGTAGGCAACGTGAAGTGCCGGCTTCTGGTCCAGCACGAGCTGGTCATTGTTCTTGATGGTCTGGGTGGCCTCGCCCGTGAGCGAGGTGGCGATATCAATCTCGCCCGTGGCCAGGCCGTTGGCAGACTGGGTCATGTCGGTAACGACCTTGATGGTGAGGCCATCGAGGTGCGGCTTCTCGCCCCAGTAGCAATCAGAGCGGGACAGGTCGCTCTGCTGGTCCTTCACGAACTGGTCGAGCTTGAACGCACCAGAGCCCACGAGGTGGTCGCCGAAGGCATCGCCCCAGCCCTCGACCTCTTCCTTCGGGACGATGACGTTGCCGGCATCCGTAAGAGCGGTGAGGAACGAGGCGTTAGGGGCCTTCAGCACGCACTCGACCGTGTGGTCATCAACGACGTTGCAGTGGTCGAGCATGGCGAGGCGGTTCATCGCGGACTCGGTCGCGGAGCGCTCGAGGGAGTACTTGACGTCCTCGGCGACGACGGCGCGGCCTTCCTGGTACTGGCCAGCCTGGAACTTAGCATCATCACGGATGGTGAAGGTGTAGGTGAGACCGTCGTCGGAGACCTTCCACTCGGTGGCGAGCTGGGGAACGATCTCGGTGAGGCCGATGTTGTAGTCGACGAGGGTGTCGCACACGCACCAGATGATCTGGGCCTCATAGGCGCCCGTGTACTTGATGGGGTCGAGGTACTTGGGCGAGGAGGGCAGGCTGAGGACGAGCGTGCCGCCATCGGCGCCAGCACCAGTGGAAGTCGAGCCACCATCAGAGCTGCAGCCGGAAAGTGCGGTACCCGCCATCGCTGCCGCAAAGATGGACACACCACCGACGAACGAACGACGGGAAATCTTGAGGTCAGACATGGTTCCTCCCATTTTGGTATCAGGACGCTAGTGCCCTCTTGAAAAACGCGGATATGCCTGGAAACTGCAAATTCCTTATCAGCCATGCAATTCGCTTCATAAAAGATATCTGAAACGGCATCACGTTGAGTTAGCGATACGCGATGGTTTACTCAGGCGAAATATTAGACTGCTTTTGGATAAAACAGAAATTTCCTTCTTTACCATATGTTTGTCTCTAATTAGTATAAATCTTGATGTGAACGGTTGTAAAAAAGCCGCAGACGGCAAAACACTGTTTGACCGCCTGCGGACATTTCATCACGCATATGTGAATAAGGCTCTTAGAGGCGACGTTGCCCTTGGGGATTCCCGCCCTAAAGCCCCTAGCCAATCGCGAGCATGTTATCCCAATAGGCAACGTCCTCGAGCGGCAGGGTGTCCCAGAGGTCGAGGATGCGCTGCGGCAGGAAGCGGCGCTCCACCACGACGTCGCCGCCGTAGAGGCGGAACCAGTCCGCGTCCATGACGAGGTAGCCGTCAAAGCCGAAGTCGTCGCCCCAGCTGTTCTCGACGCGCCAGGCCACGGGCTTGCCGTCCTCGCCCAGCTCGACGCCCTGGAAGGCCATGCAGTGCGTCATGCCGCACTCGCGGTCATCGATCATCTCGGCCTTGGTCTGGGAGAGGTCGACGCCAAAGGTGCCGTCGAGGTCCATGCCATCAAGCGCGAGCACGCCGGAGAAGTCCTCGTCCTTGCGCATGAGCTTCTTGTTGACCGCGCACATCATGAACGCGGGGACGCCGGCCTTGAGCGACTCGACGGCGGCGTTCTCGAGGTCCTCCATCGGCATGTTGAGGAAGCGCAGGCGCTGGCCGCCGATGACGGGGTCAAAGTAGCGGATGCCATAGGCGTGTTCGTAGGGACGGGTCTCGCCCGGGAAGTTGACGAGCTCGACGTACTGCGAGAGGTCAAGCTTCACGTAGCGCTCGACAAACTGCTGGGGCGTGATGCCGTGGTCGCGCAGGACGAGGCGCTCCTGACCGGCGTTGGCAGACAGCTGGCGGCTCACCTTGGCCTTGTCCACGTCGGCGTTCTCGCCCACCTCCATCGTGAGGTCGAAGGTCACGGGCGGCTCGCCCAGGCAGCAGCAAAGGATCTGGTGGAACTCGGGCAGCATCTCCTGCTTCTTGGCGCGAAGCTCCTCGAGCGTGGCACCCTTCGCAGCCATCTTGCGCAGGATCGTGGCGTCCTTGCGAAGGAGGGTCGTGAGCAGGGCGTTCATCTGCGCCGTGTCCTTGTTGCAGGCAGTGTCGGGCATGAGGGCCTTGGGGATGGCGCCCCACTTCTTCACGATGTTGCAGCAGAAGACGAACTGGCCGCCGTCATCGACCGGGGTGAGCATGAGCTGGGTGACCTCGCGGTCGTTCCAAGGCTGGCCTGCGGTGTCGATCACGTACTCGAGACGGGAGTTGCAACGCTCGAGCTTGTCGTAGAACTGGATGTAGTTCTGCGAGAACTCGAAGTCGTCGATGTCGAGGTTGGCGAGGACCTTGGAGCGTAGGACGTTGAGCGTCGAGAACATCCAGCAGCGACCTGAGTGGCGCTGGCCGGTCACGGTCTTGGCGGCCTTGAGCGACACGCCGAAGGTGTCCTGGTAGTTGCGTGCCTGCCTGCGGTCGACGCTGGCCTCGACCACGCCGAGCGCGGTGACGGAGTTGCGTGCCACGCGGTTGGCGCGCACGCTGGCGAACTCGTTCGTCAGCTCGTTCACGGCAGAGAGGTCAAGCTCGTCTGAAGCCACGTTATTCTCCTTGGTTGCATTATTCCAACATTGGTAATCAGCATAGCGCTTGGAAGGGTTCGAAACGCTCATCTTGTCCTATCATGGTCCGATGGCCGGTCAGGCCAGACCAATACGACCAATCGAAAGTGAGCCGCCATGCTTCTGCGTCAGATGCTCGATATCTATGACCTCATCGACAAGCCCCAGGCCTCCGGCAACGAGGTTGCCGACTTCCTGCGCGCCCACGGCGCCACGGACGTCACCGTCGAGCGCGTGAGCGGCGAGCGCGGCGGCACGGACTGCATCAAGGTCCTCATCCCCGGCTCGAACGGCAAGTCGACCGGCGGCAGCGCCCCCACGCTCGGCATCGTCGGCCGCCTCGGCGGCCTGGGCGCCCGCCCCGAGATGATCGGCGCCGTGTCCGACGGCGACGGCGCGGTCGCGGCCCTCACCGCGGCGCTCAAGCTCGTCGAGATGAACGAGAACGGCGACGTGCTCGAGGGCGACGTCCTCGTGGCCACCCACATCTGCCCCGACGCCCCGACGCTGCCCCACGAGCCCGTCCCCTTCATGGACTCCCCCATCGACATGCAGACCATGAACCGCATGGAGGTCGACGAGCGCATGGACGCCATCGTCTCCATCGACACCACGAAGGGCAACCGCGTCATCAACCTGAACGGCATCGCCATCTCACCGACGGTCATGCAGGGCTACATCCTGTCCGTCTCCAACGACCTCATGGACGTCATGACGCGCGTCACCGGCAAGATGCCCGAGGTCTTCGCCCTCTCCCAGCAGGACATCACGCCCTATGGCAATGACCTGTACCACCTGAACAGCATCCTGCAGCCCGCCACCGCCACGTGCGCCCCCGTCGTGGGCGTGGCCATCGCTACCGAGCAGATGGTCGCGGGATGCGCCACGGGCGCCACGCACGGCACCGACGTCGAGGAGGCCGCGCGCTTCGCCGTTGAGGTCGCCAAGGTCTATGGCCCCGGCACCTGCAAGTTCTTCGACGAGGGCCAGTTCGCCCACCTCAAGGACCTGTATGGCGACATGACCCGCTTCCAGGGCATGGGCGAGGCCAAGTAGCCCCAAGCCGCTCACCGCAAGCCCGCCGGCAGCTCCGGCGGGCTTTTCTTTTGCACGTCGCACGACCGCTCGTCACGAGGAGGATCCATGTCCCAGCACACGAAAATCGCAGGCATCACGGTGGGCCAGTCGCCCCGGACGGACATGACCTGCGACCTCATCCCCAAGCTCGCGCTCAACCTCGAGCTCGTGGAGTACGGCGCCCTCGACGGCCTCACACTCGCGGACATCGAGCGCGACCTCGCGCCCGAGCCCGGTGAGGAGGTCCTCGTCTCCCGCATGAGGGACGGACAACAGGCGACCTTCTCCGGCGACAAGGTGGTCGCGCTCGTCCAGGCCAAGGTCGACGAGGCCGAGAGGGACGGCTGCCGAGCCGTCATCGTGCTGTGCACGGGATCGTTTCCCGAGCTCAGGCATAACGTGCCGCTCGTGTTCCCCCAGCCTCTGCTCCACTCCTGCGCCCGCGCGCTCGCCGGTGGCCGTCGCATCGCCGTGATGGTCCCCGAGCCCTCCCAGGCCGAACAGGCACGCGAGAGGTGGTCCGCAAGCGGCGTTGACATCGACGTGGTGTCCGCGAGCCCGTACAAGGGCATCGACGGCGTCATGGCCGCGGCCCGCACGTTGCGTGGCCATGACGATGCGTTCCTGTGCCTCGACTGCATGGGGTTCACGGTTGCTATGCGCGACGCCGCCCGACGCGAGAGCGGCCTTGACGTGCTGCTCCCCCGCACGCTCGTGGCCAGCGTCGTCTCCGAGCTGCTGGGGTAGCTCACGAAGGTTGGTCGAGGGGCCCATCGTCCGCCCCTCGCCTACGCATGCCCTACGCCGGGACGCCGCCGAGGATGGAGTCGGTGATGCGCACCTCGCAGGCGAGGCGGTGGATGCCGTCCGGCGCAAAGCCGCGACCAATCCGGCCCACGAGCAGGCTGGCTGCGAGTGACGCGATGGCAACGATGGGCTGGATGACGCACGTCGGGGCTGGGTCAAAGATGTCGGCGAAGTCGATCTCGTCGAACCCCGCGAAGCCCACGTCGATCCCAGGTCGCAGCGAGCGGCGCAGCATCGACTTGAGCGCCCCGAGCTCAAGGTAGTAGTTGCAGGCAAACACCGCCGTCGCGCCGGCGCCAAGCAGCTCGTCGGTCGCGAGCGCGGCCGCGTCCTTCACGTTGTCGCACGCGCGCACGAGCCCCTCGTCCGCGCACAGGCCGCGCTCCTCGAACGCGAGACGCCAGCCGCGGGCCCGCTCGGCACCCACATGGGTGTGGGAGAGCATGGCGCCCACGGCCTTGCGAACGGCCTCGCAGTTGTCCACGACGATCGAGTCGGCGCTCGGTCCCACGAGCGGGTTGTCCACAAGCACGAGAGGCACGTCCGTCTCGCGCAGGAACCCCACGCACGCGAGCTCGACGTCAGACAGCACGACGATGAGCCCGTCGACCTGGTGCATCTGCAGAAAGTCGACCTTCTCGCGCAGGAAGTCGGCGTCCCCCTGGTACTCGACGAACACGGCCGCATATCCCAGCCGCTCGAGCTCCCGCTCGATCAGGCCCATCAAGGAGCCGGCAAAGGGGTTCGTGGCACTGTTGATGAGGATTCCCACGGTGTAGCTGCGCGCCGTGGCAAACGCACGGCCGATGAGGTTGGGCTGGTAGCGCAGCTCGTCGATGGCCTCGGCAATGCGAGCCCGATTGTCCTCGCGCAGCTGCGCCCCGTTGAGATAGCGCGAGACCGTGGCAACCGACACGTTCGCTCGCTTTGCGACGTCCCTGATGGTAGCCACGGTACCGCCTCCAGACTTTCATGTAGGGGTCGATGCCCCGCGTATCACGAATCCCTACTCGTCGTCCTCGTCCTCGGCGCAGGCCTCGAACTTGCGCGTGTCCACACCGTTCTTGCCGGCGTTAACCGCGCACTCGACGAGCGAGCCGATCGTGGCGTTGGCATCCGAGCTGCGCGCAAAGAGCGTCTCGATGAGCATGGGCAGGTTGGCACCCACGACGATCTCCACATCGGGCGTGGACTGGGAGGCCATCATGGCCTGGTTGAAGGGCGTGCCGCCGAGAAGGTCGCAGAAGACGACGACGCCGTCGGTCTGCTCGCGCATGGCGGCGATCTCGGAGTGGATGAGCTCTGGATAGTCGGCCGCCTTGTCGACGTCGAACGGAACGACCTTGAAGCCCTCCTGCCTACCCGCGACGAGCTCGAGCGCGCTTGCGAGACCGGGGGCGAACTCGCCGTGACCCGTGAGAATGAAACCGATCATTGTGATTCCTCCTGATGTCCGGGCACCGCAGCGCCCCTGTTGACTTCCCTACTTGCGACCGAGTCCCTGACGCTCGAGCAGCCACTCGTTTGCACGGGCGCGAAGGGCGAGCTGACGGGCGTACACGCGCCCGAACGACCCCTCGAGTGCCTCGCGCGGGTGCTCGATGCCGGCCTTCCCCACCGTTCGCGCGGCCTGGGCATAGTCCTGCTCGCCCGGCTCAAGCCTGTTCTCCCTCGCGAGGGCATCAAGTGCCATGAGGCGCGTGAGCTCGGAGCCTGCCTGGGCCCTGAGCATCTTGCGCAGCTTCTCCTCGTCCGTGTGCTGGGAGTTGAGGTACTCGGTGATCGTGTAGCCGCCGCCATGGACCTGCTCGAGAAGCCCTTCGAACGAGGAGTTCGCCATCTCCGCGACGGCGTCCGCCGGCGGCATGGACGTCACGCGGCCCGTAAGCTGGTTGGCAGCACGCTCGAGCAGCTCGTCATGCTGGGCACTCTCGGCCTCGGCGCGCAGCGTCTTGCGAACGATCTCCTTGAGGCCGCGCACGTTCTTGGCGTTTGGCATGTTCTGCGCCACCCACTCGTCCGTGAGCTTGGGCGCCTTCACGCGCAGGATGTCGCGTACGGCCACGCGCAGCTCGCAGGCGCGCGAGCGGCCGTCATCGCCAAGCTCGCCGTGAATGCGCCACCCCTGGGAGAGGTTGCAACGCTTCGTCTCGCGGATGCGCATGCCCAAAAGCAGCGTCGTCACCTTACCGGGCAGGGCGGCCGAGCCAACGAGGTAGCGGAAGTTCGTCTTGGTGAGGTCGGCGACCTTTCCGCTGGGCGCCTTGCCCTGGATGTCGATGACGACCGTGTCCCCCATGCGCGGCGTCGAGACGCCAAGGGCTGGCGTGAGCGCACCGTGGCCGGCGACGAGCTGCTGCACGTTTTGATCGACCTCGGCCTCGCTCACGTGCGGGGCCTTCACCGGACCGAGCGGGTAGGGGTCGGAGCCGGCGATCTGGGCCTGTGGGCAGGGAAATACGGAGAGCTCGAGCTCGTTTCCCCAGGCATTCCTCACCTTAGGCACGAACAGGGGCACGACGCCCTCATGCTCGAGCGCCTCGTCGACCTCGGGCGCGGCGCCGGGCTCGTCGGCCTGTGCAACGCGCGAGACGTCGCCGTCATACGAGACCTTCCACGTCTCGAAGCCGCCCTCGGCCGGCTGCCTGTCGATGCTCGTAACCCCCATGCAAGACTCCTCAAGCAACGCGCGCCCCGGATGCCCAGACGGACATCCGGGGCGCAGTGATCTGTTCTGTTCCTAGTACTCGGCGAGACGGTCGGCGAACTTGTCGAGCAGCTTCTGGTTGAACTCAGGGCCGCCGTCGACGTTGGCGCTCATGAACACGGGCGGGGGCACGCCGCGCTCGAGCAGGATGTAACCGGTGTAGAGCGAGGTGCCGCCCACCTTGGTGTCGAGTCCCTCGACGTCGATGCAGGCGTCACCAAACGAGCTCTTGTTGTCGAGCACGACGTCGCCAAACTCATAAAGGAGCTTGCCGTCGGCGCGGCGTGAGGTGCCGGCCTTGGAGACCTCGAGCGCAGTGACGACGATCGTCTTGACGCCCTTCTTCTGGGCGAGCTCGGCGATGTCGATGCCCAGGGGGTTGCGGCCCGAGTTCGAGATGACCACGAGGCAGTCCTGCGGGCGCAGGTCGAGCTTGTGCATGAACTGCTCGCCCGTGCCGTTGAGCATCTCGTAGATGCCGTTGGACGGCTCGCGGATGATGCGGGTCTGGATGTAGCCACCAGCGCGGCCGCAGATCTCGAGGGCGTTGCCAAACGAGTGGCCCGAGCCAAAGGCGCGAATGATGCCACCGCGCTCGATGGTGTCGGCAAAGATGGTCGCGGCCTCGTGGATGGCGTCCTCCTGGCCGTCGGTGACCTCATCGATGCGCTTGATGATCTCTGCCTTGAAACGCTCGGCGGTCTTGTTCATGCAAGTCCTCCCCTTCTTTGGGTCTTTGCGAACACGATGCATACGCTGGGTTTTGAGCCCATGCGTGCCAGACCGCCCGCCTGGCACGCATGGACCGGCTCGCCCCGGGTCGCCGGGAGGAGCCCGCCCTCAAAAAGAGGGGTCGGGTGCGTTGGCGCCCGACCCCTCTCGATTGGGCCCTACTTCAGGAAGTCCGTGAGGTGGGTCACCGGGTCCTGCGGAACGAGCTGCGTGGTGATCTCGATGCCGCGGGCCAGCAGGTCACGGAACTGCTGCTCCTGCTCGTCGGTGACGTTAACGTACTTCTTGACGACGTGCGTATCGTCCTTGCCGCCCATGTTGCCGATGTTGATCGTCTTGATGGGCAGGCCAAGGTCGATGAGGCGAATGATGTCAGCGGGCGAGTTCACGATAAGGAACACGCGCTGGCCGGCATACTTGCCCTCGAGAATCTGCTTGGCAGCACGCTCGACCGGAATGATCGAGGTCTTGATGCCAGCAGGGGCCGCCATCCTCAGAACCGACTTGCGCATGTCATCGGCAGCCACCTGATCGTTGGCAACCATAATGCGCGTGAGCTTGAGCGAGTTCGACCAATAGGCCACGACCTGCCCGTGAATCAGTCGGTCATCAATGCGGATCGCAACAATGCCGGGCATGCCCTCGAATTCGTCAGCCATAGTGCTACCTCCTCAGATTAGGGTCTACTTAGCCAGGATACCGGTGCAGCCAAGCAGCAGACTAACAACGATGACGATGAGAATCGCCTTGTTGGAAGTCATACCCTTCTTGGAGAGCAGCCAATACACGAGAGCGGTACCGCACAGGGGAAGCAGGGACGGCATGATGCCATCGAGCAGGTCCTGGACGGGCTGCGAGACGTCACCAAAGGTGAACGTGCCGGGCGCGTGGATGGAGACGACGGAGCACACGAGGGCGCCAACGACGACAAGGCCCAGGATGGAGGCGGCGTCGGTGATGGGCTTCATGTTCTCGGCGATCGTGCCGACCGCGGACTGGCCCTGCGTGTAGCCGATCTTGAAGAGGAACCAACGGATGATGGTCGTCGCAACGCCCATGGCAATCCAGATGAAGCAGCCCACGGGGTTGCCGTCGAGAGCCATGTAGGCGGCGATGGCGCCAAAGATCGTCGGGATGACGACGCCGAAGATGGAGTCGCCCACGCCAGCGAACGGGCCCATGAGGCCGGTCTTGATGCCGCTGACGGCCTCCATGCCGTCGAGCTTGAGCTCGGGCTCAATGGCGCAGTCAATGCCGAGGATAATGAAGGCCATGTCGGGCGTCGTGTTGAAGAACTGAAGGTGGTTCTTCACGGCAACCTGCAGGTCGTCCTCGTTGGTGTAGATCTCCTTCAGGGCGGGCATCATGGCGTAGCAGTAGCCCGAGCCCTGCATCTTCTCGTAGTTCCAACCGATCTGGCCCCAGAAGTACCAGCGCCAGAAGACCTTGTTGAGCGTCTTCTGCGAAAGAGCGGTGTTACTCGTCGTCATCGATGGTCCCTCCCTCGGTGCTAGCAGCCACAGCGGCAACGGCCGGCTTCTGCTGAGTGAACTCGTAGTACTTCACGGCAGCGAAGGCGAGGCCCACGAGAGCAACGCCCAGCATGGGGACGTTGAGGTAGGCGGCAAGCACGAAGCCGAGAAGGGCGTACGGCCAGAAGCGGTTGAGCGGCATGAAGTGAAGCAGGATGGCGATACCGACAGCGGGGAGCATGCCGGAGACGCACTTGAAGCCGTTGAGCAGCCACTCGGGAGCGGCGGCGGCGAGGCTAGCGACGACGTCCTGGCCAAGGGCGAGGCACAGGAAGACGGGTATGGCGCGGGAGAGGCACCAAGGAATCGTGCCCAGCAGGCAGCCGAGCTCGACCTTGCGCCAGTTCTTCTCCTCAGCACCGGCATCGGCCATGTTCTGGAACGCGGTGTTGCAGAAGCGGCCGAGAATGTCGCACTGAACGAGCAGCAGGCCCACGGGCACGGCGACGGCAAGACCGATCTCGGTCGAGCCGGTCGTGACGGCGAAGGCGGTGCCGATCAGGGCGCCGGACATGTAGTCGGGGATCGACGAGCCACCATAGGTGCCAACGCCGAGGACCATGAGCTGAAGCGTACCGCCGATGAAGAGGCCCGTGGCCACATCACCCATGACGGCGCCTGCGAACAGGCCAGCGATAACCGGCTTCGACAGGTAGAAGTTCGGTCCCAGCATCTCCCAGGTGACAAACGCCGCGTACACAGTAAGAGCTATGATCTGCGGAAAGCCCATTCCAATTCACCCTCTCTTCTCTTTCTCGGGATCCCTTGATCCCTGGCGCCTCGTAAACCCCAGGAGGACGAGACGCCAGTTTACCTATGCGCCCCCACGCCGGAGGCGCATGGGCAGACCCGGGCCCTTGGGTCTGCGATTTAGTATATGAACTTTGTTGTGAGCTGGTGTGTCGCTTCTGTAACCGTTTCAATACGCGCCGTGAACGGTTGGGTCACAAATGGGGCTCGCAAGCGTGTCCAATCGCTTGCGAGCCCAAAGTCACTGCTAGAGCACTCGATAAGAGGGTCTTACCCCAATACTTAGCCTAGTTCCGCGGAGAGCCGAGCGTCTCGCCCGCCAGATAGGTCTCGCGAAGGTTGAGTTCATGGTCGAACACGACGAAGTCCGCGTCGCGGCCGGGCTTGATGGAGCCGCAGACGCCGTCGATGCGGGCCGAGCGGGCCGCGACCTCGGTTGCCATGCGGATGGCCTCGTCCGCGCTCGCGACTCCCCAGTCGACGATGTTCTTGACGCCACGGGCCAGCGTGAGCACCGAGCCGGCGATGTTGCCCTTCGTGCCATCCTCGTTCTCGAGGTAGCACAGGCCGCCGTCCATGACGACGGGCAGGCCACCGCTCATGTAGTGGCCCTCGGGCAGGCCACCGCAGCCGAGGCAGTCGGTGATAAGCACGGAGTGCTGCCAGCCCTTTGCGCGCACGAGCGCCTTGATGGCCGCGGGCTGCACGTGCTTGCCGTCGCAGATGACCTCGGCATAGGTCTCGGGCGTGGACATGGCGCAGCCGAGCGTGCCCGGCTCGCGATGGTGAAGGCCGCGCATGCCGTTGTAGGTGTGGACAAAGCAGGTGGCGCCGGCGTTCACGGCGGCAAGCGCCTCCTCGTAGGTGGCATCGGAGTGGCCGATGGAGGTCACGACACCCTCGGCGTCGAGCGCGGCGATGTAGGCCTCGGAGCCGTCACGCTCGGGGGCCAGGGCGCTCTTGACGATGCGGCCGCCGGCCTTCTCCTGCCAGCCCTTGAAGACCTCGTAGCTGGGATCGATGAGGTACTCGGGGTTCTGGGCGCCCACGTGCTTCATCGTGAAGAACGGACCCTCGAGGTAGATGCCCTGGATGTGGGCACCCACGAAGTCGTCTCCGCGAGACTCGTCGGCCTCCGCGATGGCCCTGCAGGCGCGGCCGATGCTCTCGACTGACTCAGTGAAGGTCGTGGGCAGCCAGCTCGTAGTTCCGCGGCGGGCGAGCTCGCGACTCGAGATGTTGATGCCCTCGGGGTCGCAGTCCGTGGTCGCGTGGTTGAAGAAGCCGTGGATGTGCGTGTCCACCATGCCCGGCGCGATCCAGCTGCCCGTGTAGTCGCGGACCTCCACGCCCTCGGGCGTCTCGGCACTCCACGTGCCGAACGCGCCATCGCGCACGGTGAGGAAGCCGCCATCGACGGAAGAGCCCGGCAGGAAGAACCTATCGGCCTTGATCGCATACGTTGCCATGTCTGTCCTCTCTCAAACGCGGGCTCGCCCGCGCGCGACGGCGCCATACGACGCACACGCCGCACAACCTGTCATCCACCGAGGGGCCACCCCCGCGGGGACTGCCGTTCGATACACTCAATATAGTATGTTTGTCTCCGTCCGCCACCAGCTTCGCGCTAAAGCCGCGGACGACGTCCGTAGGCGGTGGAAAGCCATGAGAACGCCCAAGTACGCCCTCATCAAGGAGGACCTGCGCCGAGAGATCGAGAGCAAGAAGTTCGAGAACGGACAGCGCTTCTACAGCGAGTCCGAGCTCATCGAGCGCTATGGCGTGAGCTCCATCACCATCGTGCGAGCGCTGCGCGAGCTCGTGAACATGGGATACCTCGTGCGCAGCCAGGGCAAGGGCACGTTCGTCTCGCGCACGCGCAAGCGCAGGCTCGTGGAGCTCACGGACATGGAGCCCTGGGAGGGCGCCACCAACAAGGAGAGCGTTCGCGTCATCTCGATGGAGCCGGGATGCGACCCCGAGGTCAAGGGCATGATGCACCTTGCCGCGAACGAGGGCTACCACAAGATCGTGCGCATACGCAGCTGCGACGGCGTCCCGGTGGTGCTGCAGCGCTCCTACATCCCCAGCCGCCTCGTGCGCGGCGACCTGGACCCGGGCGACTACGTCTCCGTCTACCGCCGCGTGCGCGAGGACTTCAATATCTCGCTGAACGACGAGGCCGCGACCGAGGAGGACGACGTGGTGTTTCCCGCGCCGCCCGACGTTGCCGCAGCCCTCGGGTTCACGGGAGACGTACCGGTCGTCCGCGAGCACAAGCAGACGACGCTGGCCACCGGCGAGGTGGTGGAGGACGCGCTGTCATACCTTCGCTGGGACTACTTTGGCCTCAAGTTCTCATCGCTCGACCGCGGCGGGCTGTCCCGAGGCTAGCGCTGCCGCTGGCGGATGCGTGGGCAGCCGCGAGTGCCAGCGAGGCTATAAAAGGTGATACGTATCGCGTCCGAATAAGGGAGCAAGCATGCTGAACGGTATTCCCAAGAACGTCTCGCCCGAGCTCATCAAGGTGCTCATGGAGATGGGCCACGGAGACGAGATCATCCTCTCCGACGGCAACTATCCCGCCACCTCGAGCGGCAACACTCTCGTGCGCTGCATCGGTCTGGGCGTTCCCGAGCTTCTGGACTCCATCCTCACGCTCATGCCGCTCGACGACTACGTGGAGAGCCCGGTTGCCATGATGGAGAGCCCCACGCCCGAGGAGCCCCCCATCTGGGCAACGTATCGCGAGATCATCGCCAAGCACGCGGGCGACGTGAAGATCAGCCACATCGAGCACGACGCGTTCATCGAGCGGGCACGCAAGTGCTACGCGATCGTCGCGACGTCCGAGGAGGCCACCTACGCGAACATCCTGCTGCGCAAGGGCGTCGTAAAGTAGGGCAAAGCGAGAGAAAACGACGAGGGGCCGCCGGCATGACGCTGGCGGCCCCTCGCTTGATGAGACAAGGGGACTGTCCCTTTGTCTCGTTTTTCAGCCTAGCGCTCGAACGGAAACTCGCCGCGGGAGAGGGCGTCGATAGCATCCGCCACGGCGAGGTCCTCGCACGCGCCGATGTGCCAGCGGGCGGCCTCGGCGGCGGCCGGCGTGGCGTTGGAGACGGCCACGGAGTTCTCCACGGCCTCGAGCATCGTCAGGTCGTTCTCGGCGTCACCGAAGACAAAGACGTCCTCGGGCGCCACACCGAGGTAGTCGCGCAGGTACAGGGCGGCCGCACCCTTGTTCCAGCCCTTGGGCATGATGTTGGTGAAGCCCGTCTGCGGAACGTCGAAGTCAAGCTCAGGCAGCTCGTGGGAGAGCAGGCGCG
>ERZ833608.1068-NODE-1068-length-19494-cov-13.718813_pt1 | contig 19494 bp, 16 predicted proteins | sample MGYA00519694_ERZ833608 | MGnify/ENA primary metagenome ERZ833608 (study PRJEB31850, sample SAMEA3708742) | human gut metagenome | biome: human gut; feature: human-associated habitat; material: faeces | place: China | collected 2014 ... | reverse complement strand
AACCGCTGACCCTCTGCTTGTAAGGCAGATGCTCTCCCAACTGAGCTAAACCTCCAATATTCTTGGGATATACCGGCCGTTAGACCGATGCTTAAGTGTTAGTGCCATATCCCAACCAAGCACGCTCATATAATATACCAAGTGTTATGCGATTCGTCAACAGGTTTTTACATTTTTTTTAACTAAATTTAAATTTTTTTATTTTTTGCCATTCTATCGCACTGTGCAATAAGAAAAGTTATAATTGAATGAGTGATAAAGGAGATATAAAAAATGGCAGAATTATTGTATCAAGGACATGGAAGTTATCGCATTGTATCTAATGAAGGTGTAGTGATTTATGTGGATCCTTATGCAGGTGAAGGTTATCATATGCCTGCAGATATTGTGATTGTAACGCACGAACATAGTGATCATAATCAGGTTGATCTTGTTACATTAAAAGATGATGGTGTGATTTTAAGACATGGAGATTTATTTGTGGATGGTGAATATCCTATTAAGAAGATCAAGAAAGTAATGATTGAAGGAACACCTGCAGAAAATAAGAATCATACAAGAGAAGAATGTGTTGGTTTTATTATGACTGTAGATGGTATTACATTATATGGTGCAGGAGACACAAATTATTATCCTGAAATGGAAAGCTTCAATGATTTAGATTATGCATTATTGCCAGTAGATGGTATTTATAATATGAGTGCACAGGAAGCAAGTCGTTGTGCACATGTGATTGATTCTCGTTATTTTATTCCTATTCATACTTCACCTACACAATTATATGATGAAGATATTGCGAAAAGCTTTAAATCACCTCATGCTTTATATATGAAGCCAGGTGAAAGGTTGAAATTATAGTCCAAAATGAAAAGACCACTTGATGTGGTCTTTTATGTTAGTTCTGATCGAAATATCTGTTGAATTTGACGATGAATGTTGTAATTTGATCATCACTTGTAACAGAAATATCACCATGATGGAGGTCTACTATATTCTTAGTGATTGCTAGTCCTAAGCCAGTACCACCTGTTTTAGAGTTTCGTGATGAGTCTGTACGATAAAATTTATTAAATAGAAGTGGGATATCCTCTGATGCAATAGTATCACCATGGTTGATGACTTTAACAGTTGCATATTTCTCATCACCGGATACTTCTATCTTTAAATCGGTATTATGATAGCCATACTTGAGTGCATTAGAAATAAGATTATCAAATACACGGGCTAATAACTGACCATCTCCCTGAACATAGATATTCTCTTCAGGTAAATCTACTATTGGTGTAATATTACAGTCTTTAAATGAAGGATAGAACTCGTCTGTCATCTGCATGATTAATCCAGATAGATTAATCATACTCTTATTCAACTTGATATCTGCATTATCAAGTTTAGTGAATTCAAAGAGGTCATCCATCATTTCCTGTAGACGTATTGATTTCTCATACGCAATGCCAGAATACTTATGTACATCTTCTTTAGATAAAGCTGTATCATCTTTAATCAACTCAAGATATCCTACAATAGTTGTAAGAGGTGTTCTCAAGTCATGGGCTACGTTTGTGATTAATTCATTCTTCTGTCTTTCTGCATTACGTTCTATATCTAATGCGGCTCTTTCTTTTTCTTTTAGCTTTTCGCTTTCTTTTTCTTTCGCAAGCAATGTTTTTGATAAGACATTGATGTTTGCAGCAAGAGAACCTAATTCATCATCATATTCTACTTCACACTGTACACCATAATTGCCACTTGTTACCTGCTGGATAGAGCGTCTGAGCTTTCTAATATATTCAATTGTGAAATCAATCAGTTTAAAGAAGATTTCTACAAAGACAATAAAAGAAATCGCATAACATAATGCATAACGCATTTCATTAGGTACCGCAATAGGAATAATTCTATCAAATATAATTCCTAGAATAGAATAAATAAGAAATGCGACAAGATAACTTAATGTGATATTAATCAACAAACGCCATTTAAAAGAAGAAATAAACAGCTTTCTTAGTTTCTGCATCATAACTCGAACTTATAACCAATGCCCCAGACAGTAATAATATGTCTTGGTGTACGAGGCTGTCTTTCAATCTTTTCTCTTAGTTTTCTAATATGTACCATGATGGTATTGTTGGCATGTGTTGCTTCTTCATGCCATATTTTTGTATAGATATCTTCAGTAGAGAATACTGTACCAGGATGTGAGGCAAGTAATACTAAGATTTCATATTCAATCTTAGTTACAGCTACTGGACGATTATCTACAGAAACCATCTTCTTATTTGTATCAATAAGAAGGTCATTGGCCTGAATAATAGAATTATCTACACCAATAGGCTTACTATATACCTGATAACGTCTTAATTGTGACTTAACACGTGCCACTAATTCCATTGCATTAAAAGGTTTTGCGATATAATCATCAGCACCTTTTAATAATCCTTCAATCTTATCCTGGTCAGCTGTCTTGGCTGATACAAAGATAACTGGGATATTGTACTTTTCTCTGATCATCTCTAATGCCTGTAAACCATCTACCCCAGGCATCATCATATCTAGAATTACAAGATCAATCTTGAACTTTTCAAGATCACGTAATAATGTATACGCATTATAACGCTTTTCAACATGATAACCTTCTTGACTTAAATAAATTTCAATAAGATCACAAATTTCTTTTTCATCATCAATAACTAATATACGAGGTGTTTCCATATGTTTATCCTCCCAAGCCATATCATAATATAATTAATTAATAAAATAAAGAAAAGAATTGCATGCGACGGGGGAATTTGCTATAGTTGTAAAGGGCACAAACGGGTCTTCCGTAGGTGCTTTTTTTTGTTTAATATAGAGAAAGAGGTGAAGAGAATGGCAAAATTCATATTTGTCACAGGTGGTGTCGTATCAGGTCTAGGGAAAGGTTTAACAGCTGCATCTTTAGGTAGAATATTAAAACAAAGAGGATTAAAAGTATTCATGCAGAAACTTGATCCTTATATCAATGTGGATCCAGGAACTATGTCTCCTTATCAGCATGGTGAAGTTTATGTAACAGCTGATGGTGCAGAAACAGACTTAGACTTAGGTCATTATGAACGTTTTATTGATGAAGACTTAAACAAAAACTCTTCAGTTACAACTGGTAGAGTATATAGCGATGTAATTTCTAAAGAAAGAAGAGGGGATTACTTAGGCGCAACAGTACAGGTTGTTCCTCATATCACAAATGCGATTAAGGACAAGATTTATGCTGCAGAAGAATCTTCTCAGGCAGATATCGTTATTACAGAAATCGGTGGTACTGTAGGAGATATCGAATCATTACCATTTATTGAAGCAATTAGACAGGTAAGACTCGATAGAGGCTACAAGAATACTCTTTATATACATACAACTTTACTTCCATATATTGGTGCCAGCCATGAAGTAAAGACTAAACCAACACAGCATAGTGTTAAAGAATTATTAGGATATGGTATCCAGCCAGATATCATTGTATGTCGTAGTGAACATACTATTTCTGATGAATTAAAGGACAAGATCTCTTTATTCTGTAATGTTCCTAAGGAAGCTATCATCTCTAACTATGATGTAGATGTTCTTTATGAATTACCAGTAGAATTATTAGATCAGCATATGGATGATGTTGTACTTGATCATTTAAGAATTGAAGCTCCTGAAGCTGATTTCACTGAATGGCGTGAATTAGTTGAAAGAGTTAAGAACTTAAAGGATACAGTTAAAATCAAAATGGTTGGTAAGTACTGTGAATTCCCAGATGCTTACTTATCAGTCAATGAAGCATTAAAACATGCTGGTTATTATGCAAATAGTGAAGTTGAAATTGACTGGGTTAACTCTGAAGAAGTAACTAAGGAAAATATCGCTTCTAAGCTTGCTGATGCTGATGGTATCTTAGTACCAGGTGGATTTGGTAACAGAGGTGTTGAAGGCATGATTGTTGCTATCCAGTATGCAAGAGAACATGATATTCCATTCTTAGGAATCTGTTTAGGTATGCAGTGTGCTTCTATTGAATATGCAAGAAATGTATGTAAACTTGATGATGTTAACTCATTAGAATTCGATAAGAACTGTATGACTCCATTAATTTCATTAATGCACGATCAGTCTTTAGAAAACATGGGTGGTACTCAGAGACTTGGTAACTACACTTGTGAATTAAAAGAAGGTACAATTGCACATAAGTTATATGGAAAGGATCTTATCCAGGAAAGACATAGACATAGATATGAATTCAATAATACATATCGTCAGATGTTAGAAGATGCAGGACTTGTTATCTCTGGACGTAATCCAAAGAGAGATTTAGTAGAAATCGTTGAAGTGCCTAACCATCCATATTTCGTTGCATGTCAGTTCCATCCAGAATTCAATTCTAGACCAAATAGAGCACATCCTCTATTCCAGGGACTTATCAATGCAGCACATAAAAAGAAATACAATTAATATATTGGCATGAGGGTAACCTCATGCCTTTTGTGTTACAATGAAAGGCATGGAGGTATGGTTATGCGTATAGGACAGTCAATAGATATTCATCAATTAGTAGAAGGAAGAAAGCTTATTCTAGGTGGTGTAGAAATTCCTTATGAAAAAGGGTTAAAGGGACATAGTGATGCAGATGTTCTTCTACATGCGATTATTGAATCAATCATTGGGGCATTAGGTGAAGGAGATATCGGTAAACATTTTCCTGATACAGATGATCGCTACAAAGGTATTTCTTCAATGATCTTGTTAGAAGAAACATATAAGTTGATGAATGAAAAAGGTTATAAGATTGGGAATGTGGATGCAATCATTATGACAGAACAGCCAAAGATGGCACCTCATATACCTACAATGAGACATAATATTGCGGAAGCACTTCATTGTGATGTGACACAGATTAATGTGAAAGCAACACGTGGTGAAAAGCTTGGCTTTGTAGGAAGAGGAGAAGGGATAGTTTCTCAGGCAGTCTGTTTACTTGAAAATGTGTAATAGTTATGTAATTTTTGAACAAGGTGATGTTTTTACATCATCTTTTTTGTCACTCAGATATCTTTTATTGTATAATGAAGGGGCGAAAGAGGTGATACTAGTGAAATGGAGGAACAAATTGATTACTGTCATTTTACTATTATTTATTTTCCTTGAATTGTTTTCTATTTTTAAGATTACCACTATGGCAACCTTTGAATTGAAACAGACAGTATTTACTTATGAATTAGGACAGGAAGTATCACAGAATATAGAGGATTATGTCATCTGTCCAGATAGAATAAAAAAATCACTTACTTTAAACTTGAAGCGTGTTAACTTGAATAAAGTAGGTAACTATAATGCAAGTATTGAATATGCAGGACGTGATTATGGCTTTAAGATTAAGATTGTAGATACAAAAAAACCAACAGTAAAACTTAAAAAGCTTGTTTATTATGTGAATCCTAATCAGCCACTCTATGCAAAAAATACAGTAGCTGAAGTCAATGATGCGTCTTTAACACAAATCTATTTCTTAAAGAAAGAAAATAGTGAAGAACTTGTGAAAGAGAAAACATATGAAAAGGTAGGTACATATATTGAACGTGTTGTAGTAAGAGATGAACAAGGTAATACATCTTTTCCAATGCGTATTAAAGTGATTGTAGCCAATGAGTTGGTTGTTCCTGTGATCAAAGGGGCAGAAGATAAAGTCATTCATATCGGGGATGCTTTTAACGCAAGAGAAGGTGTCATTGCATATGATAATGAAGATGGTGACTTAACAAATAAGATTGTTGTTACAGGTAAAGTACAGACTAATACTGTAGGACGTTATACTCTAACATATACAGTCACTGATAGTTCTAAGAATATGGCTAAGGTTACAAGAGTAGTGGAGGTTATTGAATGATCACATATATCTTTATGGCGATATGTATAGCAGTTTTTGTTTATATTAATTATTTTTCTAAGGACAATAAAACATCAGAAGCGATGCATTTAGGTGCTTTATATACACCTTATGTGAAAAATAGAGGAGAATATTGGCGATTTATTACATCTGCTTTTATTCATACAGAATTTCTTCATTTATTTATGAATATGTACTGTATCTTCTATTTAGGACGTATGTTTGAAACACTACTTGGACCAGTACGCTATTTAATACTTGTCTTAGTATCTATTGTGATGAGTTCATTGGCTACTTATTATTATTCTTATAGAGATTCTAGTGTGGATAACTCTATCACAATTGGTGCAAGTGGTTTATTCTATGGCTTTTTAGGAACTATTATTGGACTAGGTTTATTTAAAGGTGGTGCTTTCTTTGATTTATTAAGAGGCTATTTACCTTGTATTGCGATTAACCTTGCCTTTACTCTTATGAATTCTCGTATTTCTAAGACAGGACATGTAGGTGGATTAGTTGGTGGATACCTCACTATGTATATTATGTATCTCTTAAAAGTGATATGAGAATACTAATTGATGGAGATGCAACGCCAGATATTGAAAAAATCGCTTTTTTGTGTGATAAATATGATATAAAGATGATAGTGTATTGTGATATGAATCATTTCTTTGATTATGAATCCGTTATTATGTGTGATCAGGGAAATGATAGTGTGGATTATGCTATTTTAAAAGATGTGAAGAAGGGTGATCTTGTGATTACGCAGGATTATGGTGAAGCAGGTATGCTTCTTACAAAAGGTGCGATTGTTGTTCATCCTTCAGGGTTTATTATTGATTCCAACAATATAGACTCACTTTTAATGACACGCTATATCAATGGAAAGATGCGTAAGCATCAGCTTGTCAAAGGACCAAAGAAACGTACACAAGATACAAGAAAGAGATTTTTAAAAACAATAGAGGGGATTATATCAAATGAAATATAAGTTAATTGCATTAGATTTAGATGGTACATTAAAGAATTCAGAAAATAAAATTACTGATGAAACACGTAAGACACTTATTAAAGCACAGCAGTTAGGTGCAACAATTGTACTTGCATCAGGTAGACCAACACCTGGTTTAAGACATGAAGCAGCTGCACTTGAATTAGAAAAGTATGAAGGTTACTTATTATCATTCAATGGTGCTAAGGTAATGGATGCGAAAACAAGACAGACTATGTTTGAACAGCGTTTGACTATTGAGCAGGCTAAAAAAGCATATGATGAAGCAAAGAAACATAATCTTGCGATTATGACATATTATGATGATGCTGTTTATACTGAAGATGTAGATGATCAGTATGTGAATATTGAAGGACGTATTAACGATATCGAAATTAAAAAGACTGAATCTTTTAAATCAATTTTAAGAGATCCTATTAATAAAGTATTATGTACAGGTGATCCTGAACATGTGGCTTCTGTATTAGAAGACTATAAGAGTGCCTTCCCAGGCTTAAGTATTTATCGTTCTGCACCATTCTTTATTGAAGTTATGGCACCAAATATTGATAAAGCAGCTTCTTTAGATAAGCTAGTAAAGATGCTTCATCTTACAAAAGAAGAAGTGATTGCCTTTGGTGATGGATTCAATGACTTATCACTTATTGAATATGCAGGCTGTGGTGTCGCTATGGCCAATGCAGTAGATGAAGTCAAAGAAAGAGCCGATGTTGTCACTTTATCTAATGATGAAGATGGTATTGCGTATATGTTGAAGAAACTAGAGGAGGAGTTAAGAGATGAATCAAATGCCTAAAGATCCAGTGATGTTACTTAGCTGGTTAAATATGAAACTCAGAGACCAATATGAAGATCTTGCAGATTTATGTTATGACTATCATATTCCTATGCAGGAAATCGTAGATAAGATGGAAGCTATTGGTTACCATTACACATACAAATCAAATCAGTTCAAATAAGAGTGTATAACCACTCTTATTATTTTGCCTAAAATTTGTCTTATTTAGAACCAAAATAACGCGATAACGTTAAAAATATAAATATATGGAGGAAAAATGAAAAAATGTTAGAGCTAAAAGATTTTGAAGAAGCAAAAAAGAGAGTAGACGAAGTGATCATTCCAACACCTTTGATCTATAGTCCAGCGTTCTCTAAAGAGTGTAGAAATATGGTTTATATCAAACCAGAAAACTTACAGAGAACAGGCGCATTTAAGATTAGAGGTGCTTATAATAAGATTATGAAGATGGATGATGAATCCAAGTCTAGAGGACTTATTGCATCAAGTGCAGGAAACCATGCTCAGGGTGTGGCTTATGCCGCCCAGCAGTTAGGTGTTAAGGCTACAATTGTTATGCCTGCCCATACTCCACTTATTAAAGTAGATGCTACTAAGGCATTAGGTGCTGAAGTGGTTCTTCATGGCGAAGTCTATGATGATGCTTATAATAAGGCAGTAGAATTACAGAAAGAACATGGCTATACATTTGTACATCCATTCGATGATGAAGATGTCATTGAAGGTCAGGGAACAATTGCCTTAGAAATTCTCGAAGAACTACCAGATGCAGATATTATTCTTGTACCAGTTGGTGGAGGAGGATTGATTTCAGGTATTGCCTGTGCCGCAAAACTTATTAAACCAACAGTTAAGATTATCGGTGTAGAACCAGAAGGAGCTGCAAGTGCCCTTGCTGCCATTAATGAAGATCGTATTGTTTCATTAAATGAAGCAGTGACTATTGCGGATGGTACTGCAGTTAAGACAATTGGTGAAAAGCCTTTTGAATATATTAAACAATATGTAGATGGTATTATCACAGTAAGTGATTATGAATTAATGGCGGCATTCTTAGTACTAGTAGAAAAACATAAACTTGTTGCTGAAAACTCAGGTATTCTTTCACTTGCTGCACTAAAGAAACTCAATGAAAAGAATAAGAAGGTTGTCTCACTGATTTCTGGTGGTAATATTGATGTACTTTCTATTTCTTCTATGATCAATAAGGGACTGATTGAAAGAGGAAGAATTTTCTCATTCTCATTACAGTTACCAGATAGTCCAGGTCAGTTGGAGAAGGTGGCTCATATTTTGAATGAATGTAATGCGAACGTTGTGACTGCAGATCATAACCAGTTCAAGAACTTCGCAAGATTCTCTGAAGTAGAATTGAGAGTGACTTGTGAAACAAATGGTGAAGCACATATTGTATCTATTATTGAAACATTTAAAAAGAATGGATTTGAAATCCAGCGTATTAACTAAGGAATAGCAATCAGCTATTCCTTTTTTATAAAATTAAGTAAAAATTTAGTTTTAATAGAATAATAATGGTGCTATAATGTGAAAAACAGATTTTTGAGAGGGGGATTTAAGTGTTAGAACTAAAGAATTTTGAAGAGGCAAAGAAGAGAGTGGATGAAGTCATTCTTCCTACACCTTTGATCTATAGCCCAGCTTTTTCTAAAGAAAGTAGAAATACTGTTTATATCAAACCAGAAAACTTACAGAGAACAGGCGCATTTAAAATTAGAGGTGCTTATAATAAGATCATGAAGATGGATGATGAATCCAAGTCTAGAGGACTTATTGCATCAAGTGCAGGAAACCATGCTCAGGGTGTGGCTTATGCCGCCCAGCAGTTAGGTGTTAAGGCTACAATTGTTATGCCTGCCCATACTCCACTTATTAAAGTAGATGCTACTAAGGCATTAGGTGCTGAAGTGGTTCTTCATGGCGAAGTCTATGATGATGCTTATAATAAGGCAGTAGAATTACAGAAAGAACATGGCTATACATTTGTACATCCATTCGATGATGAAGATGTCATTGAAGGTCAGGGAACAATTGCCTTAGAAATTCTCGAAGAACTACCAGATGCAGATATTATTCTTGTACCAGTTGGTGGAGGAGGATTGATTTCAGGTATTGCCTGTGCCGCAAAACTTATTAAACCAACAGTTAAGATTATCGGTGTAGAACCAGAAGGAGCTGCAAGTGCCCTTGCTGCCATTAATGAAGATCGTATTGTTTCATTAAATGAAGCAGTGACTATTGCGGATGGTACTGCAGTTAAGACAATTGGTGAAAAGCCTTTTGAATATATTAAACAATATGTAGATGGTATTATCACAGTCAGTGATTATGAGTTAATGGATGCATTCTTAGTACTTGTAGAAAAACATAAGCTTGTAGCTGAAAATTCAGGTATTCTTTCACTTGCTGCATTAAAGAAACTCAATGAAAAGAATAAGAAGGTTGTTTCACTTGTATCAGGTGGTAACATCGATGTACTTTCTATTTCTTCTATGATTAATAAGGGACTTATTGAAAGAGGAAGAATCTTCTCATTCTCAGTACAGCTTCCAGATATTCCTGGACAGTTAGAAAAAGTTGCACATCTATTAAATGAATGTAATGCGAATGTTGTAGCGGTTGATCATAACCAGTTCAAAAACTTCGCAAGATTCTCAGAAGTAGAATTAAGAGTCACTTGTGAAACAAATGGGGAATCTCATATCGATACAATTGTTGAAACATTTAAACAGAATGGTTTAGAAATTCATCGTGTTAACTAGGGAATAACGTAACGTTATTCCTTTTTTCGTCTATTTCACTATTGTGCATTTTTTTGTGATATCCTATAGATAGGAGGAAAATTGATATGTTACTAGGAATTGATGTAGGAGGGACTTCTGTCAAATATGCAACATGCGATGAAAAGGGTCATTTATTTGACAAGGGGTCTTTTAAAACACCTGATACTTTAGAAGACATGTATCAGGCTATTGAAACTATTTTTAAAGAAAGAGATGTTGATGGTATTGCGTTAAGTATGCCAGGAGCTGTTGCAAGTGATGAAGGTGTCATTTATGGTGCGTCTGCCATTGACTATATTCATGGTCCTAATATAAAGAAGGATCTAGAAGAAAGATTACAGACACGTGTAGAATTAGAAAATGATGCCAACTGTGCAGCACTTGCTGAAGTATGGCTAGGTGCCGCTAAAGACAACCAGGATTGTTGCTTTGTGGTATGCGGTACAGGTATTGGCGGTGCTGTGATTAAGGATAAGAAGATTCATAAGGGACAGCATCTTCATGGTGGTGAGTTTGGTTATATGATTAATAACTTTGATGCAGATTCACTTGAGTTTAACTTTTGGTCTCTTGATTCTACAGTTGCCATCGTCAAGGGTGTAGAAAAAGAACTAGGTGAAACATATGATGGACGTTATATTTTTGATCATGCCAATGAAAATGAAGTATTCAAGAAGTATGTCAATCGTTTCTATTATGCTCTTGCAGTAGGTATTTATAATATTCAATATTCCTATGATCCAGAAGTGATTATTATTGGTGGGGGCATCTCTGTAAGAGAAGATATGATTGATGAAATCAATAAGCGTTTAGATATTATTATAGATAAGGTTGAACCAGCGCGTATTAAGCCTGTTGTAAAGAAATGTGCCTTTGCGAATGATGCCAATATTATTGGTGCAATCTATCACTATTTAACAATTTCTAAATAGTAAAATAAAAAAATTTTTGAGTATTCATTTTTTGCTTGCTTACAATCTTAATATCGTTTATACTACAACAGAAGGAGTGAGAATATGAACGCAAACACAATTATGACAACTTCAGTTTTCGCAAACGTGTTTCCTAAGGGTTCTTATTTTCATTTTTTAGATTTCTTATTTTAAGGACATATCATCTATTGGTGATATGTCTTTTTCATAATTGAGGAGGTTGACTATGAAAGCTTATTTAATTTTAGAAGACGGACATGTGTTTGAAGGGGAAAGCTTTGGATATGAAAAAGAAGTCATAAGCGAATTTGTCTTCAATACTTCAATGACTGGTTATGTAGAAGTGTTGACAGACCCATCTTATGCAGGTCAGAGTGTTGTAATGACTTACCCACTTATTGGTAACTATGGTGTATGTTTAGAAGATCAGGAATCTGAACACCCATATGTTGAAGGATTTGTAGTAAACGAATTATCACGTTTAGGATCTAACTTTAGAAAGAATGAAGATTTAAATGATTATTTAGTACGTAATCATATTCCAGGTATCCAGGGAATTGATACACGTGCACTTACTAAGTTACTTCGTAATGATGGTTGTATGAACGGTATGATTACTACTCATAAGTATGAAGTAAGCGAAGTCATCGACAAGATTAAAGCATTCAAGGTACAGGGTGTTGTAAAGGCATGTACATGTAAAGAAAAACATACTGTTGGTACAGGCAGAATGAAAGTTGCTTTATATGACTTTGGTGCTAAGCGTAATATTGCGAATGAATTAGCAAAGAGAAACTGTGAAGTAACAGTATTCCCAGCTACTACACCTGCTTCTGAAGTATTAGAAGGTAACTTTGATGGTATTATGTTAAGTAACGGTCCTGGTGACCCAGCTGAAGTAACTGATATTATCGCAGAAGTGAAGAAATTATCAGAAAGCGGTATGCCAATTTTCGCAATTTGTCTTGGACATCAGTTAATGGCTCTTGCTCATGGCTTCAAGACAGAAAAATTAAAATATGGACATCATGGTGCAAACCATCCAGTTAAGGATTTAGACACTAACCGTGTTTATATCTCTACACAGAACCATAACTATGTTATCAAGGATGATTCAATTGATCCTGCAGTGGCTAAGGCTTGGTTTAGAAATGTAAATGATGGCACTATTGAAGGTGTTGAATATTTAAATAAGAATATCAAAACTGTTCAGTTCCACCCAGAAGCAAATGCGGGACCTAGAGATACTGAATATTTATTTGATGAGTTTATTAAGATGATGGAGGGAAAGTAGAATGCCTAAGAATAAAGATATAAAAAAGGTTCTTGTTATTGGATCAGGACCAATTATTATTGGACAGGCAGCTGAATTCGACTATGCAGGTACTCAGGCTTGTCGTGCATTAAAAGAAGAAGGAATTGAAGTCGTTCTTATTAACTCTAACCCTGCAACAATCATGACTGATAAGGATATTGCAGATCATGTTTATATTGAACCTTTAACAGTTCCTGTTGTTAAAAACTTAATCTTAAAAGAAAAACCAGATTCAATCTTACCAACTCTTGGTGGTCAGAATGCCTTAAATATTGCTATGGCACTTGATGATGAAGGTTTCTTAGAAGCACATAACGTACGTACTATCGGTACTAATACAACTACAATCAAGCTTGCAGAAGACCGTCTTGAATTTAAGGAATTAATGGAAAGAATCCATGAACCAGTGGCTGCTTCAACAGTTGTTAACCATGTAGATGATGCATTAGAATTTGCTGAAAAGATTGGTTACCCAGTAGTAGTAAGACCAGCATATACACTTGGTGGTACTGGTGGAGGTATTGCTGAAACTCCTGAAGAATTACATGATATCTGTACTAATGGTTTAAGATTATCACGTGTATCTCAGTGCTTAATTGAAAGATGTATTGCCGGTTGGAAGGAAATCGAATACGAAGTAATGAGAGATGGCAATGGTAACTGTATTACAGTATGTAATATGGAAAACGTTGACCCAGTAGGTGTTCATACTGGTGACTCTATCGTAGTAGCTCCTTCTCAGACATTAGGTGATAAAGAATATCAGATGTTAAGAAGCTCTGCTTTAAACATCATCACTGCATTAAATATCAAGGGTGGATGTAACGTACAGTTCGCATTAAACCCAAATTCTTTTGAATATTGTGTTATCGAAGTTAACCCACGTGTCAGCCGTTCTTCAGCTTTAGCTTCTAAAGCAACTGGTTACCCAATTGCGAAGTTAGCTGCTAAGATTGCATTAGGTTATTCACTTGATGAAATCGTGAACGCTGTAACAGGTAAGACATATGCTTCTTATGAACCAACATTAGACTATATCGTATGTAAGATTCCTAAATGGCCATTCGATAAGTTCTATGGTGCATCAAGAAAACTTGGTACACAGATGAAGGCAACTGGTGAAGTTATGGCAATCTGCAATAACTTCGAAGGTGCTTTAATGAAAGCATTACGTTCACTTGAACAGAATGTATTCTATTTATCAATTCCTGAAATGGAAGGTAAAGACACAGAATACTTAAGAACTAAATTAAAAGATGTAGATGACCAGAGAATCTTCGCAGTAGCTGAAGCATTAAGACAGGGCATTACTGAAGAAGAAATCCATAATATCACTAAGATTGATTCATGGTTTATTGATAAGATCAAACATCTTGTAGAAATCGAAAATAGATTAAAGACAGAAGAATTAACTCCAGAATTATTAAAGGCTGCTAAGAGAGTTGAATTCCCAGATAGAGTTATTGCAGACTTAACTGGTAAAGATAAGAATGAAATTCATGATTATCGTTTAGAAAACAATATCACTGCTGCATTCAAGACAGTTGATACTTGTGCTGCAGAATTTGATGCTGAAACTCCATATTTCTATTCAGTATATGGTGGAGAACATGAAATTAAACCAGATAACACTCGTAAGAAGGTTATGGTATTAGGTTCAGGACCAATCCGTATCGGACAGGGTATCGAATTCGACTACTGTTCAGTACATTGTGTATGGGCATTAAGAGCTGCTGGCTATGAAACAATCATCGTCAACAACAACCCAGAAACAGTTTCTACTGACTTCGATATCGCTGATAGATTATACTTTGAACCACTTACTCAGGAAGATGTTCAGAGCATTGTTGAACTTGAAAAACCAGATGGCGCAATCGTTCAGTTTGGTGGTCAGACAGCAATCAAGTTAACTCAGGACTTAATGGATATGGGAGTTCCTATCCTTGGTACTTCAGCTGATAGCGTAGATGCTGCAGAAGACAGAGAACGTTTTGATGAAGTGTTAGAAAAATGTAAAATCGATCGTCCTAGAGGGGCAACAGTATTTACTGTAGATGAAGCATTAGAAGTTGCAAATAAATTAGGTTACCCAGTACTTGTACGTCCATCATATGTATTAGGTGGTGCAGGTATGGAAATCGCCTTAAATGATGGTGATATCAAGAAGTTCATGAAGATTATCAACCGTCAGTTCCAGGAACATCCAATTCTTATCGATAAGTACTTATCAGGTAAGGAAGTAGAAGTAGATGCTGTATGTGATGAAAACGGCGTACTTATTCCTGGTGTTATGGAACACGTTGAAAGAGCTGGTGTTCACTCTGGTGACAGTATCTCAGTATATCCACCACAGAAGATCAAGCCTGAAATCAAGAAAGTTATCTGTGATTACACTCAGCGCTTAGCAAAAGCATTACACGTTATTGGATTAATCAACATCCAGTTCATCGTATATGAAGATGAAGTTTATGTAATCGAAGTAAACCCAAGATCTTCTCGTACAATTCCATATATCTCAAAGGTAACAGATATTCCAGTAGTAGATGTTGCAACTAAGGTTATCATGGGTCATTCAATCAAAGATCAGGGTTATGAATATGGTTTACAGCCAGAAAAAGAAACTGTTGCAGTTAAGATGCCAGTCTTCTCATTTGAAAAGATCAAGGGTGCTGAAATTTCACTTGGCCCAGAAATGAAATCTACAGGTGAAGTATTAGGTATCGCAAAGACATTTGATGAAGCAATCTATAAGGCATTCATTGGAACAGGTATCAACTTACCAAAGAAGAAGAATATCATCTGTACAATCAAGGACAGCTCTAAAGAAGAATTCTTACCAATCGCTAAGCAGTTCTATATGTTTGGATATGACCTTTATTCAACAGAAGGTACTTATAACTTCTTAAAGGAACATGATGTACCAGTTCATAGAGTTAACAGAATTGCTGAAAAGTCTAACACAATCTTTGACTTGATGTTAACTGATACAGTTGACTTAGTTATCGATATTCCTACAAGAAATGATAACTTAAAGGATGGTTTCTTAATCAGAAGATTTGCAGTTGAAGCAGGTATCCCTATCTATACATCATTAGATACAGCACAGGCATTAATCAACTGTCTAGAAAAGAGACATCAGGGTCCAACTTCATTAGTTGATATTACAAAATTAAAGTAAACACTTTAAGGCTATGATTTTGCATCATAGCCTTTTTTTCTATGTTTCATATGTGTTTGTTGATATAATTATGCATATACAAAGGAGGACGTAATTATGATTATTGCGGTAGTGGTGATTGTATTAATCGTTTTATATGCAATCGCAACATACAATGGACTTGTTAAGTCTAAAAATAAGTGCCTTGCTGCATGGGCACAGATTGATGTTCAATTAAAAAGACGTGCAGATATGATTCCTAATATTGTAGAAACTGTAAAAGGCTATGCAAAGCATGAAAAGGAAACACTTGAAGGAGCTATTCGTGCAAGAAACAGTTATGTAACTGCTTCTACACCAGAAGAACAGCTTAAGAATGCTGGTGAATTAGAAAGATCATTAAGTCGTTTAATGATGCTTCAGGAAAGTTATCCTGATTTAAAGGCTAATACAAACTTCATGTCTTTACAGAATGATTTAAAGGAAACTGAAGATAAAATCAGTTATGCAAGACAGTTCTATAATGATGATGTTAAACAGTATGTGAATAAGTTAGAAATGTTCCCTTCTAATATCATTGCTTCAATGTTCCACTTTGAAAAGATGAACTTCTTTGAAGTGGATGAAGCATCTAAAGAAGTACCAAAGGTACAATTCTAATGAAACGCTTATTATCATTTCTTACAGTATTGTTGCTGTTGATGCCAACTGCAGTTGATGCATCAAGCACAAAAGTAAACAATATTGGCATTACCTGCCAAATTGATCAAAATGGTACAGCAACATTTGTAGAGAAATGGGATATGGATGTATCGGAAGGGACAGAAGGATACAAAATATTCAATGGTATGAATGATCAGCTATTGACACTTATTGGTGTCACTGATGATCGTGGGGTCACATACAAAAATATCGGTACATGGGATTCTAATGTTTCTAGAGAATCTAAGATTAATAAATGTGGTCTGATTAAAGATGGTGGTCACTATGAGTTGTGCTTTGGTCTAGGTGATTATGGGACACGTTCTTATACAATGGTTTACCAGATTGAGCATTTTGTGAATCAGTATAAGGACCAGCAGGGTATTAACTATGCTTTTATAAGTGATATGTCATTAGATGTTGCAGATGTTACTATTCATGTATCAGGTATTACTCCCTATAGTAAAGAGAATGCAAAAATATGGGCATTTGGTTATTCGGGCAGTGTGAATTTTGATAATGGTGGTGTTACTTTAAAAACAGACTCTTTGGGCAGTAATAAGATGCAGTTATTAATGGGTCTTGAAAGTAATTCTTATACATCACCTAATAAACGTCATGCAAGTGAAAAGTTTGAAGATGTTGTGAAGGACGCAAAAGAAGGATCTAGTTATTCTAGTGGTATGTCAAAAGCAGCGATGATTATGATCTTTATCTTCATCATCTTTGTGATTGTAATGCTTATCTTTATTATAGCTGCTGTTATTGTATTCTCAGATTCGGGTGTTGTATTTGAGAATGGACGTATAATTAAAGGTAGAGAAGTAACTCCATTTAGAGAAATTCCATGTAATAAAGATATATTTTTGTTCTATTATCTGGCTAAAAAACTGGATATTATAGGTGATGGTGAGAGTCGTGAAAACCTTGTGTCTGGATTTATCTTGAAATGGGTACGTGATGGTATAATCACAATTAGAGAAAAGGAAAGTGGCGCAATCGTCAAGAAAAAGAATTATGATATGTATCTTGATGTAGATGCAAAGTTTGAAAATAAGCAGGAAACAGCACTTTATAAGATGTTTATTCTTGCGTCTAAAGAGGGTGTTCTTCAAACAAAAGCATTTCAGAAATGGTGCAGCAAACATTATAAGAAGATAGATGATTGGTTCACTAAAGTGGATAATGTCACAGAAGATTCTATGAATAAGAATGGTTATGCGAAAACTAAAACTATTTATAAACGCTTATTATTCTGGGATATTCCACGTGATCGTACAGTATGGACAGATAAAGCGTATGATCAATGTCTTTATGTATGGGGATTTAATAACTTCCTTGAGGATGAAGACAATATGAAAGAAAAAGCTGCCATTGAAGTTAAACTTTGGGATGAATATCTCATCTTTGCAGCAGTACTTGGTATTGCGGATCGTGTAGAAAAACAATTGAAGGTTGCGATTCCTCGTTATGAAGAAACAACAACTTACAATAATTTTCCAATTTACTACTATACACATACATTTGCACATAATAGTATGAGTGCAGCTTCTTCAGCTGCAAGTGCAGGACAAGGTGGTTCATCATCGTTTAGTGGTGGTGGAGGCGGCTTCTCCGGAGGAGGAGGCGGCGGTGTCCGTTAAAGGCAGGATTTTTTCCTGTCTTTTTTCTTGTAGAAGAAAAATAGTTGTCTATAATGAGTGACAGGAGGAATTTATGAAGAAGTTATTTAGTATATTCTTATCAATGGTACTTATCACGGGTTGTAGTACAACTTCTACACCGAAGAAAGAAGTATCAAACAATATCAAATCTCAAGTCACTTATATTAATGTAGGGCAGGGAGATTCAACACTTATTCAAAATAATAACCAAACAGTTCTTATTGATGCTGGACATGGTGATGGATACGAAAATGCCAGCTTGAATTATTTAAAGGAACACTATATCAATACACTTGATGCATTAATCTTAACGCATTGTGATGCGGATCATATAAATGATGCAAAGAATATTATTTATCAGTTAAATGTAAAAAAGATATATATGTCTAGTAGAACCTCTTCTTCTTATACATATATGAAACTATTAAATGCGATTAAAGAGAAGAAAAAGAAAATTACTGTGCCTAAGGTAGGAGATATCTTTCAGGTAGGTGCAGGCTCTATTGAATTTATTGGTGTAGGTGAAGGAGCACAGAACAATAATGATTCATCTTTATGTATGAGGTATGATGATGGTTATCATCGTTTTGTCTTTACTGGTGATGCTGCAGAATCAATGGAAAAGAAACTAAACAATGTACAATGTGATGTATTCCAAGCAGGTCATCATGGTTCAGCTTATTCAAACAGCGATAATCTGTTATCTAGAATGAAGGCGAGTTATGTTGTAGTGTCTTGTGGTAAAGACAATATGTATGGTCATCCTCATAAGGAAGCATTACAGAGGTTCTCTAGATATAATATGCAGGTTTATCGTACGGATGAATTAGGTACAATCCGTTGTGTTTCTAAGAAGAATAAATTGACCTTTAATGGTAAAGAAGAAATCACGACTACTCAAACAACACAATATATAGGATCTAGAAATACTAAGAAGTATCATACTGAAGATTGTCAGTATGTAAAAACGATTAGTGATAAGAATAAAGTTTACTTCAGTTCTTCACAGGAAGCACAAAATGAAGGCTATATTCCTTGTAAAGCATGCAACCCATAATGCATGCTTTTTATAATATTTAGGCACAAAAACAGGATATAAAATAAGAAAAATAATTTTTTTGAATTTTCTTCAAAAAACACTTTACAAACGCCCGGATATTGGGTATTATAGACAGGCAGTCCGGGAGACGGGCTGAGACAGAACATTGAA
>ERZ833608.1067-NODE-1067-length-19506-cov-5.600792_pt1 | contig 19506 bp, 20 predicted proteins | sample MGYA00519694_ERZ833608 | MGnify/ENA primary metagenome ERZ833608 (study PRJEB31850, sample SAMEA3708742) | human gut metagenome | biome: human gut; feature: human-associated habitat; material: faeces | place: China | collected 2014 ... | reverse complement strand
AGCCTTTTATATTGTTTATCCATCAAAAATGCAAAAGTAGAAAAATAAAATCACTATATAAAAATGAACTGCCATAGGAGGTCCTTTTTTATATTGTCCATTTTTTACGGACTTGTTCATTACATATAATCCACCCTTAGTGCATACAGTTAATTTTCAAACTGTTTTGATAACACTATGGGCGAATAAAATATGTAAAAAATTTGATCCTATTAATTCTGATTTATTAGGCTATTGAGGATTAAAAGTTTTTCAAAACAAATTTATGCTTTCTTACTTAATCCTGTTGCTGATTTCATGTAGTAAATAATTTTAATCAGTGATAGCAGTAACTATAAAAGTTGCCCTTATGCAGTTTTCAATGTATAAAGTTGACATCTTCTGTCAACAATATTTAGTTTGGCAGAAATCAATTCTACTGTAAATAAATTTTAATCGACATATTTTGACAGAAAGAATGAATCATTAATTATTCTTCCATATTATTTCACATTCTTTAATCTGCTTGCCGTTACTTGTAGGATACCAATTATCCTGTAAAATCATATTTTCTTCTCTCGGCAGCATAACAAGCTCCTTCATATTTGAGCAGTTAAAGAATGCATATTCATCTATCTCTTTAACACTTTCGGGAATTGTTACTTTTTCAAGTTTATCACAATATGCAAATGCGTCCTTACCGATAAATGTAAGGCTTAACGGTAATTTTATTTCAGTCAGCGAACTTGAACGGTGAAAAGCCTTTTCCTCTATGGATTTTACACTGTCGGGAATAGTAATACTGTCAACATAATAGCACTTATAAAATGCTTTGGTGCGCACTGTTTCAACGCCGTCTGCAATTTCATATTGTGTTGTGTTCTGTGCTTCGCCATACTTATCGAATTTAATATTTCTGGCAGGAGGATAATATATAATCGTTTTCATATCCTTTGAATACAAAACTCCGTCATCAGAACAAAAATATTCATTAGACTCATCAACTGCAAACTGCTCAAGTCTCTGATTGTTTGTCATTGACCATTCGCCGATTTTGCTTACATTTTTGCCTATATAAATCTTTTTAAGTGATTCGCAGTTAAACAGGCTGAAATCCGCTATTTCAGTAACAGGCAAGTCCTCGATTTCATCAGGTACGGTTATTTCTGTCTTTTGAGTTGAATCAGTATATTTAGTAATAATTACCTCATTATTAACAATTTTATATTCAAGCTTGCTTTCTGTTTTTGAGGAACATCCGGAAAAAGACAATATAACTGCTGATAAACAGCAAAACAGACAAATTATTTTCTTAATATTTTTCATTATGCCTGCACCTCCTCAAGAGACATTGCTTTTTCATTTTCTCTTTGTTCAATTTCTTCAACATATTTGTCATGCTGATTTCTTGTGTAATTGTAGAAAATGTAGGGGATTGTGGAAATCACAAGTCCTACAACGGTAAGAACAACATAAATATTCATTATGTTATTGAATATTTGTGTGTCAAAGAGAACATCCCAGTCTGATGTATAACCGAATTTAGCAAGAAGGAACGGCGAAACAAGACCTAATGCTGTTCCGACAGGCGTTGTAAACCAACCGAATATGCCCTGCATATTGTCTGCTCTTTCGCCTGTTTTCCATTGATGGTAATCAAGCACATCTGCTGTCATATTATTCGTAATTCCATTACAGGCAGCTGAAATTGCCGAACGGATAAAAATCAATAAAAGCAAAAGCGGTATGCTTTCCAGTCTGAGTGCAATGAGATAACATGCCGTTACCGCAATCCACACACTTCGCATAAAAAGAATACAGGTGCGCTTTTCAAACTTTTTAATAAGAACAGGAGTAAGAAGATTTCCGACAACACTTGTAACGCCTATAATTGAAAGGATACCGATTATCCACTCAATTCTCATTTTGTAAATAAAGATAAAATTGATTACACCATCTGAAAGCGTATTCCAAAGTGCAAACATATTTGAGAGATTTATTATCCAAAAATATTTATTTGACAAAAGTGATTTTGCACTTTTCTTAAAATCTATTTTTGGAGTATCGTCTGTTGTGACTGCAACACGCTCTTTAACTTTAAAGAATGCAAAGCCCATAACTATACTTGCACAGGCAAGAACAGGAACAAATACTCTGTATGATGTTACCGAAAGATAGCCGCCTGTTGATACAATCATAATAGGAAATACAATTCTGAATATTGAACGGAAAAATCCCAAAAATATTCCGCCAACGGAATAATATTTTTGACGCTCAACCATATTCGGTGTTATAAGGGCAACGATTGCTGTTGGATTATCACAATAAAGTGCAGAAAATCTACTGCGAAGAGTTACAAGCAAATGAAGCAAAACAATTTTTGTTGTGTAGTTAAGTGTTGTGGGCACAAATGCCATTGCAACGGTGAAGAGAGCAACAGGGATACCATAAAGCATCATAAAGGGCTTGTATCTGCCGTATTTTTTGCATAACTTTGAACGTAAAAACCAGTTGAACAAACCACCGACACCCATAACTGTAAGCATATTTCCTACAATTTGAGGTAAGCCTTTAATTATGCTTTCAAATGGTGCTGAGGGTATGAAGTAACAGCAAATACCGATAAACGCACAAAGTATGTAGGAAATAAGTGCCTTTTTAACCTTATCCTTTGCAATATGACCGAGACTTTCAAAAATGGTCATTGAAACAGATTCAATGTAAAGCGTCGCATATTTTACAACCATAGCAATTATAGTAACTATGGTAAAATCCATCAGCTTTATTTCCATAATCGAACCGCAGAAATATCCGCTTGCAAAGGAAACAACATCGTTTAAAAGAAACGTAAAACCGCAGATACCCATTGTTCCGAAGCAATAGGACAAAAACTCCTGCAAATTTGTATATTCATCTTTTGCCGGATTGTTCCATCTGCTTTTAACATAATTTATGCCCTGTAAGGCTTTTTCTTTAATTTTCATATTGGTCTCTCCTGTTATTCACAGTTAATTTAACTATCGTATCAACTGCATTATTTCTCAATGCATATTCTGAAAGCGTAATTTTAATTCCATTGCTGTTTTGAATAAAATCTAATTTTTCGCCTTTCAGTATCTTTGCGGAAAGGATTTTTTTATTAATGGGAGGAAGTGTTATATTGTTAAACTTTTTAACATCTAAAATATGAATATAAACAACATTATCTTTTTGTGTACTTACATAAACATCATCAACAGGTGCAAATATTCCGGCTCTTGTATCAAAAATACTTTCGCCGTAGATTTTTAGCCATTCACCAATCATTTTGAGAACTGATAAGCTTTTTTCGGGAATATCACCGTTTTTGTCAGGTGCTATATTAAGTAGTAAATTACCGTCTCTGCCTATGGCGTTAACGAGCATACGGATAATGTACTCAAACCCCCAGCATCTGTCGTCAGGCACATATGCCCAATGTTCAGTCAGGGACATATTCTTCTCCCATGGAATAGGAACGATTTTGCCCCTGATTTCGTGAGGACCTTCATCGCATTCAAAATCTCCCTTATAGCCTGAACGGGGTGTCACCATACATTTAGGATTGTAGGAGCGAACTAATTTATTAAGTTTAATAGGCTCCCAAAGCCAGGCAGAATCATAGTCAGTTCCCTGATGTGCAAGCCATCCGCCGTCATACCACAGAATATCAATATTGCCGTAACTGCTGCATAATTCTTTAATTTGCCCATAGCCTTGCTCTTTCATTGCATAAGCACTTTCAGGATTTTCTTTTGGACGAAAATAACCGTCAAATCGCCAGTCCATAGGTGAATAATAAAGTCCTGTGTAAAGTCCTTTTTCCTTGCATGCCTTTGTAAATGCATTAACATAATCCTCACCACTGCCGCATTTTACAGAGGTAAAATCTTTGTATGAGCATTTGCTGTCCCAGAGAGCATAGCCGTCGTGATGCCGGGTTACCATAACAGCATATTTCATACCTGCCAAAAGGGCTGCATCTGTCCATCCCTTCATAATTTCGTCGGCAGATTTGTTTGGAATAAACTCGTTTTTTGCAATATTTCTGTAATCGTTTTCATTCCATTTATCATTGAAATAAGTCCACTCACCCTTGCCTATAAACGAATACACGCCCCAATGGATAAACATTCCGAACTTAGCGTCACGCCACCATTTGATGTCCTCTTCCGTTAAATGCAGGGAGTCATCATCAACACCGCTTATTCCGTTGAATTTCATATTTGAATTTAACTGCCCCTTGAGCATTGAGGCAAGCTCTGCGCCTGTCAATGTTTTTTCCATAATTACTCCAATTCAATTTTAATGCAGATAGGTAAATCAGTTGTCGGTTCGTTTTTCAGCTTTATTGAAAGTCCATTCATGTTGCAAACAAAGCTTTCAACCTTGTTGCCTAAAACAGTTACATTTTCAATACAGATACCGCACCTGTCCGTATAAAGCGAGTTGATTTTTATTGATTTTGACGGTTTCATTTGGAATGCATAAAGCACGCCGGGTTTGTATGTAAATCTGAAATCGTGTTCATTGTAATTTACATCACCCTCGCTGAACATACCTGAACCCACCTGATTTTCGCCCTCTTTGTAGAATTTATACGGTACGGTTTCGTAAATACCCTCACCGTTTATTCTCATCCACTCTCCGAGTTCGCTGAGTACAGCTGTTTCCTCAGCTGTAAATGTGCCGTCTGCTTTAGGTCCGATATTAAGCAAAAGCATACCGTTTTTTGAAACAACATCGATCAGGGTTGTTACAACTTCGTAGGTTGATTTATATGTATTATCTTTTCGGTATCCCCAAGACTCCTTGCCGATTGCGGTATCCGTCTGCCAAGGGTATGGAAAAATATCACCTAATGCACCACGTTCAATATCTAAAGTAGCCGTGCCTAAAGCAAAAGCGTTATGCTTATAGTCAATGGTTACTTCCTCGCCCCACTCAACAGCACGATTGTAGTAGTATGCAGCAAGTTTTTTTAGATACGGCTTAAAGGATTTGTTTTGAATCCACCAGTCAAAATAAAGAATTTTCGGCTGATAGCTGTCAATCAGTTCGCAGGTGCGTACAAGCCAGTCATCAAGCCACTCTTTACTTGCACCTGCTTCGTCAACAATATCGCAGGTTGCGGTCATATCCAAACCAAACTTATCCTCATAGTATGCAGGAGCATAAAAATCAAACCATTCTGCATTTGGGTCAACATCACTTTCAAAGGTTCTCCCCATATTCATAAAGAAATAGTGTTCGGCACGGTGGGTGGATGCACAGAAGGTTAATCCCTGCTTTTTGCATTCAGCCTTAATCTCGCCTATAATATCTCTGCATGGACCCATTTTTTTAGCATTCCATCGGTTAAATTCGGTATCATACATAGCAAAGCCGTCATGATGCTCGCAAACAGGCATAACAAATTTTGCACCTGCATCCTTAAAAGTTTTTATCCATTTTTCAGCGTTGAATTTTTCAGCCTTAAACATAGGGATAAAATCTTTATATCCAAAGTTTTTTGGTTCGCCGTAGGTTTTTATATGATATTCATATTCGTAGCCTCTGTCCTTAATATACATATTGCGTGAGTACCATTCACTTCCAAAGGCAGGAACACTGTAAACACCCCAATGAATGAAAATACCAAACTTGCCCTTGTAATACCAATCAGGTGTTTTATGATTTGCCAGAGACTTCCAGTTGTCCTTAAATTTTCCTTTTTTTATTACATCATCAATTGTCCGTAAGTATTCATCTGTTGTCATAATTTTGCCTCCTGTTACTTTAATTATATTTTATTTCAGCTGAAAAATAAATTTATCCCGACGACTAATAAATCTATCAGTTGTCGGGATTTTACAATTTTATTCTGAATTTTTTCTGTACTTCACAGGGGTTGTGTTTTTTATTTGCTTAAAGGTTCTGTAAAAAGCTGATGTGTCACAAAAGCCGCATTCTTCGGAAATTTTTTCTATGCTCATATCGGTTTTGAAAAGTCCTATTGCTTTAGCTATCTGATATTCCTTTTTCATTTGGGAAAAAGTTTTACCGAAATTTTCCTTAATCACTCTTTCACATTGCCTTTGTGATAAACCCAGTCTGTATGATAAGGATTCAAGGGTGATGGATTCACTTGCATAAATAAAGTTTGATTCAATGATTTTATTTCTGCTGGAGTTTACACCTTTTCTGTTTTCTTTTAAATCGGGTGCATAAAGCCTGACTATTTCTGCTAAAAGCAGATTGAACAGTGCCTTAATTTCTATCTCACTGCATTTATGCTCGGATAAATTGGTTTCAGCAATTTTCTGAAATAAAATTCCAATGTTTGCACCTGCAGTGCCAATCCAGAAATTCCTTCGCAAAAAAATATCGGACAATTCGCTTTTTTCATATTTGACAAGCTCAATCAGAATACTGTATTCAAAAAGCGGATTCGCCCTGTCAAAGGTTTGACGATGGTATTTTTCGGGTCCTGTTATATACAGCATATTTTCTTTTAAGGAATATTCTGTATTTTCGGTAATCAGCAACCCTTTTCCATACACATCATAGTGAAGTTCAAATCCGTTTTTTGAATGCTTATGACCGTTTATATCGGCATAGTATTCACCGCCGCATATATCGGCAATATAAAATATGCATTTATCAAATTTAAAGTACATAATTTAATCTCTCATTTTCCATTTATCCGTTTTGTAAAAAATAATCTTTGAATATCGGCAATATTAAATCAAGTGTTTTTTTCAAGACATATTTTACTTGCCTTAAAACATATTATAACGGAAAAAGCATGGCTTGACAATATACCCATCATCCATTTCATTATACAATAAAAACTTATATTATTGTATGGTGTAATATGACACCGTGTTTTTATATATGTCGCAATAATGCAAAAAATATTTTAAAATCCTTAGTGAGAGATTTTAGAGAGACTTAAAGGTGAAAATATGGCTTAAAACGGTATGTTTCAAAAAGTAATTTTTACACTCTGACTCCGTCATTTAAGGTTCGAATCCTAATACCTCTGCCATAAAAAAGAGCTGAAAAATCAGCTCTTTTTTCTTTTACTCTGCCCTGATTTTTCAGGGCATTTTTTATTTTAGCCTTTTATATTGTTTATCCATCAAAAATGCAAAGGTAGCCATCAAAAAAAATAAAGCGATCTGTTTTAGTGCAGATCGCTTTATTAACATATAAAATTATTTACGAGAGTTTTCAATAAAAATTTTCTTTAATTCTTTATGCTCTCTATATAGGTTGGGGAATATTTCTTTAGTCAAACTATTCGTTAAGAGAGTATTGTATATATTTTTAAAACAGCTATCACAAATAGTTATACTTTCATCGCTTTTTATTGTAATCGTATAATTTGATTTCGTCCATCTTCCACACATAAAGCACCTATGTTTGCCCTCGTTTCGAGTTATTTTTATTAACCCAACCTCGGCTTTTTCTAATTTCGTATCTTTCACTAATTTCAACATTACTTTACATAATGCGGAATAGCAATCAAAGCAAAGTGCATAACTGAATCCGTCTACTCTGCCGGTACAGAAAAATGCCTGTGCTTGTTTGTTTCCGTGTAAAGAACATTTCAAATCATATAATGAGCAGTGCTGATTTACTTTCAGCCTATTTACCGGAGCAGCATTCAATAAATCAGGCATAACAACAAGGTTGTTTTTGTCTTTGATTCTGTTCCTTTTTGATAAATATTTGTTCATTCGGATAAGATTTATTTCAAGAGCTTTTTCGTGCGGAATTACAGAATCTCTGGAATAGTTTTTATTTTGGTATTTTTTATTGAGCCAATAATGAGTTATGTTTTTCCATAAATGTGAACACTTTTTAAAACTTGTTTTGTATGTTTCATAATAAAAATAATTTACAGCATTAACTTTACGATAGAAACTCAAAAAATCTTCATCACTCATGACTATTTTGTAATCTAAAATCTTTAATTCATTTTGATCGTCATTGATTTTATTTACAGATACATCTATTTTGCTTTTGGTGATTGTCGAGATATGTTCTATTCCTTTGAGATAGCAATATAAAATTTCTTGCAAATTTGCACTGCAATATTTGCACAAAGATATAACCTTTTCTCCCTGATTAAATATGATAACCATTCCATCTGTTGTAGTATTACAGTTATTACACTTAACTGTTTCCTCAACTATATAGATAAAATAACTATGGTTTGTAAACTTAGAACTTCTCATATTTTCTCATCCTTTCATCGCAGTTAATTAAGACTTGCGTAACAAATTTTTATAGAGAAAATGCATTAAATCTATAGAAGCGTAAAAAAGCGTTTCACTTTTAAAACTAACATTTATATCAAATTAAATAAATAAAAAGTGCAAAATTATCGAAAAAATCGACAAAATTACAGTAAAACAAAAAGAATGAAGCTATAAATTGTATAGCTTCAGCGTGATAAACTTAAATATCAATAAAATAGAATATGAATATAACTGCGTATTTTTATGAACAATAAAGACACACGCTTGATTTAAATATTAACACTCGTTAGATTGAACTTATTTGACACAATATTTACAAGATAGATTTTTGTTATCTATCTTTCTAATATTATATAGTATTAAAAAGAAAAAATCAATACTATTAGTTGGTATGACTTCCTTATAGTGCGTGTAAGTAAAAACAAACACAATCTATACTATTAGTTGTTGAAACACACTTAAGGAGGTATTGAGATGAAACTTGATACAATTGGTAAGAATATAAGAAAATTTCGTGAAATAAAGAAATTGCGTCAAGAAGATTTGGCAGAAAAAACGGATTTGACAACTAATTATATAGGTATGATTGAGCGAGGAGAAAAAATCCCCTCACTTGAAACTTTCATAAATATATTAAACTCTTTAGGTGTTTCAGCTGATATGGTTCTTTCAGATGTACTTGATAATGGATATACAGTTAAGGATTCATTGCTTAATGAGAAACTTGAAAAACTTGTACCGGAGGACAGGAACAGAATTTATGAAGTAATTGATACGATGATGAAACATTCAAAGCAAATTCTTCCATAAATATTATTTTTCTCTTGTCGACAAATTTCTTGGGACTTCGACATAAATATTATGCTATAACTATAACTGTCAGTGATGATAATACACAATCAGTGATAGAGAGGAATTATAATATGGAAGAAATCTTAAAACAAATAGCATTAGAAAACCGAACAACAGTTGGTTCGGTAAAAAAAGAAATCGAGTTTGCAATTCATGAAGCGATGAATAATTCACAAACAGATTCAAAAAATTTTTGGAATGAACTTTCCTATGACGGCAAAGAACCGTCTGTTGAAACAGTAATTGCCGCGCTCGTATTACAAGTTATTTGCAAAATTAATTCATAAATAGCATACAACTTTTAATGCTCTCACTAAGTATTTAGTGAGAGTATTTTTATTTAATTTACAATCCATTTGACTTGTCTGTGCAATTAATGATATAATCTTGTTGCCAGGAAAATTTCATATTCATAGTTTTCGGAGAACCAAGCGTGGCTTTTTATCTTTTGATAAAAACACACGCTTCTTTGTCATACGCTTGGTTTTTCCAAACTATGAAATTTTCCTGGCAGAAAGTTTGAAGCAAGTGTTTTTTGGGCGTAGCTTCGGCTACGCTCTTTTTGCTTTTCTGCGGTGATTTCAATGGATTATAAAAGCCAAACATGTTGTTTTACAGGACATCGTGACATTGCCCCATATACGCCCGACACGGTCTTTGAACAGACGAAGGCTGTCGTTACCCTGCTTGTTTCTAAAGGTTTCAAATACTTCGGCACAGGCGGTGCTTTGGGGTTTGACACCATTGCTGCGCAGGCTGTTTTGTCTGTAAAAGAAACTCATCCCGAAGTTAAACTCATCTTAGTATTGCCATGTGAAAACCAAACGAAATATTGGAAACAACAAGATATTGATGTGTATAATGATATTAAGTCGGAAGCAGATAAGGTGAAGGTCCTTGCTCCGCATTACTACAACGGTTGTATGCAAAAAAGAAACAGACACCTTGTTGATTGTAGTTCTACTTGCATTTGCTTTCTGACAAAACACGAGGGTGGCACGGCATACACTGTTGATTATGCAAAACAAAATGGTCTTTATTTAATAAATGTTGCCGACCGATGAAGTTAAACTTAACAAAAGGATTACTTATCTGACAAGTTTATATGGTGGAAAGTACGCTCCCTCAATGCTATAATAATTTATAGTTAAGGGGGCGTATTTATGTTTTCGGATAATTTATTATATTTAAGAAACGGTTATTTGTTTTGCAGTAAAGACGGTGCTTTCAGCTTTGCAAATGAAGTACCCGGTGTGTTTACGGATGCGAAAAAAGCTGACGGATTTGTTAAGATTACTGAACTTAAACCGAGTCACAGAACTAATATCGCCGCTTCAATTTGCGAGAATTGCAAAACTGTGATTTTGAAATATTAATACAGTATTATCAAATGATGAAGGATAGTCGAGTTTATTTTTCGACTATCCTTTTTCTTTTTTACATATCAGTTTGTTGTTGTTTGGCTTTCAACTTGTTGGAATTTGGTTACTGCATATTGAGCCATTATAGAGATATGCTTATATGTGAATTAGGTACTGATAATAATCTTGCGATAGTTAATATCAATTTGCAAGACTTAAAGCAGTATCAAGAAAGAGAAGTCTGGGGTAATAAATATAGGAAACCTGTGAATTTGCTGTTCTAAGCAAAAATGAAATTCTGAGAGATTTTTCAAAGATAAGTTTAATACAACTATATATCAATATCAAAAAGAGGACTTGAGGCAACAAAGCGCCCAAGTCCTCCTATTCATTTTGTCATTTGTTGTCACACAAAAGTATTACTTTTCTGCTACGCTGTTTTTGTAATCTGCGCCCCAAATTTGCATAGCGTCGAGTATCGGTTTGAGGCTTTGACCTAATTCGGTAAGCGAATATTCCACTCTCGGCGGAACCTCGGCATATACCTCTCTGTGCACAAGCCCGTTTGCTTCCATATCACGAAGTTGTGCGGTTAATACCTTTTGCGACACCGTGCCGATGGACTTTTTTAGTTCACCGAAACGCTTTGTACCGGGCATTAAATCTCTTAATATCAGAACTTTCCATTTGTCGCCGATCAATGTCAATGTGGTTTCCACAGGGCAAGCCGGAAGCTCTTTTGTTTTCTCGTTCATATGCTACCTCCGCAATAGTATCTTTTGGTTGCTTACAGATTTAATATACCATACAGAATTTATTTCCGTCAAGTGAAAAAATTTTTTAAAATTAGAAACCCCCCTAAAACTCTTGTGTTTACACATTCGTTTCCTTTTGGTAACTGTCCAATAGTATCTTTTAGGTAACTACACCACAATATTGTGCTTACTTTACAATGGGTACTGTTGCAAATATAATATAGTCAAGAGTTACACAGAACGGCCGTTGCGAAGCTCGAAGCAAATCCAAAGGAGCAATCCAAAATGAACATTTTTAAGAAAATTTTCGGCAACAGCCACAATGATAACATGGAGGAAACTAAAATGACAAACACACAGAAAGCACTTGAGCTTATCAACACATTCGCAACCGGTAACACCGAGAAAGCAACCGAACTTCTTACAGAAGGCTATATTCAGCACAATCTTGCCTACGGGACAGGGCGTGACGCCTTTGTCAGTTCAGTTGCATATCTTGCTTCCGCTCCGGTTAAGACAACCGTAAACAATATTCGTGCCTTTGAGGACGGTGACAAGGTGTTCTTGCAGACGGTCTACAACTTTGCAGGTACGGGCGAACAGGTTGCATTTGACATTTTCCGCTTTGACGAAAACGGCAAAATTGCAGAACATTGGGACAACCTTGCAAACAAGGCAGAGCCTAACCCGTCAGGTCACACACAAACAGACGGTACAAAAGAGATAAAAGACCTTGACAAAACAGAGGCAAACCGTGAGCTTGTAAAGAATTTCCTGTATGATGTAATGCAGGGCAACCGTCTTGAAAAAACACCCGATTACTTTGACGGTGACACTTACATTCAGCACAACACAGGCATTGCAGACGGACTTTCTGGACTCGGCACAGCACTTGAAGCTCTCGGCAAGCAGGGCATTCAGATGATTTATACTACTGTTCATCAGGTGCTTGCACAGGGCAATTATGTGCTTGCAGTCAGCGAGGGAACTTTCGGCGGAGCACCTACATCTTATTATGATTTGTGGAGAGTTGAAAACGGCAAAATCGCAGAACATTGGGATGTAATGGAAACTATTGCCGAAAAATCAACTTGGCAAAATCAAAACGGCAAGTTCTAATGAGCAAGAGAACCACGCAAGCCATTTCTTGCGTGGCTTTCTGCCTTGCACGGAGGGAATACAATGACTCAAACTGAAAAAAGGCAATATTTAATTGCAGAACTGCTGAAAGAACAGCCTGAATATTCAAATATAATTATTCCGAACGATACAACCGAACAGAAGAAGTTACTTCGTGCGTTATTTAATGTTCGTTTGCCGTTGCCGATAAGTGATGAGTTTCTTGAGGTGCAGGATGAATATTTGCAAGAGGAAATCGCTAAAAAGGGCATAACAAGTATTGATGATTTAGAGTCAATTAAGCCTGACATTTATTTATGGCAGGGCGATATTACAACGCTGAAATGTGATGCAATCGTCAATGCGGCTAACAGCAAAATGCTCGGTTGCTTTTGCCCGAATCACGGTTGCATAGACAATGCCATTCACACATTTTCGGGCGTTCAACTTCGTTTGAAATGTGCCGAAATTATGCAAAAACAAGGCAAAAGCGAAGAAACAGGCAAGGCAAAAATCACACCTGCGTATAATCTTCCCTGCAAATATATTTTGCACACGGTAGGTCCAATTGTTACAGGCGAGTTGACAGACAGGGACTGTGAATTACTGCGTTCTTGCTATCGTTCTTGCTTGGCACTTGCAGACGAATACAAGCTAAACAGCGTTGCGTTTTGTTGCATATCCACAGGCGAATTCCATTTTCCGAACGACAAAGGTGCAAAAATCGCAATTGAAACCGTCGGCGAATACAAAAAGCTGACAAACAGTAAAATCAAGGTGATATTCAATGTTTTCAAGAATTCAGACTACGAAATTTACCGAGAATATCTCGGATAATATAAAAAAATTAAAAGAAAAAATCCGCACGGCTGACGCTGTTGTAATCGGTGCAGGCGCAGGGCTTTCCACCGCCGCCGGCTTTACTTACAGCGGAGAGAGGTTTGAAAAATACTTTTCCGATTTTCGCAAAAAATACGGATTTGAGGATATGTATTCGGGCGGATTTTATCCTTACAAAACTCCCGTGGAGTATTGGGCATATTGGAGCAGATACATTTTTGTTAATCGCTATCAAGATGCACCAAAGCCGATTTATGAGGACTTGCTGAAACTCGTGGCAGATAAGGACTATTTTGTAATCACAACAAATATTGACCACTGTTTTCAAAAGGCAGGATTTGATAAAAAGCGACTTTTCTACACGCAGGGCGATTATGGTTTGTTTCAGTGCAGTGAGCCGTGCTGTCAGGAAACTTTTGACAATGAGGCTATTGTTCTTGAAATGCTCAACCGGCAAAATGATATGAAAATTCCGACAGAACTTTTGCCCGTCTGTCCTCATTGCGGAAAACCGCTTACAATGAACTTGCGAAGTGACGACAAATTCGTTGAGGATGAGGGTTGGCATCGTGCGGCAGAACGGTATGAAAACTTCCTCCGCACCCGAGCAGGCGGAAAAATCCTTTTTCTTGAATTAGGTGTCGGTTATAACACGCCGGTTATTATCAAATATCCGTTCTGGCAGATGACAGCAAAAAATCCCAATGCCACCTATGCTTGTGTTAATAACGAACAAGCGACTTGTCCGCCTGAAATACGGCATGAATCCATCTGTATAAATGACGATATAGCTAATATTATCAATAAATGTATATAACAGGAAGCAATAGAATATATAAAACCTGCATTGGATTGAATACGATTGAATAATGAGCTTTTATATTGTTCGTCATCAAATGATGCGGTGCCCTGCTGTAAATAATAATGCGGATTTAGAGTTTATTTCTCGACTATCCTTTTTCTTTTTTTGCACATCAGTTTGTTGCGGTCAGGCTTTCAACTTGTTGGGATTTGGTTACTGCATACTGTGCCATTCTCATTCGGTTCTGCTCGAATACTTCATCTACCATATGCGTGTAAATTTTTGCGGTTACCGATATGTCTGAGTGTCCCATCCATTCTTTTGCCACATTGATTGGTACTCCGGCTGCCTGACAATCGGTGCAGAAGGTGTGGCGCAGTAGGTATGGCTCGAAGTCGGGTGCTATGATTGAGTTCTTTACTTGATTGCGATATAAGTGAGCTCCGTTTGCTAAGTCCATTTCTTTTACAAAGTTTTTCCAGCTTTGATAAAAGGCATTGTCGTCCATGCGTGTGTGCTTTTCGTACTTTACGAATACATATTCGGTGTTGAGTTCTTTTGCTTTATGTTCCTTTAATGCATCTAAAAGTACAGGCGGAATTGGTATCTTTCGTCCTGTTCCTGCTTTCGTTTTGGATTTTCCGACTGTTAGAATTGCGTTTTCAAAATCTATCCAATCCCACTTCATTCTTCGGATTTCTATCGGTCTAAGTCCGCAGCATAACATCGTAAGCACCATCGTTCCGGCATAGTGCTTTGGTATGGTTTCAAGTATCATTCGGCGTTCATCATCCGTGATTGGTCTGTGCTTGTTCTCGTAAACAGTTGGCAGAACAATGTCTTTTGCCACATTGTTTTTGATGAGTTCCTGCTTTTCAGCCTTTGTAAGTATACGCCTTAACACCATGCGTACCTTTGATGCGAATGTCTTACTCCATCCTGCATATTCGTTTATGAATCTTTGGCAGTCATCCTCAGTTAAGTTGCATAACTTTATCGAACCGAGGTGTTCAATGATGTGGTTGTAGACGATGTTTTTGTACATGTATTTGTTCTTTTGCGTGCAGTTCGCTTTCTCGATGTTAAGGTGATACCAGTTGTCTGCATAGTCTTTTAATTTCATTTCGGAGAAGATACCGCCACTCTTTTTCTTTTCTTGGAGTTGATAATACTTCTTGACCATGTCATCAAGTTTCTTTCGGCAATCCTTTTCACTCGTCTTTGATCGAGCAGTCAATACATCGTATTTGCCATCTTCATTTTTAATTCTTTTTGTCATTCGGTAGCCGATTTGGTTACCGTTTTTGTCGTATAATTCGTACATAATTTACCTCCGTATAGTAATTTCTTGCCATTTGGCAACACAAACACTACCACACAGTTTTACAAATAGCCAGACCAATACCTGACAAAATAGAGACACATTTTTTGTGAGATTTTGACCTGTATGCCGAGTTGGAATTATATATTTCATCAAGAATTGTAGAGATAATTCAGAACATCTTTGATGAAATATAACTTAACTCTGCTGTCACAGGCTGCAGGAATGTTCTCGCAGAGCTCCGCAACCTTGTCTTTGCATAACCCGGTAATGATTCCGATTTCTTTTTTATTGAACATATATTGTCCTTTTTCACGGCAAATGAAGCTCGCCATTTGCTCAATTTCCGCTTTAGTTTTGTTCATCATACGCACTCCTTTCCGTGAATACTCAAAAACTTTGATTTTCTGCGAAAAACGCCCCTGACTGCATACGAATTTGGAATCATACGCAAAAGTATTACGAATCGAAAAGCCGACAGGCTTTGCCGGACGGCGTTTTCGGGCATTTCAATGCCCGAAAATCATACCCCTTTATCCTGCTTTAAAATCGACGGCTTGAAATCCGCCTCAAAATCGATCCAAAAGCCGCAGATTTTCATTAAAAAATCATCGTTTTTTTCATTCACTTTTTTCATTCCGGGCTTTTATATTGTTTATGCATCAAAAATGCAAAAGTAGAAAGCAAAATCAAATCAACCGATGCACAGTATAAATATTTGAATTTTTTTTACCATTGACCGAGCAGTGTTCTACATCAATCAAGCATTGATTCTCAAGAGATTTTATTGCTCGTCTTACACTTTCGTAACTCATATTGCATTGCTCAGCCATTCTTCTTATTGACCAATAACTTTTTCCTTTTTTATCTTTTTTAGAAACCAAAAAACAATAGACCATAAAGTCACGACTGTTCAATTTATATTTTTCAAAAAAGTCATTTGGCATAATCCAAAATCTTCCGCTTGGAATTTTTTGATATAACATTTTTCATTTCCCTTTCTAAAAATAAAAATAAAAAACCTATACGCATCTCAAAATAAAAATGCATATAGGTTCATCATAGTTTTATTGAATTTTCTCTCCGTTTTCATATTAGCAAATTCATAATTTTCTGTCAAGACCCCTTGCAGATGAAAAAATAACTTGAATTCAAATTCAAACAGAGTTAACATCACCACAACCTAAAACGAAAGGTGGTGAGGATATGAAAGAGATGACCGAACTTAAAATGGTATATGAGCTTGTGATTTCGAGAGCTAACCCTCTTGACAATCCAAGATATGAATTACTTAACCATGCTCAACGAAAAATGAAGGACGAAATTTTAAGTGTCATCAGACAGACCAATCCAAATTATCCTGAAATGGATTATGACGATGATGTGTTTAAGTATATCGTGCAGTTCAATGATGAGTATTGTATTGACGCATTTGCTAAAGGAATTTCGTTCGCTTTGAATTTCAAAGAGCAAGCCGAAAGATTTATGAATAAAAAATATGATTATTAAAAAAAGGAACTCACTTCAAATCGAAGTGAGTTCAAAAATCGGGTTCAACAATATCACCATGATTGATATAAAATTTGCATACAGCGGCTACAAATGCGTCAAATTTGCAGAAACATCATCAGTTTGTCTGTTTGTCTGATTAACTTAGAAAGCAGTCAACAATTGGCATACAAGGTGCTGTTGAACAACAAAACGCTATTATTTATAATTTTGCATAAAAAAGTATAGTTATATTATAAAAGCAGTATCAATTGAATTTTTCCTTATTACAAATAAAATCCATTAAATTAACATGATAAATACCGTTTCTATGTTGTAACAAATAATCCGTAGTAATCACATATTTAGGGTAATTATCCTTTATTTTTTCAAGAGGTTTATATTCTCTGTCCTCTGTATCTTTACTTTCATTTATTGTATAAGATACTTGAACATAAGCATAATTCAAATTGTTATCTCTCAATATAAAATCGCATTCAAGTCTTCCGATTCTGCCTACGCTTACTTCATAATTTCTACTTCTTGCATAGATATAAACAATATTTTCAAGTGCAGGTCCATAATTAATTCTGTTGTCTGTATTTGTTGCAAAATAGAATGAAGTATCGGCTAAATAATATTTTTTCTCACCCGTGAGTGATTTTTTCGACTTCATATCAAATCGTTTGCATTCGTACAATATTTTTGCATCGGTAAGTGCTTTAATATATCTGTCGAGAGTAGTACGCTTTATTGACATACCGTCTTTTTCAAGAGCTTTTTGCAAACTCGAAATGCTCATAGTTGCACCGTAATTGTTGATTACAAAATCTCTGACTTTAACAAACGCCTCTCTGTTATTGATTTTTATTCGGCTTTTTATATCTTTGTCAAAAATTTCGCTTATAACAGATTTAACATAAGTTCTCTTATCTGCAAGATTATCATATTGAATGGCTAAAGGGAAACCACCTTCAAGTAAATAATTATTAAGTTCGACCATCAAATTAGTATTGACGGGTTTATTATAGAATTTTTTTATATCAATATACTCTTCAAAGCTTAACGGAAACATTTCAAATTCTATATATCTTCCGGTTAATTTTGTTGTAAGTTCACCGCTGAGCAAATATGAATTGGAGCCTGTAATAAAAATTGAAAAATCTCCGTCACCGCGATAAGCATTTACTACCTCTTCAAAATTCTTAATATTTTGGATTTCGTCAATAAATACATATTTTATACCTTGAGCTTTAGACTTCAACTCTAATAATTCATCAAGCTGATCATCGGTTTTGATTTTTCTGTATTCACGACTGTCCAAATCTAAAAAGATAATATTTTCGTTTTCAACACCTTTGTCAATCAACTCTTCCATAATTGTTTTCATAAGAGATGATTTTCCGCATCTTCTTACGCCGGTTATAACCTTAATAATTTCCGTCTCATCATAAAACGGTCTTATTTTATTCAAATAATTCTCTCGCTTAAAAAGTGTCATATTACCACCTCAGTTATTATTATAGGCAAAGCCGTCTCAAAAATCAAGTTAAGGGGACAATTATTTTGATTTAACAAGTTGTTGTTCCTTTAAACTTACTTTTAACTTTGATTTTCAGCTGATAATTATATGCTTGAAATAGTTTTATAATAATATCTTACTTTATCAAAATTCATTAACAACATATGAGTAAAAATGAAATAGCTACACAGTGCCAACAAATGCACCAATTTCGCAGAAATGATATTTGAATGCATATTAAATATATATTTGTCTTAAATAAAAATTTATTTAATCGAAAAAACTCTTTATTTTCTTTTCTAGATTATTTATAATATAATTAGAAAAGAGGAATGCTTAATGTTTGCTGTTAATACATACGAAGAAATTGAAAAAAGAGAGAAAGAATTGAATAAAAAACATATTGTTATTCTTATGTTTGTAAGACCCTCTTTGCCAAATGCAAACGATATTATAAATGAATTTGAATATATTCATTATAATTCATGTGAATATTGTTCGATATATGCAGTTGGTTATACTAATGATTATGTTTTGGCTAATAAAGATAATACTTATAATAAAATTACAAGTGTTGATAGTTCGCAATGGTATTTTAGTAATAAGGCTTTCGTCGAATTTAAAAATAACCTTGAATACCGTTTAAAGTGGAAATACAGTGGTAATGCTGAAATAATGATATTACAAAGTAATCCGGCGGGAAAAAATATATTGAATTTTCAAAATTATATTTCGCTTGATGTAAATACCGGATTAATAAAGGGATATATCGATACCTTTAATAAGTTAATGGAATCATTAATTAGGACTTCAAAAAAGCATACACAAGTATTGTCAGTTTCATGGGAATTATCTAAAGAACGCATAAAACTTAAAGATATTTTGATTGAAACAATTGATGATTGCAAAAAGGTTCCTACATCAACTAAAAAGATTTTAAAAGACAATCTTTTTTATATGCCTAAATTTAATAAATAAAAAGTCTATTGTAACATAGTTAAAAATATAGAAAAATTATGTTTTATTACACCTCCGTGTAAGGTTCGCAATTCCTCATACGAATTTGCTGTTTTAAGCAAAAATAGAATTCTGAGAGATTTTTGAGGGACGCAAAGTCTGAAAAACGGCTTAAATAGGCGGTTTTGAAAAAAGATTGCGAGCCTCTGACTCCGTCATTTAAGGTTCGAATCCTTATACCTC
>ERZ833608.1058-NODE-1058-length-19563-cov-4.925313_pt1 | contig 19563 bp, 13 predicted proteins | sample MGYA00519694_ERZ833608 | MGnify/ENA primary metagenome ERZ833608 (study PRJEB31850, sample SAMEA3708742) | human gut metagenome | biome: human gut; feature: human-associated habitat; material: faeces | place: China | collected 2014 ... | reverse complement strand
ATAATCGGGACATGTTTAAACAATGGCTTTTAAAGCAAAGTGACATTAAGGATGTAGTTGTAATCGGAAAAGGTCTTTTTAAGATAATTGTAAATGATAAGTTCTTACAATTATACAAAAATTAAACTGACGGAGAAAATATTTTATGAAAAAAGTAATTAGTGTATTATTATCGTTTATTATGATAATATCAACTTTAAGTTTCACCATTGTAGCACACGCAGAATCTCTTACTGATACTTGTGGTGATGGAACGGAGGGAAATACTGTCGGTTATACCTTTGATACTGAAACCGGTTTATTGACTGTTTCAGGAAAAGGAAAAATGGCAGATTATAAATATTCAAATAATAAACTTTACGATTATTCAAATGCAATATTTTGGAATTATATTGATCAAAATGATGAATATAATGATGAGTATAAAGATGATTATTATAAGAGTATTAAAAATATTGTTGTAGGTTCTAAAGTGACACATATTGGTGATTTTTCTTTTTTCTAATCATTCGGCATATTATACTAAATCCTATTCTGATTATAAAAGAGTATATTCTCAAGGCTTTCCAAATCTTATAAGTGTAACACTTGGTTCAGGTGTTGAATCAATCGGTCAAGGTGCATTTTTTATGGATTCTGCACTAACTACAATGGCAATTCCAAGCTCATGCAAAACCATTGATGATGAAGCATTTAGGAATTGTACTTCACTTGAAACTGTTAAACTTGGAAGCGGTATAACAACTCTTGGTGAATATGTTTTTGGTAGTGATACAAATCTTAAAACAATCAATTTCCCATACAATCTTGCTATGATAGAAAAGGGTTGCTTCGAAGATTGTACTTCTCTTGCTGGTGATATTAAACTTCAAAGTAAAGTTGTTACTATTGGCGAAAACGCTTTTAATAATTGCAAAGCAATTAACAGCATAACGATTTATAATAATAAGTGCGATATTTTTGATAACAATACAACGATTCCAATTTCAGTAAAAATTATCGGTCATATCGGTTCAACTGCTCAAGAATATGCAGAAACATATGGCAATAAGTTTGAAGCAATAGCAGGTGAAACAATTAAAGTTGTTGAGCCTACTTGTACACAACAGGGTTACACTTTACATATTTGCAATGATTGCAACGAATCTTTCAAAACGGATTTTACGGATTCACTCGGACATACTGAAAAAAGCGTGCCACAACAAGACGCTACTTGCACTGAAGCCGGTCACAAAAAAGGCATGGTATGTGCCACCTGCGGTGAAGTTTTGTCGGGGATGGAAGAAATTCCGGCAAAAGGTCACACTACCAAGGTTACAAAGCAGGCTGTGGCACCTACTTGTACAAAAACAGGCTTAACAGAAGAAATTACTTGTACCGATTGCGGAACTGTTGTTCAATCTCAAACTTCTGTTCCGGCAAAAGGTCATACCAAACAGCTTGTTCCTGCTGTTCTTGCAACATGTACACAAACAGGCTTAACTGAAGGTTATAAATGTTCGGTATGTGGAGAAATTCTTGTAGCACAAACAGAAACAACACCTCTTGGTCATTCCGAATATATTAAAGACGCAAAAGCGGCTACTTGCGTAGAAGAAGGCTATACCGGTGACAAGGTATGTTCAAGATGTGGAACATTACTTGAAAAGGGTACAACTGTTGGAAAGAATGCTCATAAATACAACGCTGTTATTGTAGCGCCTACTTGCACGGAAAAAGGATATACAAGCTATACTTGCGAAGTGTGTAATGCTTCTTATATTGATTCTTATGTAAACCCAACAGGTCATACAGAAAAAATAATTAACAGCAAAGCTTCAACTTGCTTTGAAAATGGCTACACAGGTGATAAAGTGTGTTCTGTTTGCGGCGAGCAACTAACAAAAGGTATTTCTATTGATAAAATTAGCCATACATACACATCAAATGTTGTAATGCCAACTTGTACAGCAGTGGGTTATACGGAATATGTATGCAGTGTTTGTGGTTACACATATAAAGATAATTTTACTGCTAAACCTGTTCACAATTTAGATTCTACTGTTATTGCTCCGACTTGTACTGAAAGAGGATATACGCTTTATAATTGTGAAAATTGTGACTATGAAACTAAGGATAGATATGTAGATGCTTTAGGTCATACAGAAGTGATTGATGAAGCGGTAGCACCGACTTGTACTCAATCAGGTTTAACAGAGGGTAAGCACTGTTCTGTTTGCGGTGAAGTTTTAGAAGCTCAAAAAGAAATTCCAAAGCTTGACCATTCATATACTAAAACTGATGTTGTGGCACCGACCTGTACCGAACGAGGATATGCAATTTATAAATGTAAAAATTGTGGTGACACATATAAAGATGATTATGTAAAAGCAAAAGGTCATGATTTTTCAAACAACGCACAATTTTGCTTGAACGGTTGCGGTACTGCTAATCCTAATTATGTTGCACCAAGTCAACCGTCAACACCTTCAACACCTTCAACTCCGTCGACACCATCAACACCGTCGACACCGTCAACTCCGGCACCGTCTACACCTCCGCTTACACCGGGTGAAAACAAAATTGCCAATAGTTACGGTGTAGATTCTGCAACAGCCAAGTTAATTTATATTTATCTTACCCAAAATAATATTTCAAGTGAGACTTCATCATTAACCGAAAAGGTAATGACAGGTACACCTGTTAAGGGTGACGGTGATTATAAAGGCTCAAACTTTGGTCTTTTAAAAGCACAAACAACTAAGCTTACAAAGAACAGTGTAACTGTAAAGTGGAATAAGGTTAAGAATGCAGACGGTTACATTGTTTACGGCGCAAAGTGCGGTGCTAAGAGCAAGTACAAAGTGCTTAAAGTTGTTTCAGGTAAAACGACATCTTATACTCAAAAGAAGCTTAAGAAAGGTACTTATTACAAGTACAATATCGTAGCATTTAAAAATATTAACGGTGCTAAAGTTACTACCGCTGTGTCAAAGAAAATTCACGCAACTACTCTTGGCGGAAAATACGGTGTAGCAAAGGCTGTTAAGGTAAATAAAACAAAGGCTACAATTAAGAAAGGTAAGACTTTCAAAATCAAAGCTTCTGAAATCAAGAAGGATAAAAAAATCAGAAGACACAGAGCTATTTGCTATGAATCTTCAAATACTAAGATTGCCACAGTAAATTCAAAAGGCAAGATTAAGGCTAAGAAGAAGGGCAAATGCACAATTTATGTTTACGCTCAAAACGGTGTTTATAAGACTGTTAAGGTAACAGTTAAATAAAAATCAATAGTTTTTGCAGAGGCGGTTGAAAAGCTGCCTCTGTTTTTTATTTGCCTACGAAATAAATATACCCACCATAGGTTAAAAGGAGCAGTATTCCTTGCCATCTTTGGAATTTTTGCGTTATTATTGTCGGCAAAACCGCTATTAAAATTACGCCTAAGCACATTACACAATCAAAATTAACGCAGGAAAGTGAAACCGCGAGTTCACCGGTTCCTTTTGTAATTGATATTAGTGAGCAAATCGGAAGAATTAAAGTTAAATCGATTATATTTGCACCAAGTATATTTCCGGCTGAAAGTGAGCCGGATTTTTTCTTTAGTGCTGTAAGAGCTGTTACAAGCTCCGGCAGGGAAGTGCCGATAGCAACTGCGATAACGCTTATTACTCTTTGCGAAATATTTAGGCTTATGGCAATTTGTGTGGCATATTTAACAAGAAGTTTTGCACCGAATATTATGCCCACAGCACCTAAAATAAAAAGAATTATGCAACTCACTTTTTCTTTTGTGCAGTATGATATTTTGCTTTCATCACTTTTTGTTTCGCTTTTTATGCATTTTATGTTTTCAAAAATAAATATTGCAAATACTGTAAATAAGAGAGTTACACCCAAAGCCGAAAGAAAATAATATTCTCCGACTTCACCTTTAAAGCTTAGCTCTTTCTTTTGCGTTACGATGCAGCCTATTATTATAAAAACAACAGCAAATATCATAGCGATACTTTTAAATGAAATATCTTTTCTTTTTATTTCAAATGGCATAAATGTAATAAAAAGTCCTAAAATCAAAGCTGTATTTGCAGTGACGGAACCTATCGCATTGCCGACCGCCATATCAACATTTTTGCTTAATGTTGCCTGAATACTTACTATAATTTCTGGCAGTGTGGTTGCGATTGATACTATTGTAGCACCAATGATAAATTTAGGAACACCAAGCATATTTGCAACTTTTGTTGCACTGTCAACGAAAATATCACCGCCCTTAATTATTAAAATTAAGCCGATAATAAAAAACACATAAGTTAATGCTGTTGCCATTTTCTCACCTTAAAAATTTGTTGTTTTGCAAATTGATATATGATATAATATTTAAGCTAATACTGATATGAGGTGACATTATGTCTAAAAATAAAAAATTCAGTCCTATAATACTTATTCCTATTTTTGTTGCAATATTCGTTTTGATTGTTCTTGCAGTGAGTGGGCATTTAACAAGAACAGAAGATATAAAAGAACCGACTGCCGAAACTTCCGTTTCTGCAGTTAATGAGCAAAACAGTGAGCCTGTAAGCGAAAATTCAGATGGAAAGGTTACGCTTTGCGCTGTCGGCGATAATCTTATTCATAATACATTGATTGACGCAGGCAAGCAGGAAGACGGAAGTTATGATTATACTTCGCTTTACCAAAACATTGCCCCTGTAATTCAAAAATATGATGTTTCCGTAATCGACCAGGAAACTGTACTTGGCGGCTCTGATTTTGAATATGCGGGCTATCCTGTGTTTAATTCTCCTCAGGAAATCGGCGATGCCGCAATAAATGCCGGATTCGATATATTTAACTGTGCCAATAATCATATAATGGATAAAGGCTCACAAGGCATTATGAATGAAATTGAATATTTTAAAAAGCATAAGAATGTTGTTTATCTCGGTATTAACGAAGATGAAAAGAGTTATAACACTATAAAGTATTATGTAAAAAATAATATTACATTTGCATTGCTTAATTACACTTATGGTACTAACGGTATTGACCTTCCGAGTGATAAACCTTGGATTGTTAATATGATGGACAAGGATAAAGTAACTAAAGATATTAAGGAAGCAAGGGCAAATGCCGATGTGGTAATTGTATTTCCGCATTGGGGGACTGAAAACAGTTTCGGTATTTCAGATTATCAAAAGGAATACACCGATTTGTTTAGTAAATTGGGTGTTGACCTTGTTATCGGTTGTCACCCGCATGTAATTGAGCCGGTTAAGGAAGTTACTAATAAAAGCGGCCACAAAATGCTTGTTTACTATTCGCTTGGTAATTTTATTTCACATCAAATTGAAATTGACCAGCTTTGCGGCGGTATTGCAAGTGTTGATATTGAAAAGAAAAACGGAAAAATAACTGTTAACGGTAAGTTTATTCCGATTGTTACTCATTATAACAGAACAGACGGTGATAAATTTAGATTTGATGTTTATAAACTTTCCGATTATACAGATGAACTTGCAAAGTCACATTCACAAAACGGCGGAACACCTGAATACTATAATAAACTCGTGAAAAAAGTAATTGATGAAAAGTATCTTGATTTATCATAGTATCTTATTTTTGGCATATCATACAAAAAGTTTTAACATGAATTGATGCTCACGCAGTAAATTGACAAAATTGAATAAAATCGTTGACAAATTTATACCTGCTGACTATAATGAAAGTGTAGTAAGAACAAAGGCGTTCCGAGTTGATTCGGAGCGCCTATTTTTTGCTTTAATTTACAAAATTACTCAAGAGAGGAGTATTTACTATGAGTAAGTACACAAAAGAAGACATCCTTAAAAGTGCACAGGAAAACGGAGTTGAATTTATCAGACTTCAGTTTACAGATGTTTTCGGCATTATGAAAAATGTCGCTATAACAAGCTCACAGCTTGAAAAAGCACTTGACAATGAATGTATGTTTGACGGTTCATCAATTGATGGATTTGTAAGAATTAACGAAAGTGATATGTATCTTCATCCTGATTATGATACATGGACTATTTTCCCTTGGAGAAAGCACCAGAACGCACAGACAGCTCGTCTTATCTGCTCGGTATATTGTGCCGATAATAAAACACCGTTCCTCGGTGACCCAAGAAATGTTCTTCAAAAGGTTATGGATGAAGCTGCTGAAATGGGTTACAGCTTTAATGTAGGCCCTGAATGTGAATTCTTCCTTTTCAAACTTGATGAAGACGGCAACCCAACTACAACAACAGGCGACGAAGGTGGTTACTTTGACCTTAACCCTATTGACCATGGTGAAAACTGCCGCCGTGATATTTGCCTCGCTCTTGAGGAAATGGGATATACAATTGAAGCATCACACCACGAAGTAGCTGAAGGCCAGCACGAAATCGACTTTAAGTTTGATGAAGTAATGACAACAGCAGACCGTGTAATGACTTTCAAGCATGTTGTTAAAACTTATGCTACAAAGCATGGTCTTCATGCAACATTTATGCCAAAGCCGATTTATGGTATCAACGGTTCAGGTATGCACACAAATATGTCACTTATGACTAAAGATGCTGACGGTAAAGTAGTTAATGCTTTCTACGACCCTGAAAGCGAAGACGGTTTGAGCGATGTTGCACATTATTTCATCGGCGGTCTTTTAAAGCATGTTAAGAGTATTGCAGTATATTCAAACCCAACCGTAAACTCATATAAAAGACTTGTACCTGGTTATGAAGCTCCTACCTATATTGTTTGGTCAGCATCTAACCGTTCATGTCTTGTTCGTATTCCTGCAGCAAGAGGAATGGGTACTCGTGTAGAGCTTCGTTGCCCTGACCCAACTTGTAACCCATATCTTGAAATGGCACTTTGCCTTGCAGCAGGTCTTGACGGAATTAAGAATAAAATCTCTCCTGCTCCTGCAGTTGATTATAATGTATTTGACCTTTCAGATGAAGAACTTGCAGCAAAAGGTATTGATTGCCTTCCTGGTTCACTTGAAGAAGCAATTGAAGCTTCAGAAGCTGACCCATTTGTTAAAGAAACAGTAGGCGACCATGTATTCAATGCTTATACCGAAGGCAAGAAAGCTGAATGGGATGAATACAGAACAAAGGTTTCACAGTGGGAAATCGACAGATATATGGTTAATTACTAATCTGTATCTTTTACTTAACCCTCTCTTATGGCAATTATGCCATTTGTTAGGCCGGCATCGCTTTCCGGTGTCGGCTTGACATATATTTTTAGCACAATGAGGTGCGACAATGTTATGTGTTGTCGTGCCTCTTTTTTTTATTTTCTTTTTATCATTACAAACTATTTAATTTTAGGAGGAAGAATATATGGATATAACATCTATTCTTGAAAAAGTCGACAGTGAAGTGTTCGGCATTTGGTTTTTAATCGGTGCGGCTCTTGTTTTCTTTATGCAATGCGGTTTTGCTATGGTGGAAACAGGTTTTACCAGGGCTAAAAATGCCGGCAATATTATTATGAAAAACCTTATGGATTTTTGTATCGGTACTCCGATGTTTATATTGCTTGGTTTCGGTCTTATGATGGGTGAAGAAGTTTTAGGTGGCTTTTGCGGTATGCCAACCTTGGGCGTTTTCACAAATTATCAAAATTTTGATTGGTCTAATTTTGTATTTAACCTTGTATTTTGCGCAACAGCGGCAACTATTGTTTCAGGTTCAATGGCTGAGCGTACAAAGTTTTCAAGCTATTGTATTTATTCAGCTGTAATTTCTGCCGTCGTTTATCCTATTGAGGCAGGTTGGATTTGGAATCCAAACGGTTGGCTTGCAAATCTCGGCTTCCACGATTTTGCGGGTTCTTGTGCAATTCATATGGTTGGCGGTATCACAGCATTTATCGGCGCAATTATGGTTGGCCCTCGTATCGGCAAGTATGTTGAAGATAAGAAAACAGGCAAAAAAGTTGCTAAAGCTATTCCGGGACACTCTTTAACTCTCGGTGCACTTGGTGTGTTCATTCTCTGGTTTGGTTGGTACGGTTTCAACGGTGCTGCTGCAAAAAGCGGCCCACAGCTTGCTTCAATATTTGTAACCACAACTTGTGCTCCTGCTGTTGCTACTTGTGTAACTATGATTTTCACTTGGATTAAAAACGGTAAGCCTGATGTTTCAATGTCACTTAACGCTTCACTTGCAGGTCTTGTTGCAGTAACTGCCGGTTGTGATGTTGTTGATGCACTTGGCTCTTGTATTATAGGCGTTGTATCAGGTATTCTTGTAGTCGTTGCAGTAGAATTTATTGATATTAAGCTTAAAGTTGATGACCCTGTCGGTGCTGTTGCAGTTCACTGCGTAAACGGTATGTGGGGTACTGTTGCAGTCGGTCTTTTCGCCACTACAACCGTACCGGGTAATGATTCATTCCAAGGCCTTTTCTATGGCGGTGGCTTCTCACTTCTCGGCAAGCAGTTATTAGGTCTTGTTTGTGTTGCCGCTTGGACAATTGTTACTATGACAATAGTATTTTTCATTATTAAGAAAACTAACGGACTTCGCGTATCTGAAGAGGAAGAAATCAAAGGTCTTGATGCTACCGAACATAATCTTCCGTCTGCTTACGCAGATTTTATGCCGGCTATGGCTTTTGCAACATCTTCTTCTATCAAAGCTTCAGCTCCAAAAGCAAGTGTACCTGCAACTCCGCTTGCTCCGGTTGAAAAGGCAGTTGAAGTTGAAACTTATACGACTAAAAAATCACCGGCTTTATCAAAAGTTGTTATGATATTTAATCCTGCTAAGTTTGAAGAAATTAAATCTGCTATGAATGAAATCGGCATTACCGGTATGACTGTTACAAATGTAATGGGATGCGGCACACAAAAAGGCCACATCAGAAAATACCGTGGTGTTGAAATCAAAGAAATGAATCTTAACCCTAAAATGAAGCTTGAAATGGTTGTTTCTGCTGTTCCGGTTGAAACAGTTATTGAAACTGCAAGGAATGTGCTTTATACTGGTAATATCGGCGACGGTAAAATCTTCATCTATGATGTTGAAGATGCGGTTAAAGTTCGTACCGGCGAAAGAGGATATGATGCTTTGCAGGGTGAGGATGATGTGTAAAACAGATTTGTAAAATCTCTTTTATATAATTGTTTTTGCTATTTTCTACCAAAGAAAAGGGACTGTTAATTCAGTCCTTTTTCTTTTATGCGACATGTATAAAAATACAACCGTATACATAAGAAACTGAATAACTATACTAAAAACTGTATGAATACTGTGATATTATACATAAAATAACTTAAAAATAGCGCTAATTTTGTAATTTGTATAATTGACTAATAAGTGTTATTTATTGTAAAATTAAGAAAACACAATATTTATTGAACATTATGTTCATAAAATATATTGTTATTTACACATAACTTAAGGAGAGGATACTATGTTGAAAGAGGGAGAAATCAGAATTCCGTCAGGCTGTGCCATTGCCGCTATTATTGACAGAAAAGGCAACCGCATAAACGGTTCTCAAATCATTAAATCTATTGCACTTATGCACGATAGGTCAAATGGTCTTGGCGGTGGTTTTGCTGCTTATGGTATTTATCCTGAACATAAGGATGAATACGCTATTCATGTTTTCTATGATTCAAGCGAGGCAAGAAAGCAGTGCGAAGATTTTCTTTTTAGGCATTTTAATATTGATGTTGCGGAGAGAATACCTACCCGCCAAGTTCCAAGCATTGAAAAAGGCCCTGATATTTGGCGTTATTTCGGTAAGGCAAACCGTGTGCGAATGAAAGACGCAAGGCTTGATGAACTTGAATATGTTGCACAGTGTGTAACTAAAGTTAATAATGCAATTGAGGGTGCTTATATCTTTTCGAGCGGTAAAAATATGGGCTGCTTTAAAGCAGTAGGTTATCCTGAAGATGTAGGCGAATTTTATATGCTTGACCAATATGAAGCTTATATTTGGACAGCGCACGGCAGATTCCCGACTAACACACCCGGCTGGTGGGGAGGCGCTCATCCGTTTAATATTCTTGATTGGTCAATTGTGCATAACGGCGAAATATCATCATATGATGCCAACCGCAGATATATTGAGCAGTTTGGATATATTTGCACGATGCAAACAGATACAGAAGTTATCACTTATCTTTTTGACCATCTTTTGCGCCATCATAATCTTCCTATTGAAGTTGCCGCAGATGTACTTACAGCACCTGAATGGGATGAAATTGACAGAATGGACGATGATAAAAAGAAATATTTTACCGATCTTCGTTCTATTTATAACGGTGCACTTGTTAATGGCCCGTTTTCTGTAATTCTCGGTTCTAATAAGGGACTTCTTGCTATTAACGATAGGCTGAAGCTTCGTTCACTTACTGCCGCAACTAAAGGAAACCGTGCTTATTTTGCTTCTGAAGAATCGGCAATCAGAATTATTTGCCCTGATCCTGATGAAGTATGGTCTGTTTCAGGTGCAGAGCCTGTATTTATTCCGCTTGAAATTGATGAAGAGGAGGATGAGAACTGATGATAAATTATATTCCACGCAGATTTACTGTTATTCGTGATAAAGAACTTTGCATAAATTGTGGATGCTGTGTTCGTCAGTGTTCAAATGAATGCCACTTTTTTGATGAAGACGGAAAAACAGTATTAGTAAATTCAAAAAATTGTGTTGCCTGCCACAGATGTGTTGACCTCTGCCCGACAGGAGCATTGCGTATAGAAAAATATGTTTGTGATTATCGTGATAATGCGAATTGGACACCTTCTTATCAGCAGGAAATCTGCCGTCAGGCAGAAACGGGTTCGGTTCTTCTTTCCGCTATGGGCAATCCAAAGCCTTATCCTATTTATTGGGATAAAATCTTGCTTAATGCATCACAGGTTACCAATCCGTCTATCGACCCTCTTCGTGAACCGATGGAAATTCGTACTATATTAGGCCGCAAGCCTGATAAAATTGAGGTTGAAAAGAAAGGTAAGTCTATCACTGAAATGCCGCCGCAGGTTATGCTTGAAACACCTATTATGTTTTCGGCTATGAGCTTTGGTTCTATTTCACTTAATGCTCAAAAGTCACTTGCTATGGCAGCCGTTGAACTCGGAACATTGTTTAATACAGGTGAGGGCGGTCTTCATCCCGACTTGCGTTCTTTCGGCGATTATGCTGTTGTTCAGGTAGCGTCAGGCCGTTTCGGTGTGCATAAAGATTATCTTAATAATTCAAAGTTCGTTGAAATTAAAATAGGTCAGGGTGCAAAGCCGGGTATCGGCGGTCACCTTCCGGGTGAAAAAGTAAATGTTGAAGTATCAAATGCCCGTATGATTCCGGAGGGTTCAGATGCTATTTCACCTGCACCGCACCACGATATTTATTCTATTGAAGATTTGCGCCAGCTTATTTGGTCGCTTAAGCAGGCTACACATAATAAAAAGCCTGTTTCTGTTAAAATCGCGGCTGTACATAATATTGCAGCTATTGCTTCCGGTGTTGCAAGAGCCGGTGCCGATATTGTGGTTATTGACGGATTTAGAGGCGGTACAGGTGCCGCACCTACAAGAATTCGCGATAATGTAGGTATTCCTATTGAACTTGCACTTGCTTCTGCCGACCAAAGACTTCGTGATGAGGGTATCCGCTCAACAGTATCACTTGTTGCCGCAGGTTCGTTTCGCTGTTCGGCAGATATTGTTAAGGCAATAGCTCTCGGCGCAGATGCCTGCTATGTTGCTTCCGCTCCTCTTATTGCTATGGGCTGCCATATGTGCCAAACTTGTAATACAGGTAAATGCAATTGGGGTATCGCTACTCAAAGGCCTGATTTAACACGCCGCCTTAACCCTGAAATTGCACATCAAAGAGTAATTAACTTAATCAGTGCTTGGAACCACGAAATTAAAGAAATAATGGGTGGTATGGGTATTAACTCTATCGACTCGCTTCGTGGTAACAGACTTATGCTTCGTGGTATAGGTTTGAGCGATAAAGAACTTGAAATACTCGGCATTAAACACGCAGGTGAATAAGGGGGATATGCAAATATGAAAAAAGTTTTCGCAAGAGAAGAACTTTGCATAAACTGCCGTCTTTGTGAGGTTTATTGCAAAACTGCTCATTCAAAATCAAAAGATATAGTTAAAGCTTATAAGTCGGAGAAGCCTGAACCGGTAAGCAGAATTTCTGTTTTTGGTGATAAGGTTGCTTCGGTAGCAGTTAATTGCCGCCATTGTGATGACCCGGCTTGTGTAAAAGCTTGCATTACAGGTGCAATGACTAAAGATAAAAAAACAGGCATAGTTTCTGTTAATGAGGATAAATGCATTGGCTGTATGACCTGCCTTGCTGTTTGTCCGATAGGTTGTATTAAGCAGGGAAACATTGCATATAAATGTGACCTTTGCCAAGGCGAAGAACCTGCCTGTGTTAAAAATTGCCCTAACCACGCTTTGTTATGGCTTGAAGTGGGAGGTGCTAAATAATGAATTATGTTATTATCGGTGCTTGCGCGGCAGGCCTTTCAACAGCGGAAGCTATCAGAAAAGCTGACGCTAAAGGCAATATTACAATGCTTACAGAGGAAGCGTATCTTCCTTATTCACGCCCGTCAATCAGCTATTTTCTTAAAGGTAAAGTTAAAGAAAGTGATATGGCACTGCGCAAGCCTGCATTTTATAAAGCTAATAATATAAATGTTGTTACAGATGCCAAGGTAACTTCTATTGACAGAAAAAATAAAACCGTTAAAGTCGGCAAAAAATCATACCCTTATGATAAACTTTGCCTTGCAACAGGTTCAAAGCCTTTTGTTCCGCCAATGGAAAATGTTGACGGTAAGGATAATGCAGTAACTTTCCTTGATTTAGCATCTGCAAAAGAGCTGAAAAAGCTTGCAAATGAAAATACAAAGGCGGTAGTTATCGGTGCGGGTCTTATCGGTATGAAAGCTGCCGAAGGACTTGTGAAAATATGCAAGAGTGTTGATGTTGTTGAACTTGCACCAAGAGTTCTTCCGTCAATTCTTGATAAAACATCTGCCCGCCAGGTAAAAAAACATTTAGAAAATAACGCAATTAAATTTCATCTTGAAAATACCGTTGTTAAAGCGCAGTCAAAGGGTAAGCACATTACGAGCGTGACTCTTAAAGACGGAAAAGTGTTAAAATGCGATTTGCTTGTACTTGCAGTCGGTGTAAGACCTCAAACCGAACTTGCCGAAAAAGCCGGACTTGAAGTAAACAGAGGTATTATTACAGATATTCATACAATGCAAACAAGTGATAAAGATATTTATGCGGCAGGAGATTGCACTGTTTCGGTTGATATGCTTGACGGTTCAAAGAAAATTATTGCTCTTTGGCCTAATGCTGTGCAGCAGGGTAGAGTTGCCGGCAATCAAATGGCTTGCGAAAGCGAAGTTGTAAACGGTACTTATTCAGTCAATGCAATTGACTTTTTCGGACTTCGCATTTGTACCTGCGGTCTTATAAATGCACAGGGCGAGCAGTATAGTGATAAAATCAAATCTGACGGTGATGTTTATAAAAGGCTTGTTTTTGAGGGTAATAAACTCGTAGGCTTTGTGCTTATCAATTCAAGCGAAAATGCCGGTATTTATACAAATCTTATTTCAAATAAAGTTGACCTTAATTCACTTGAGGGTGATATTATGGATACACCGTCAATATTTATGTTTGATAAAGAAACAAGAATTCAAAAATTGAGAGGGGGCATTTTGTTATGATTATCGAAGCAGGGCTTACTCGATACGAAGCAGTAAATGAAGAAATTGAAAAGCAACTTAAAAAGCAAAACAAAGTTACTGTTAAAGATGTTAACGGCCAGCGATATATCGGTTGCGCTCTTGATGAGGGTAAAACCGTTGAAGTTTACGGTACGCCGGGCAATGATATGGCTTGCTATTTAAATGGCGGCAGAGTTGTTGTTTACGGTAATTGCCAAGATGCAGTCGGCAATACAATGGGCGGCGGCGAAATCGTAGTTCACGGCCATTCGGGTGACGCTATGGGTTATGGTATGCGTGACGGTCAAATTTACATTCGTGATAATGTAGCTTGCCGCGGCGGTATTCATATGAAAGAATTTAGGCAAATGCGTCCGGTTCTTGTTATCGGCAAAAATGCAGGTTCATTCCTCGGCGAATATATGGCGGGTGGTACTATTGTTCTTCTCGGCCTTGATATGAAAAGGGGAGAAAAGCTTTTCGGCACTCACTGTGCTTCGGGTATGCACGGCGGCAAAATTTTTGTTCGCGGCTCTTTTCCAAAGGAAAATATCAGCGATAATATTAAGGTTCAAAATCTTGATGAAACTGATAAAAAGGAACTTGATATGTATATTAAAAAGTATTGCAAATTCTTTAATGCCGATTATAATACCATTATGGCAAAGCCTTTTAAAAAGCTTGTTCCGGCATCATCCCGCCCATATGCAAATCTTTATACACCTAACTAAATAAAAATAATCAAAAGCACCGAGATTCATAATCGCAAACTCGGTGCTTTTTGCAGTGTTGCAAATTTTGACTTTTAATGATACAATATAAAAGTAAATGTTTTGTTTTTACAGGAGGTTAATTATGAAAAAAGTTATTAGTTTATTTTTATCCCTTGCAATGCTTTTGAGTATTGTATCAATAGTTGATTTTTCGGCTTATGCCGACACATTAACCACTGGCAAGTGCGGCGATAATGTTACATATTCGTTTGATACCTCAACAGGTATGCTTACAATAAGCGGCACAGGTAAAATGACTGATTATTCTTACCATAATTATAGTCCGTTTTATCAAAACACTAATATTGAATCGGTGAGTATTGAAGACGGTGTAACAAGTATTGGTGAATCTGCATTTGACTCTTGCACAAGTTTAACAAGTGTAACAATACCCGATAGTGTGACAAACATTGGTGATTCTGCATTTTATTATTGCACAAGACTAACAAGTGTAACAATACCAAATAGCGTAACAAATATTAGCGGTTATGCTTTTTATTATTGCACAAACTTAACAAGTGTAACAATGGGGAATAGCGTGACAAATATTGGTCAAGACGCATTTTGTGAGTGTACAAGTTTAACAAGCATAACAATACCAAACAGCGTGACAAGTATTGGTAGTGGTGTATTTGATGGTTGCTGTTTCACTTCTGATAATTTTGTTAACAATTCTAATGTTAAAATTGATAGTTTTTCAAAACCGACGATTGTTGATACAGATGATAAAGGATTTTGTATCAAAAACAATGTGCTTGTAAAAATGCGCCCGGTTTATGCAATTGGTGATGTAAAAATACCAGATAGTGTAACAAGTATTGGTTATTCTGCATTTAGTGGTTGCACAAGTTTAACAAATATAACAATACCTAACAGTGTAACATGGATTGGTGATGCATTTGAGGATTGCACAAGTTTAATATCAATTGAAGTTTCGTATGATAATGAAAATTACTCTTCAGTTCACGGAGTTTTGTTTAATAAAGACGAGACAGAATTGATTACTTATCCCGCTGGTAAAACAGATAGTGAATATGTAATATCAAACAATGTAACAAGTATTGGTGATTCTGCATTTCGTAGTTGCACAAGTTTAATAGGCGTAACAATACCAGATAGTGTAACAAGCATAGGTGCTTCTGCATTTGGATATTGCACAAGTTTAACAAGTGTAACAATACCAGATAGTGTAACAAGCATAGGTGCTTCTGCATTTTATGATACTGCATATTATAATGATGAATCAAATTGGGATAAAGATGTATTGTACTTATCAAATTGTTTAATTGATACAAATTATAATTTTGATTTAACAACTGATTACATAATTAAAGACGGTACGAGAATTATAGCTAATTATGCATTTTCCGGTTGCACAAGTTTAACAAGTGTAACAATACCCAATAGTGTAACAAGTATTGGTTCCAGCGCATTTGATTCTTGCAGAAGTTTAAGAAATGTAACAATACCAAATAGTGTAACAAGTATTGGTTTCGGAGCATTTTATGATTGCACAAATTTAACAAATGTTTATTATGCCGGCACTGAAGATGAATGGAATAACATAACAATCAGTGATGAAAATGAAAATTTAACAAATGCAACAATACATTTCAGTTCAACACCGACATCTAAACCAACCCCAACATCTACTCCGTCACCGACACCAACTCCGTCACCGGAACCAAGTCCTGCACCTACTCAACCTACCACAACCACTCCGACTACATCGGCTAAAGCTGTAACTAAACCGAAATCAGCTAAATTCAAAAAGGTAAAATCGGCTAAAAAGGCTGTATCGGTTCAATGGAAGAAAGTCGGCGGCGTAAAAGGTTATCAAGTTCAAGTTGCAACCGACAAGAAGTTTAAGAAGAATAAGAAAACCGTAACAATCAAGAAGCAGAAAACTACAAAGACTACCGTTAAAAAGCTTAAAGCAAAGAAAAAGTATTATGTAAGAGTTCGTACATATAAAATAGTGAACGGTAAAAAGGTTTATTCTTCTTGGTCAAAGGTTAAGAGTGTTAAAACCAAATAAAGATAAACGGAGAACAATATTTTACTATTGTTCTCCGTTTTGTTATGTAAATTATTTGTTTATATTATTGCAAGTAGTATTTTATTGTGATATAATACGCAAAACAGAAAAAATTTTATAATTTTGGGAGTAGGGTTAATGTTTAACAGTCTTCACGAAGAATGTGGTGTATTCGGCATTTTTGAAAACAAAACAACTTATGTGGCTCATTCAGCTTATCTTGCACTTTATGCGCTTCAGCACAGGGGTCAGGAAAGCTGCGGTATTGCTGTAAATGATGATGGTGTGTTTAGGCATCATCGCGGTGACGGTCTTGTTCCCGATGTGTTTACAAGTGAAAAGCTTGATACACTCGGTACAGGTAATATGGCAATAGGTCATGTAAGATATTCTACCACCGGCGGCAAAAGTGTTAATAATATTCAGCCGCTTGTTATTCGCCATATTAAAGGTAATCTTGCGCTTGCGCATAACGGTAACCTTGTAAATGCACATGATATAAGAAAAACTTTTGAACTTAAGGGCGGTATTTTTCACGGTACTTCAGATACCGAATCTATTGCTTATTCAATTGTTTCGGCTCGCCTTACAAGTAAAAGTACGGAAGAAGCTATTGAAAAGATAATGCCTACGCTTAAAGGTGCATATTCTTGTGTTGTAATGACTGCAACAAAGCTTATTGCTTTTCGTGACCCTAACGGCTTTCGTCCTCTTTGCCTTGGTAAAACAGAAGGCGGCGGATGGATTGTTTCATCCGAAAGCTGTGCGCTCGATACTTTGGGTGCAGAGTTTGTTCGTGATATTAGGCCGGGTGAAATTGTTGTAATCAGCACAGAAGGTGTTAAATCAATTGATACCCATTGTACCCAAAAAGGCCATATTTGCGTATTTGAATATATATATTTCGCTCGCCCGGATTCTGTTATTGAGGGTTCATCTGTTCAGCAGGCAAGAATGAGGGCAGGTAAGTTTTTGGCAGAGGAGCATCCGGTTGATGCCGATATAGTTATCGGCGTTCCTGATTCGGGGCTTGACGCTGCTTTGGGCTATGCAAATGCCAGCGGTATACCTTACGGTATCGGATTTATTAAAAACAGATATATCGGCAGAAGCTTTATTCAGCCAACTCAAGGTCAGCGCCGTGATGCAGTAAGAATTAAGCTTAATGTTGTCAAAGAAAATATTAAAGGTAAAAGAGTTATTATGATTGATGACTCAATAGTGCGTGGTACAACCTGTGCGCGAATTGTAGGCCTTTTGCGTGAAGCAGGTGCTAAAGAGGTACATATGAGAATATCATCACCTCCGTTTAAATATCCTTGCTTCTTTGGTACTGATGTTGACAGCCAAGAAAATCTTATTGCCTGCCAGTTTGACACTGTTGAAGAAATTGCTAAAGAAATCGGTGTTGATTCATTGGGCTATCTTTCAGTTGAAGCTACGCATAAGCTTGCTGAAAATACAGATTTTGATTATTGTGACGGTTGCTTTACCGGTAAATATCCTATTGAAGTTCCAAAGGAACAGCCAAAGGATAAGTTTGAAGAAAAGCTGAATAAATTTTCAGCATATTATCAGGTTCTTGACTAATCTTGGAGAGGTTAATTATGAGTGACAGATTAAATTCAATTCTGTCAAAGCTTGTAACATCTATTGAGGGCGTTAAAGATGAAAAGGAAATGCTGCTGAGACTTATAATAGGCTTGGCAGTATTTTTGTTACTTGCTTTGTTTAGAAAACAGATTTCAAAAGCTATTGTTTGGCTTTGCACAAAAACTATTGCAAGAAAAAGTGATGTTGCACAAAGGGCGCTTGTTGATGCACTCTCTGTTCCGCTTTCATTTTTTATTTTTGTATTTGGTATTTATATTTCTACCGAAATTATTGCGCCGAGCGGTGAAATTCGCAATCCCGTTTTGCTTATCTTTAAACTCGGTGTGATTTTTTCTATATCTTGGTTTTTAATAAATTTCATAAACAGCGATTTTTCATTTGTACTCAGCGATGATGATTCCAAAACTAAAAAAACAGCGGTTAATTTCATCTCTAATTTGATTAAGATATTTATTGTTATTTTATCATCGCTTCTTATGCTTGAACAATTTGGCATAAGTGCTACAAGAGTTTTTGCTGCACTCGGTATCGGCGGTGTTGCAGTTGCGTTTGCTTGTAAAGATGCAGTTGAAAATCTTTTGTCCGGATTTATTATTATTTATGATAAGCCTTTTGAAGTTGATGATTTTATTAAAATTGATAATGAAGCAGGGCAGGTTGAAGAAATTAAAATTCGTACAACCAGGCTTAGAATGACTGACGGCAGCCAAAAAATTTATCCTAATACCACTGTGGCAAATTCTGCTATAATCAATCTTTCCCGTATGTCACATCGCCTTATAAATGAAAACTTGGGCATCGAATATAAACATTCTTCAAAAGAAATTAACGCTTTTTGCTCAAAACTTAAAGAACTTATTCTTTCTTATGATGAAAGTGATAAATCTGATGTTCGTGTGAATTTTACTGACTATTCCGATTCTTCGCTTGATATTGAAGTTTTCTTTTATGTTGATATTCCTTCGCTTCAGGATTACCTTACCTTTAAATCAAAATTTAATTGTGATGTTAAAACTCTTGCGGATGATATGAATATTGATTTTGCCTTTACTTCCCGTTCCGTATATTTTGCAAATGAACTTGAAGTTAAAAATAATGCTAAATAAATGTTGCTTTTTTTGCTTTGGTAGGTTATAATATCAAAGCAATATTTGCAGATGTGTCCGAGCTGGCCGAAGGAGCACGATTGGAAATCGTGTAAGTCTTTAACGAGGCTTCTGGGGTTCGAATCCCCACATCTGCGCCAAAAGCAAAAAGTCACCTGCGGGTGACTTTTTGCTTTTGTTGTAAAAATAGGGATTCGAACAGGGCAATTCGAAGAATAGAAACAGTCCGGTGGACTGTTTCTGCCAAATTCATAAATGAATTTGGAGCCTCGTGTCTCTTGTGCTTCG
>ERZ833608.1054-NODE-1054-length-19609-cov-11.385241_pt1 | contig 19609 bp, 14 predicted proteins | sample MGYA00519694_ERZ833608 | MGnify/ENA primary metagenome ERZ833608 (study PRJEB31850, sample SAMEA3708742) | human gut metagenome | biome: human gut; feature: human-associated habitat; material: faeces | place: China | collected 2014 ... | reverse complement strand
ATTCAGGAACGTGAGTCACGCCAGTCGTAATTCACGAAAATCTGCGTTCGCCCTGAGTGCAGCAGCCAATGGATAAGTCTAAATTGTGCTTGGCTGACTCGCTGATCAGCCAACGATGGAAAAGATATACGCCAAGTTTATTCGGAATAAAGGATGGGATTTTGTGCTCGACAACTTCGCATTGTTCCCGCAGCTTCAATTGAGGGTCCGACTTCATGCAGAAAACTATGGGCTTGTGTCCAAGTGCAATAGCGGCCTGTATCAGGTTCAGTGCATAGGTCTCCATGCCCCCAGATTTGCCAAAAGTGCAGCAAAAGAAACCGATCCGCATGTCGTGCCCCCTTGTTTTAATTTAAGTAAATTACAATCACTCGCTTACTTCAATTGTTCAGCTATTTGCTATTAATGTCTGCAGATGCGCTTGCAGCGTGAGCTCGTCTCGCTCATGAGGAATACGAGACTGACTTGCCGGGGATAATGGATTCTTTGCCAAATCATCCATCAGTAGTCCCAGAGAGTTGATCTCCAGCGGGCTGTAGGTCCTGCAGACATCTTCTGGAAGTTCCTCTGCTTCGCCGATGTTCTCCGCCGCGACGACGGGCGTGCCGCAGGCGACACTCTCCCAGGCAATCGTGCCGACGGGATCGTAGGGTGCGGCGAGGATCGTGTAGTCGGCGAGCCGGTAGAGGTCCGACATGTACTCCGGTCGTGGAACGGACTTGATGAAGCGGTTCCCCGGCACGGGACGGCCAGCCGCGAGCAGCATGAAGTCGTGCGGGTTCGAGGTGAAGTAGCGCTTCAGAAAGTCGAAGCCGTTCCCCTTCACATCGAAGGAGGGAAAGAGAAAGACGGTCCGGTCCTGCGGGACGCCGTACTTGTCGCGCAGCTCCCGGCGCGTGAGCGAGCACGCTGCGGGTTCTTCGAAGGGCGGCCGGACGCCCCGGATGCGCTCGGGCGGAACACCGTAGGTCGCAATGAGCTCCTCGCGGATGCGCGGGGAGAGCGCGATTACGCGCGAGGCCTTCGCGCAGGCCTCCTTCTCGAGGCCGATCACGATCTGGTCGAGGGGAAGTGCGTGCTCGCACACCGCGAGAAGGCGACTCTCCTCGACGCTCCTCATGACGAGGATGTCGGGGAGCCCTCCGGCGCCGAAGCCGATCGTGAGGTCGAGCGTATGACGGGGCGCTTCCTTCACGAGCCAATTGTGGAAGAGCCGCAGGCGGAGCGCCGCCGGAAGCAGCCGGGGCGGCGCGTAGACGTGCGTCTCGACGGTCTTGGACGGGAGTTCCGCGGCGTCCTCCGCCATTGCGAAGACGACCGGAACGTGTCCGAGCGCGGCCGCCGCTTCGACGAGGTCGGCGACGTAGGCGTCGCGCCATCCGCAGGGGTTGGCGGGGCGGAAGAAGAATCCGATGCGCATGATGTCGCTCGCCTCAGGTCAGTTCAAGCTCAGGGGGACCATGTCGCTCAGCTGCAGGAGCTTCGCGGCCGATCCGCGGAAGCGCCGTACGTCGATCCGTCCCGCGTAGCCCTTCTCCTTCGAAGCGTAGACGATCGAAGCGGGAATGCCCTGGGTGTTGTGGAGCAGGTCCTTCGTGAGCGCCTCGAAGAGCTCGGGCACGTAGGTGATGCTCAGGCGCAGGTCGTTCGCCGCGATGTACTCCTCGAGCGAGAGGCACCCGTCGGCGATGACGGAGAGCTGCTTCGTGTAGTCGTCGAACTTCACCTTGCCGGTGACGGCGAGGAAGTTGTTGACGGCGACCTTGCCCTTCACGTGCTCCCAGATCGAGCTGTAGCAGAGGACGTCGAGCGCGGCCGTGCCGTCGTCGAGCTTCAGGATTCCGAAGACGCCCTTCTTGCCCGTCACCTGACGAACCTCGGAGACGAGGCCGCAGACCTGCTCGGAGGTTTGCGAGGGGGCGAGGTCGAGGAGGCGCTTCTCCTTGAGGCGGGGCATCAGGCGCTGCAGGGCGCCGTAGGGGTGGCCGCTCACCCAGAAGCCGTAGACGCCGCGCTCCTCATCGAGCGCCTTGATGGGCGACCAGTCGATTGAGGGCTTCGTGAGCGTGGGCTTTTCGACTTCGTCGCCGAAGAGCGCGTCCTGACCGAGGTGCTCCTGGAGGTTGCGCGAATACTGGATGGCGTCGGAGACGTTCGCGAGCAGCACCCCGCGGCGCGGGTCGATCGAGTCGAAGGCGCCCGCCTTGATGAGGCTCTCGAAGATCTTCTGGTTCACTTCCGGCACGCGCTTGGCGAAGTCGAAGATGTCCGTGAAGAGGCCTTCGGCCGCGCGCGTGCGCAGGATCGAATCGACTATCGAGCGGTTCATGCCCTTGATCGCACCGAGACCGAAGCGGATGTGCGCCTCCGTCGGGACCGAGAAGAACCATTCGCTCTTGTTGACGTCGGCGATGCGGAAGTTCACGCCGTTCGCCTTGGCGTCGTTGACGAGCGCCTTCATCTTGTCGCCGTCATCCATCACCATGCAGAGGTTGGCGGCGAAGAAGCTCGCGGTGTGGTGAACCTTCAGGTACGCCGTCTGATAGGCGACATAGGAGTAGGCGGCCGCGTGGGATTTGTTGAAGCCGTAGCCCGCGAACTTCTCCATCAGGTCGAAGATCTCGGTGGCGACCGACTCCTTCACCCCGCGCTCGCCCGCGCCCTTGACGAAGACGGCGCGCTGGCGCTTCATCTCCTCGACGTTCTTCTTGCCCATGGCGCGGCGCAGGAGGTCGGCGCCGCCGAGCGAATAGCCGCCCACGACCTGCGCGACGCGCATCACCTGCTCCTGATAGACCATGATGCCGTAGGTCTCCTTGAGCACGCTCTCCATGCGTTGGTCAAGGTACTCGACCTTCTCGCGGCCGAACTTTCGGTCGATAAAGGACGGAATCAGGTCCATCGGGCCCGGACGGTAGAGGGCGTTCAAGGCGACAAGGTCTTCGAGGCGGTCGGGCTTGGCCTGCTTGAGAAGCGTGCGCATGCCTTCCGATTCAAACTGGAAGACCGCGGCGGTGTTGCCCTGCTGGAAGAGTTCGTACGTCTCGGCGTCGTCCACCGGAATGCGCTCAAGTTCGAAGCGCTGCTCGGGGTAGAGCTTGTCGATGAACTCCACCGCCTTGGCGAGGATCGAGAGCGTCGTGAGGCCGAGGAAGTCGAACTTCACGAGGCCGACGTTCTCGACGTCCTTCTTGTCGTACTGGCTGATGGTGTTCTCGGGGCGTCCGTCCGAGTTGTAGAGCGGACAGAAGTCGGTGAGCTTGCCCGGCGCGATCAGCACGCCGCCGGCGTGCATGCCGAGGTTGCGCGTGAGGCCTTCGAGCGGCCGGGCGATGCGGATGATCTCCTGGTACTCGTCGTCGTTCTCGATCGCCTCCTTGAATTCAGGCACTTCGGCGATCGCCTCGTCGAGCGAGATGTTCCGCCCGGGCTGCATCGGAATGAGCTTCGCCAACGCATCGGTCTTCATGTACGGTACGTCGAGCGCGCGGCCGACGTCGCGCACCACGGCCTTGGCGCCGAGGGTGCCGAAGGTCGCGATCTGGCTCACCGCGTCGGCGCCGTAGGCGCGCTTCACGTACTCGATCGTGCGGTCGCGGTTGTACTGGCAGAAGTCCACGTCGAAGTCGGGCATCGAGACGCGTTCCGGGTTGAGGAACCGCTCGAAGAGGAGGTCGAAGTGCAGGGGATCGAGGTCCGTGATGCCGAGCGAATAGGCAACGAGCGAGCCCGCGCCCGAGCCGCGGCCCGGCCCCACGGGCACGCCGTTGCGCTTGGACCAGTTGATGAAGTCCTGCACGATGAGGAAGTATCCGGGGAACTTCATCCCCTTGATGATGCCGAGCTCGTACTCAAGGCGCTTGTCGTACGGGGGGCGCTTCTCCTCGAGCACCTTCGGGTCGGGGTAGAGAAATTCGAGACGGCGCTGCAGGCCCTCCTTGGCGAGCTTGTCGATGTAGTCGTCGAGCGACATGCCGTCGGGCGTAGGGAAAAGCGGCAGCTGGGGCTTGGAGAGCACGCCGTCGAGGTTGCAGCGCTTGGCGATCTCGACGGAATTTTCGAGCGCGGCGGGGATGTCCGCAAAGAGCGCGCACATCTCCTCCTCGCTCTTGAAGTACTGCTCCTCGGTGAAGAGCCGTGAGCGGCGCGGGTCGCCGAGGGTGTAGCCCTCGGCAATGGAGCAGCGCACTTCGTGCGCCTCGAAGTCCTCCTTGTTGAGGAACTGAATCGGGTGGGTCGCGACCACGGGCATCTGATGCTCGACCGCGAAGTTCGCGAGCCGGGCGGTGGCGAGCTCGTCCGAAGGCCTCCCGGCGCGTTGGAGCTCAATGTAGAAGCGCCCGGGGAACTGCGCCTTGAGGCGCTCCAAGGCCTCCTCGGCGGGCGCCCAACGCTTCGCGAGAAGGAGCTGCCCCAGTTCACCTTGGGCCGCGCCCGAAAGGCCGATCAACCCCTCGGCACCGCCGTCGTCGAACCAGGCCGGGTCCACGAGCCCTCTCTGGGCGTCGTTCTTCGTGAGGAAGGCCTTGGTGAGGATCACGCAGAGCGAGTGGTAGCCCGTGTGGTTCATGCACACGACGCCCATGCGGTAGGGCTTCGCCGGGTCCTTGCGGTTGATGATCCGCAGGTCGCACCCGAGGATCGGCTTGATGCCTGCGGCGAGCGCATGCGTGTAGAAGCGCAGCCCGCCGAAGATGTTCATCAGGTCGCTGATGCCCACCGCAACGCCGCCCGACTGCGCGACGGCGTGGATCATCGGGTCGATGCGGACGATGCCGTCCGTGATCGAATATTCGGAATGGAAGCGCAGATGGATGAAGCGGGGATCGGACGACATGCGGGCGGAGGGGCGCGGCGGGGAATGGGCGGAAGGAAAGGCGCCGGTCCCCGACGGAGGATCGGCGCCGATGAAGGATGATAGAGGAAGAGCGTTCGGTGAGTCTCTGCGTACTCTCCCTCTGCGCGGGAGCGCTACTTCGTCTCGAGGAAGCGCACGACGAGGTGTTCGTCGAAGGCCTGGAACTTCGGCTTCAGGGCGGCCGAGACCAACGTCTCCTTCAGGTCGTCGCGCAGGAGCACGGCGTGAATTTCGGGGTGCGCCATGAGAAAGGCTTCGGCCTTTTCAAACCCCATCGCGAAGAGCGCCGTGCACAGGGCGTCGGCGCGTGCGCCGTCGCGGTCCACGATGGTGACGGAGGCGAGGTCGGTCTCGACGGGGCGTCCCGTGGTCGGGCTCAGGATGTGGCCGTAGCGATGGCCGTTCTTCTCGAAGTTGCGCTCGTAGGCGCCCGAGGTGATCACGCTTTCGTCTGCGGCCGAGAGGACGGCGAAGTAGTCGCCGCGCGTCTTGTCGGGGCTCTGCAGTCCGATGCGCCAGGGGTGGCCGGGGAATTTTTCTCCGAGGGCGACCACGTTGCCGCCGAGGTCGAGTAGCGCATGGCGGGCGCCTTCGGTCGAGAGCTTCTCGACGAGCTTCTGTCCGATGTAGCCCTTGGCGATGCCGCCCATGTCGACGTTCTGCCCCGGGGCGATCCGCATGTACCACTGCCCCTGCTTTTCGGTGATCTTTACGTGGCGGTGGTCCACGAGGGCGATTGTCTTTTTGATCTCGGCCTCGTCGGGCACCTTGTCGCCTCCGAAGCCGATTTTCCAGAGGTTCACGAGCGGCCCGATCATCGGCTCGAAGGCGCTCCCCGTGAGGTCCGCGATTTCGAAGGCCGTCCTGGACATTTCGGCGATCTCGGGCGTCACGGGAACCCACTCGCCCGCACGGCGGTTGACTTCGTTCAGGGGCGTCGCCTTGTGCACGCTCATCATGTCGTCGAAGCGGACGACCTCGGATTCAACGAGCTCGGCGAAGCGCTTCGTCTCCTCCTGCGTGCTGCCGTAGACCTTTGCCTTCACGAGCGTGCCCATGTGGAAGGTGGCCGTGTCGAGCTCGTATTCGACGGCTTCAGGCTGCTCGGTCGCCGCTGCGGGCGCGGCGGGCTCCGCGGCGGCGGGAAGGCCGGCGGCAAGAAGAAGAGCAAGAGCGGAGGAGAGAAGAAGGGGCTTCAGAGGGGCGGTGCGCATGATGGAGCAGGGGCGGCGCGGTTCAATGAGGGGCTCCCGGGCGCGGGGAAGGCCTCAAAACAAAAAGGGGGAAGGCGCAGAAACTGCGTTTCCCCCTTAGCGGATCTTCTGCGAACCGGCCCGAAGACCGGATCTCAGCTCAAAGCCGGATTACTTGGCCTTGGAGAGCGCGTCCTTGACGGCGGCCTTGATGCCCTCGGAGGAGAGCGTGGCGCCGCCGACGGAGTCAACACCCTCGACGCCGTTCTTCTTGACGATTTCCGGGATCATCTGCTCGATCGGAGCGGCGATGATCATTTCGGTTTCACCGTGCTTGAGGACCTTGACGTTGGAGATCTTGCCGCCGGCAACATCAACCTGGACGGTGATCACGGATTCACGGCCCTTGCCTTCGCCCGTGTAGGAGCCGTCCTTGTAGGTGGCGGCCTGAGCGCCGACGGCGAGGAGAGCGGCGGCGGCGGCGACGATGATCTTCTTCATGATTGCGGTTTCCTTCCAAAAAATGCGCATGAACCAGAGGGCGGCGGGACGTTCGTTCGTCCGTCCGGAGGGCCGTCCGGTGGTTGGAATGTTGTACGCCGAGGCGGGGTAATCCCGTATCTCAAGCGACGGCTCATGATATCACAGAGAATTTGGGCGTTCGGGAGAAGTCTCCCCATTTGGAGAGACTCCTCTTGGCGTAGTCCGAACAGTCGAAACGATTCTCTGCGGGCTCACTTGCCCCAGGAGTCGCGCAGTCCCACGGAGAGGTTGAAGACGGGGTGCTCGGGCGCGTGGTCCTTGCGGTCGGCGACGAAGTACCCGCAGCGCTCGAACTGGAACTTCTCGTCGGGCGCGGCGGCGGCCGCGGCCGGTTCGACGAAGCTCGAGAGCACGACCTTGGAGTTGGGGGTGAGGCGGTCGAGGTAGCTCCCTTCGCCCGCCTCCGGGTTCGGGACGTTGAAGAGCCGGTCGTAGACGCGCACTTCGGCGGGCACGGCCGTTGCGGCGTCGAGCCAGTGGATCGTCGCCTTCGTCTTCACGGCGAGCGACCCCTCGGTGCCGGACTTCGTCTCGGGGAGGTAGTTCGCGTGCACGACGGTGACGCGCCCGTCGGCGTCCTTCTCAAAGCCCGTGGGCACGATCACGTAGCCGTAGCGCAGGCGCACGGGCTTCGCGGGCGAGCCGTCGGCGGGGACCGTGAGGCGGCGGAAGCCCTTCGGGGGCACTTCGGCGAAGTCGCTCTCCTCGATCCAGAGTTCGCGCGAGAAGGTGATCTCGCGCTGGCCGAGCTCGGGCTTCTGCGGGTGGTTCTCGGCGACGAGCGTTTCGGACCGCCCTTCGGGGTAGTTGTCGATCACGAGCTTCAGGGGGCGGAGCACCGCAGAGCGGCGCAGCGCGCGCGCCTCAAGGTCCTCGCGCAGGCACTGCTCGAGGACCGCGTAGTCGATCCAGCCGCCCGAAACCTTCGAGACGCCGCAGCGTTCGGCGAACTTCTGCAGGCTCTCGGGCGTGTAGCCGCGGCGGCGCAGACCGACGATCGTCGGCATGCGCGGGTCGTCCCAGCCGTCCACGCGCTTTTCGGTGACGAGCTGGATGAGCTTGCGCTTGCTTACCACGACGTAGGTGAGGTTGAGGCGGTTGAACTCGTACTGGTGCGAGAGGAGGAAGAAGTTCTTCCGGACCACCGAGAGCGCGGCCTGCAGGAGCGGCGTGAAGTTCTGGGGGTGCGCGAGGAGCAGCTCGAAGAAGGTCTTCACGGAGGCGTCGTCGAGCGCGGGAACCGCGTCCTGCCAGCCGGCGAAGATCTCCGCGGCGCGCGCTTCCGGAGCGCTCTGGCCCAACTTTTCGCGGGCGGCGTAGGCCGCGGCGACGAATTCGGCCGCCTTCGGGTGGGCGCCCGCGGCCATTTCGGCGACGAGGCGCTTCGCCTCTTCAAACTGCGGCGTGCGCAGCGCCGGCACGATGCGCTCGAGCGCCCAGTCGTAGAACGCGCGCTGGTCCTCAAACTCGAGCGTGCAGATCGAGTGCGTGATGTTCTCGAGCGAGTCCTCGATCGGATGGGCGAACGTGTACATCGGGTAGATGCACCACTTCGTGCCCGTCGCATGGTGCTCGGCGAAGCGGATGCGGTAGATCGCCGGGTCGCGCAGGTTGATGTTGGGGCTCGCCATGTCGATCTTGGCGCGCAGCACCATGGAGCCTTCGGCGTGTTTGCCCTCGCGCATCTCGCGGAAGATGCGCAGGTTCTCTTCGACCGGACGGTCGCGGTAGGGCGAATTCCGGCCCGGCTCGGTGAGCGTGCCGCGGTTGTCGCGCATTTCGTCGGCCGTCTGCTCGTCCACGTAGGCGTAGCCCGTCTTGATCAGATGTTCGGCGAAGGCGTACATGTACTCGAAGTACGAGCTCGCGAAGTAGAGGTTCTTCTCCGCGCCGTGCTCCCAGGTGAAGCCGAGCCATTTGACGCTGTCGAGAATGCCGTCGACGTACTCCTGATCCTCCTTCACCGGATTCGTGTCGTCAAAGCGCATGTGGCAGCGTCCGCCGTAGTCGCGAGCGAGCCCGAAGTTGAGGCAGATGCTCTTCGCGTGGCCGATGTGGAGGTAGCCGTTCGGTTCGGGCGGAAAGCGCGTGCGGATCTTGGCCGGGTCGGGCACGCCCTTTTCGAGCTGCTCGGAATACGGGGCCGGATGCCCGCACCAGAAGCGGGGCTGATTGGCGCCTTCGGCGAGGTCTTCTTCAATGATGTTGCGGATGAAGTTGGTCGCGCGCCCGGCCTGGGCTTCCGTGTTGTCCGTCATCGCGTGTGTGATCCAGGGAAAGATTGATGGGGCGCGGCGTCAGGCGCCGCGCCCTCAGGGAAAAGTGTTCTGAAAACCTTTGATTTTAGCGCCGCAGCGCGTCTCTACCGCGGCTTTGCGGCGGATTCCTCCGCATTGGGGCGCGGCAGGAGGCGGATCAGGGCCGACGTGTCGAGCCGGCCGTCGCCCGCAGCCGAAAGCCGGTCGTAGCGTTCGGCGACGGCGCGCGTGACCGGAAGCTCCGAGCCGTTGCGCCCGGCTTCGGCGAGCGCAAACCCGAGGTCCTTGCGCATCCAGTCGAGCGCGAACCCGAAGTCGAATTTGTCCTCGACCATCGTGCGGCCGCGGTTCACCATCTGCCAGGAGGAGGCCGCGCCCCCCGAGAGGGCGTCGAGGAGCTTCTCCATGTCGAGTCCGGCGTTCATGCCGAAGGCGAGCCCTTCGGCGAGTCCCTCGACGCACCCGGCGATGCAGATCTGGTTCACCATCTTCGCGAGCTGCCCCGAGCCCGCGGCGCCGAAATGGGTCACCTTGGCGCTGTAGGCTTCAAGCACCGGAAGAACGGCTTCAAGCACGGCGGCGTCGCCGCCCGCAAAGACCGTGAGGCAGCCCTTCTCCGCGCCCGCCTGACCGCCCGACACGGGCGCGTCGAGCCATCCGAAGCCGCGCTGCTGCGCCTCGGCTGCGAGCTCGCGCTCCACGAGCGCGCTCGCCGTTGTGTGGTCCACGAAGACCGCGCCCGCCTTCATGCCGGCGAAGGCGCCGTCAGGCCCGAGGACGACGCTGCGCAGATCGTCGTCGTTGCCGACGCAGGCGAAGACGACGTCGGCCCCTGCGGCGGCTTCGCGCGGCGTCGGCGCGGCACCGCCGCCCGTTTCCTTCACCCACCGCGCGGCCTTTTCCGCCGTGCGGTTGTAGACCGTGACGGCGTAGCCCGCGCCGACGAGATGGCCCGCCATCGGATAGCCCATGACGCCGAGCCCGATGAAGGCGGCGCGGCGGGGCGTGGTGTTGTGCTGAGGCATGAGGAGTCTCCTCGAGGGAAAAAGGAAAACGGCGCCGGCCTCTTGAAGAAGAACCGGCGCCGGAGAGGCGGAATCAGGTGTCTTTAGCGGACGCCCGTCTTTTCAAACGAAGCCTCGGCGGTCTTCACGACCTTGCGCGCCAGGGCCGCCGTCGGGTCGATCACGACCACGTGGGCGCCGGCCACCTCAAAGTCGTCGGACTCGTCGAGGATGAGCGGGAGCTCCGTGCAGCCGAGAATGAGACAGTTGCAGCCGTGCTCGCGGACGAGCTCTTCGGCGCCCGCGAGGAGATCCTCGCGACACACGCCGTCGGTGAAGCCCGCCTTGGCGCCCTTGGGGCCGTAGATCGCCGCCATGACGCGCTCCTGATTTTCGGCGCCCGGCGTGAACATCGGCAGCCCCATCGCTTCGGCCTTCTTGCCGTAGATTCCGGTCTGGACCGTGCCCGTCGTGGCGAGAAGTCCGATGCGCGCCTTGTCACCCAGCTTCGCCTTGATCTCGTCGAGCGCGGCCTGCTGCATGTTGATGAACGGAATGCGGATGAAGCGCTCGAGGTAGGGCAGGAACGCGTGCGCGGTGTTGCAGGGCACGATGAGCGCGTCGCAGTCGTCCTCTTCGAGGCGCTTGGCGCAGTTGAAGAGCGCGAGCGTCGGGTCTTCGCCGCCCTTGAGGAGGCAGGCCGTGCGGTCGGGAATCTGCGGGTTCTGCTCAACGACGAGCTTGATGTGCTCCTGGTCGATCTTGGCGGGGGTCGCCTTCACGATCTTGTCGTAGAGGTCGACGGTCGCCGCCGGCCCGAGGCCGCCGATCATGCCGACCTTGAAGGGCTTCGGGCGCTTCACGGGCGTCTTCAGAACCGCGATGTCCGCCGCGTCCTTGAGAATGTCTTCGACGGGAAGGCCTTCGAGGCGGAGCTCTTCGGCAAAGCGCGCCATCTGCGTGCAGTTCGGGATGAGAAGCTCCGCTCCTTCGGCGACGAGCTTCTCGCCCGCCTTGAGGAGGAGCTCATTGAATTCCGGCGTGAGGCCGTACTTCCTCAGGCCTTCGCAGGGGTTCTGCACCTTGGCGAAGACCGCCAGAAGCGCTTCGTCGGGGTGGATCACCTCGAGCGCATCGCCGAAGAGCTTCTCGTAGAACTCGACGGGAAGCGCCTTGCCGAGAAGGCCGATTTTCTTCACCGCGCCCGTCTTCACCTTCGCGACGAGGGCTTCAAAGAGGGAGACCACGGGGATCTGCACCTCCTGCTGCACCTCGGCGAGGAAGGGCATGCTCTTGATGTCGGGGAGCACCACCGCGTCGCATCCCGCGCGCTCGAGCTCGCGCACCGCGAGGAACGCCGTGATCTTGCGGTCGCCCAACGCAATGCGGTCCGTGGGCGCCTCGAGCGGCAGCTCGACGGCGGACTCCACCACTTCGACCTGTTGGTCGGAGTCCGAAGCCGCGCCGATCACCCAGGACTTCGCCTTCAGAGCGGGCAGCGGATTGATGCCGCAGGCGATGCCGATTTCCTTTTGTGCCATGTGTTTTCTCCTCAACGGCTGGTCCGGCCATATTGCTCCAATTTAGCGCAACTATTCGGTTGCGGATTCAAGGTATTCCCCCCAGTCGTAGAGCGCGCCCAGGATTTCCTGATGCGCTTCGTCCTCATACCGGGGCGCGGCCTGCAGGGCGTCGATTTCGTCGAAGTACTTCTGGAGCGTGATCGCCCGGTCGGCGCCTTCGATCAGCCGCGAGCGGCAGAACGCCCGCCAGTGCTGCGCCTCCTCCTCCGAGAGCGTTTCGGGCCAGTTGCGCGCGCGGTAGCGCAGCAGCAGCTCGGCGAACTGCGGGTCGTCGAAATGGATCTCCCCCGACGCTGCGGCAGCCTTGAGCTGCTCAGGGCTGCTCGCCCGGATCCGCGCGAAGGCGAGCTTGTCGTTTCTAGAAGGGAAGCCCAGGTAGAGCGAGGCGTCGGGGTTGGTCACGGGAGCGGCGTCCTCGTCGGCAAATCGATCGGAGAGGACGTCCGCGAGCGCGGGCTCCACCAACGGGGCGATCTCCTGGAACTTCCGGATGTTTTCCGCCGCGACCGCAAGGTCGATGCCGTAGCGCGCGGCGCGCTCGGGTGAAAGCACCCGCAGGTTCGCGCAGACGAAGGGCGAGGCGTTCGCCTTCAGTTTGCGGATCGGGAGCGCCTCCGGGTCCGTGTGGGGAAGCTTGATGCGGCGGCGGAGCTCTTCGGAGGAGAGCGTGCGCAGAAGGGTCGGATCCGCAGTGAGGTCCCACATCCAGCAGTCGTGCTTCTCCTGGTGGAGGCAGGCGACGATGCCCGTGCAGCCGCGCGCGACGCCGAAGCGCGGCGTCACCCAGACGACGGGCTTGCGGTCGGCCAACGCCTCGTGCACCTTCTGCGTCGAGCGGTTCTCAAGCGCCCACTGCCAGAGGCGCGGCTCCTTCTCCACCAGCAGGCGCGCGAGCCCGATCGTCGCATGGACGTCCGAGAGCGCGTCGTGGGCGTGGTCGTGCCCGACGCCGTTCGCCTTGGTGAGGAATTCGAGCTTGAAGCAGACGCCCGAACGCCCCCTGGCCTTCGGATAGACGTCGACCAGGTCCTGCCACTGCGGCCAGACGATGCCGTCGCCCCGGAGCGCCCAGGCGGCGCAGACGAGGGGGAAGAGATCCCAGCGCGAGCATCCCTGCTGCCAGCTGTGCGTGTAGGGATCGAGGAAGTTGCGCCAGAAGAGGAAGCGGTTCACCTCGTCGTCGAACCCGAGCGTGTTGTAGCCGATGCTGATGGTGCCGGGCGTGTTGAGCCGCTCGAACACCCGCTGCGAGAATTCGGCCTCGTTGAGCCCCTTTTCCGCGCAAAGCTGTGGTGTGATGCCGGTGAGAAGAGCGCTCTCCGGGCTCGGGAGCTGGTCCATGGGCGGACGGCAGTAGAAGACTTCGCCTTCACCGGCAGGCGTGAGGTCCAGATTCGTGCGCCGCCCCGCGAACTGCGCAGGGCGGTCCCGGCGGGGATCGACGCCGAAGGTTTCGTAGTCATACCAGTAGAAGGTCTGGGGGGCGCCGCGCCCCGTCTGCTCAGCCATGGTGTCTTTCGTCCTTTCTTCTTTTCGTTTCTCTGGTCTCTCGGGAGAGCGCTACGCGATGATCACGTCCCACTCCTCCTGCGGGTAGGCGCTTTCGACTTCGAGCAGGATGGGCTTTTCAATCGACTGCTGCAGGAGTTCAAGCGCCTGCGATTCCTCTTCGAGCAGAAGATCGATCACGGTCTGGCTCGCCAGGATGCGGAACTCCTTCATCGTGCGGTACTGCTTGGCGAGCCGCACGATCTCGCGCAGGATGTCGTAGCAGACCGTGCGGGCGGTCTTGATCTCGCCTCTTCCGCCGCAGATCGGGCACGTTTCGCAGAGCACGTGCGCGAGCGACTCGCGGGTGCGTTTGCGCGTCATCGCGACGAGGCCGAGTTCGTTGAAGTTCGAGACCGTCATCTTCGTGCGGTCGCGCGCGACTTCGCGGCGCAGCTCCGAGAGCACCGCCTCGCGGTGCGCGTCCTTCGCCATGTCGATGAAGTCCACGATGATGATGCCGCCGAGATTCCTCAGCCGCAGCTGCCGCGCGATCACCTGCGCCGCCTCGAGGTTCGTCTTGAAGATGGTGTCGCTGAAGTCGCGCTTGCCCACGTAGGCGCCCGTATTGACGTCGATCGTGGACATCGCCTCCGTCTGGTCGAAGACGAGGTAGCCGCCGCTCTTCAAGTCGACGCGGCGCGCGAGCGCCTTCTCGATCTCCTGCTCGATGCCGTAGTGCTCGAAGAGCGGCGCGTCGCCCGTATAGTGCTTGAGCCGTCCGGCGGCTGCCGGCACGAACTGTTCGGCGAAGCGCCGCAGGGCGGTGCAGGCCTTTTCGTCGTCCACCTCGATCGAGACGGTCTCTTCGTGCACGAGGTCGCGCAGAATCCGCTGCGGGAGTGTGAGGTCCTCGTAGAGGAGCGCCGGCCCCTTCGCTTCCTGCGCGGCCCTGCGGATGCCCTGCCAGAGCTGCGAGAGGTACGTCATGTCGGCGCGGAACTCCGCTTCGGTCGCACCCTCTTCGGCGCTCGTGCGGATGATGTAGCCGCCCTTTTCTTCGGGAGGACGGAGCGCCGTCACCTCGGCGCGCAGCCGCTCGCGGAGCGCCTCGTCGTCGATTTTCTGCGACACGCCGACGTGGTTGTCGTTCGGAAGGTAGACGAGCTTTCGGCCGGCGAGCGAAATCGTCGTCGTGAGGCGCGCGCCCTTCGTGCCGATCGGGTCCTTCGCCACCTGCACCATCAGACGCTGCCCTTCGTGGAGCATCGTCTCGATGGGCTTCAAGGCGCCGGACTCCGTGCGCGCGCCTTCGATCTCCGCAATATGAAGGAACGCCGTCCGCTCGAGTCCGACGTCGAGGAACGCGCTCTGCATGCCGGGAAGCACGCGGACTACTTGTCCGTAGTAGACGTTGCCGACCAAGCCTCTCGCGCAGGTGCGCTCGATCAGAATGTCCTGCAGAACGCCGTCTTCTAAAATGGCGGCGCGCGCCTCCTCTCTGGAGCTGTTGATGAGTATCTGTTCCACGAACTCGCGACGCCCGCCTTCCCGGGGCGCCTCCTCACGAAAAGAAAAAATGCCGCCCCATTGTATAGGGGGCGGCGCTCGCGACAGACGGAATTCGAACGCATGCTCCTCATCACCGGCGGCGCCGGCTTCATCGGCTCGAACTTCATTCTTGATTGGCTCGCTCACCACGACGAACCGGTGACGAATCTCGACGCGCTCACCTACGCGGGAAACCTTGAGAACCTCTCCGATCTGCGCGGCGACGTCCGTCACCGCTTCATCCACGGCAGCGTAGCGGACGCCGAGGCGGTAGCGGACGCCTTCGACCGGGCGCGCCCGCGGGCGGTGATTCACTTTGCCGCCGAGAGCCACGTGGACCGATCTATCTCAGGGCCGAAGATCTTCATTGAGACGAACGTGCTCGGTACGGCGACGATGCTCGACGCCGCGAAGCGCTACTGGGAGTCGCTCCCGCCGAGTGAAAAGTCGGAATTCCGCTTCATCAACATCTCGACCGACGAGGTCTACGGGTTTCTCACGCCCGACGCGTCGCCCGCCGTCGAAACGACGCCCTTCGACCCGAGCAGTCCCTACTCGGCGAGCAAGGCCGCGGCCGATCAACTCGGCCGCGCCTATGCGCGCACCTACGGGCTGCCCGTCATAACGGTGCGCTCAACGAACAACTACGGACCGCGGCAGTACTGCGAGAAGCTCACGCCGAGCGTCATACAAAAGGCGCTCGCCCGCGAGCCGATCCCGATCTACGGCTCCGGCCGTCAGATCCGAGACTGGATCCACGTCTCGGACTTCTGCAGGGCACTCGAACGCATCCTCGAAAGAGGCGCGCCCGGCGAGATCTACAACGTGGGGGCGGAAAACGAACTCGCCAACATCGACTACGTCCGTCGCATCTGCGGCATCCTTGACGAACTCGCTCCCCATCCGGAAGGCTCCTACGCGGACCTCATCCGCCACGTCGCGGACCGTCCCGGACACGACGTGCGCTATGGGCTCAATCCGGAGAAGTTGAGGCGCACGCTGGGGTGGAAGCCGAAGATTCACTTCTACACGGGCATCAGGGATACCGTCGACTGGTACCTCGACGGGCTGAAGAAGGTCATTTGAAAATGAAGGTCTCCTTCTTCGAGAAGAGAATGTGACGAAGGGAGTTCAGCAGTTTTCTGCAATGGCGGCGAGGAGAGAGGCGCGCCCATGCCGACGATGTGTGGGACTTCTTGTCGCGGTTCAACTGGATGGTTGAGTCGAATCCGACGGGCAGCGCGAGGACGGGGTTGAGTTTCCATACCGGGTGCTTTTTCGCCCAGGAAGACATGGGACCGAACAAAAATTCATCCACCGGCATGCCCAATTTCCGACTGGCAGCAAGGGCATCCACGGCGCACTTGCGCGTAATGAAATAGGCAAGGGTGCCGACGGGGTAGGGCTTGTAGGGATGCATGAGCTTTCTCCCGTGCATGACGGAGTACTCATGTTTGGCGACCTTCATGGTGCAGTCGTCGAAGAAGTTGAAGGGCTGCACCAACTCCAGATCCTTCGGGATCCATGAGGCATCGCGGAAAAAGTCTGCGGCTTCCGGGGAGATCTGAATGTCGTCTTCAATGATGAGCGCCCAGGATTCCTTTGACTTCGCCAGAAGCTCCCAACATTTGATATGAGAAAGGTAGCAGCCGACTTCTCCGGGGGACAGAAGTCTTGGGAACTCCCATTTGTCCTTAAGCGGCATCTGAATATTCCGGAGTGTTTCGGCGCTCAGTTGCCGCCCGTCGACGCCTGAGATGCGGGTGATGGGGAGGTTCAGTTGGTCAAATTGATTTCTTACGGATTCCCAACGCTCGGGAGACCGGTCGAGATTGATGACGAGGCGAAGCATGGAGGATGCGGATTGATTGTTGTCGATCGGTGATTTTTCAGGGGCCGAATGCTGCGTCTTCTCGGAAAGGTCAATTTCCCCCCTTGCGGGCGGATGACTTCTGAAAGACCCGTACGGAGAGGAAGACGCCGATCAGGAGAAGCGTCATGCCGGTGCTCATCAGGGGCGTAGGCAGGGCGTGCCGCATGATGTGGGCGTAGATCACGGCGAAGATCGTCTCAAAGATGATCATCTGACCACCCAGTGCAGGCGTCAAGCGCTGGCTCATGGCGTTCCAGAAGCAGATGGCCAACCATGAGCAGATGAGGCCGAGGATGAGGGTGCCGATGAGGAAGTGTTCCGGCGTCGGGGCAAACACGGCCTCAACGGAAGGCGCGGCGGCGATCCACCAGACCAGGCCGAGAGCGGCGGCAGGGAGCGCGGCCGCACCCTGCGCGGCCGTCCAGAAGGTGGCCGAGAGCTGGCCGCGGTGGCGGATCAGCCATTCGGCATTGCTGATCGGGTACCAGGTCCAGACGATGAGGGAGAGGAAGGCGAAGAAGACGCCGAGCCAGAAGCCCGAAGGTGGTTCATCGGAGCTCGCGAGAAAGTAGGAGAACTCCGTCCAATTGAGGCAGACCATGCCGAGCGCAACCAAGGTCAGCGGAAAGGCGAGCCTGCGCCAGGCCACGGCCAGGCCGTGGCGGCGCGCACGGAGGTTCGCCACCACCGCCACGCAGATTGGAATCATCGCCGTGAAGGCGCCGGCGATCGGCGCGCCCGACAACTGTACGGCCGACGCGAGAAGCCAGTAGAAGAAGAGGTTTCCGACGACGCCGAGCGCCAGAGCGTTTCCCCAGTCGCTCCGCGTCATTTTTCTGAGCGACTCTCGCTGAAAGCAGAGAAGCACTGCCGAAAAGGCGCCGAAGATCGTGTAGCGGGCAAGCGCGATCAGCATGGGGTCGTAGGCGGAGAGCCACAAGGGGATCATGTAGACCAACCCCCAAAGGGCGCAGGCGAAAACGCCGAACATCAGACCAACGAACACGACTGCCTCTAGATGGAACTTCGGGTGGAAACTGGCGCGGGAGGAAAGCGCTATCGGCCGCGCGCGGCTGCATTGGGAACGCAATGAAAACCGGCTGAGACGTCGGAGCAAGCCTTTCAAAGGCTTTTGCCGGACTGGCGCCCCTCCTCAAGGATCTCTCCCTGAGGCTAGCAAAGCTCGCCTGCGTCTGGCAGCGGGTGTAAACGAAGGGCCGCCCGAAATCGGATCGGGCGGCCCGTTTGGGGTCAGGAAGATCGGCGCTTACTTCGCGGCCTTGGCGGCGGCGCGCTCAGCAAAGATCTTCTCCCAACGTTTCGTCTGCGCGAGAACCTGATTGGGGGCGGTGCCGCCAAGATGGTTGCGGGCGTTGACGGAGCCTTCGAGCGAAAGCACCTTGTAGACGTCGCCTTCGATCTTGTCGCAGAAGCCCTGAAGAACTTCAAGCGGGAGCTCTTCGAGGCCGCACTTGCGCTCAGCGGCGGCGCGGACCGTCTGACCCACGATGTCGTGGGCGGTGCGGAAGGGAACGCCGTGGCGGACGAGGTAGTCGGCAAGGTCGGTGGCGGTGGGGAAGCCCATCTGCGCGGCCTGATGCAGGGCGTCGGCCTGCGGTTCGACGCCGGCCATCATGTCGCAGAAGGCGCGCAGCGTGTCCTTGACGGTGTCGATGGCGTCGAAGACCGGTTCCTTGTCTTCCTGGAAGTCCTTGTTGTAGGCGAGCGGCGTGCCCTTCATGAGCGTGAGCATCGACATCAGGTCGCCGAAGACGCGGCCGGACTTGCCGCGGGCCGTTTCCGGAACGTCCGGATTCTTCTTCTGCGGCATGATGGACGAACCCGTCGTGAAGCGGTCCGGCAGCTTGATGAAGCCGAAGCGCTGGCTCATCCAGATCACGAGCTCCTCGGAGAGGCGGGAGATGTGCATCATGATGAGCGAAGCGGCGGCGCAGAACTCGATCGCGAAGTCGCGGTCGGAAACGCCGTCGAGCGAGTTCTGGGAAACGGCCTCGAAGCCGAGGAGCTGAGCCGTGTATTCGCGGTCGATCGGGTAGGTCGTGCCGGCAAGGGCCGCGGAGCCGAGGGGCGAGACATTGACGCGGTGGCGCAGGTCAAGCAGGCGAGCGCGGTCGCGCTCGAGCATCTCGACGTAGGCGAGCATGTGGTGGCCGAAGGTCACGGGCTGGGCGACCTGCATGTGCGTGAAGCCCGGCATGATGACGTTGTAGTTCTTCTCGGCCTGGGCGACGAGCACTTCCTGAAGGTGCTCGACGCGCCTGATGATCTCGTCCACTTCGCCGCGCAGGTAGAGGCGGATGTCGGTCGCAACCTGGTCGTTGCGCGAGCGGCCCGTGTGCAGACGCTTCCCGGCGTCGCCGATCAGAGCGGTGAGGCGCGCCTCGATGTTGAGGTGCACGTCCTCAAGCTCCAGCTGCCACTCAAACTTGCCGGACTGGATCTCTTCGCGGATCTGGGCCATGCCGCGCTTGATGTCCTCGAGGTCCTTCTGCGTGATCACGCCGACCTTGGCGAGCATGGTGGCGTGGGCGACGGAGCCGTCGATGTCGACGAGCGCCATGCGCTTGTCGAAGTCCACGCTGGCGGTGTAGCGCAGCACGAAGGCGTCGACGGGTTCGGAGAAGCGGCCGGACCAGGCCTTCTTCTTGGCATGCAGGGGATCGTTGGAGTTGTCTTGAGCTTCGCTCATGGAAAGCCTCTTCTTGGGGAAGACTAGGGAGAGACGTGATTTTAAGGGGGCCGCGGCTGCGGCGGGGGAAAATTTGCCCCGCTCCGGACCCACCCCATATAATCCACAGACTTCGGGGTGTAGCGCAGTCCGGTAGCGCGCTTGCTTTGGGAGCAAGATGTCGCGAGTTCGAATCTCGCCACCCCGACCATCGTCGTCCATCCCCATCCCAGTCCGCCCGTAGCTCAGTTGGATAGAGCATCTGCCTTCTAAGCAGAGGGTCGTGAGTTCGAACCTCGCCGGGCGGACCAATGTCACATATCAGTACAAATGGACAAGATTCTCACATTTGGTTCGCTACCACAAGGAAAGGGAGGGATGGAGATAATAGGCGCATTATTCTCTTTGGATTGCAAACACCAATCTAGGGTGCTATTAACCGGATCGTTATTAAAAGAATCCCAAAGTACGGCACTACTGAAGCTTCCTGGGTTTACCGCGAGGACGCTTAGGCCCCACAAATTCCGGGCGGACTCGAGGTCTTCCCGGTTTGCGCGGGATGACGACGC
>ERZ833608.1052-NODE-1052-length-19624-cov-6.850324_pt1 | contig 19624 bp, 15 predicted proteins | sample MGYA00519694_ERZ833608 | MGnify/ENA primary metagenome ERZ833608 (study PRJEB31850, sample SAMEA3708742) | human gut metagenome | biome: human gut; feature: human-associated habitat; material: faeces | place: China | collected 2014 ... | reverse complement strand
AAAACCACGAGTCCTCGTGACGCGTCCGGGAGAAAACCATCCGAAACGCCATTGCGTCGGCAAAGAGCTGGGTTGAGGAGCTTCGCTCAGCGATGGAGAACATGGTGTAGTCCATGATCCCGTTGCCGTAGAGCGGCCCGAATGAAGCGAGTACGTCCCGATAGAGCCCCGTTTTCTGTGCTATGGCGTGGGTGGCGGCATAGAGGCCGATCAACTTGAAGGGATCGGAGAGCCCGAGATGACCGTAGTGCTGCGCCCAGACCAGTCTGAGAGAAATACACGATTACGATATTTTCAGGTTTTCAGGTTCCAAACACCGAAACTGGGCTCCGGTCGCACTATCAGCGCACAATTTGTGATAGGTTCAAAACAACCGGCGCCCCACCCCTCCGCTCCCGCGGACCGCGCCGGTGTCCGCAGCGGCCGCGGCGTGGCCGCCTCCTGCGAACCATCAATGGAATTCTTATTTGATCCGGCCCTCTGGGTGGGCCTCATCACCCTGATCGTTCTCGAGCTCGTCCTCGGCATCGACAACCTCGTCTTCATCGCGATCCTTGCGAAGAAGCTTCCTGCGGCCGAGCGCGACCGAGCGCTCTACACCGGCCTCGGCCTCGCCGTCTTCATGCGCCTCGGGCTCCTCTCCATCATGAGCTGGCTCGTGGGGCTCACCGAACCGCTCTTCACGGTATTCGAACACCCGTTTTCTCTGAGGGACCTCATCCTCATCGCGGGCGGCGTCTTCCTCCTCTACAAGTCCACGAGCGAACTGCACGAGCGACTTGAAGCCCGGCCGCACGACGCCGAGGAGAACGGCGCCGCCGCGGGCTTCTGGCTTGTAATTGCGCAGATTCTCGTTCTCGACGCGGTCTTTTCGCTCGACAGCATCATCACCGCCGTCGGCATGGTTGAGAACCTCTACGTCATGATGACCGCGGTCGTCGCGGCGATCGGCGTGATGGTGCTCGCAAGCCGGCCGCTCACGCAGTTCGTCACCGACCACCCGACCGTCGTGGTCCTCTGCCTCTCGTTTCTCCTGATGATCGGCCTCTCGCTCGTCGCCGACGGCTTCGGCTTCCACATCCCGAAGGGCTATCTCTACGCGGCGATCGGCTTCTCGATCATGATCGAGTTCTTCAACCAGGTCGCTGCGAAAAGCGCCGCCAGGCAGTCCGAGAAGCTTCCCTTCCGGCAGCGCACGCTCTCGGCGATCGTGAGCCTCATGGGGCGCCCGGGCGAGCGGATTGAAGCCGAAGCGGTCGACGCCGGCGCTACCGCCGGGGAATCCTTCATCGAAGAGGAGCGCCGCATGGTCGAGGGCGTCCTCACGCTTGGCGACCGGTCGGTCAAGTCCATCATGACGCCGCGGAGCTCCATCGTCTGGGTCAACCTCAGGCGCCCGCCCGAAGAGATCGAGGCGCTCATCGGCCGGGCGCCGCACAGTTGCTACCCGGTCTGCGAAGGGTCGCTCGAACACGTGGTCGGCATCATCAAGGCGAAGGACTTCGCGGGCGTTCCCTTTGATCCCGAGCGCGCCCTTGCCGCGGCCCGCCGCCGCCCCGTCGTGGTGGTGCCCGAAACGGTGGACGTCATCGGCCTCATGCGCGGGGCGCGCCGAGGGCTTCGCTCTCTCGTGCTCGTCGCCGACGAGTTCGGCGTGATCCAAGGGCTTGTCACCACCCACGACGTCCTCGAGGCGATCGCCGGCGACTTTCCGGACGAAAACGAACGCCGCATGGTCGAGCCGCTCTCCGATGGGCGCGGCTGGAGCGCCGACGGCTCGGCCGAACTTCTCCAGGTCGAACAGGCGGCCGGCGTCTCGGGACTGCGCGGCGAAGCCGGGGACGCAGCGACCCTGGCGGGCCTGCTTCTTCTCAAATTCGGCCGGATTCCCGCCGAGGGCGAGTCGGTCGAGGTGAGGGGGCTGCGCTTCACGGTCACCGCCGTGGAGAAGAACCGCATCGAGCGCGTGACGATCCTGCGCGCCGAGTGAATTCAACTGCGGCAAACCTGCTATCAGGAGGACGCTTCAACCCGGTGCGCTTGAGGCAGAATCATTGAACGGCGTCAAAGGCCGCGTCCAACTCTGAGAACGCCCGCCCTTGACGTCCTTCGAAGAAGACCCCTCAAGATCAGTACATGCTTCAGTTTCTCATGCGCCGGCTCTGCGAGGCGATGGTCGTGCTCCTCACGGTGGCGGCCGTCGCCTTCGTGCTATTTCAGTTCATCGGCGACCCGGTGGCGCAGATGCTCCCGATGGACGCGTCCCCCGAAGACCGCGCGCGGCTCACCGCCGCCCTCGGTCTCGACCAACCCGCCTGGGTGCAGTTCGGCCGCTTCGTCGCCCATGCGCTCGAAGGCGATTTCGGGCTCTCGCTGCGTCAGGCCGCGCCCGTGGCGTCGCTCTTCGCCGAGCGCCTTCCCGCAACGATGGAGCTCGCCTTCGCCGCGCTCGTGATCGCGCTCGGACTGGGGCTGCCCGCCGGCGTCTGGGCGGCCGTCCACCCGGAGCGCTTCTCCTCGAAGCTCCTGATGGGCACCTCGGTGCTCGGGATGTCGCTGCCGACCTTTCTCGTGGGCATTCTGCTGATCCTCCTCTTTTCCGTCGAACTCGACTGGCTGCCGTCCTTCGGGCGCGGTGAAGTGGTTGCGCTCGGTTGGTGGACCACGGGACTTCTTACGCTCGACGGCTGGAAGCACCTGATTCTCCCTGCCGCCACGCTCGGGCTCTTCCAGACGGCCCTCATCATGAGGCTCGTGCGCGCGGAGATGCTCGAAGTGATCCGCGAGGACTTCATCAAGTTCACCCGCGCCCGCGGGCTCTGCGCCCGCACGGTCTACTTGGGGCACGCGCTCAAGAACACGCTCCTCCCGGTGATCACCATCACGGGGCTCCAATTGGGCGGTCTCATCGCCTTCTCGATCGTCACCGAGACGGTCTTCCAGTGGCCCGGCATGGGGCTTCTCTTCCTGCAGTCCGTGCAGTTCGCCGACATTCCAGTCCTCACGGCCTACCTCTGCCTGATGGCGCTCTTCTTCGTCGTGATCAACCTCTGCGTGGACCTGATCTGCGCCGGGATCGACCCGCGGCTCAAGCTCTCGCCCGGCCGCTGAAAGCGTGGAGAACAGAACAAAAATGACGACCGACAAGAAAACCTCCGCCGCGCCCGTGAAGCCCGGATTCTTCGCGCGGCTCGCGAAGAGCGACGCCTGGTGGGCCCTGAGGGGCTCGCTTTCCGCGCAGCTCGCGCTCCTCACTGGGCTCGTGCTCATCGTGCTCGCCGCAGGCGCCCCCTTCTTCTCGACGCAAAACCCCTTCGACCTCGCGACGATCGACATCTCGTTTGCGAACCTTCCGCCGGCGTGGAGTGAAGCGGGCGACCCCGCCTTTCTCTTCGGCACCGACGACCAGGGGCGCGATCTCTGGAGCGCGATGCTCTACGGCATGCGCCTTTCGCTCGTGATCAGCGTGATCGCCGTGGCGCTCTCCATCCTCCTCGGCGTCAGCCTCGGCCTCGTCGCGGGCTTCGCGGGCGGCTGGGTGGACAGCCTTCTGATGCGCATCTGCGACGTGATGCTCTCCTTCCCGGCGATTCTGCTCGCGCTCCTCATCGACGGCATCCTGCGCGCGGCGCTCCCCGCGGGCGAACACCCGATCCTCCCCTATGCGGTGCTCATCAGCGCGATCACGCTCTCGGGGTGGGTCCCCTATGCGCGCACCGTGCGCGGCATGACCCTCGTCGAGCGCGGCCGCGAATACGTGCTCTCCGCGCGGGTGATCGGCGTGCGGCCGGCGGTGATTCTGCGTCGCCACATCCTCCCGAACGTCCTCGGGCCCGTCTTCGTGCTCGGAACGCTTCACGTGGCGACGGCAATCCTCACCGAGGCGACGCTCTCCTTCCTCGGCGTCGGGGTGCCGCCCACGACGCCTTCGCTCGGAACCCTGATCCGCATCGGCAGCGACTTCCTCTTCTCGGGCGAATGGTGGATCACAATCTTCCCCGGCGCCTGCCTCGTGGCGCTTATTCTGTCGGTGAACCTCGTCGGCGACTGGCTGCGCGACGCCTTCAACCCGGCGCTTCATTCCTGAGTCCCGCCCGGAGACCACAAACATGCAGCAGACGACCTGCACTCCCGTCGAACGGACGGAGAACATTCTTGAAGTGCGCGGGCTCTCGGTGGAGATCACCTCGCGCGGGCGCACGTCCACGATTCTGAACGGCGTGGACTTCACGATCGCCGCGGGCGAAGTCCTCGGCATGGTGGGGGAGTCGGGCGCGGGCAAGTCCATGACGGGCTCCGCCGTCCTCGGGCTCCTGCCTCCGGGCGCGCGGATCTCTGCGGGTGAGGTGATCCTCGAAGGGCGCCGCATCGACCAGTTGACCGAATCCGAGCGCACCCGCATCCGCGGGCGCACGATCGGCGCGATCTTTCAGGATCCGCTGACGTCGCTCGACCCCCTGATGAAGGTGGGCGACCAGATCGTCGAGACGATCTGCGCGCACCGGCCCGAGGTCTCGAAGACCAACGCCCACCGCCGCGCCGTGGCGCTCCTTGCCGAAACCGGCATCCCCTCGCCCGAAGTGCGCGCCAACCAGTACCCGCACGAATTCTCGGGCGGCATGCGCCAGCGCGTCGTGATCGCACTCGCGCTCGCCGCGGACCCGAAGCTCATCATCGCCGACGAACCGACGACGGCGCTCGACGTCTCGATTCAGGCGCAGATCATCACGCTCCTTAAGCGCCTTGCGCGCGAGCACGGCACATCGGTCCTCCTCATCACCCACGACATGGGCGTGATCGCCGAAACCGCCGACCGCGTCGCCGTCCTCTATTCGGGCGAGGTGGTGGAGACGGGCCCCGTCGAAAGCGTGCTCTCGCGCCCGCAGCACCCCTACACCAAGGGCCTGATGGGGGCGATTCCCGACATCAACGCACCCGGGCTCTGGCTCGAGCAGATCGAAGGCTCCATGCCCGACCCATCGGCGCGCCCCGAGGGGTGCCCCTTCCACCCGCGCTGCCGCGCCGCAACCGAGGAGTGCCGCACGAAGCGCCCGCCCCTGATGCCCATGGGGACCTCAGACGCCGCCTGCTGGCTCGCCTCCCCCACGGGCCGCGCGGTGCCGGACTCCATCGTGCGCTTTCACCCGAAGCGCCGCGGATTGGAGAAGTCGATCGAGGAGCGGAGCGCCCGGCTCGCCGAGGCGCCCGACATTCTGTCGGTGCACGAGCTCTCGCGCACCTTTGACGTTTCGGCTCCCTGGCTCACGCGCTGGCTCACCCGTACCCCCCGCCGCTTCGTGCGGGCGGTCGACGGCGTCACCTTCGGCGTGCGCCGGGGCGAAACCCTGGCGTTGGTCGGTGAATCGGGCTGCGGCAAGTCCACCCTGGCGCGCCTCCTCGCGGGCCTCTACGCGCCGAGCGCGGGCGGCATCAACTTCGACGGATTCTTTGAGGACGCCGCGGGTGGCCGGGCCGAGCACACGACCTTCGAGCGCGAGATCGCCGGACGCCTCAACATGATCTTCCAGGACCCGTACGCGAGCCTCAACCCCCGCATGCGGATCGCCGACGTGATCGCCGAACCCTTGGCGACCCTGCACCCCGACTGGGCGAAGTCTGAGATCGAGGCGCGCGTGCGCGAGGCGGCTGAACTCGTGCGGCTCCCCGAATCGGCGCTCGAAAAGTACCCGCACCAATTCTCGGGCGGACAGCGCCAGAGAATCTCAATTGCGCGCGCTTTGGCCGCGCGCCCCGAGTTCCTGATCTGCGACGAGCCGACGTCGGCTCTCGACGTCTCCGTTCAGGCGCAGGTCCTCAACCTCATGAAGGAGCTGCAGCTCGAGTTCGGGATCACCTACGTCTTTATTTCACACAACCTCGCCGTCGTTCACCACATGAGCGACCGCGTTGGCGTGATGTATTTGGGGCGCTTGGTCGAGCTCGCTCCCCGCGATGCGCTCTTCCATGACCCGAAGCACCCGTATTCGCGGATGCTCCTCGACGCCATTCCGCACCTGAAGAACCCGGGGCGCTCCCGCACGCCCGTGCAGGGCGAGGTGCCGAGCCCGCTCAATCCCCCCTCGGGCTGCGCCTTCCACCCGCGCTGCCCACGCGCGACGCCCGAGTGCGCGAAGACGACGCCGCAGTTGACGCCCGTCCGCTTCGTCAAGTCCGTGGGGGCTTCAAACCCAGGGGATGAGCGCTTTGTCGCCTGCCTCCATCCGCTGTGAGCGCCTCCGAAACAGCACAACGCCCCGCGGATGGAGATCCACAGGGCGTTTCAACATTCTGATCGGGGGCGGCGCAGTGGACGAAGCGCTGCGCGCGCACCTTGAGGCCGCGCGCGGCCGCGTCTGGGCGACCTACGGCATGACGGAGACGCTCTCCCACGTGGCGCTCCGTCTCCTCAACGGCCCCGACGCCGATCCCGGCTTCCGGGCGCTTCCCGGGGTCGAACTCTCGATCTCCACCAAGGGCACGCTCGCCGTCACGGCGCCCGCCGTTGCGGCGGAAACGCTCGTCACGAACGACGTCGTGCGCTTCACGGCCGACCATGCCTTCACCGTGACGGGGCGTTTGGACAACGTGATCAACTCGGGCGGCATCAAGGTGCAGACGGAGGTGGTGGAGGAGAAGCTCCGGCCGCTCCTTTCGGTGCCCTTCGCCGTCGCCCCGCGTCCGAACCGGCTCCTCGGCGAGGAGGTGGTGCTCGTTGTCGAAGGGACTCCGGACGAGGCCGCAGCCATCGACCTCACGAAGCTCCGGTCCGTTCTCGGGCGCTACGAATGCCCGAAGGCGGTGGTGGCGGTCCCGAAGCTCCCGCTCACGGCGACGATGAAGCCCGACCGCCCGGCGATCCGCGCCGCGGCCCGTGCGGCCCGAGCGGCTCGAACAGGCCTCCCGGCCGATGCGCCGCGCATGCAGCCCGCTCCGGGAGACTCGGGAGCGTCACGACCGCCCTCACCCGGCCGGCGGCCAAGCTCCTCCGCCGCGCTCCCCGCGACGGACGCGTCCGTCTTCGCGGTGGAGATTCCTGCACCGAAGTTCGCCCGAGGGCCTTGAGAATCGTCCTCTCGAGGGTTTCCCCGCAGAAAGGCGCCGCGCCCGAAGAACTAATGTAGAGGAATCCGTCGTACGAAGAAGGATTCCTCATGCTCGACGCCGTACTGCATTCGCTTTCCAACACCCTCGTGCTGCTCCTCGTCGGCGGCTTCGGCTTCTGGCTCGCCTGGGCCGGGTATCTCGACGTCGCGAAGCGCGGTTTCATCGCGAAGATCGTCAACCTGTCGATTCCGTGCTTCCTCTTCCACTCGATCACGGGAAAGTTTGATCAGCAGGGGCTCCTCACGCTCCTCGAGCTCGCCTTCATACCCTTCATCACGGTGTCGATCAACTGGGCCGTATCGGTGCTCCTCGTGCGGCTCGGCCTCGTGCGGCAGGAGTGGCGCGGGATCTTCATCTCATGCTTCACCTCCTCGACCGTCCTCTTCGTGGGGGTGCCGATGACGATGGCGCTCTTCGGCGACGTCGGCATCCCCTACCTCCTCGTCTACTTCTTCGCGAACTGCCTCTTCATCTGGACGGTGGGGCTCTTCAACATTCAGTTGGACGGCGTGGCGCGCGCCCACGGCCCGAAGCCGAAGCTCCTCTCGATGCATTCGCTGCGGATGCTCTTCTCACCCCCGCTCCTCGCCTTCATGGCGGGCGTCGTGGTGGTGCTCACCGCCCTGCCGCTTCCCGCCTTCGTCTCAGGCACCGTGAAGACGATCGGTCAGATCACCTCGCCTCTGGCGCTCATCTTCATCGGCATGACGATCGAGTCGATCGGCTTCGGGAAGTTGAAGCACCTCCCGCGCGAGATCTGGCTCGTGCTCTTCTCGTGCTTCATCCTGCGCCCGTGCGTGATGTACTTCGTCACCGGGTGCTTTGAGATGGAGACCGTGATGCGGCAGGTCTTCGTGGCGGCCTCGGCGCTCCCGGTGTCCAGCGTGGTCGCGGTTTTGGCGAAGAGCTACGGCGCGGACGAGGAGTTCGCAAGCGAGGCGATCGGCGCTTCGACCCTTGCGCTCGTCTTCGCGCTTCCCTTCCTCGTGACGTTGATCAACCTCATTTGACCGACATTCACGCGCAGCAGACGCGCAAGAAAAGGCCGCCCGGGACGACAGCCTTTTCTTGGAACCAAAGCCAAGCGCGTCAGATCGCGCGCAGGCGGATGAGGCGGCGGCCGTCGGGCGTGTAGTCCTTCGCGGGCTTCACCTCGTTGGGGCGGCCGATGCGGCGCAGGTACCGGCGCGAGGAGCCCGACATGTTCCAACCCACCTCGCGGCCGCGGCTCTGGATGCGCTTCTCGAGGCACGAGGCGCACTGCGTGGGCTCGTCGTCAAGGCAGGGCTTGTTGTCGTAGAGCTGGTAGCCCTTCCTGAAGCGCTGGGGCGACAAGTTCGGCATCACGACGTTGCAGCCGTATTCGATGCCCATCTCGCGGCCGTCGTCGCGGATCGCCTGCAGCGCCGTGGCGGCGGCGATGTTCACGGGGCCAAGGACGAGGCGCGTGACGGCGATCATGTTGAGGGCGAGCTGCAGGAGCGCCTTGGGCTCCATCTGCCCCAAGGCCTCGAGGTCGTTGCCTTCGCTCCTCAGATAGGGCCCCATGCCGATCATGTCCACGTCGATTTCCTGGAACATGCGGATGTCGCGGCAGAGGTCTTCGAGGGTCTGCCCCGGAATGCCGATCATCACGCCGGTGCCGACCTGGTAGCCCGCGCGGCGCAGCGACCGGAGGCACTCGAGGCGGTGCTCGAGGTTCTTCTCGTTCCGGCCCGGGGTCGAGTGGAGCATTTGGAAGAGCTCGGGGTTCGAGGTCTCAAAACGCGCGAGGTAGCGCAGCGACTCGGGATTCCCGCAGGCCTCGGCCCAGCGGCGGTAGACGGACTCGGGCTGGTCGCCGAGCGAGAGCGTGACGCCGACGCCGTTGGGCAGGAGCGGGCTCTTCGTTTTGACGTGGATCTCGCGCAGGCACGCGCAGATGAATTCGATGAACTTCTCGTCGTGGCGCTCGCCCGCCTGCAGGCACACCGAGCCGTAGCCCTGGCGCGCCGCCCAGACGGCCTGCTCGACGATCTCCTCCTGGGTCATCGTGTAGCGCTCGACGGCGTGGTTCGCCTTTCGGATGCCGCAGTAGCGGCAGTTTGCCGTGCAGATGTTCGAGAGTTCGATGAGGCCGCGGTAGTAGACGTAGGGGCCCATCAGCTCCGTGGTGCGGTTGAAGGCGGCCTCCTTCAACATCCGGCAGTCTTCCGGGTCGGTGAGGCCGAGGAGCGCGACGATGTCGGCGTCCGAGAGCTCGGGACGCGCAAGGATCGCGGCAAGTTCGGTACGGGTCATTTGGGGTGAGGAAAAAGAATTCTTGTTGGCGCGGATTTTCGCACCATTTCTCAGTGTTTTCACGCAGTCGGCCCGCCTTTGAGCAAATTTTTCACGCACCGGCCGCCGCGGGCTCCCGCTCCGTCCCGGCAATAGTCCCGCGGAGCGCCGAAAACCCGCGCGTACGCGGATCGTTCGCATTTCCTTGCACTGCCGCAAAGCGCCCGGAACCTATCCGCGCGAAAATGTGCGGTCGTCCCCAAGAAGAAACCGTCCCCACGACCCCGATCATGACCCGAGAAGCCCTTCAATCCGTTGCCGCCGATGCCGCGGCCGAAGCCGCCGCCGAGGACGGTGCGCTTGATGATGCGGTGCTCTTCGGGCCGGCGGGCTCGGACGACCCGCGTTGGTGTTGGATCGCAACGCGCCGGACGTCGCTCGCAACGCCCGACGGCGACGTGCTCCTTGCGAAGTTCGGCGTCACCGGGGCGGAGAATCTGCGGCTGCCGCGGCCGCAGGCGCTCGACTTCCTCGCCCGCGGCCGATGGGACGGCGCGTGCCTTGACGCGGAGCTCCAGTCTGCGGCCATCCCGCTCTGCGGGCACTTGACGCCCGCGGCGCGCGCCGTAGGCCGTGTGAACCTGTTGCTGCGCGAAGGCGACGGAACGGTGACGGGCGACTACACGATCGGGACGGGCCTTTCGCGCATGCTCCCGGCGATCGGGATTCCGCTCTCGGAATGCCGCGCGCTCATTCTCGCCGACCGCGACGACGACCCGGCCGCGACCGGTCTGGTGCGGCTTCTCAAGCACCTCGGCGCCCCGGAGGCGGCGCTTCTCGCGATCACCGCTCCGCTCACGAAGGCCGAAATCGCCGCAATGCCGGCGGCGGAGCACGCAAACCTCCTCATCAACGCCTCGCGCTTCGGGCGTGCGCCCGACTTTGAGGCGATGCCGGTCGAAAGTCCCGACGCCCTCGGGCACTTCCACGCCCTGAAGGGCGTCCTCGACCTGATCGACGACCCGGTGCGCACGCGCCTCATCTGGAACGCCCAGCGGCGCGGCCTCCACGCTCGCAGCACGCTCGGGCTGCGCGTGGTCGAGGCGCGCGAGGCGGCCGAACTCTTCACCGGACGCACGCTCCCCTTCTGCGCGACGCGCTCGATTCTCTCCGACATCCGGCGCGAAGCCTCGAACATCGTGCTGATCGGCATGCCCGGCTGCGGCAAGACCACGATCGGCAAGGCCGTAGCCGCGCGCCTCATGCGCGAGTTCGTCGATATCGACGCCAAAGTCGAGCAGCGCGTGGGCAAAAGCTCCGCGCGGATCTACCGCGAGGACGGCGAAGCCTTCTTCCGACTTCATGAATCGGCCGTGATCGAGTCGCTCGCCGATCGCCACGGACTCGTGATCTCGACGGGCGGGGGCGCCTGCCTCAGGCCCCGCAACCGGATGCTCCTCGCCCTCAACGGCACCTTCTACTGGCTGCAGCGCCCGCTCTCGAAGCTCTCCACCTACAACCGCCCGATTCCGCAGCGCCGCGGCGTCGAGGTGCTCTATGAGGAGCGCGCCCCCATCTACCGCGACCTCGCCGAGCGGATCATCACCGTGAAGTCGGTCGAGGAGACCGTCGCCGCGATCATCGGCGAGAGTCGCCCGGGCGAGGACTGACGCGCCGCTCCTCCGGAGCGTCCGCACGCCCCATAACGCCCAAGGGCCGCCCGGAAGCATTCCCGAAGCGGCCCCTGAGGCGTCTCTCCATCGAAGAAGCCGTTCTCAGACGGGCGGCGTGAAGGCGCGTACGATGGGGGCCGGCGCGGTCCACTTCTCGACGCGCACTAGTGCGGTCGAGGCAATGTTCCCGCAGGATAGCGCGCTTGCGGGATCGTCGGGCGTGAGGACGTTCGTGCACCCGTGGGCGTCGATCGCCTCGCCCTCGACCGTCTGCGGGTCGAACCACCCGCCGTGGTGCACGACTACGGAGCCCGGGCGGACGTCGTCGGCCACCACGGCTCCGGCGAGAATGCGCCCCCGAACGCTCGAGACGCACACGACGTCGCCCGCCTCGATCCCCCGCGCCCGGGCGTCCGTGGGATTCATCAGGCAGACCTCGCGCCCGGCGACGTCGGACTTCATGTGGGTGACGGGATTGAGCTGACTGTGCAGCCGCGCGGTGCTCTTCGGGCTCACGAGCTGCAGGAGCGCCGGGTCGGCGCTTCTCGAGGCGTCCTCGTCGGCCGCGTGCTCGCGGCTCCCGTAGGCCTCGTAGGGCTTCAGGTACGCCGGGTGCGGCGGGCAGTCCGCGTAATGGAGCCTCGCAATCCGCTCGGAATAAAGCACGATCCGGCCCGTTTCGGTTCTGAGGGGCGCGGCATCGGGGTCCTCGCGGAAGCGCGCGTAGGCGACGTATTCGTCTCCCTTGGGGTCGTGCGGATAGAGCACCACGCCCGTCCGTTCAAAGTCGCTCCACGCCGGAATCGGAGTGCCTGCGGCTTCGCCCCTCTCGCTGGCCTCTTCGTAGAGCCGGCGGATCCACCCCGCTTCGTCGAGCCCTTCGGTGAATTCCCGCTCGATGCCGAGGCGCTCGGCAAGATCAGCGAAGATCCGGAAGTCGCTGCGGCTCTCGCCCACCGGGGCGATCACCTGCTTCATCAAGACGATGCCGTCGTTCACGTAGGTGCCGATCGACGTGATGTCGCTGCGCTCGAAGAAGGTCGAGGCGGGCAGAACGATGTCGGCGTGCTTCGCCGTCGCGCTCCAGACGCTGTCGGCGACCACCACACACTCGGGGCGACGCCAGGCGGCCTCGAGCCGCCGCGTGTCCGGATGATGCGCAAAGGGGTTGCCGCCCGCCCAGAAGACGAAGCGGATGTCGGGATATTCGATGCGGCTGCCGTTCCAGTCGATCACCTTCCCCGGATTTGCAAAGACGTCGGCCATGCGGGCGACGGGCACTGCCGGACTCTCCCTCCAGGGGAGCGTCACGGGCTTGACCGGCGCGACGCGCGTCGGGATCTGCCCGAGAAGCGGCCCCGTGCCGGGCGGGAAGCCCCCGTTGCAGTAGTGGTAGTTGAAGCCGATGCCGCCGCCCGGGAGCCCCATCTGCCCCAGGGCCGCCGCGAGCGCCGTCGCCATCCAGGGCGGCTGCTCGCCGTAGCGGGCGCGCTGCGGGCCCCAGCCGAACATGATCATCGTGCGGCGGGAGGAAAGTTCGAGCGCGAGCGACACGACGTCCCCGGCCGGAACGCCCGACTCCCTCGCGGCCCATTCGGGCGTCTTTTCGACGCCGTCCTCACGCCCGAGCACGTAGCCTTCGAGCGCCTCCCAACCGCTCGTGCAGCGGGCGAGGAACTCCCGGTCGGCGAGTCCGCGGGTGACGAGCACGTGGAGGATACCGAGCATGAGCGCGCAGTCGGTGCCGGGCTTCACCGCCACCCAGCGGCTCCCGAGGGCCTGCGCGGTCTTGGGGCGCAGCGGATTCACCGCGATCGTCCTGATGCGCGGATGGTCCTTGAGACTGAGAATGATGCGGGTCGATTCGTGCAGCGTCGTGCTCCAGTCGATGTCGTTCGTGACGAGCGGATCGCACCCCCAGAAGACGATGCGTTCGGCGTGCTCGAGAATCTGCGGCCAGGCGGTGCTCCGCGGGTCCTTCTCACCCAATGCGTAGGGAAGAATCGTCCCGATCGCGGCGGTGGAGTAGCTGTTGCCCGTCTGCACGAAGCCGCCCATCAGGTTGAGGAGGCGCTGCAGAAGGCTGATCGAATTGTTGACCGACCCCGGGCTCTTCCAGCCGTAGGAGCGCCCCCAGACGGCGCTCGGACCCCGCTCGGCGTAGACGCGCCTGATCTCGCCGGCCGTCATGTCGAGGGCCTCCTCCCAGGAGACCGGCACGAAGTCGTCCTCTCCGCGCCCGGCTCGACTCGCCGGTCCGGATTCGAGCCACCCGCAGCGCACCATCGGCTGCAGGATGCGCGCCTGCGAGTACGGGAGCTCGATCAGATCCGCGAGGTTGGGCGACGGTGCGGCGTCCGCTTCAAAGGGACGCGCACCCACCAAGCGCCCCTCCTTCGTTTCGGCGTAGAAGAGCCCCCAGTGCGAGGCGGTGAGCGTTTCTCGGACGTTGTTCGTCGGCCGGGCGGCGGATTGCTTGGTCATGGAGAGCGTCTATGGACGGGAAGTCTGTTGTCGAGGAGTTCTTATACACCAACGACCGCAGATCCGAAGACCGGCGGCCGATGGGGCGTTATCAGAGTGCGGCGCACTGGAGGCGCGAAAAAGGCGGGCGCGGACCGTCAGGATTCCCGCGGACGACCCGCGCCCCAAACCTCCAAACCGTACTCAAAGAGTGAATCAGAAGGTCGGGAGCACGCCGCCCTTGTATTCCTCTTCGATGAACTTCTTCACTTCGGGCGAGGTGATCGCGGCCTTGAGCTTCTGGAACTTCGGCTCGTTCTCCTCGCCCGTGCGGACCACCACGACGTTGGCGAAGGGCGAGGACTTCGGCTCGATCGCGATGGAGTCGTGCGCGGGGTTTAGGCCCGCCTGGAGCGCGTAGTTGGCGTTGATCACGGCGGCGGCGACGTCGTCAAGCGCGCGCGGGAGCTGCGCGGGCTCGAGTTCGTAGAAGGAGAGCTTCTTGGGGTTCTCGACGATGTCCACCGTCGTGGCGAGAAGCGTCGCGTCTTCGCGCAGCTTGATGAGGCCCGTGGACTCGAGAACCTTGAGGGCGCGGCCTTCATTGGTCGGGTCGCTCGGAACGGCGATGCGCGAGCCCGCCGGAATGTCCTTGATCGACTTCACCCTCTTCGAGTAGACGGCCATCGGTTCGAGATGCACCGGCACGAGGATGGTGAACTTGAAATTGTGCTGCTTCGCGAACTCCTCGAGGTAGGGGACCGTCTGGAAGAAGTTCGCGTCGAGCTCCTTGCTGTCGAGCGCAAGGTTGGGCTGCACGTAGTCGTTGAATTCGATCACCTTGAGCTCGACCCCCTCCTTCTCGAGCTTGGGCTTGATGAGGTTCACGATGTCGGCGTGCGGAACGGGCGTGACGCCGATCTTGATCACGTCGGCGGCGAGAGCGCCCGATGAGAAGGAGCCGAAGGCGAGGACGGAGGCGGCGATGGCGCCGGCGAAGGCGGAAAGACGGAGGAAGGCCATGATGACGTTTTCCTTGAAGTACTGCGGACGAAAGGTTTTCCCTGCGGCGGCTCGGTCTTCAGAGGGTCCGATGCGACCCCGCCCGGGCAATTCGCGAAGGCGGGCGGACGCGTCTGAATCCCAAAGCGGCGTCGACGAGGCGGAGACGCGCATGCGCGTCTCCGAGATGATCCGGCCGGGCGTCGGAAGTTGCCGACGACCTGCCGGAAACGAGCGTGCGCACCTTTTCCCCAAGCGCCGAAGCGGGCGGACCGGAGGTCACGCCGCGGGTGAGCGCAGCCGGAGAGGATCCGGCGGAAAAGGAGCGCTTGTTCCGGCAGCTTCCAGGAAGACCCCGCGGGCTTCACTGGAGCTCCGCCCCGGGCGGGAGAAATTCCTCCGGGGCGCTCCGCCGACAGCCCCCCGGGCGTCGGCTCGATGAAGGTTACCGGAGCGTCTTCGTTTTGGTTCGCACTTTTGAATGAGCCTTGAGGTATTACGACCTCGCCTGGAGAAGTCCCGTAGAAGGTTGTGCCTAGCCGACCCGCCCAGACCCGTCACCGCCCGCCCGATTCAGTAAGCCCACGGCCCTCGGCTTGATCTTCCACAGTGGGAGAAGTACTCCATCAGGGCATGCCCTTAAGGAAGAACTAGACTTAGTGACTTTCACCATAGGGGATTCTCGACCCTCGCCGAAGCGGCCCGCACGCCGCCCCCGACCCCACGAAGAACTCCCCCGCCTGAGACCGGGCCGCATCCGACCCAACCGGAAAGGAGCAGGACCGGTCCGTACGCCGCCACCAGGGGAACATCCATGGAATCCGTGCTCACGTCGCCCGCTTCCGTCGCACACATCCTGCTCGTCTACGCACTCGTGATCTCGCTCGGGCTCGCCCTCGGACGCATCCGCGTCTTCGGGGTCTCCCTCGGCGTCACGTTCGTACTCTTCGTGGGACTCGCCGCCGGCCACTTCGGCCTCGAGGTCGAACCCCACGTGCTCGGGTTTCTGCGCGACTTCGGCCTCATCCTCTTCATCTTCTTCATCGGCCTGCAGGTCGGCCCCTCGTTCTTCTCGAGCTTCCGCTCGGGCGGCATCATTCTGAACGGCCTCACCGTGGGCGCGATCCTCCTCTCGATCATCGTGACGCTCGCGCTCTGGATGTTCTCGGACGGCATCGGCCTGCCGGCCTTCCTCGGCGTGCACTACGGCGCCGTGACGAACACCCCGGGCCTCGGCGCGACGCAGGAGGCGCTCGCCGTGATGGGATACACGGGCGAGAACATCGCCGTCGCCTACGCCTGCGCCTATCCGTTGGGCGTCGTGGGCATCATCCTTTCGGCGATCATCATCCGCCTCCTCTTCCGCATCAACCTCGCCGAGGAGGACAAGGCGTGGGAGGCGGACGAAGCCGACAAGAGCGACGCGCCGATCTGCTTTCACGTCGAAGTTGCCAACGGCTTCCTCCACGGCCAGGCCCTCGAATCCATCCGTCGCTTCATCGGCCGCCCCTTCGTCTGCTCTCGCCGCCAAGCCGCCGGCGAGACGGAGGTCTCGAGCCCCGGCCCCGAGACGCAGGTCCACCGCGGTGACATCCTGAGAATCGTCTCCCAGGCCGAGAACAAGGACTCGATCATCGCCTTCTTCGGCAAGGAGGCCGATCCCGCCGTGGACCTCCTCACGCCCCACTCGCCCGTGCACGCCGAGACGGTGACCGTCACCGACCCCTCGATGAACGGCGTGCGCGTGAAGGATCTGCACCTCTCGCACTACGACGGCCTCAACATCACCCGCATCTACCGCGCCGGCATGGAGGTCTTCCCCTACCGGAGCCTGCACCTGCAGTTGGGCGACCGCCTGAAAGTCGTGGGCCCCGAGCGAGCGATCACGCGCTTCGCCTCGCGCGTAGGCAACCAACGCGGCAAGCTCGACCACCCGAACATCATCTCGATCTTCGTGGGCATCATGGTGGGCATCCTCGTGGGCATCCTGCCGATCGCCATTCCCGGCGTCCCCGTTCCGGTGAAGCTCGGCCTCGCGGGCGGTCCGCTCGTGGTCGCGATTCTCCTCGGCCGCTACGGGCCCTCCATGCGGATGGCGACCTACACCACGAACTCCGCGAGCCTGATGCTCCGCGAGCTCGGCATCGCCTTCTTCCTCGCGAGCGTGGGGCTCGCCGCGGGCGACGGCTTCGCCGACGCCTTCATGAACGGCAACGGCTTCCTCTACATGGGCTACGGCGTCCTCATCACGATGATTCCGCTCATCATCATCGGCATCGTCGCACGCAAGGTCTTCGCGATCAACTACCACTCGATCGTGGGCCTGATGGCGGGCGCCACGACGGATCCGCCGACGCTCGCCTACGCCGCGACGCTCTCGGAGAAGAACAGCTCCGCGGTCGCCTACTCGACCGTCTACCCGCTCGCGATGTTCCTGCGCATCATCACGGGCCAGATCCTGCTCCTCATCTTCTGGACGGCGGCCACCTGACGACGCCGGTCTTTTGCCCACCGGACGCACGAAGGGGCGCGACGGATTTCAAACTCCGCCGCGCCCCTTCGCCTTTTCGGGACCGCGTTGAGGACGATGCGCCCCGGCTGCGCGAATCGCCTTCGCCCAACCGAGGCGCTCCGACGCCCCCGTTCAGAGCGTCAGATGAGGACGTCGAAGCACTCGAGCTGCGGGCGCTCGACGTACATCTCGCGGTTTTCCGGGCCCGAGGCGTGGCTCTTCCGGAAATGCTCGGACTTGGTCCAGGCGAGGAAGTCCTCCTTCGTCTCCCAGAGGGCGTAGGAGGAGAAGAGCACGTAGCCCTCCTTCTTCGCGTCGAGGCGGAAGAAGCGGAACTCCTTCAAGCCCGGCATGCTCTTCTGCGCGACGTCGGCCTTCTTCCAGACTTCGACGTAGGCGTCGGCGAATTCAGGCTTGATCGTGAAGCGGTTCATGGTGACGTACATGGCGTTTATTCCTTTCGTTTCCGCCGAGGTGGGCTGCGGGCTGCGAACTGCCGGACGCTCGACGTCCGGCGTCCGCGGGATCGGCCCGCTGCGGCGCGGTTGTTGATGCGTGCATGCTATCGAATGACCGCCAGCGATATGTTTCAGCTGAAACACCCTTCACGATCAGAAATAAAAAAGGGCGCACCGCCCGTCTGAGGGAGGTGCGCCGTCAATCCGTCACCGGATTGGAGAGAGAAGGTTGATGACGTTGAGGGATTGGAGCCGTGATCAGGCCTTCTTGCCCGCCTTCGCCTTGGCGCGCGCGGCGGCGTCCTGAGCGGCGCGGCGGCCGAAGATTACGGCGGCGGTGAGCTGGCTGCCGACGATGTAGTTCCAGTAGAAGAGGCCGCCGATCGCGTTGCCCGCGGCGTAGAGGCCCGGAACCGGCTGCTGCTCGGCGTTGAGGACCTGGCCCTTGGCCTTGATCTTCGGGCCGCCGAAGGTCGCCGTCATGTAGCCCGACGGAGCGCCGCCGTTTCCGGTGCGGACCGTGCGAAGATGTCCGGGTGGAAGGGCCTCAAGGAGAGCCGCGCCGGCAACGCGGTGCGTGAGGATGTTCCCTGCAGGAAGAAGGAAGGAGCGCAGATGAGAATCAACGGAATCGACCATGTCGTGCTGACCACGGCGTCGCTCGGGCGGTGCCTTGATTTCTACGGGCGCGTGCTCGGGCTCGAGTGTGTGGAGGAGAAGGGCCGCTGGTCCGTGCAGTTCGGCCACGCGAAGCTCAACATCCATGTACGGCCAGGTGAATTTCGGCCCGCGGCCGCCTCGCCGGCGCCCGGCGCGCTCGACCTCTGCCTCGTGGTCGAGGGGACGCTCGCAGACGCGCTCGCCGAGGTCGAGGCCGCCGGGTGGTCCATTGAACTCGGCATCGTCGAGAGAAACGGAGCCCGCGGGCCGATGCGGAGCTTCTACGTCCGGGATCCGGACGGGAACCTCATCGAACTCGCGGGCTATGGAGCCGCGCCTCGGGACGGGCGCAAGCCCTCGTCTTCAGACGCGGCGGTCGTCTGATCCCGTCGGACCTCAGAGCGTATTGCCGGCCGCGGCCTTGCCGTCGGCGGGCTTCAGGGTCTTCTTGAACCAGTCGACCACGCGGTTCACGAGCGCGTCCTGGTACCAGGGAAGGTCGCCGTGATCGGCGTTCTCAACGAGGACGTACTCGGCCTGAACCTTCTTCTCCTTCAGGGCGCGGAAGAGCTTGGCGCTCTGCGACGGTGAGACGAGGCTGTCCTTGGCGCCGTGGAGGATGAGGAACGGGGGCTCCGTGCCGTCCACGTGGCCGAGCGCGCTCGCGAACATCGCCTTCTCCGGATCGGCGGTGATGGGGGCGCCGGGGTTGTTGCGGAAGGCCGGGCCGTTCACGAGGAGCGCCTCGGTGACGGCGGGCGACGCGTGGACCTTCTGCTGATCGGGACTGTAGTCCGAACCGATCGTCTGCAGGTCGGAGATGCCGTAGATCGTGCACACCGCCTGCACGTCGGAGGAGACGGTGAGGAAGTCGCCCTTGTCCCAGCCCTGCTCGCCGTTCGTGGTGCCCGTCATCTGCACGAGGTAGCCGCCCGCGGAGTCGCCGATGATGCCGATGCGGTCGGGATCCACGCCGTATTCCGCCGCGTGGGCGCGGACGTAGCGCACGGCGGCCTTCGCGTCTTCAACAAGCGCGGGGAACTTCGTCGGCACGACGCGGTATTCGGCCGCGGCGACGACGAAGCCGGCCTCGGCGAGCGCGCGGCGCATTTCAGAGAACTTCTCGTGGTCGCTCGAGGTGAAGCCGCCGCCGGGGAAGTAGATGACCGCGGGCTTCTTCTCCTTCGTGCGGGGGATTTCAAACGTCATGCGCAGCTGCCGCACGGCGCGGGAGCCCTTCACCTGGCTGTAGATCACGCCCGAAATCATGTCGATCTGGGGACGGCTGCCCTCAACGCGGATCACTTCGGCGCCCTCGGTCCAGCCGGGGAGCTTCGAATAATCGGCGGCGCAGGCGCTGTTGAAGAGTGCGGCGGCGAGCACGCAGCCGAGAGCGGCTGCCGTGGGCTTCATGAACTGCATGGACGTATTTCCTTTCTTGACATCCTCTCCGCCCTGAAGGACGGAGATTCCCTACTGAGTCCTTACGCGTT
>ERZ833608.1038-NODE-1038-length-19794-cov-6.806778_pt1 | contig 19794 bp, 20 predicted proteins | sample MGYA00519694_ERZ833608 | MGnify/ENA primary metagenome ERZ833608 (study PRJEB31850, sample SAMEA3708742) | human gut metagenome | biome: human gut; feature: human-associated habitat; material: faeces | place: China | collected 2014 ... | reverse complement strand
TGCCGCTGGTCTCGCCCTTGCGCCAGATCTCCTGACGGCTGCGGCTCCAGAACACAGTGCGGCCCTCGGCGATGGTGAGCGCCAGCGTCTCGGCGTTCATGTATGCGAGGGTGAGCACCTCTTTGGTGTAGTGGTCCTGCACGATGGCAGGGATCAGACCCTTTTCATCAAATTTCAGATTCATAACGGTTCTCCCTCCCCGGATGGGGATATTACTAGTTTAGCGTATTCGGTGCGCAAACGCAAGAGTTTGCGGGTTGTTTTTGCGGAAATCCAGTTTCGCGTTACGGCTTCTCCCCGCGCCGGGGAGAAATGCCCCGGCGTTACAGCCGCATCTCCACGCCGTTTGCGTTGAGGTATTCCTTCAGATCCCGGATGGTCAGCAGCTTCTGGTGGAAGATGCCCGCGGCAAGACCTGCATCGATGCCCTTGTGGTGGAACAGCTCCAGAAAGTCTTCCTTTTTGCCTGCGCCGCCGCTGGCAATGATGGGCACGTTCACCCGCGCCGCAACTGCATCCAGCATCTCAAGGTCGAAGCCGCTGCGCACGCCGTCGGTATCGATGCTGTTCAGGCAGATCTCGCCCGCGCCGTGGTCCACGCACCAGCTGATCCAGTCCAGTGCATCCCGGCCGGTGTCCTCGCGCCCGCCCTTGGCGAACACCCGGAACTGGCCGTTCACCCGCTTCACATCGGCAGAGAGCACCACGCACTGGTTGCCGTAGCGCTGTGCTGCCGCCGGGATGAGGTCGGGATTTTTGAGTGCGCCCGAGTTGACGCTGACCTTGTCCGCGCCGCACTTGAGCACCCGGTCAAAATCTTCCAGCGTGTTGATGCCGCCGCCCACCGTGAGCGGGATAAAAATTTCGCTGGCGACGCGGGTCAGGATATCCGTAAACAGCGCCCGGCCCTCGAAGCTGGCGGTGATATCGTAGAACACCAGCTCGTCGGCACCGGCAGCGTTGTACATGCGGGCCATTTCCACCGGGTCGGCCACATCCCGGATGCCTTCAAAGTTCGTGCCCTTGACCACGCGGCCATTGCGCACATCAAGGCAGGGAATAATGCGTTTGGTGATCATGTCGTTTCCCCTCCGTTCACTCCTGCACCAGCTGCACGCAGCGCGCAAGGTCCAGTGCGCCGGTGTACAGGCTCTTGCCTAAAATGGCAGCGGCAGTGCCCATTTTTTTCAGTTCCAGAAGCTCTGCTTCGGACGAGATGCCGCCGCTGGCCGTAAAGGCCACGCCGGGCACCTCTTTGGCAAGCGTGCGGTACAGGCCGAGGTTCGTGCCCCTCATGGCACCGTCGCAGGCAATGTCCGTGTAGATGATGGCGGTGCATCCGGCGGCGGCCAGCCGCTTGCAGAAGTCCACGCCCGGCTCGGCGCTCACTTCCTTCCAGCCATGGATGGCCACATAGCCGTCCTTTGCGTCCACGCCCACGGCAATTTTATCGCCGTATTTTTTCAGCATCCGGGCGGTAAAGGCAAAATCCGTCACCGCCACGCTGCCCAGGATGCAGCGGCCCACGCCGAGGGAAAGATATGTTTCAATGCGCTCCTCGGTGCGGATGCCGCCGCCCACCTCAATGTATAAGCCGCCCTGTTTTGCCAGCGCGGCAATGGTATCGTAGTTGGAAAGGGTGCCGTCCTTTGCGCCGTCCAGATCGACGACGTGCAGATTTTTGGCCCCCGCTGCAAGGAACTCCCGCGCCTGTGCACAGGGATCCTCGCCGTAGACGGTCATGCGGCTGTAGTCGCCCTGCGTCAGGCGCACCACCTTGCCGCCCCGCAGGTCAATGGCTGGAAATAATTGCATTTAAATCTCCTTCAGAAACGAACCCTCTCAGGCTCGCATTCGCTCGCCAGCTCTCCCGAAGGGAGAGCTTTTTACATTTTACGGTTCACTCTTTAGAAGCTCCCCCTTCGGGGGAGCTGGCAACGCCGCAGGCGTTGACTGAGAGGGTTATAGCTCCGCAAATGCTTTCAGAATGCGCAGGCCGGTATCCCCGCTCTTTTCCGGGTGGAACTGGGTGCCGTACACTCTGCCCGCCCGCACCGCGCCGGTGACGGGAATGGAATAGTCGCTCACAGCCAGTGTACTCTCCGTACAGTTCTTGCCATAGTAGCTGTGGACGTAATAGACGTATTCTCCCTCACGGATGTACTTGAACAGCGGGTCGTCCTTTACAATGTGCAAGGCGTTCCAGCCGATCTGCGGCACCTTCAGGCTCTTGTCCGCAAGGTCGGGCTCCAGCGGGCAGACCTCGCCCTTCACAAAGCCAAGGCCTTCGTGCTCACCGTACTCGTAGCTCTTTTCAAACAGCAGCTGCATACCGAGGCAGATGCCCAGCAGCGGCTTCCTTTCGGCTTCTTCTTTCATGACCGGTACAAGGCCCGTCGCCTCCAGCTTGGCCATGGCATCGGCAAAAGCACCCACGCCCGGCAGGATGAGCCGGTCGGCTTTGCAGATGGTGTCCGCATCGGCGGTGACGACCGCTTCCAGCCCCAGCTGCTTCAGGCTGGACTTCAGGCTGAACAGGTTGCCCACGCCATAATCGATAATTGCGATCATACCAGCAGTCCTTTCGTGGAAGGAATTTCGTCCTTGTGGGCTTCGTCGATCTTCACGGCCGCGCCCAGTGCATGGCCTGCGCCCTTGAAGCAGGCCTCGAGGATGTGGTGTGTATTTTCTCCCGCAAATTGTACAAAGTGGATCGTGGCGGGCACGCTGCGGGCAAAGCCCAGCCAGAATTCCTTGGCGCACTCCACGTCAAAATCGCCTACTTTTTCGGTGCTGCAATGGATGTCCCAGTTCAGGGTGCAGCGGCCCGAAAGATCGACGGCACACAGGATCAGCGCTTCATCCATGGGCAGATAAAAGCTGCCGTAGCGCTGGATACCGCGCATATCGCCCAGCGCCCGTGCAAAGGCCTGACCCAGTGCAATGCCCACATCCTCGGTGGTGTGGTGGTAGTCCACCTGCACATCGCCGTGGCAGGTAAGCACCAGATCGAACCGGCCATGGCGGGCGAACAGCTCCAGCATGTGGTTCAGAAAGCCGCACCCGGTGTCCACCTCGTAGCGGCCGGTGCCGTCCAGATCAAGGGTAAGGTCGATCTGGGTCTCATTGGTGTTGCGTTCCAGCGAGATCATTCGGTTCGGCATGGTTCATTCCTCCATGATCTTATCCAGTGTTTCCATAAACGTCTGCATCTGTTCCGGCGTGCCAATGGTGATGCGCAGCCAGTTCTGGATGCGGGGCGCGTCGAAATGGCGCACCAGAATGCCGTTTTTCTTCAACTCCTTGTAGAGTGTTCCGCCGTCTTTCCGGTCGGTACTTGCAAACAGGAAGTTGGAGCGGCTGTCCAGCACGGCAAATCCGCGCTGTTCCAGCTGTTGTTTTGTCCATGCGCGGGTGTCCACGATGGCGGCGCGGGTCCTGTCAAAATAAGCGGTATCTTCCAGCGCGGCCTGCCCGGCCTTCAGGGTCAGGCGGTTGATGTTGTAGGGGTTCAGGCTGAACTTGACCCGGTTCAGGTCGGCAATGAGCTTTGCATTGCCCATGGCCAGACCCAGCCGGGCACCGGCCAGCTGGCGGGACTTGGAAAAGGTCTGCACCACCAGCAGGTTCTCGTACCGGTCGATGAGGGGCACGCAGCTCTCGCCGCCAAAGTCCACATAGGCCTCGTCCACAATGACCACATTGTTCGGGTTTGCCTTTAAGATGCCCTCAATTTCCGCTCGGGGCAGTGCAATGCCGGTGGGGGCGTTGGGGTTTGCAAGGACGATGGTCTGGTTCAGGCCGTAGTAGTCCTTCGGGTCAAGGGTGAAATCCTCTTTCAGCGGGATGATGTGGCTGGGAATGTGCATCAGCCCACACCACACGCCGTAGCAGCCGTAGGTGATGTCGGCATAGGCCAGCGGGTGGTCTGCGTCGCAGAAGGCACGCAGCGCAAAGAAGAGGTTCTCGTCGCTGCCATTGCCGGGCATGATCTGCTCCGGCTGCAAACCGAAGTGGGCTGCGGCCGCCTTGAGCAGGTCGGCACAGGCGGGGTCGGAGTAAAGGCGCAGCTTTTCCACCTCGTGCTCGCTCACGGCAGCGATCACCGCCGGGGAGGGCAGATAGGGGCTTTCGTTGGTGTTCAGTTTGATGTACTGCTGATCCTGCGGCTGCTCACCCGGGGTGTAGGGGGTGACAGCGGCCAGCGTGCGAGAAAGAAAACGACTCATATAAAAACCCTCTCAGTCAAAGCCTTACGGCTTTGCCAGCTCCCCCAAAGGGGGAGCTTTTTTGCATCTTACGGTTTCCACTCTCAAAGCTCCCCTTCGAGGAAAGACTTCCCCCGGCCGGGGGAAGATGTCACCGCGGGTGACAAAAAGGGGAATCTGGCGCGCAAGCGCCTGAGAGGGTCACTTCTCATACCGGATGGTCACGCTGCGGGCGTGGGCGTGCAGGCCCTCGCGCTCGGCAAAATCGGCGATGCGTCCCTGCACCTCGCTCAAAGCCTCGCGGGTGTAGTAGATAAAGCTCGACTTCTTGACGAAATCGTCCACGCCCAGAGGGCTGGAAAAACGCGCTGTGCCGCTGGTGGGCAGCGTGTGGTTCGGGCCGGCAAAATAGTCGCCCAGCGCCTCGGGTACATTCTTGCCAAGGAAGATGCTGCCGGCGTTCTGCACCGAGTTCAGCACGGCAAACGGGTCATCCACGCAGATCTCCAGATGCTCGGGGGCGATGATGTTCACGGTCTCGATGGCCTTGCGCATGTCATCGGTCACGATGATTTTGCCGTTGGTGTCCACGCTCGCGCGGGCGATGGCGGCGCGGGGCAGCTGCGGGATCTGTACCTCCAGCTCGGCCTGCACGGCCTTGGCCAGATCCCAGCTGTCGGTGACAAGCACGGGGCTGGCCAGCTTATCATGCTCGGCCTGGCTCAGAAGGTCTGCGGCCACCCATGCAGGGTTGCAGCTGCCGTCCGCCAGAACAAGAATTTCGGACGGTCCTGCGATCATATCAATGCCCACCTTGCCGAACACCTTGCGCTTGGCCGTGGCAACATAGATGTTGCCGGGGCCTACGATCTTATCCACGGCGGGTACACTCTCAGTGCCGTAGGCAAGGGCTGCCACGGCCTGTGCGCCGCCCGTCTTGAAAATCAAATCAATGCCCGCAATGACCGCCGCTGCCAGAATGGCGGGGTTTACCTTGCCGTCCCGCCCGGCGGGGGTCGTCATGACGATCTGCCTGACGCCTGCGACCTTGGCCGGGATGACATCCATCAAAACGGTCGAGGGGTAGGCAGCCGTGCCGCCCGGCACATAGACACCGGCGCGCTGGATGGGGGTGTACTTCTGCCCCAGTACGATGCCGGGGGTGTCGTTGACAACGAAATTTTTGTGCAGCTGCTGCTCATGAAAGCGGCGGATGTTCCCGGCGGCCATCTTCAGGGTCGTGATGAACTCCGGGTCGGTCTTTTCCAGCTCGGCAAAGGCTTCCTCAATCTCGGCCTGACTGACCCGCACATCGGTCAATTCGGCATGGTCGAATTTGGCTGCGTATTCGATCAGGGCGGCATCGCCGCGGGCGCGCACATCGGCGATGATGGCGTCAACGGTGGCCTCCACATCGGCTTCGGCGCGGATGTCGCGGTTGAGGATCTCCTCGGGGCGTACCTCATCAAAGTCATACAGACGGATCATCTTGCAAGGGCCTCCTTCATCTTATTCAGCAGCTCGGTCAGCTGGGCGTATTTGAATTTATAGCTCGCCTTGTTGGCGATGAACCGGGCCGAGATCGGCATAAATTCCTCGATAACGGTCAGGTCGTTCTCCTTCAGGGTCGTGCCGGTCTCCACAATGTCAACGATCACATCGGACAGCCCCAGAATCGGGGCCAGCTCGATCGAGCCGTTCAGCTTGATAATATCAATGTCACGGCCGCGGCGCGCATAGTGGCTGCGGGCGATATTGACAAACTTTGTGGCCACCCGCAGTGCGCGGCTTTCGTCATCGGCAAAGCCGGCGGGACCGGCCACGCACATGCGGCAGCGGCCCATGCCGGTATCCAGCAGCTCATAGACATCTGCGCCCGACTCGGTCAGGATGTCCTTGCCCACAATGCCGATGTCCGCTGCGCCATGCTCGACATAAATGGCAACATCACTCGGCTTGACGAGGAAATACCGCACGCAGGCATCGGGGTTTTCCACCACCAGCTTGCGGGTGTCGTTGTAATCCTCGGTGGCGCTGTAGCCAGCGCCCGCCAGCAGCTTGTAGGCCTTGTCGCCAAGGCGGCCCTTCGGCAGGGCGATGTTCAGCCAGATTTTTTCGCCGCCCTGCTGCTGCACGGGGGGCAGCGGTGCGGCCAGGCGCTCCAGCTCGTCCAGATAGATGGCAAAGCCGATGGCGTTGGCCCCCGGCGTGAACCGCTGCATCAGGTAATCGTAGCGGCCGCCCTTCAGCACGGCGCGGGGAATGCCCGCAACATAGCCGGTAAAGACAAGGCCGTTGTAATACTCCATCTCATCGGCCATGCTCAGATCCAGCTGGGTGCCGCGTCCGGCCTCGCCCAAGGCGTTCTGCAGCGCCTGCAGCTCATCGAGGGCGGCGCGCTGGGCCTCGCACCGGCAGGCGGTGCGTGCGGCGGTCAGCGTGGCGCCCATGGGGCCGTGCAGTGCCAGCAGTCCGGTCAGGGCCTCGGCAGCGGACGCATCCAGCCCGGCATCCAGCGCGGCGGTGCGCAGCTCATGGGCGTTTTTGGCCCGCAGGAAATCAAGGATTTTGCCTCGTGCTTCGGCGGGCACCGCCAGCGCATCCAGCAGCGCGGTCAGATAACCCATGTGGCTGAGCTCCAGCACGGTGGGAACTTCCAGCGCGGCAAGGCTTTGCAGCGCCAGCCGCACAACGGCGGCCTGTTCATCGGCGTCCACGGCACCCATGCTCTCCAAACCCATCTGGTGGATGGTCTGGAAGGTGTGGCTCTCGCGGCTGGGGCGGCAGACCTCCTCATTATAATAAAAGCGCTTGCACTCCCCAGCGGCGGGCTGCGCCGTCTTGGCGATGGACAGCGTCACATCGGGCTTGATGGCGCGCAGCTTGCCGTCCAGATCGGTGAAGGTGATGACCTGCGAGTCCGGCAGGAAGCGCTGATATTCCTGATACAGCGCGTATTCCTCAAACCGGGAGGCGCGGTACTTGCGGTAGCCGGCCTGCTCATACAGGGCGCGCAGACGGAAGGTCGCCTGCTCGGCGGGGGTAAAGCTCTTGAGTTCGATCTCCATAACATTCCTACCTCTCTGATCCGATACAAATTCTATTATACTTTACTGCACTAAAGTTGTAAAGTGCTTTTGTAGTAAAATCACGGACATTTGTGCGCGAAAATTGCGGCTACGGTGCGGCGGGCAGGCCCCCGCCCGCCGCGGCGCGATCCCGCAGCAACAAATACAAAAAGGCGCACCTTTGCCATAAAACAAAGATGCGCCTTGTGCGTTTGGTATATCAGCCCTTGCAGCCCTGCTCCTCCCAGTCGCCTGCCACAGCGGGGTCAACGATCTGGGTGGGGTCGATCTTGCCGTCCGCCGTGCGGGGGGCCTCCGTGTGGCCCAGCTCAACCGGGTTCACATTCGGGGCGTCAAAGTCGGCAGCCTTGGGGGCGGGGGTCTCTTCAACTTCCGCGGGTTCCTCGGGCTGTTCCGTTTCGGCGGGGGCGGCAGGTTCCTCAGGTGCGGCAGCGGGGGCAGGTTCAGCCACAGCAGACGCATCCTCGTCGGCGGGCTCGGCGGACTCGGTCTCAGGCTCGACCTCGTCCTCCGGGCCCACAATATGCTCATACTCCTCGCCGTGCTCACGGTTTTTCAGGACATAAGCGGCAGCGCCCAAAGCAGCGGCACCCACGGCCAGACCGGCCAGTTTTTTCAGTAAAGACATGGTCAAAACCTCTTTTCGAGTGAAATTCATTTGTTTGCGGTTAGTATACCACAGCTTATTTCAAATTACAAGTGCTGTTTCCTACAACTGCGGTGTGAAAATGTGGATGGTTTTCATACAATGTACAACTTGCCGAATGTTGACGCGCGTGGTATGATGGTACACGAATTTTGGGTAAAAGAGGGTTATTGCGTGAAGTATATTTTCCAGTTTGCCCGCATCACGGCGTTCTGCCTGGCGGGCGAGGTACTGGCGGCGGTGCTGCCGCTGCCGATTCCGGCCAGTGTGTACGGCCTTTTGCTGATGGTCGCTGCGCTCAAAACCGGGCTGCTCAAGCTGGAGCAGGTGCGGGAGACGGGTCTGTTTTTGACCGGCATCTTCCCGCTGCTGTTCGTCCCAGCGGCGGCCGGCGTTATGGAGTTGGGCAGCCAGCTTATCAACCTGCTGCTGCCCGCCGTGCTGGCCATCGTGCCAGTCACGACGCTGGTCATGGCAGTCACCGGCATGGTGGCGCAGAAATGCGCAGGCGGAAAGGAGCATAAAAATGGCTGAGTTTTTGCAGCAGTGCGGCAGCTGGGGCGTGCTGGCCACGCTGGCAGCCTATGCCGCAGGCGTCTGGGTCAACCGCAAGACGGGCAAGGCCCTGTTCAATCCCCTGCTGATGGGCAGTATCTTCGTCATCGTGTTTTTGAGCTGCTTCGGCGTGCCCTACGCCGATTACAAGGCCAGCGCCCAGCCCGTAAGCTGGCTGCTGATGCCCGCCACAGTCAGTCTGGCCATCCCCCTGTATGAAAAGTGGGAGCTGCTGGAGAAGAATCTGGCCGCCATCTTTGCATCGATCGCGGCGGGCGTGCTGACGAGTCTGGGCAGTGTGCTGGCCATGGCGTGGGTGCTGCGGCTTGAGCGCAGCCATGCCGTGAGCTTTCTGCCCAAGTCGGTCACGACAGCCATCGGCATGGATGTGGCCGAAACGCTGGGCGGCACAGCCGCGCTGGCCGGGGCGGTCATCATCCTGACCGGCATCGTGGGCAGCCTGCTGGGCGAGACGGTGTGCAGGATCTGCCATATTACAGACCCGCTGGCCAAGGGGCTGGCGCTGGGTACCTCGGCCCACGCCATCGGCACGAGCAAGGCCCTGCAGATGGGCGAGATCGAGGGCGCAATGAGCGGGCTGGCGATTGCCGTGGCGGGCATCATGACTGCGCTTCTGGCACCGGTGGCGGCGAACTTCCTGCCGTGAAAGGCGTACCCGGCAGAACAGCCCGCTCAAAAATATCCCCCATCATGATGCACATCTGCGCTTTCCAGCCCCATTGAGACGCCCAGCGCTTCATCCACGCGGCGCATGTCATCGGGCGGGATGCAGCCGGCGCGCTCGCGCAGGCGGCGCTTGTCAAGCGTGCGGATCTGCTCGGTCAGGATGATGCTGTCCTTTGCCAGACCGCAGCGGTCGGCCCGCACATTGATGTGGGTGGGCAGGCGGTTTTTGTCCTGACGGCTTGTGATGGCGGCTGCAATGACGGTGGGGCTGTGCCGGTTGCCGATCTCATTCTGTATGATAAGTACCGGCCGTATGCCCCCCTGCTCCGATCCCACAACAGGGCTCAGGTCGGCGTAAAAAACCTCTCCGCGGTGTACTTCCATAGAAAAGACCTCCCTTTGCTTGTTACTGAAAGTATAAGCAGAGGGAGGTCTTTTTAATCATCGGCTGTGATTTTTGCGGCGAGTGCATCGCCTTTTTCACAGAGGGTGCGGAACAGCTTTGTTTTTTCGAGCGGGCGCATGACAAGCACGGTGCGGGCAGCATCCACTGCCGCGCAGCCGAGGAATACAGCCGCCACCGCAAACAGCGTGTAGCCGACCGAGCCGTGGTGCGCCTGCGCCTGCAGGAGCCCGTTCCAGAGAAAGCCCCGGAACGCGGGGATCTGGTGCAGGATGTAGACGCCGAGCGTTGTGCCGGACAAGGCGTTGATCCACCGGACAGAGCCTAAGGACAGCCCCGCAAACAGATAAAACAGCGCCAGTGCGGCCAGCAGGTTGGGCAGTGCGCCCAGTGCGGTGCGGTAGTAGGCGATGTACTGGAACACCCTGCCATCGGTCAGGCCGCGCATTTCAAGCACCGCGCGCACGGCAGTGTTGACGAGCGGCAGCCCCAGCCCGAGGAGCCCTGCTGCCACCAGCAGGCTCCAGGCCAGGGAGAAGGGCAGGCAGACCCGGCCCCGCAGATTCCACCGGACCTGGGAGTAGTCCCAGAACCGCACACCCAGCAGACGGTCATAGAGAACGTGTACGGCATACTCCACTGCTGTGGCCGCCAGACCGCCCCACAGGGCCAGAGACCAGAAGCTGCCGCTCAATGATTCCGGCAGGGCCAGCACCGCCAGCACACCGCGATGCGCTGTGCGCGGCAGCCCGTGCAGCAGCCGGTTCAGCAGCGGCACACAGAGCAGCAGCAGCAGATAATCCGAGATGAACCACAGCTGCCGTGTGGACGCCGGAAAGAGCGCCCAGCGCAGTGCGCCGAGGGAGACATCCAGCCCGCCCAGACGGCAGAGCAGCGTCACAGGCACGGTGTAGAGCCAGAGCGACAGCCAGAGCGAGAGCGGGCGGCGGGCCTTGTACGGCTGTTCACACAGGAACCACCCGCCGATGAGGATGAACACGCTGCAGGCGATGCGCGACCCGCAGCCAATCAGGCAGAACGCGAAGGAGGACGGCAGTGTGGTATAGTCCGCAATGCCGCCCTGCCCGGTAAGATGGTCACCGATGATGAGCAGCATGCAGAGGATGCGCAGCAGCTCCAGATTGCTGCTACGCGCGGTTTTACCGGGCATAGGTCACCTCCGTGAAAGAATAGACAGCGCCTATACTTTCTCCAAAATCACAATCGCATTTGCCAGACCGCGCTCATGGGTCAGGCTGAGATGGACGGTCACGCCCTGCTCGGCAGCCCACGCGGCGGCGGGGCCGGTCAGCGCAAAATAGGGCGCACCGCTTTCCCGGCGCAGTACGGCCAGATCGCAGAGGGCAAAGCCGCCCAGCCCGGTGCCGACAGCCTTCAAAAAGGCCTCCTTGGCCGCAAAATTGGCGGCTGCGGTCTCGGCACGGCGCTTTTCGCCTAAGGCGGAGAACAGGGCTTGCTCCGCCGGTGCAAACACATGGTCGAGAAAGCTCGGCTTTGCAAGGCTTTTTTCGATGCGGTCTGCGTCACACAGGTCTATGCCAACTCCCCATATCATACGGTTGCAGCCTCCAGCAGGGCCTCCCGCTCGTTGGGCAGGCGGCCCTCCATAACGGCGGTAAGCAGTGTTTGCAGTGTTGCGCCAACGCCGGGCCCGGCGGGGATGCCCGCAGCCATCAGGTCGGCACCGTTGACGGCCAGCTGACGCATTGCGTAGCAGCCGGTCTTGGCAAGCTCGTCCATGCGGCAGGCGAAGCGCTCAACCTCGGCGCGGCGGGCCGCGACCTCCGGTGTCGCGGCGTGGGCGTCCAGATCGGCGTATTTCAGCACACAGAGCCGCCGCAGGAAGATCGCCCCGCTGCGGTTCAGCAGCTTGAGGATGCCCGCATCGTCGGCGGGCAGCGGGGCATCATGGACGGCAATCAGCCCCACCGCGCCGTCCGTAAGGTAGGCAGGGGCCTTGAGACGGCGCAGAATCGTGCGGGCAGCCTGCGCCCCCCGCTGGTTGTGCCCTTTGAAATGCGCCGCGCCGTCGGGGCCGACTGTGCGGCACTGCGGCTTGGCGATGTCGTGCAAAAAGGCAGCCCAGCACAGCACACGCACGCCGCGGGTGTCCTGCCCGCGCAGGTCAAGTGCTGCCACAGCGGCGGCCGAATGCTGCCACACATCGTAGCAGTGCCACCGCCCCGGCTGGGTGCAGCCGATGCAGGGCAGGATCTCCGGCACCACGCCGCCCAGAATCTCGCCGTACTGCGCAAGTGTTTTCCCGGCGCCGGGGGCCAGCAGCAGGCCGTCCAGCTCGGTGTAGAGCCGCTCAGCGCTGACGGTGCGCAGGGTGTCGCGGGCCGCCAGTGCGGCGGCAGCGGTAGCAGGCTCCAGCGTAAAGCCGAGCTTTGCGGTAAACCGCAGGGCCCGCAGGATGCGCAGCGCGTCCTCGGCAAAGCGGTCGGCGGGTGTGCCGACACACCGCACGATACCGGCGGCCAGATCACTGCGGCCGCCGTAGAGGTCGATGATCCCCTCGCCGGGGGCGTAGGCCATGGCGTTGATGGTGAAGTCCCGCCGCGCAAGGTCGGCGGCAAGGTCGTCCACAAACTGCACGCTGTCGGGGTGGCGGTGGTCGCGGTAGCTGCCGTCCAGCCGGTAGGTCGTGATCTCATACGGCTTGCCATGCAGGATGACCGCTACCGTGCCGTGCTTTTCGCCGGTCAGGATAAGCCGCTGGTCATGGAAGATCGCCCGCAGCTGGTCGGGCCGGGCAGAGGTGCAGATGTCCCAGTCGCCGGGCAGGCGGCCCAGCAGGCTGTCGCGCACGCAGCCGCCCACCACATAGGCACTGTGCCCGGCGGCGCGCAGCGTCTGCAGCAGCCGGTAAGCATCACGCGGCAGGCGTATCGTATCGCGGCTCATGCGGTTCTCCCTCCCCTCTCGGCGTCTGTACGGTTTATGCCTCGGTGTGCGTCCACTCCTGCGTCAGGTCCACAATGCAGGCCAGACTGTCCTCCTCGTCCTTGAGCGAGTTGACCTTGGCGGCGGCCTTTTCGGCGTCCTCCATCCAGGTCAGGATAAAATAGTTTTCCGCAGGCACGGCGTAGTAGACCCATGCGCCGTCGGCGCGCAGCAGATCCGGCAGGTGGTCCAGCTCGGCGTCCAGCAGACCCTGCCCCTCCTCGCCGTAGATCATCTCAGGGCCGACCTGCAGAGAGTCGATCACATTGATGCTGGAATTGATGTAGGTGTCGCGGTCAACGGCCTTTTCGCCGGCCTCCCACGCGCTGGCAAAGGCCTTGACCAGCAGTTCACGGACCTCAAGCTTATCGTCACCGGGTTTGTACATGATAAATTCCCTCTTTTGTATTGATATATGAAAACAGTATAGCACAATTTTACGAAATATGATATGGTTATTTTACGAAAAGTATTGACCTTCCAGTGGGTGCAGGGTGTAAGGTGAAGGTGAAAGGAGCGTGATGTTATGAACATCAAGCAGGCAGCGGAGCAGTCGGGCGTGTCCGCCCGCAATATCCGCTATTATGAGCAGGCCGGGCTGCTGACCCCCGCCCGCAACCCCGAAAATGAGTATCGCGTCTATTCGCAGGCGGATGTGCGCGCGCTGAAGCTGATCCGGATGCTGCGCACACTGGATATGCCGGTCGAGGAGATCGGCACGGTGCTGAACGGCACCCTGCCGCTGGCCGAGGCTGCTGAGCGCCAGCGCCAACGGCTGGAGGCCGAGCAGCAAAAGCTGGCGGCGGCAGCCGCCTTCTGCACAGAGCTGGCCGCCGGAGACCGAACGGCGGCAGAGCTGGATGTGGACAGCTGCCTTAAGCGGATGGAGGCCCCTGCCCCGGCGGGCGGCTGGTTTACCGGCTGGGTGCAGGACTACCGGAAAATGGCGGCTGCCGAGCATAAGCGGCAGTTTACCTTTACGCCGGACACCGCCATTGCAACCCCGCAGGAGTTTACCGCTGAGCTGTTGGCCTGGGCGGCGGGCTGCGGCGAGGAGATCGTCATCACCCACGAGGGCATGACGCCGCGGTTTATGCTGGACGGCATCGAGTACAGGGCCGTGCGGTATTCAAGTCATGTGAGCAATATCCCGATCCTGCGGGTGCGGTGCGAGGTGTGCGATCCATTGGCGCTGGCGGCGGAGGGCGACCCGAAGCGGCTGCGGGTGCAGAGATTTCTGCACTACGGCCTGCCGGTGCTTGTATGCCTTGCATTGGCGGTGGTCTGGGTCTGCACCCGGAATATGCCGCTTTGGCCCGACAAGGCGGCTATGCTGCTGACGCTGGGCGCTCTCGGCATCGGGTACGGCTTCCGCGGGTGGTATCTCTATTACAACGACCGGGACCAATAAAAAACGGGAGGCAGCGCAGGCTGTCTCCCATTTGATTTATCCCAGTAGCAGCTTGTGCAGCTCGTCCACTGTGTCGGCCAGAGCAGCGGCCCCGGCAGCGGTCAGTTCCTCGGCTGTACCGTAGCCGTAGACGGCCCCGATGCAGGGCAGGCCGTTTTTTCCGGCACCCAGCACATCATGCTCGCGGTCGCCGACCATGACTGCGCCGTCCCTGCCGGTAATGCCCGCCGTTTCCAGTGCGTAGGCAATGACCTCGGCCTTGTCGGTGCGGGTCTCATCGAGCGTGGCACCGCAGATGAAATCGCAGTACTGCGCCAGACCGAAATGCTCCAGAATACGCCGGGCATACGCCTCCGGCTTGCTGGTGGCGATGATGACCGTTTTCCCGGCGGATTTTATATCGGCCAGCAGGGCCGGGATGCCCGGGTAGACCTCATTCTCAAACAGGCCCTTCGTGGGGAAATACTCCCGGAAGGCGCTGACGGCGCGGTCGGCCCCGGCGGCGTCCAAACCCATCAGCTCCCGGAAGGAGGCGATAAGCGGCGGGCCGAGAAAGCGGCGCAGCGTCTCCTCGCCGGGGATGGGAAGGCCGAGCTTGCGGCAGGCGTAGCGCACGGAGTTCAGGATGCCCGGGGCGGAGTCCGTCAGCGTGCCGTCCAGATCAAACAAGATGATTGTATAGTCCTGCATGGCGCGCCCTCAGTTGAACTTGAAGATCTTCTGGGCGATGCGGTAGCCGCCGATGCTGATCTTGCTGCCCAGCCAGCCGGGCAGGTTGCAGCCCTCCGCCACCGAGAAGCGGCAGCGGCGGTAGAGGTGGCCGTCGTGCGCCTTGAGGTCATCCCACAGCTGGCGGCGCTTGGCCATCGCCTCCTTGCTGCCGTCCAGCGTCAGGAAGATGCTGGAGATCGCCATCATCATTGAGAAATAGTTCAGCATGTAGGCGCGCAGCTTGGCCTGCTCCGGCGGCAGGGCGTAGACATCGACCGCGTTCATCATAATGCGGGTGACGCGCAGCTGCTGGTCCACGCGTTTGATCATGTTGGCTTCGTTGACGCTCTGATCCTCGCGCCCGATGAAGTAACGGTAGAGGTCAAGGTTCATGTAGTAGATGGTTTTGACCTGCGGCAGCGGCTGGTAGACAAAGATGTTGTCAACATAGAAGGTGTGCTTGGGCAGTTCCATGCCGCAGGCGCGCAGGATCTCGGTGCGGTAGATGACCGAGTGCATCAGGATGTTTTTGCTCGGCGGAAACTTGCCGATCTCCTTCCAGGTGAAAACGCGGCCTTCGGGCAGGATACCCTTGTAGTCCACGACATTCTGGGTGTTGTCGGCCACATGCTCATAGACATAGTTGGCCATCATCAGGTCAAGGGGCTGTGCATCGCCGAGGTGGGCGCGCAGCTCGGTCAGGACCTGCTGCAGGGCATCGGTGTCCAGCCAGTCATCAGAGTCCACGACCTTGAAGTAGACGCCGGTGGCATTGCGGATGCCCTGATTGACGCCCTCGCCGTGGCCGCCGTTCTCCTGATGGATGACGCGGACGATGTCGGGGTATTTTTCAGCGTAGGCATCGGCGATCTTGCCGGTGTCGTCCTTGGAGCCGTCATCCACAAGGATGATCTCGGCGTCCTCCCCCGCGGTGAGCAGGGTCTCGACGCAATGGTCCATATATGCGGCCGAGTTGTAGCACGGCACGGTAAAGGTGATGAGTTTCATAGGTCGCTCCTTTTGAAAGGCAAAATATACTTATTATAGAATACCGTGTTTTGGCGAAAAAAACAAGTAAAAGTTTTGAAAATACTGCACAGTAGGGGGCCGGGGCCTGCCCGGCCCCCTACAAAGGATACGACCCAGAGGCGGTCTGTATTGCATCTACAAAAAAATACCCCGGCACGGGGCTTGCGGGCCGTGCCGGAGCTTGGAGGGTAAGCAGCTTTAAAAAAGCTCGTTACGATTGTAATTGTGGATGCCCGAAGGGATCACATCATTGTAAACATCCTCTGGCAAGCCGTAGGGGCGCTCAGGCTCCAAAAAACCGTACATCCATTTGGCCAAAGTGTGCAGCTTCAACATTGCAACCCCATCTCCTTTCCTAGTGTAGGGCAGTGTGTATCGGGAGGCTTTCCGCTTCCCTCTTTCTGTCTTTATTATATGCGAAGGGGCTTGCTTTTGCAAGCTGCAATTTGTACAAAGTTACAAAAGTTATTTGTATATATTCCACTATTTCGGCAAAGTGTACATATTCGCGTGGCAACTGTGCGCACTACGCGGACAACTCCTCCCATGCCTCCTGCATGGTGTCCGCAGAGAAAAGAAACTCGCCGCTCTCGGAAAAGACCTCAATGTGGCCGCCGACATAACGAAACTGCTGGGTCATGGTGTGTACCGCCTTTCTTATCTGGTATGATCTCAGTATACCAGACAGACGGTACGATAATTTGGACTTTAACTGTCGGACAGGGAATTTTGAGGGTGATAAACGGTACTTTCTACGCCCCGCAGCACAAAGATGACCCACCCGCAGAGCAAAAACCAGTAAAAGGAGTACCGCGGGCAGATAAGCCCGGCGACATTCCCCCACTCGGCGGTATAGTCCCACACCTCGGTGTGCAGCAGGCTGCGGCAGACTGCCCCCACAGCCAGCTCCAGCCCGCTGACGCCGGCTGCGCCGAGGGCGGCGGCCCCGGCCAGCGGCAGCGGTGCAGCGGCCAGCTTTTGCAAAAGGCAGAGGCAGGCCCCGCCCGCTGCGAACATCGTCCAGTGGGTAGTGCCCCGCCAGGCCAGCTCGAGCGCAGTATAGGCTCCGCCGCCCAGAAAAAACAGTGAAAGCTGCTCCAACATACAAAATCCCCCCGCACAAGCTGTGTGACCACAGTATGTGCAGGGGGCGCTGGCTGTAACCGTTTTGTAAGGATAGTGGTAGTTTTTGGGTAAAACGCCTTCCCCCAAGGGGGAAGCCAGCGATTTTTACTTCGACAGCTTCTTCAGCAGTGCGCTTCTGGTATCCCAAAGCTTCTGGCTCAGGTCCACATAGTAGCGGTGGGGGTTCTCAAAGCGCTTGACCTCATCCCACAGGGTATTGATCTGTGCCTTGCAGAACTTGCGGATGTCATCAAGGCTGGGCGAGGTGTAGACGCGCTGGCCGTGATCATAGATGAGGGTGGACAGGCAGCGCGCCGTGCAGTTGACATAGGTGCATTCCTTCCATGTTTCGATCGGGTCAAACAGCGTGATGCCATGCTGCGTTTCCACCGCCTCATCGGCCATCGTGATAAGGTCAGCCATCGCCTTGCCGTCCTGGTCATAGATACGCCAGACCTTTTTCAGGCAGGGGATCGTCATCTTCTCCGCAGATTCGGACAGCTTCATCTTGGGGGTGTAGCTGCCGTCGTCCTCTTTCACGGCGGCCAGCTTGTATACGCCGCCGAACACGGGGTCGCTCTTGGCGGTGATCATATTCTCGCCGATGCCGAAGCTGTCCACGCGGGCACCCTGCAGGATCAGGTCGCGGACGATGTACTCATCCAGAGAGTTGGACGCGCAGATCGTACAGTCGGGGTAGCCGGCCTCATCAAGCATCTTGCGGGCCTTCTTGGACAGGTAGGCGATGTCGCCGGAGTCGATGCGGATGCCCTTGGGGCGCTTGCCCATCGGCTTGAGCACCTCGTCAAAGACCTTGATCGCATCGGGCACGCCGTGGCGCAGCACATTGTAGGTGTCCACCAGCAGCACGCAGGCATCGGGGTACAGCTCGGCGTATTTTTTGAAGGCATCATACTCGGTCGGGAACATCTGGACCCAGCTGTGCGCCATCGTGCCGGAGGCCGGGATGCCGAAGTCGCGCGCCGCCATAACGCAGGAGGTGGAGCCGCAGCCGCCGATGTAGGAGGCGCGCGCGCCGAAGTAGGCAGCGTCATAGCCTTGGGCGCGGCGTGCGCCGAACTCCATGACCGGGCGGCCGGCAGCGGAGCGGACGATGCGGCTGGCCTTGGTGGCAATCAGGCACTGATGGTTGAAGGTGACGAGCAGCAGCGTTTCCAGCAGCTGGCACTCGATGGCAGGGCCCTCGACCGTGACAATCGGCTCCTGCGGGAAGATCGGCATGCCCTCCTCAATGGCCCAGATGTTGCAGTGCAGCTTGAAGCTGGCCAGATAGTCCAGAAACTTTTCATCAAAGGTCTTGGTGGAGCGCAGGTAGGCGATGTCCTCATCGGTAAATTTCAGATGATCCACCGCGTCAATGAACTGCTGCAGACCGGCCATGACGGCGTAGCCGCCGCCGTCCGGCACGCGGCGGAAGAACATATCAAAGACGGCGATCTTATCGACATAGCCTTCGTCCAGATAGCCTGCCGACATGGTAAGCTCATAAAAATCGGTCATGGTGGTCAGATTGCGTTTTACATCCAACATGGTAAAAACCTCCATTGATTCGGCTTACATTTCCTTGCTCCAGATACGCAGGATGCGGCCGACGGTAAAAATCAGATAGACGCCGATGACGAGCATCGTCAGCATAACGACTACCTTGCAATACGTGCTGGAAAAAAACTCCCGCACGCGGGACAGCGTATACAAAAGCTGATTGCGCGAGACATCGCTGCCCGCGATCAGGTCTGTGGTACCGATGATCTCACCCTGAATGGTCAGTGTCACGGTGCCCACGACATCGCCCTGCCGGATGGGGGCGGGCAGCTGATCCGGCACATGGAATACCTGCTCGGTCAGGGCTGCGCCGCCCTCCCGGGGCAGCAGGGTCATCATGTTATCGACCGGGTAGAGCATGACGGTGTCGGCCTGTGTGGAGTAGGCAACCCGGACCTCGGTGATGGGCTGGGTGGGGTCCAGCGCGGGGGCGATGGTGTAGGTCGCAAACACCCAGTCCATCAGGGTGCCGGTCTCAAGCAGGGCGGGGCGGCCGCCCTCATCGCTTTCCATCGGCACATTCAGCACAACGCTGATGTAGCTTTCACCGTCCTGACTGTGCCAGCCCGCAAAGTTCTGCCACTCGCCCAGACTGCCGGTCTTGCCGCCTTTGGTGTAATCCCGGTGGTAGCTGCTGTTGGTGATGAGCTTGTCGGTGTTCTGCAAAATATAGGTGCCGGGGGTTGTGTAGCGGCTGTTGGTGCCCATGTCGTAGGTCGGGGTGCCGGCAACGGTGGCAAACACATCGTAGGCCGTCAGCGCCCGCAGGATCAGGTAGGCATCCCGCGCGGTGGTGATGTTGTTGGGGTTCAGGCCGCAGGGGTCCACAAAGGTCGTGCCGGTGCAGCCTATGGCGGCGGCCTCGTCGTTCATCATCGCAACAAAGTTGTCAATGCTGCCGCCGCCCATATAGTCGGCCACGATGTAGGCAGCCTCGTTGCCGCTGGGCAGCAGCATGGCGTACAGCAGATTGCGCAGGCTGTGCGTTTCGCCCCGGCGGATGTCAGCGGTCGAGGCGTTGGTGCTTTGCTCCCAGATCAGATCATAGATATAACTCGGCGCAGTCAGGCTGATCGAGTCGAGCTGATCCTGATAGCTTTCCAGCAGAAGCAGTGTTGTCATCATCTTGGTCAGGCTCGCAGCCGGAAGCGGCGCTTCGCTGTTTTTGTCATACACAACGATGTTCGTGTCGAGGTTGACCACATAGGCAGCCGGGGCCGTAAGTGATGGGGCTGTGTCAGAGAGGGCAGCACTCTCCCCTTCTGCGGCCGCAGGCAGGGCCAGCACCACAATAAGCACGAAGGAAAAGAGTATCGCGCAGAATTTTTTCATAGGCAAAATTTCCTTTATGGCAATACCGCATAATTCTAAGTGCCGATACGGCGAGCGAGGTGCGGCAG